>Ga0308169_10001878_pt1 | contig 23080 bp, 21 predicted proteins | sample PhyBR1_2_FD_202139 | JGI IMG/M metagenome (GOLD analysis project Ga0308169, IMG submission 202139) | Phyllosphere microbial communities from UC Gill Tract Community Farm, Albany, California, United States - DLSLSB.R1 | ecosystem: Host-associated > Plants > Phyllosphere > Unclassified | place...
AAACGTCCGACGGCGGCACCTGGGTTCTGGAAGTCCGGAACCCAGGTGCCGCCGTCGGGGTTTAACGGTGGCTCAGCCCGTCACTTGGACGGTTTGACCACCATGGCCGATCCGCCCCCGCGCCTGACCGGCTCCGCGGCCGCCAGGACGCGCCCGTCCCCAAGGAACTCGATGGCGGTGGCTGCGCCGATTTCAGAGGCGGATGTGAACGAGTCACCCGACGGTGTCAGCTTGTGGCCGAAGCGGGATGTCAGGGCCACGCCATACTTGTCGATGAACGCCGGCTCCGCCGTGACGCTCGCCGTGTTCCGCTGGGATGCGCGCGGAGCCGCAATGGCATCCGGGGTGCTCATGCCCAGGTCAATCCGGTTGACGATGGTCTGCAGGACCGTGGTGATGATGGTGGAGCCGCCCGGGGAGCCCAGGGCCAGGAACGGCTTGCCGTCCTCCAGAAGGATGGTGGGCGACATCGAAGACCGCGGCCGCTTGCCCGGATCGATCCGGTTGGGGTCCGTGGCGCTGTAGACGGTGGAGAAGTCCGTGAGCTCGTTGTTGAGCAGGAACCCGCGGCCGGGAACCACCATGCCGGAGCCGCCGGTCTGTTCGATGGTAAGCGTGTATTCCACCACGTTGCCCCACTTGTCGGAGACTGTCATGTTGGTGGTGGAAATGTTCTCCGTGTCCTTCTCACCTGCAAGCGCTGCAGGCTTTGCCGGGCAGGTGCCGTCATAGGAGGCGACGTTGCCGGGCTGGACAGGCTTGGAGGCAGCGTGATGGGGGTCCAACTCACAGGCCCGTTCCTTGCCGAAGATGGGATCCGTCAGCGCCTCGGTGGGCACATCCACGAAAGCGGGATCGCCCACGTACTTGCCCCGGTCCGCGAACGCCAGCGCGCTGGCCTCGAGGTAGTGGTGCAGTACGGCCGGCTGGTCTGCCTTCAGGCCGGGCAGGTCAAACACGTCCAGGATGTTCAACGACTCACCCACGGTGGTGCCGCCGCTGCTGGAGGGTGCCATGCCGTAGACGTCATAGCCGCGGTAGTTCACATGGGTGGGGTCCTGGTCCAGGGCCTCGTAGTTGGCCAGGTCCTCGGCGGTCATGGAGCCTACCGGGACGGGCAGCTTGGTGTCAGGGGACTTGGGCGGGTTCTGCACCGTCTTGGCGATCTCCTTGGCCAGGGGGCCGGTGTAGAACGCGCTCATACCATCGCGGGCCAGCATCCGGTACGTGTCGGCGAGGTCGTGGTTCTTGAAGACCGAGCCCACCTCGGGCAGCTTGCCGCCTTGCAGGTACAGGTCCTTGGTGGAGGTGAAGGCCTCGAACCGCGTCTGGTTGTCCTGCGTCTGGTTGCGGAAGGTCTCGTCCACCACGAACCCGCGGTCTGCCACCTTGATGGCCGGCTTCAGCGCGTCTTCCAGGCTCAAGGTCCCCCAGCGTTCGCGGGCACGTTCCCATGTTGCCGGTGTGCCCGGAACGCCTACCGAGACCCCGCTGGTGACCAGCTCGGGGGTGAAACGGTAGGGCTTGCCGGTGGCGGGATCAATGAAGGCATCGTGTTTGATGCCTTCGGGCGCGGTTTCCCGACCGTCAATGGTGCTGACCTTCCCGGACTTCGCGTCGTAATAGACAAAGTAGCCGCCGCCGCCGATTCCGGCGCTGTACGGCTCAGTGACTCCAAGGGTGGCTGCGGCCGCAACGGCGGCATCCACGGCATTCCCGCCCTTGCGAAGGACTTCGATGGCCGCCGCTGACGCTTCCGGGTCCACCGTGCTCACTGCGCCGCCGTAACCGGTGGCCGTGGGATCCTTGTCGGTCTGCCGGGGATCGGCGGAGGCGGGGCTGATTGCCCCGGTGGTGACGCTCATCGCCAGCGCCGCAGTAACAGCTGCGAGCCGGCGTCCGAGATATGGCATGGTGGCTCCTAAGTGGGGGTCGAGTGATGTGGGCCACGCTACTCTTCGGGTAGGACACTCTCAACGATCCCCGGAAGGGAAGGGCACCATGGCAGGATCCAAACTCGCGGTGGTCGGGGCCGGCAGCGTCGGCACCTCGCTGGCGTACGCCGCGCTGATCCGCGGCTCCGCCAGCAATATCGCATTGTTCGATGTCAACGCGCCCAAAGCGGAGGCGGAAGCCCTGGACCTGGCGCACGGCAGCCAGTTCGCTGCTGCTTCCGCCACCGTCACCGGAGGCGGGGATATCGCCGTGACGGAGGGCGCCGACGTCGTGGTTATCACTGCGGGCGCCAAGCAGAATCCCGGCCAAAGCCGCCTGGACCTGGCCGGCACCAACGTCCGGATCCTGGAGCAGCTGATGCCGCAGTTGCTTGAGCGCGCGCCGGACGCCGTCTATGTCCTTGTCACCAACCCCTGCGACGTCCTGACGGTGGCCGCCCAGCGCATTTCCGGCCTGCCGGCGGAACGGATCTTCTCCTCCGGCACGGTGCTTGACACCTCCCGCTTGCGCTGGCTGCTGGCCCGTCGCGCCGGGGTTTCCGTCACCAGCGTGCATGCCAGCATGGTAGGTGAACACGGTGACACGGAGTTTCCCTTATGGTCCGGCGCCACCATTGGCCCCGTTCCGATCCGTGATTGGACGGATGGCGGTGAGCACATCTTCACCCCCGACTCCCTGGCAGCTACCGCCCAGGAAGTGGTGCAGGCGGCCTACAAGGTGATCGCCGGCAAGGGCGCCACGAACTACGCAATCGGCCTGTCCGGCGCACGGATAGTGGAGGCGCTGCTGCGCGACGACAACACCGTCCTGCCGGTCTCCACCGTGCTGTCCGGGCTGCATGGGATCACCGGGGTGGCACTGTCCCTCCCCAGTGTGGTGGGCCGCGGCGGCGTGCACCGGGTCCTGGAAACGCCAATGGACGACGGCGAGCTGGCCGCATTGCGGCATTCGGCTGACACCCTGCGCAACACCATGGATGCCTTGGGCATCTGAGCGAGCGTAACGCAACGCGGCCGCAACCCTGCGCGGGCCCGGTTCGCATAAGCTCACAACAGAAGCGCACGCTGAACGGCTCAACGACGAACCCACAGGAGCAACGCATGACCAACTGGCGGATCAGGGATTTCCACTCGGCCGACCTGGACGGAATCCTGCACCTGTGGGAGACCCTGAAGGCCAACAACGTCGAGCCAGTCTATGCCCTGTCCGAGGTCCTGGCATCCTGCGAGAAGGACCACGCCGTGGTGGCGGTGCAGGGTGAGCAGGTGGTGGGTGCCGCGGTGGGGCGTGCCGCGCACGACCAGGGCTGGATCGTCTTCCTGGCCACCCTTCCGGAGTACCGCGGGCGCGGGATCGGCACCTCGTTGCTCGCCGCCGTCGAAAACCGCATGGCTCCGCACGGCCTGAACAAGCTTTCGGCCCTGATGCCCGAATCCGAAACCCGCGTGGAGGCCTTCCTGGGCCGGGGCTTCGCGCTGAAGAAGAACCTGCGCTACTTCGAGCGGACAATCCCCGTCCAGCGCCAGGAGCTCGGCGCACTTGGCCAGCTGGGCGGCCGTGTCCTGGCCCGGGACCTGTGGGAAAACGTGGCAGGCATGCGCCGCGAGAAGGAGCTGCTGGAACGCCGCCTGGTTCTTCCGCTCGCAGAGGCGGACCTGGCCGATGAGTTCGGCGTGGTGCCGCCGCGCGCCGTCGTCCTCTTCGGCCCGCCCGGCACCGGCAAGACCACCTTTGCCAAAGCCACAGCGTCCCGGCTGGAGTGGCCGTTCGTGGAGGTGTTCCCTTCCCGCCTGGCCGGCGATCCCCAGGGTCTGGCCGGCGCGTTGCGCGAAACCTTCCTGGAGATCGCGGAGCTGGAACACGCCGTGGTGTTCATTGACGAGGTAGAGGAGATCGCCTCCCAGCGTGCAGGGGATCCGCCGTCGCCGCTGCAGGGCGTGACGAACGAACTGCTGAAGATCATCCCGGCGTTCCGGGAACAGCCCGGCCGGCTCCTCGTCTGCGCCACCAACTTCATCCGCGCCCTGGACTCGGCATTCCTCCGGCACGGGCGGTTCGACTACGTCATTCCCATCGGCCTGCCGGATCGGCAGGCGCGGGAGGCGATGTGGCAGCGGTTCATCCCCGCCACCGTGGTGGATGGCGTGGACGTGGAACTCCTGGTGGAACGGACCGAGGGCTTCTCCCCTGCGGACATCGAATATGCCGCCCGGAGCGCCTCCCAGCGGGCGCTGGAAAAGGCAGTGTACGACGACGGCGGGCTGGCCTCGGGAGGAGAGGTTTCCGTTCGCGAGGCGGTGCGAAAGGGCCCTTCCACCCAGGACTACCTCGACGCCATCGGTGACACCCGCACCACTGTCAGTCCGGAAGTGCAGGCGGACTTCCTGGAAGATATCGAGGCGCTGGGCCGGGTCTAAGCCCCGGTGCTGCCGTCGTACCGGAGGTTTTCGTAGTCGGTATCGTCCGCCTCGTCCAACTGCGCGTCGAATTCCTCAAGAAGCCAGGGGTTGACGCGGGCCAGGATCTTGCGGATCTCCTCCACTTCAACGGCGGCGTAAAGCACCGGCCGGGCATCCCGGTACTTGGTGACCGGTGGCTTGTCCGGCCACTTTTCCGCCAGCGCCCGGACTCGCTCCGGCAGTGAGTTATGCGCGTTGTCAGCGATCTTGACCAAGGTGGCGTCATGGTCCTGGGCTATCTCTTGAATCCCGGACAGGTAGTCATCCGGGTTGTTGTGCAGCCGGTTGGTGACCCGTTCAATAATGTCCACCGAGCGCTCGGGGACGCCCATCTCCAGCAGGGCCTGCCGGGTCATGGGTGTATCCTCGGCGATGTCGTGGAGATATCCGGCGATGCGGATCTCATCGTCGAAGTCCGCCAAGGCGTCTCCTACAGCCAGGACGTGTTCGCGGTACGGCCGCTTGAGCTTGTCCTTCTGGCGGTTGTGCGCCACCTCCGCCAAGACCTTGGCGGTCTCCACGGAGAACTTGGGGACAGAGCTTTGCTCCGGTGTGTACTCATCTGACATGCCCCAAGCCTAAAGCTTGGCATGGGCCGTTCCAGCCCAGACCCAGGGTTTCGTTGGCAGGGCCTTGGGGTCAAAAGTCATCAACGCATGGTCCAGAGTGCCGGGAGGCAGTCCCAGGGAAGCCAACATTCGGTCCCGCACCTCCTCAACGGGAACCCCTGCTGCTGCGAGGTCCGCGAGCGTCACCGCACCGTCGCGCTTAGCGAGCCTGGCGCCGTCGTGGTTCACCACCAACGGAACGTGGGCATATTCCGGCACAGGAATACTCAGCAGGGAAGCGAGGTAGGCCTGCCGTGGGGTGGATGGGAGCAAGTCATCCCCGCGGACCACTTGGTCTATGCCCTGCTCGGCATCGTCAACCACTACGGCGAGGTTGTAGGCGGTGACGCCGTCGTTCCTCCGCAGCACGAAGTCGTCCACAACTCCGGTGTATTCGCCGCGGAGGACATCCTGCACCGTGTATTCCCTTACACCCGCCCGCAACCGGATGGCCGCAGGTCGCGTGGACCGCTTGTACTCCAGCTCCCCCGGGTCCAGGTTGCGGCAAGTACCGGGGTAGGCGCCCTGGGGGGCATGCGGGGCCGACGGCGCCTCCTGGATTTCGCGGCGGGTGCAGAAGCATTCGTAGGTCAGGCCCGCTTCCTCCAGCCGCGCGATCGCCCCGGCATACAGGTTTCCCCGATCTGTCTGCCGGACGACGTCCCCGTCCCACGTCACGCCGATGGCGGCCAGGTCGCGCAGCTGCACGGCTTCAGCTCCTGCCCGGGCGCGGTCCAGGTCCTCCACCCGGAGGAGGAACCTGCGCCCCGTGGAACGGGCGAAGAGCCACGCAAGGATGGCGGTCCGTAGGTTTCCCACGTGCAGTTCACCGGAGGGGCTGGGGGCAAAGCGGCCGGCGGAGGTCATAAGCCAACCCTAGACGGAACAACACAAGAGCCCCTCAGCTACCGATGACCGCGGAAATCCGCTACGTCGGTAGCTCAGGGGCTCTTGCCGTGTTTGCAGAGTGAGCGTGGTGTGAACAAGCCTCAATCAGCGGCGGCCTCCTTGCCGGAAGCGGTGTCCAGTGGGCCGGGTGGTGTGCCGGGAAAACTGTAGCCTGCGGGGACCAGCGGTAGCCTTTGCCCTTGTTGCCACTATTCCAACAGACCTCATACAGTTGGAACAACAAGCAGGGCTTCGGTTAGTCATTCTGATCGGTTCCTGCTATCAAAGCAGGCAGGAAGTGATCAGATTGCAGGAATTGGACGCCACGGACAAGCGCATCCTCAACGCCTTGGACGAGGACCCCCGCCTCCCCATCATGGTCCTGGCGCAGAAACTGGGCCTTGCCCGCGGGACTGTCCAGACACGGTTGGAGCGGATGACGGCGTCGGGCGCCCTCCGCCCCAACAGCAGCCGGATCCTCCCTTCAGCCCTCGGCCGGGGCGTGGCCGCGGCAGTGAGCGCAGAACTGGACCAGAGCCACCTGAACGAGGCCATCGCCGCGCTGCGCAAGATCCCCGAAGTCCTCGAGTGCCATGCGCCGGCCGGTGACACCGACCTGCTCATCCGCGTGGTGGCCAAAAGCCCCGATGATCTCTACCGCGTCTCGGAGGAGATCCGCCTCTGCCCCGGCATCGTCCGCACGTCCACCAGCATGTTCCTGCGCGAGGTCATCCCGTACCGCACAACCGGGCTCCTGGATGGCCAGCCGGATTAGCTCGCCTAGACCGGCGGTCCGGCGTTGGATTTCAGGTTCTTCATGACCAGCGTTGAGGTCAGCCGCTCAACCCCGGGCAGGGACGTGAGTTCGGTGTCGTAAAAGCGCTGGTAGGCGGGCAGGTCTTCGGTGATGATCTTCAGCAGATAGTCCGGCGAACCGAAGAGCCGCTGGGCCTCGATGATGTTGGGATTCTCCGCCACCCGGTTCTCGAAGACCTCCATGGTGGACCTGTCCACCTGGCGCAGCGTGACAAACACGATTGCCTCAAATCCGAGGCCCACGGCCGCGGGGTCAACGTCCGCCTTGTACCCCCGGATGACTCCGGACTGCTCCAGTTCCCGCAGCCGCCGGTGGCACGGTGCCACCGTTAGACCCACCTTGGCAGCGAGTGCAGTGGCCGTCATCCGGCCATCTTCCTGAAGGTGGCGCAAAATGTTTCTATCAACAGCATCCAGCACGCAATAAAGATATCCTCTTTGCTGCGGGTCTAGCGAAAAGCGGACAGCACTTTTGGCCGGATTCTTCCTATGGTTGCTCCTGAGAGCCCTGCGACAGGAGAACCGATGAATCCCCAGCTGTTCCTGGCCTTTTTGGTGGTTGCCGCAGCGCTTGCCTGCACCCCGGGAGTGGACTGGGCCTACACCATCGCGGCCGGACTCCGGCAGCGCAGCTTCGTTCCCGCGGTAGCCGGGCTTTGCGGCGGCTATGTCCTGCACACCGCGCTCCTGGTGGCAGGACTCGCCGCAGTGCTGGCCGGGATGCCCGGCGTCCTGGGCTGGATCACCCTGGCGGGTGCCGGCTACCTGCTGTGGCTCGGGGTGGGAACCCTTCGGTCCTGGCGTGGTGCCAGCTTCACCGCGCATGCCGACGGCGGTTCCGGCACCCAGCTGCGTACCTTCCTGCAGGGGATGGGCACCAGCGGGATCAACCCCAAGGGCCTGCTCTTCTACGTGGCGCTCATCCCGCAGTTCATCAGCGCCGACGCCTCCTTGCCGGTGCCGGTGCAGTCCGGGCTCCTTGGCATGACGTTCGTTGCCTTGGTAGGCGTGGTTTACACCGCGGTGGCCCTACTCTCGCGCAAACTGCTGCAGAGCCGGCCTGGGGCCGCCCGGGCAGTGACCCTCGCCAGCGGCATCATCATGGTGGCGCTGGGAGCCGTACTCCTCGGCGAGCAGGTGGTGCCGTTCCTGGCCGGTCAGGCTTAGCCGAGGCCAGCCGGCCTAGTCCCCGCTGAGTTCCTTCCAGTCCTGCTCCCAGATCCGGCGCATTTCCTCGTCCTTGCGAATGGGTACCGGCGCCTCGAGTTCACGCTGCGGTTCCGGATCCGGGCGCCGGCGCCCCCAGTCACGCGGGTTCAAGGACCGGCGGCTTGATTCGAGTACCAGCAGGGCCCGGTCCGTCAGCGCATCGTTGCGGAGCGCCAAGTGGGTCTTGCGGCGCCGGAGGACCTCGGCGATCGCCTGATGCGCAGCGTCGAGCCGGCCCTCCCGCCGAAGGGCGCGGGCGCGCACAAGCAGCAGGGCGGCGGAGAGATCGTCCGCATTAAGTAGTCCCTCGGTCCAGTCGATGACGGTACGGCTTCGGCCCAGCGTGAGGGCCAGCGAGCAACGCGCCAGGGCCATGGGGAGCGACGGCGGCAGCCCGGTCAGCGCGTCGAGCGCGGCTTCCGTGCGGCCCCTCTCGCGCAACGAGTGGGCCAAGGCCAGGAACACCGATTCCTCACTGAACAGGACGGGGATCTCCACCCGCTCGGCTAATTCGATCCTCGTGACGATCCGGGTGAGGTAGGTGGAGGAGTAGCGGTTGGCTTCGTCGTCGTTCCTGGTGGTGAGCCCGCGCTGGAGGAGCTCAGAGGCCCGCAGGTAGCCGCCGTGCTTGTACACCAGCAGCCCCGCCATCAGGTAGCAGAGCCCGGCCCATCCGGGGTAGGTCCGGGCGAGGGTGATCAGGCCTTCGGGCTCCCGGCTGGTGAAGACTGCTTCATGGACCGCCTTGGCCGGCTTGGGCATCAGCCGCTTGAGCCGGGGCACCTCGCCGTCGATGGACAGCAGGGCCGGGTTGCGTCCGCCCAGAACCCCGGTCAGCAGACCGCCCACTCCACCGGCGAGGTCGTGCACCGGAGTGCGAAGTTGGGCCTGGCCGAAGGGGGTGAGGTCGCGGCTGTCCCAGTAGATCGGTGCAGTATCGCCGGCGCTCATCCTTCCATGCTAACCGCGGCGAGCCCCGGGGTTGACGGGCGCATCGAGGACGACGCCCGGCCATGGGGCCTTGTCCCGGGGAGTATTTTCAGGAAAGGTAGTAAGCACCCTTAGTAATCATTCAGCAAGGAGAGTGCCATGCAGATCGACAAGAACCAGATCCTCGAACTTCTTCGGTCCCAGGGTGAGCAGGACAAGGCCTCGCAGGCGGAGTCGGAACTGCCGGACCAGGTGGACACCGAACAGCATGCGGGCCTGCTGTCGAAACTGGGCATCAATCCGGCCGACCTGCTGTCGAAGCTTCCCGGCGGCCTGGGGGACAAACTTCCGGGCGGCCTGGGCGACAAACTCGGCGGTCTGGGACTGTAGGACTGCCGGGGCCACTGCGCACGTCGCACTACGGACCTAGCCGTTGGCGGCGGCTATCCACACGCCGATTACCCAAGTGCTGGCGGCAAGGCAGGCCAACCCGAATTCGGCGAGCATGCCCAGGCCTGTGGCCTTCAGGGCAGCCCAGCTGGACCTCGCCGCCGTCGGAAAGTTGCGCGTCCGGAGGAGTTCGCTGACCAGCAGGCCGGCAGCGAAGCCCACGAAGAGGCCCACCACGGGGATGATGAACATTCCCACCACGCCGGCCACAAGGGCCACCACAACACTCCGGCTGGGAATGGCGTGCTGCTTGAGTTTCCTGCCCGTCAGGACGGCGCCGGCCGTCATCCCAGCGGCGACAAATATCATGGCCACCGCGAAGACCACCCACCCCGCCGTCCCGGCCCCGCCCCAGATGGCCCAGGCCAGCAGGCTGACGCCGATCAGGACGCTTCCCGGCAGGACGGGGATGATGGTGCCGGCCACCCCCACCAGGATCGCCAGGCCGCACAGGATGGTCACCACGGTCTCGGAGCTCATGGTCCCCAGTCTAGGGGCCCTGCTTAACGCACGACGGCGGTGCCTCCTTCCAGGGAGGAGGCACCGCCGTCGTGGTTTCCCGTAGGAAGAAGCGCTATTCCGCTTCCACCGCCGCGGCGACGGCAGCGGTGACGGCGGGGGCCACGCGCGGGTCCAGCGGGCTCGGCACGATGTAGCTGGCCGAGAGATCCTCGGCGGCAAGGTCGGCAATGGCGCGCGCAGCGGCAAGCTTCATGGCAGGGGTGATGCGGCGGGCACCGGCATCCAGGGCGCCGCGGAAGATTCCCGGGAACGCCAGGACGTTGTTGATTTGGTTGGGGAAGTCGCTGCGGCCGGTGGCCACCACGGCGGCGTACTTCACGGCCACTTCGGGCAGGACCTCGGGGTCCGGGTTGGACAGGGCGAACACGATCGCGTCCTGGTTCATTGTGGCCAGGTGCGCCTCGTCCAGCTTGGAGGAGGAGACGCCGATGAAGACGTCCGCTCCGGCCAGCGCCTCTGCAGGGCCGCCGCTGATGCCGCGCGGGTTGCTGCGTCCGGCAATGTCGGCTTTCTTGCTGGCGGAGTCCGCTGCGAGGTCGGTGCGGCTGCTGTTGATGACGCCGCGGGAGTCCAGCAGGACGACGTCGCTGATGCCGGCGGCGAGCAGTATTTCGGCGACAGCGATGCCTGCAGCGCCTGCACCGGACACCACCACCTTGAGGCCTTCCAGGGCGCGGCCGGTTACCTTGGCGGCGTTGGTCAGCGCGGCGAGGGCCACCACGGCGGTGCCGTGCTGGTCATCATGCATGACGGGGCAGTCCAGGGCTTCGATCAGCTTTTCCTCAAGCTCGAAGCAGCGCGGGGCGGAGATGTCCTCGAGGTTGACGGCCCCGAAGCTGGGGCGGAGACGGACCAGGGTTTCCACGATCTCGTCCACGTCGGTGGTATTGAGGACCAGCGGGATGGAATCGAGGTCGCCAAAGGTCTTGAAGAGGGCGGACTTGCCTTCCATGACGGGCAGCGAGGCGCTGGCTCCGATGTTGCCCAGGCCCAGGACGGCGGTGCCGTCACTGACCACGACCACGAGGCGCTCGGCCCAGGTCAGCGTGCGGGCCAGCTCTGGGTTGGCGTGGATTGCGCGGCTGACCTCTGCCACACCAGGGGTGTACGCGATGGACAGGTCCCGCTTGTTGGAAAGCGGGGCGGTGGTGGTGACGGACAGCTTGCCGCCCTGGTGGGCACCGAAGATCTCGTCTTCGGTCAGCGGGGCAGTGGCGGAATCGTCAATGGCAGTGATTGCGTCAATGGACACGTCGTTGTCTCCTGGTGCTCGCCGTGGGCGCACGGCACGTGGGGCTGGAGCCCGGGCGGGCCCAAGCAGGGAAAAGTAGTGCGACAGGAAACCCAGGGGTGGCGGGTCCGCGGGAACGCCGGGGATGTTTCCGCCCTGCCGCTCCTGTGAACCCATGGTAGGCAGCGGCAGAAGCCGGATTGGACGCACTTGACAGTGGCAGGCCTTGACAAAACGGTTGGGCAACCCGATTTGTGGTCCACGTCACGGCATTATGACGGATTTAATGCCGCTTTGGACTAGACCAGTTACGCCGACTTGCCGACTATTAACCGCGAGTCAACCTCCGGAACGAGCCTTCCGCAGGCCTTCTTGAGGTCTTCCTCGGCCTCGAAGAGCGAAAGCCGCCGGTTCCGCACGGACTGGACCAGACCAGTGACCGTCAGGAGGAGGACCCTGGCACCCACGGCGTCCCCGCAGGCATCCGTGACCAGCTTCTCGCTGAGTGCATCGATCTCGCGCAGCAGTTCCGTGGTGTCCTTTTCCGGAAGGTAGACGCCGCGGCTGAGGCACTGCTCCACAGCCGGCTGCATGACGCGCATGTGGAAGATCTCCATCAACAGGCCGGAGAGTGCACGGCCCCGGAAGCGCGCGGATGAACCGCGGGCTCCGCCCTGCAGCTCGTCCAGCTGCTGCCGGTACAGGGCCAGCATCAGATGAGTGGGGGACGGGAAGTAACGGTAAAGCGTGCCATGCGGTACGTCCGCTTTTTCTGCGACTTCGGACAGTTCCACGGCATCGAGCCCCGTGCGGGCGAATCCGGCAGCGGTGTCCAGGATCCGCGCGTAGCGGAGGCGCTGGCGCGGTGCGGAAGGCCGGGCGGCCATGGGCGGATGGTCTGAAAAAGTCTCGGGCATCAGCATTCCGGGGTTGTGTTTTAGCGACTGCGGCCAGGAGCGCCCCCACTTCCGTACCGCCCTGCAGCCGGTTCAACTATACGGCACAGGGACATGCCCTAATTAGTCAGCGGGCTTACTTTCCGAGTGCCCCAGGTTCAGTTGACACCCTTGATTTTCACGACGAACACGGCGCCCAGCAGCCCAATCACGGCTGCCGTCAGGAACAGCGTCCGGTAGCCGCCCCAATGCGTCACGGCCAACAGCGCCAGGGCCGGTGCGACCACCTGCGGCAGCGAGTTGGCCACGTTAATGACCCCCATGTCCTTGCCGCGGCTGACGGCGAACGGCAGGACCTGCGTCAGCAGCGCAAAGTCCACGGCCAGGTAGGCGCCGAAGCCAATGCCGAGCACGGCGGCGCCGGCGAGCGCCCCGGGCCATACGGGAAAGAACGCCATGATGGCACCAGCCATGGCGATGGTGGCGGACGATCCAATGACGAAAGGTTTCCGCCTGCCCACGCGGTCGCTCCAGGGCCCGGCCAGCACGGCGGTGATCATCACCATGACGGCGTAGATGCCGGTCAGGACCAGTACGCCGGTGGCGGGGTCCTGGTACTTGATGATGTCCCGGAGGAAGAAGAGCAGGTAGACGATGGTCAGCTGGTTGCCGACGTTGACCAGGAAACGGGTCAGCCAGGCCCAGGCGAAGTCCGGGTAGATAAAGGGGCTGATCCAGAAGCCCTTGAGGAAAACACTGGGGCGGAAGGACTCCAGCTCCGACTTTGGCAGTGCGGGGTCGTTGCGGTGGAACAGGTACGGCAGCACGGACAGCAGCAGGGCCCCGGCACACAGCCAGTAGCCCACCAGGAAGTTCCCGGACACCACCGCGCCGAAGACGGCCCCGGTAAGGATGCCAAGGGTCTGGCCCATGGCTGCGAGCCCGCCCACTCCCCCGCGCTGGACCGCCGGCACCCGGTCCGGGACGGCGGCCGTGATGGCAGCGTAGGCCGCGTTCGCACCGAGCTGCACCAGGCACCAGAAGAGCACCATCAACGCCACGGCGCCGGAGAAGGACATGGCCAGCAGGGCGGCGGTGGCCAGCACTGCCCCGGCCAGTACCCAGGGGGAACGGCGGCCGAAGCGCGAGGTGGTCCGGTCCGAGAGCGCGCCGAAAAGCGGGTTTGCCACCAGGGAGACCGCTGCGCCGCACGCCGTGACCAGCGAGAGGATGGCTTCCTTGCCGGGCGCGTCGATGGTGATGGCCTGCTGGCCGATGAAGACATTGATGGGGCCGAAGAATGCGGCGTTAATGCCCACGTTCACCAGGACCAGGCCGGTCACCCACCGGGCCGTGACTTTTCGCGCCGGTTCGGCGAGGGCCGCCGTCGCGCTTGTGCCTGCTGAAGTGCCGTCCGGCGTCGCGGGCGTGTTGAACGGACTCATGGCTCCCCCTGGTGCGGCCGGATGGCGGTGGGATCAGACTATCGTGGGCCTTAAGTTGCCCACATGGATAAAGGAGAACCAGATGAGCGCGCCCACCCCGGCGGAAGAAAAAGCAGTGAAGACCGCGGACCTGTACGACGAGCGGGGCGACCAGCTGGCATCCGTCTCCCTGCAGTTCCAGTCCTTGGGCGGCCGCTCCCACTTCAGCGGCCCCGTCCGCACCATCCGCTGTTTCCAGGACAACGCCCTGGTGAAGTCCACGCTGGGCTCGCCCGGCAATGGCGCCGTGCTGGTGGTGGACGGCGGCGGCTCGCTGGGTACGGCCCTGATGGGGGACATGATCGCCGAAAGTGCCGTGGCGAACGGCTGGGCGGGCGTGGTCATCAATGGCGCAATCCGTGACCGGATGGCCATCGCCCAGCTGGACTTAGGCGTCAAGGCCTTGGGCAGCAATCCCAGGAAGAGCCTGAAGGCTGGCGCCGGCGAGGTGGACGTGGACGTGGTGATCGACGGTGTGACCTTCCGCCCCGGAGCCACGGTCTGGTGTGATCCGGACGGGATCCTCGTGGAGCCGTAGGGAATTTTCGCGGGGCAAGGAATAGAAAGAACAGGTAAGATAGTTACTGAAAGCAACTATCGCTGCTTACCTATCCTTTTCCCCTTGGAGCACCCATGTCCAAATCCACGGCCGCGCCCGGCGCCGGAGAAACCCTGACGCAACGCCAAATCGTCACCGTGATGGTGGGCCTGATGCTGGGCATGTTCCTGGCATCCCTTGACCAGACCATTGTGTCCACGTCCATCTACACCATCGCCAACGACCTGGACGGGCTCTCCCTCCAGGCGTGGGCCACCACGGCGTACCTGATCACGTCCACCGTCAGCACCCCGCTGTACGGCAAGCTGAGCGACATCTTCGGCCGGCGGCCGCTGTACCTGACCGCAATCGCCGTCTTCCTGGTGGGTTCGGTCTACGCCGGGTCCGTGCACTCGATGACCGAGCTTGCCGTAGCCCGCGGCATCCAGGGCCTGGGCGCCGGCGGCCTGCTGGCCCTGGCGCTGACCATCATCGGGGACATCGTCTCGCTGAAGGACCGCGCCAAGTTCCAGGGCTACTTCATGTCCGTGTTCGGCATCTCCTCGGTCCTGGGCCCGGTTGTGGGCGGTGCGTTCGCAGGTTCCGCGAATATCCTGGGCTTTGACGGCTGGCGCTGGGTGTTCTTCATCAACATTCCCATCGGCCTGGCCGCGCTGACCGTGGTGTTCCTGTTCCTGCACCTTCCGGCGAAGCACCTCAAGCAGAAGATCGACTACTGGGGCGCTGCCGCCATCACGGTTGCCATCGTTCCGCTGCTGCTGGTGGCTGAACAGGGCCGCTCCTGGGGCTGGACGTCCACCAACTCCTTCCTCTGCTACGGCGTCGGCATACTGGGCATCGCGTGGTTCCTGCTCGCCGAGAAGCGCGCCGGCGATTATGCCCTGATCCCGCTGCGGCTCTTCAACAACATCACCTTCGGGCTGTCCTCACTGCTGAACTTCATCATCGGCATCGGAATGTTCGGCGCCATCGCCATGCTCCCGATGTACCTGCAGTTGGTGAAGGGCCTCACCCCCACCGAAGCCGGCCTGATGATGATCACCTTCACCATCGGCATCCTGTTCGGCTCCATCACCGCCGGCCGCACCATCTCGGCCTCCGGCACATTCCGGATCTTCCCCATCATGGGCACCGGCATCCTGACCGCCGCCGCCCTGGTCATGGGTTCGGTTTTGAAAGTGGACACCGAACTGTGGGTGCCGGGCCTGATTGCGGTGTTCTTCGGCGTCGGCCTGGGCTTCTGCATGCAGCCGCTCACCCTGGCCATGCAGACCTCGGTCCCGCCGCGGGACATGGGCGTGGGAACTTCCTCCGCGGCCTTCTTCCGCTCCATGGGCGGCGCCGTGGGAACCGCCGTCTTCATCTCCATGCTGTTCAGCCTGGCCGCTGACCGGATCGCCGACGGCATGAAAAACGCTGCAAGCGACGCCGCCTACCTGGCCGTCCTCAAGGACCCGGCCGTCGCCTCCGATCCGGCCAACGCCAAGCTGTACGACTTCTTCAAGAACGGTGCGTCCAACGATTCCCTGAATGACACCAGCTGGCTGCACACCGCCAACAGCACGCTGACCAGGCCCATCACCGAAGGCTTCGCCACGTCCATCGACACGGTGATGCTGACGGCCGCGGCACTGACCGGCCTGGCCTTCCTCATCAGCTTCGCCCTGCCCCGGAAGAAGCTGACCGACCAGAAGGCATCCCCGCAGGACAAGGACAGCATGCAGGTTCCGGCGCACTAGCCGGGAGCACATGAAGCAGGCGACGACGGCGGCCCGGCCCGCCGTCGTCGCCTTTCTTTTGGGCATGGTGCAGCAGGCAGGCGCAGTGCCTTGAGTGGATCACAGCGGCCCGGCGTGGAACACTTGCGGGAGCGCACCGGCGACGTGACCGGTCCAGCAGCCGACGACGTCCGCACCGCTTCCACCCATTTCCAACCCAGGGAGAACCATGCCCACTGCACAGGAGCAGACCTATACCAGGACACCGCGGCGGGTGATCTGGCTGGCGCTTGCGGGGGCGGTGGGCGGATTCCTCTTCGGCTTCGATTCGTCCGTGGTCAACGGCGCGGTGGACGCCCTGAAGGAAGAATTCGCGCTGTCCGAAGCCGTGACGGGCTTCGCCGTGGCCGTCGCCCTGCTCGGGTGCGCGGCGGGCGCCTTCCTTGCCGGCAAGGTGGCGGACCGCCACGGCCGCATCCCCGCCATGAAGCTCGGCGCACTGCTGTTCCTGGTCAGCGCGGTGGGGACCGGCTTCGCCTTCGGCGTGTGGGACCTGGTGTTCTGGCGCCTGGTAGGTGGGCTGGGCATCGGCCTGGCATCGGTGATCGCCCCCGCCTACATCTCCGAGATTTCACCCCGGCAGGTCCGCGGCCGGCTCGCCTCGCTGCAGCAGCTGGCCATCACCACCGGCATCTTCGCCGCCCTGCTCTCGGACGCGCTGCTGGCCACCACCGCAGGCGGCGCGGACCAGCGCTTCTGGCTGGGTATTGAAGCTTGGCGCTGGATGTTCCTTGCCGCTGCCGTCCCCGCCGTCGTCTATGGCTGGATCGCCTTCACCCTCCCCGAATCCCCGCGGTTCCTGGTGTTCAAGGGCAAGGAGGACGAGGCCCGGAAGGTCTTCGCCTCCATCGCCCCCGCCGAGGACACCGACCGGCACATCCGGGACATCCAGGAAGCCATCGAGGAAGACAAGCTCGCCGGCCAGAAGGGCTCGCTGCGGGGCAAGACCCTCGGGCTGCAGGCCGTGGTCTGGGTGGGCATCATCCTGTCCGTGCTGCAGCAGTTCGTGGGCATCAACGTGATCTTCTACTACTCCACCACCCTGTGGAAGGCCGTGGGCTTCCAGGAAAAGGACTCCCTGGCCATCTCGGTGGCAACCTCCGTCACCAACATCCTGGTCACCCTGGTGGCCATCGCCCTGGTGGACCGGGTGGGCCGCCGCCCCATCCTCCTGACCGGGTCGGTAGGCATGGCGGTGTCCCTGGCGGCCATGGCCCTGGCATTCTCTTCGGCAACCGGCAGCGGCGAGGACATCAGCCTGCCGGGCGCTTGGGGCCCGGTGGCCCTGGTGGCGGCCAACGTCTTCGTCATCAGCTTCGGTGCATCCTGGGGACCGCTGGTGTGGGTACTCCTGGGCGAGATCTTCCCTTCCAAGATCCGTGCCCGCGCCCTGGGCCTGGCGGCCGCGGCGCAATGGGTGGCCAACTTCGTGATCACCCTCAGCTTCCCGGTGATGGCCGCGGCTTCACTGCCGCTGACGTATGCCATGTACGCCCTGTTCGCGGCGGCGTCCTTCTTCTTCGTCATGTTCAAGGTGCCGGAGACCAACGGCATGTCGCTGGAGCAGGCGGAGACCCTGTTCGTGCCCAAGGGTTCGGCCAAGGCGAAGTAACGCGGCACCATTTTCTGCAGGAAAACAACAAACCCTCCATCACGTGGCGTGATGGAGGGTTTGTTGTTTGGAGGGCAGTGCTTAGACGATGTGGGGTTCGTGCGAGGACAGGTACTTACGGCCGCCGAACGCGACCAGGATGGCGATCACCATGGCCAGGGCGCCGGCAAAGAACGGAACCTGCGGGCCGAAATGCTCACCGAGCTGCGCCGCCGCGAAGGGTGCCAGGGCACCGCCCATCCAGCGGACGAAGTTGTAGCCGGAGGACGCCACGGGGCGGGGTGAGTCCGAGACGCCCATGGCCAGTTCGGTGTAGATGGTGTTGTTGACGCCCAGGAGCGCACCGGCCACGATGACCAGGACGACGACGGCAGGAACCGAGTGCCCGGCCGCCAGTCCCAGCCCGGCCAGGTCCAGCATGAGCAGGAACAGCGTTCCGGTCAGCACCTTTACGGCGCCGAAGCGGTTCTGAAGGGGTGGCGCCACGAAGACGGAGAACACGGCCACGGCCACGCCCCAGCCGAAGAAGACGCCGCCGATGCCGTATGCGTCCATGCCCAGGATGAACGGGGTGAAGGCCAGGATGGTGAAGAAGCCGTAGTTGTAGAAGAGGCCGCTTGCCGCCGTCGTCCGCAGTCCCTTGTGGCCCAGTGCCAGCAGGGGGTCCCGCAACCGCACTTTGCGTTCGGGCAGCGGCGTCTTGGGCAGCAGGGCGATCAGGGCGATGAAGGCGGCGGCCATCAGGACGGCGGTGCCGAAGAAGGGGGCACGCCATTGCCAGCCGCCCAGAAGGGCGCCAAGCAGCGGGCCGAGGGAGATGCCCAGGCCCAGGGCTGCTTCGTAGAGGATGATGGCGGTTCCTGCGCCGCCGCTGGCGACGCCCACAATCACCGCGAGGGCGGTGGCCACGAACAGGGCGTTGCCCAGTCCCCAGCCGGCGCGGAAGCCCACCAGTTCACCGACGCTGGCGGACAGGCCGGAGAGCGAGGAGAAGACGACGATGATGGCCAGGCCGATCAGCAGGGTTTTCTTGCCGCCGATCCGGGAGGAGACGAATCCGGTGATCAGCATGGCCAGCGCCGTGACCATGAAGTAGCTGGTGAAGAGGAGGGAGACCTGGCTGGGGGTGGCTTCCAGGTTCTTGGCGATGGCGGGGAGGATGGGATCCACCAGGCCGATGCCCATGAAGGCGAACACGGCGGCGAGGGCGGTGGCCCAGACTGCCTTGGGCTGCTTCAGGAGTGAGGCTTTTTCGGCCTGCAACGTTGATTCGGGTGCCTGCAGGGATTCTGCGAGCTGGCCGTCCATGGAGGGTGCTCCTAAGTTTGTGGCTGGTTTGGTACTGAAGTTCAGTTCTGGAGGAATGCGTTGATCTTGTCGATGACCGGCAGGGCGTCCGCCAGGGCTTTGCGGTCCTGGTCAGTGAGGGTGCCGAGGATTTCGGCCATCACCTGGTTGCGGCGCTTGTTCGCGGAGTCGACGGCGGCACGGCCCTCGTCAGTCAGGATTACCCGGACCGCGCGGGAGTCGGCAGGATCGGGCTCCCGCCGGGCCAGGCCTGCGCGTTCGAGCTTGATGATCTGCTCCGTGGCGCTGGGTACACGGACGCCCAGGTTCCGGGCGATCTCGCCGACGCGCTGGCCTTCACCCACCAACATCTTGAGGGTGCTGAGCTGGGCGGCGCTGAGTTCACCGTCGGCGTCGAGGCGCCGAACGAGGTAGACACCGTGGCGGAGGGCTTCGCGGAACCCGCTGGCTAGTTCCTGCAGCTGGGCATCGTTCGTATTCATCGTTAGGTAGCCTAACAGTTAGGGTGCCTAACGGTCAAGGGCTACAGCTCCAGCTTCATGCCGACATGGCTTGCCTCGAACCCAAGCTGCCCATAGAACCGTTGGGCCGCCGAGCGGCTCGTGTGGGTGGTCAACTGCACCAGGCTGCAGCCGCGGCTCCGCGACTCGTCGATGGCCCATCCGACCATGAGCTTGCCGATGCCCTGGCTGCGGAGCGACGCCGCCACCCGGACGCCCTCCAGCTGTGAGCGCCACGCCCCGCGGCGGGAGATTCCGGGAAGGAAGCTCAGCTGGAACGTGGCGACGACGGGTCCGATGGCCTCGCCGGCGGGCAACATTTCCCCCACCACCAGGAAATGGTTGGGATCGGCCTCAATCGCCTCAAAGGCGCGCTGGTACGGCTCCATGTCCCGGGCTGTCTCGCGGCCGGCACCCAAGGCATCGTCGGCCAGCAACTGAACGATGGCCGGAAGGTCGGCGCGGGTGGCGTGGCGGAGGCGGAACGTACCGCCGCCGACGTCGGCGGTGAACAGGGCAGGCGCGGCATCCTGGGCTGGGGTCACCTGCCCAGCTTTGCACAGGAAAACCACGACGCCGGCACTTCCATGAGTGCCGGCGTCGTGGTTTTTGCAGTGCGTCGGTAAGTCCCGGGTGACCGGGTCAGGCGGGGGTGCCGGCCATTTCCGCCTGCCGCTCCTCCACCAGTGTGGCAACGGCATTGAACAGCGGGTGGTCTTTATCCAGGCCGGTGATCTTGGCCGTGGCCTCGGCGGGGCTGGTGGAGCCCAGGATGGCCGCCAGCTCGGTGGCCTCGGCATCGGCGGGGTCGTTGAAGCGCAGGGCGGCTGCGATCGCGCCCAGCAGGGCCTCCGGCACCACGCCGCGTTCAGCCAGTTCCGCGGCCGGCCCGATGAACCGCTCGTGCCGGCTCAGCTTCCGCAGCGGTGCCCGGCCCACGCGGTTCACGGTGTCCGGCAGGTACGGGTTGGAGAACCTGCCCAGGATTTTCTGGACGTAGGCTTCCTGCTCGTCGTTGCTGAAGCCGTGCTTGGCCACCAGGAGCTGCTTGGTCTCCTCCAGCACCGACCGGACATCCTCGGCAACATCCTGGTCCGTCATGGCGTCGGAGATCTTCTCCAGGCCGGCTTCGAACCCGAAGTAGGCCGCCGAGGCGTGCCCGGTGTTCACGGTGAACAGCTTGCGCTCGATGTAGGGCGACAGGTCGTCCACGAAGGTGGCCCCGGGAATCACGGGGGCGGAACCGTCGAAGGCGGTGCGGTCGATGACCCATTCGTAGAAGTTTTCCACGGTGACGTCCAGGCCCTGGCCGGCTTCCTGGTTGGGCACGATCCGGTCCACTGCGGTGTTGGCGAACACCGCTTTCCCGTCCAGCACGGCGGCGGTGACCCCGGGTTGGGATGCTACTTCCTTGGCCAGGATGTCCGTGGCGTTGATGGCGTTCTCGCAGGCCATCACCTGCAGGGGCGCCAGGCCGGGCTCCCGTGCGACGATGCCCTTGGCGATCACGGGTGCCACGAATTTCAGGATGTGCGGCCCCACCGCGGTGGTGACGATGTCCGCCGTCGCGATTTCCTGGACCAGCTCCGCTTCCTGGGCGTTGGAATTCAACGCGCGGAAGTTGTCCACGGTGCGCACGGCGGGGTTCTCCCCCACCTCGTGCACCGCGTAGCTGTCCGCTTCCTTGAGCCGGTTGATCAGGTCCTCGGCAACGTCCGCGAACACCACTTCATACCCGGCATCGTGCAGGAGCAGGCCCACAAAGCCGCGGCCGATGTTGCCGGCACCAAAATGTACTGCCTTCACTATGCGTTGACCTTTCCGAAGAGGTCCAGGACCTCATCTTCGGAGGTGGCGGCCTCCAGGCGGGCCACCTGCTCCTTGTTGGTGAAGACCTTGGCGATGGAGGACAGGATGTGCAGGTGTTCGTTGTTGATGCCAGCCACGCCCACCACGAACTTCACCTGCTTGCCGTTCCAGTCGATCCCTTCCGGGTAGCGGATGACGGACACTGCCGACTTGCGGATGTGGTCCTTGGCGGCGTTGGTGCCGTGCGGGATGGCGAGGAAGCTGCCCATGTAGGTGGACACCGATTCCTCGCGTTCGTGCATGGCGGCGATGTAGCCTTCGTCAACCGCGCCACGGGCCAGCAGCAGCCGCCCCGCCTCATCAATGGCTGCGTCACGGGTGGTGGCGGAACCGGTCAGGATGACGCTTTCGCGGGCCAGGATCTCCGAGGAGCCGTTGGCGGAAACACCGGCAGCCGGGGTTGCGTCAACGGGCGCGTCGGCGGCGTGGGCACCGTGGGTGGTGCCGGCACCGGCTGCTGTTGCGGGCCCCGAGGCGGAGGCGCCGCCCGGCGTGCCCGCTCCTGCGTCGGGTCCTTCGGTCGCCACGGTCCCCTCTGCGTTGCTCTCCCGGACCAGCTCCACGATCTCGTCGTAGCGCGGGCTGTTCATGAAGTTGTCCACGGAATAGTGGACGGCGCTGGAGGTGGCCGGCTTAGCGCGTTCGGTCAGGTCCTGGTGCGTGACCACGACGTCGTAAGTGTCGCTGAGGTTGGCGATGGAGGCATTGGTGACCTTGACGTCCGGGAAGCCCGCCGCCTTGATCTTGTTCCGCAGCACCGAGGCGCCCATGGCACTGGAGCCCATGCCGGCGTCGCAGGCAAAGACGATGTTCCTCACGGGACGTTCCAGTACACCCACTCCGCCGTGTCCGGCAGCAGCGGCAGCAGTTCCCGCGCCGGCACCGGTGAGGGTGGAGGCAACGGAACTCTTCTTGCCCTTCATCGCCTCCATGCGGGAGGTGGCGTCGCCGAGGTCCGCCTCGTCACTGTGCTTGGTGGTGCGCAGGATGACCGAGGAGACCAGGAAGGAAACAGCGGCGGCAAGCACCACGGAAAGGATCACACCGAAGTAGCTGTCGCGGGAGGTCTGGGCCAGGACGGCGAAGATGGAGCCAGGCGCGGCCGGGGCCACCAGGCCGGAATTGGTGACGGCCAGGGTGGCGATGCCGGTCATGCCGCCGGCGATCGTGCCTAGGATCAGCAGCGGGCGCATCAGGACGTACGGGAAGTAGATCTCGTGGATGCCGCCGAGGAACTGGATGATTGCTGCGCCGGGGGCGGATGCCTTGGCGGCACCGCGGCCGAAGAACATGTACGCGAGCAGGAGGCCCAGGCCGGGGCCGGGGTTGGCTTCCAGCAGGAACAGGATGGACTTGCCCTGCTCCAGGGACTGCTGCACGCCCAGCGGGGTGAGCACGCCGTGGTTGATGGCGTTGTTGAGGAACAGGACCTTGGCCGGTTCAATGAAGATGCTGGTCAGCGGCAGGAGCCCGTTCTGCACCAGGAACTGGACGAAGTTCCCGGCGGCGGTGCTGAAAGCCGTGACCAGCGGCGAGATGCCGTAGAAGCCCAGCAACGCCAACAAGGCGCCCCAGATGCCGGCCGAGAAGTTGTTGACCAGCATTTCGAAGCCGGGGCGGATCTTGCCGTCCCAGATTGAGTCGATCTTCTTCATGGTCCAGCCACCGAGGGGGCCCATGATCATGGCGCCGATGAACATCGGGATGCCGGCCCCGACGATCACGCCCATGGTGCCGATGGCTCCCACCACGCCGCCACGGACGTCATAGACCATCTTGCCGCCGGTGTAGCCGATCAGCAGCGGCAGCAGGTAGTTGATCATCGGGCCTACCAGGCCGATGTTCGGCTTGCCGCCGGTCTCGCCGAACCCACCCAGCTGCGGAACGGGCAGCCACCCCTTCTCGATGAAGAGGGCGGTGATGATGCCCCAGGCGATGAACGCACCGATGTTGGGCATGATCATGCCGGACAGGAATGTCCCGAACTTTTGGACGTGCACGCGCG
>Ga0308169_10001879_pt1 | contig 23080 bp, 22 predicted proteins | sample PhyBR1_2_FD_202139 | JGI IMG/M metagenome (GOLD analysis project Ga0308169, IMG submission 202139) | Phyllosphere microbial communities from UC Gill Tract Community Farm, Albany, California, United States - DLSLSB.R1 | ecosystem: Host-associated > Plants > Phyllosphere > Unclassified | place...
CCATGCCGCCTGCAGCGAAGTGGCGTACGGATCGACCGTTGGTGGGATCGCGGACAATGCCACGGTGAGCGTTCCGCCCCGCGTTGGCTGGGCGGATTGGCCGGCCCCTCCACCGTCCGCCTGGCCAGCGCAACCGGAGACCAGGAGTGTGACGCCCGTGGCCAAGGCAGCCGCCCTAATTGCGATCGTCCCTCGCGCGGTGGGGCGCCGGGAGGCCAGAAGTGACTTTGCTACGCGCTGCATCATTGCAAACCGTCCGTTCAGGTTGAGAATTCGGTCTGCCTCGACCGTTCAAACAAGGGTTGAGGACACTGTCCTCAGTGAGTACAGTAAATAGTGACGCGGATCATAAGTCAACGTCCGCATGTAAAGAACCAGCAAACAAAGATCTATAGAGTGTTTGCAATTGAACTGCGACAGTCATCGGGGCCACGCTCGGACGACGGTCCAATAAACGCAAGAAAGGACTGGCAATGACGCCCGAACGCATCGCAGAACTCATCGGTCAAGCCATCCGGGAGAAGGTCTTTGCTCCTGGCACGCCACTGATACAGGAGGATCTGGCTAAGAGATTCAATGTGAGCCGAAATCCGGTTCGCGAGGCGCTGAAGATCCTGGCCGCGGAAGGGGTAGTCTCAATGCCTCCGGGCGGCGCAGGAGCAACGGTGCGCCGCCTCTCAAACCAAGATTTGGACGAGCTTTATCACCTCAGGATCGTCCTCGAACCGGACCTGGCCCCTCACATCATCAACGGCGCCCTTAAGAAGCACATCGATGCCCTGCGGGTACTTGCGGACCGGATGGACGATGCAAAAGAAACGTCATCCTGGATGCGGCTGAACTTTGAGTTCCACGCGATGCTGTTTGAAATCGCCGACCGGCCCCACACCGAATCCATCCTCCGCGGTCTTCTCAGCGCGGTCCAGCCATACTCTTTGGAAAACATCGAAAGTCTGGGCGGACGCCCTCAGGCATCAGACGAGCACCATCTTATGGTGCAAGCGATCATGGATGGAGACGCCTGTCGACTCGCCGAACTCTTTGTCGTGCACCTTGAGACGGCCCGGGAGAAACTGGTGGCCTCGTTCTCAGAAGAAGCAAGCCTAGATCCGCTCTCCTCACTGCGCGGGATCGCTTAGCGGCCACGACCTGAACCAACTCCTGCTTACTTCCGAGCTTCCCAAGTCGCAGTCGCTCGTTCCAGCGCCTGGACGCTGTACTCTTCGATCGGCTTATGTACGAGTGGCTCCGCTCCACCTCCGACAGGACAAGTGATTCCGGCCGGATAGTTGAACAACTACGAGAACTGGAAACACAACTGCTCCAGCGAATGAGGGGCAGTGGCACCGCATGGCAAGGAAGCGCGGAGCCATGCGGCACCCACTCACGGCTGCCTCTCCCGCACGTCCGAGTTATCAATCCAGCCAACGCAACACAACGCCGAACTCACGCGCACCAATGAGACCAATCAATCTCGCAGTCCCGGATCGGCTGCGGTGCACCACCCTTAACTTAGGAAGAACCATATGGACACAACACTTTCCTCTCACCCTGCAGTCAGGCAGCGCCTTGAATCTCTTCTCCTGGAACTGACGCTGGAAGAAAAGGTGCAGCTTCTGACCGGGCGGGACTTCTGGACGACCTGGCCCATGGAAAAAATTGGCCTGCGCCCGATCTTGGTTTCCGATGGACCGACCGGGGTACGTGGTGAAGTGTGGGACGAACGCCAGCCGTCGATGAATTTTCCATCGGCGACGGCGATCAGCTCGACGTGGGATCCTGCCATGGCGGCCCGTCTCGGCGCCGCGTCCGCGGTGGAGGCGAGGCGTAAGGGCGTCGACGTCGTCCTCGGACCCACTATTAACCTGCACCGCTCGCCCCTGGGTGGCCGCCACTTCGAAGCCTTCAGCGAAGACCCCGTCCTGACCGCAGAACTGGCAGCAGCCTATGTCGCAGGCGTTCAGCGAAACGGTGTCGGGGCGACCCCGAAACACTACGTTGCCAACGACTCCGAAACCGATCGCTTCACCGTTGACGCCATCGTGGACGAGCGCCCTTTGCGAGAACTGTATCTGCTGGCCTTCGAGAAAGCCATCGTCGAATCCCGTGCCTGGTTGGTGATGAGTGCCTACAACTCGATCAACGGCACCACCGCAACCGAGAATGACCTCCTCGAAACGCCGTTGAACAGCGAATGGGGTTTCGACGGGGTAGTCATCAGCGACTGGACCGCCGTGCGCAGCATCGATTCGGCTAAGGCATCGCAGGACCTCGTTATGCCGGGCCCCGACGGTCCCTGGGGTGACGCCCTCGTCGCAGCGGTCCGCTCCGGCGAAGTAGCAGAAACCAGCATCGATAGGAAGGTCCTACGGATCCTGCTGCTCGCCGCCCGCGTCGGCGCCCTTGAAGGCTTCGAACCTGTCACCGCCGACCCCGTGGACCGCGAGGACCTGGTGGCCTTCACCCGGGAAGCCTCAGCCGCAGGCACCGTAATGGTCAAGAACGACGCTCTGCTGCCGCTTGACCCAACGGCCGTTGGCAAGATCGCAGTGATCGGTCATAACGCCAAGTACGCCCGGACGCAGGGCGGCGGATCGGCGACAGTGCTCCCGGAAAAGATCGTCACCCCGCTTGACGGGATCCGCACCGCCTTCGGCGCAGAGAACGTCACATACAGCACCGGCGCCATCGTCCAGGAAGGCGTCGCCGAACTTCCCCTGACACAGATGACCAACCCCGCCACCGGCACACCCGGACTGCGGGTGACGTTCCTCGACGCCGATGGCAAAGAGCTGTTCACGGAGGACCGTCGGTCCACTGCCCTCGTCTGGTTCGGCGGGGACGCCCCGATCCGGGCGTCCTCCACCGTACGGCTGCACACTACCTACACCCCGGAAGAAACAGGAGTCGTCCGCTTGGGTGCCGCTACCGTCGGCCGGGCACGCATCCACGTTGACGGGACCCTGATACACGACGCCAACATCGAGGTGCAGGGCAAAGACATCGCCGAGTCCTTCCTCGCCCCGCCATCGTCAACCGTGGAAATCGCCGTAACCGCCGGGGCTGCTTTGGACGTGCTGGTGGAGCTGGATACCTCTGAGCGGACAAGGCCGCTGGACAATGCCCTGAGCATCACGATCGGCACAGAACTCGCCGACACTGACCCCGAAGCGCTCATCATTGAAGCAGCGAACGCCGCCCGGGAAGCGGAGGTCGCCGTCGTGGTCGTGGGCACAAACTCCCGGGTCGAATCCGAAGGCTACGACCGCACCACGCTGGACTTGCCCGGCTTCCAGGACCGGCTGGTTCACGTCGTCGCCGCAGCGAATCCCCGCACCATCGTAGTCGTCAATGCCGGCTCTCCCGTCATCATGCCGTGGCGCCGAGAAGTTTCCGCTACTTTGATCGGCTACTTCGGTGGCCAGGAATTCGGTAACGCCCTCGCCGACATCCTCACCGGTAAGACCGAACCCGGGGGCCGACTGCCCACTACCTGGCCAGCCACACAAGGCAGCGTCCCGGTCCTCAACACCACCCCTGACGCTGACGGCAAGCTCCGCTACGACGAGGGCATCCACATCGGATACCGCGCATGGCTCAAAACCGGTGCCAGCCCTGCCTACGACTTCGGCTACGGCCTTGGCTACACGACGTGGTCCCTCGACAGCGTGGAAGGACCTGCCAGCCCCGTTGCCGCCGGTGACAGGGTGCCTTTGAGAATCACCCTGACCAACACCGGCCAACGTCCAGGCAAGCAGGTCGTCCAGGTCTACGCCGAAAAGAAGGACTCCACCGTCAACCGGCCCGTGCGCTGGCTCGTGGGCGCGGCTCCCGTCTGGGCAGAGCCTGGTGAAAGTACCTCAGTCAACTTGCAGATCCCGACCCGCATCCTCGCATACTGGAACAACGGGTGGAACTACGAAGCCGGCAGTTATCAGCTTCGGGTCGGGTTCTCTGTCACGGATCTGCCGTCCGCAACAACCATCGCCCTGAAGCTATGACAGCGCCCGTGAGGCGGGAGACTTCTCCGGGCATGATCGAGGTCAACGTCAACGACAGCTCCGAAGTGGACCCCGCACTGAACTCAGCCATCGAAGCAATTCAGGGCGCAGCCACCCGGTATCAAACCGGGATCATGGTCACCCGCTTAGCGCCTGGCCGGTATATCGTACGGGCGCATCCAGCCGTTCCATTCGGCCTAACACGGCAACACCCGTAGAGCTGTGCGTTACTGTTGATGCCGACCGCCGAGTCGCCGGCGTCAGATTAGCGTGCAACTCCGTTTCATTGACAGTGGTTCGATGATGCTCTCTGAGCCCACCATGACAATCGGAGGAGCAGGAAGCAGAGCGGAGGCTCCCGCCGGAGATCAGCGAAACGGCACAAGTCGTGGGGCTTGATGGTTCTCACTGGGTCAGGGGGCGGGGACGTCACCTCTTGCGGCCCTACAGCTGGCTGAGAACCAGACTGGAGCTCCGCCCACAGGCAGATCCTTCCCAACCAGCCGCCTTAACGTCAGATTGGGGTGTGCTCAAGGCCGTCACACTGAGCTGATGCTGCGGCGTTCAGCCTCGCGCTTCGGCAATGGCGTTTCCAATAGCGTTTGGTAGCCGTCCGCGAAGTGGAAGATCGGGCGGCCGCCGGCCGTCCCAGCAGGAGCCAGAGCATACTGCCGTCGGCATTTATCGCGTCGACCGTTCCAGAGAATGGGCGGTCGTCATCCAGCTTCGGTAGAAGAATACGGTCGCCCTCAACTAGGTCTAGCCATGTCTCAACGACCAGGCAGTGGTCGACCTGGTGCGGGAAACTGGAGACGGGAGTGTAGTGTGAACCGCCAGTCGGGTGTGTCCGCAATGCCTGTCCTTTCGTTGGAAGTTTGGCCGCGTTCGCTGCTTTGGTGGCTGCCCTTAATCCGGCTGCCGTGCGCGACTTCCTGCTGCCCGTGCATGTTTTAGTTTTTGAGTCCGATTACGGCCCGTAGTAAGTAAGCGATTGGTCAGCGGTGGCTCGTCCATTGCACCGCGAGTCCCTCGCGCTGTCCGAACCTCTCTAGGTGAGACCCCACGACTTCCTTCGTTCGGTCTAGCCCGTCGAGCGTGTCGGATTCTGCACGCAACTCCAGGGCGTCCGCCCGAGCGAGGAGCAAGCAACTGCCGGCACCGAGAATTACCCTGAGGCCATCCGGCTCGGAGCATATTTCCGCTTTCTGCCCCAGATGGGATCTAAGCTGCTTGGCATAACGAGTGGCAGCGTGGGTTGCAACCAAGGCTTGGGCAATGTGTAACGCGGTCATGGACGTCTTCCTTGTCTATCTACCTTCATTTAAGTGCGGCGGCTCGTGGGCCTGCACTGCATCTGTCGTGTCAAAGCGAAACTACTATCAGCGCCCCTGTGCCGGAGGGAGGACCCGGAATCTCGGGTCCTCCCTTGGGCGGACGGCCATTCCCGTGTTGGTTCTTAATCGCAGCAGGATGTCGATTTGGACTGCGTTCGCAGTGGAATGTCTTATTGCGCGTGCTCTGGGGTTCTGGCCTTCAACTCAACGAAGGTTTCGGAGATCCAGTCGGCGATGTAGCCCGCGACGTATGGCATGTTGTCGAGGGAGATGTGTTCCGTCCCTCCTTCCGGTTCCTCGAACAGCCGCAGTTCCCGTTTGGGGCTGTTCACCGCCTGCTGGTAGGTCTGGTGGGCATAGTCGACGGAGATCTGCCGGTCGTTGACACCGTGGGTCACAAGGAGGGGGACTGTGATGTTCTCGGCGATGCCGTTCAGGTGCATGTTGGAGGTTGCTTCGAGGAACTCCTCCAAAGTCTTGACGCCCCACACCCAGAAGACGTGCTCCCAGTAGTGGGGTACCGGGTTCTCTCCCTCGCGCTGGATGCGCTTGTGCTGGACTTCGGCCCAGTTGTGGTTTGCCCCCCACGCCACTGCGAGCTTGACGCGCTTTTCGAAGGCCGCCGCCCGGGGGGCGTAGTAGCCGCCGAGGGACCAGCCCACCAGTCCGATCTGCTGTGCGTCGACGAACGGCAACGTTTCCGCGTAGTCGATGATGGCCGACGCCCACACCTCGGTGTCGTAGCGGGCGGTCAGGCCCCGCAGGCGAAGGGCCTCGCCCGATCCGGGGGTGTCCACCATGAGGGTCGAGATTCCCCGTCTGGCCAGCATTTGAGGGAACCCTGAGTAGTACATCATCTCCTTGGTTGAATCCAAGCCGTTCCATTGGATGACCAGCGGAGAAGGGGTTCCGTCGGCGGTTTCGGCCCGGTAGAGGTATCCCGGGAGGGAGCCTTCCCCGTAGGGGATATCCACCTTGATGACCGGGACCTCGCCGAGCTCGACGTGCTTGAGGAGTAGATCGATGGACTTTTGGTATGCCTTGGTACGTCCGGCCCAAGTGGGCGACTGGAGGCGTTCGGACTGGGAGACGTACAGGCTTGAGCGGTAGTACTTGTCCGCAGCGCCGAGCTTGCGTCCCGCTGCTTCGTCCTCGCGGGCTGATGCGATGAGTCGGTCTGCGACTGCGACCCAGGCCGCGTAAAGCTCCTCGGTGCCGGCATCATCCCCCTGGCCGGCCGCTTCGAGAACCGGTCTGCAGGCACGATCGACTTCATCGATAAAGCCTCCGTTGTTGAGCGTCGCCACCACGGCCATGCTCCAGACGTAATTGGTTGGAAAGTACATGAACATATGGTTTGGTCCTTGTGCTAGGGGTGGATGAGGTTTTGTGCGGGCGCGGCCGGCGCGGCCTTCGCCAGTGCGTCTGACATGTATTTGACGCCGGCTGAAGAGGTGAAGGCGCCGTCAACGGGGATCTCGGCGCCGCTGACGTAGGCGGATGCGTCCGAGAGAAGGAAGGCCACGACAGCAGCAACTTCTTCGGGCTCGCCGATACGTTCCAGCGGGGTCAGCGCCAGCTGCAGGTCAGTCATGAGGGGCGGTGCTGAGGCCATCATTTCGGTGGCGATATAGCCGGGGTGCACGATGTTCACCCGTATCCCGCGTGGGCCCAATTCGGTTGCGGCAGCGTGCGTCAATCCACGCAGGCCCCATTTGGTCGCCGTATAGGCGACCGTATGGTGGGCATTCAGTGCTGCGGCAGAGCCGATGTTTACGATGGACCCTCCCTTTGTCATCAACGGCGCGATGGCCTGGATCCCCAGCAGGGGTCCGGCCAGGTTGATGGATTGGGTTCGGTTCCAGTCCCTCAGGGCCACTGCCCCGACGCGTGACCTCTGGGTTACGCCGGCGTTGTTCACCAAGCCATGCACGGGCTGGCTGCGGGACGACAACAGTGCGGCCAGCGCCGCCCATTCCTCCTCCTGGGACACGTCGAGCCGGTGATATTCAATAGCTCCTCCTGAATCATCCGTGAGGTGGGGCGCGTCCGAGCCCAAGTCCGTGGCCACCACACGCGCCCCCGATTTGGCCAGCAGCCAGCAGGCTGCCGTGCCCTGGCCGCCGGCGGCGCCGGTGACGACGACGGTTTTTCGTTCAAGCCCGCCTTGGGCAAACTCTGGTCTCATTGCACTGGTCCCTTCCGATCAATGAGCTCTATGAAATTTCCTTCCGGGTCAGCCACGAATGACATACGAACCCCCGCCTCGGGCGCTTCCCGGGGTGCCATGCGCTCCGCCGCCCCGGCCTCGAGGAGTTGGCGGTGCGTTTCATCAACGTCTGGGACCCGGAGGCAAATGTGCCCGGACCCTTGCGTCAGCAGCGCAGTCCATTGGTCCGGTACCTCCGGTGCGGGAACGGACCCGGCGCGTTCGACCAATTCGATGGTGAGGGCGTTTCCGCCTGTGACGAAGACCCCGCGCAGGCCGAGGGGAGCGATATCGAATGCGCCGACTGGCTGCAGACCGAGAGCGGCGCAATACCAGTCGCGCATCGCGTCGAGGTCGCCAACCGAGAGTCCTAAGTGATCGAGCATGTGCTCACTAGCCATCGTGCGGCCCGTTGAGCATTAGCGTTGCGTGGACGTCGTGGGGCAGCAGTTCGAGCAGCTCGGGGGAGAACCTGCCGTCGACGAGGATGAAGGCTACCCGGCACACCCCGTTGCTGCGGTTGGCCCAGGCGTGGTCGGTGCCGCGTTGGACAACGACGTCGCCAGCGCGGAGCAGGACTTCGGAATCGTCGAGGACGAGGTAGATCTCACCTTCGAGGACGATGCCGTAATCGATGGATTCCGTGCGGTGGACGGGGGACTGGTTGCCAAGTTCGTTGATGAAGCCGGGCAGGAATTCATTGATCCTGATCTTGGTTCCACTCTGGGGAGGGGGAACCCGCAGGGTTCGCTCCGTGGGTTCGTTGGGCTCGACGGGCATAACGGGGGCTGGCGCGTCTTCCGTTTGCCATATCTCGTAGAAACCTACTCCGTCCTGCGGCATTACCCGGTGGACCGGGACGGGCCCGTCGGACAGCACCACGGACGTACCCTTGGCGTCGTGCCCGGTGACGACGCGGCGGGGTACGAGGCCGGCCACGAGTTGGTCGGAATTGTTAGTCATTGTCCGTCCTCTGGATTCGGCGGCTTGCGGGTCAGGCCGGCTGGGTGAGTGTGTCGAGGGCGCCGCTCATCAGCCCGGCGGTGTCAATGCCTGGCTGGTCGGGGTGCAGCTCCCATTCAGCCAACTGCAGCGAGGCGTCGACCACGACCTGCACACGGGCCTTGCGGCGTTCTTCGTACTCTTCCAGCAGGGGGGCCAGGTCCCCGTCCGCTGTGACGTAGTCGGCCAGAAGGATGGCGTCTTCGCAGCATTGCGCCGCACCCTGGGCGATCAGCGGTGGGCAGGCGTGGACCGCGTCGCCGATCGCGATAACCCGGCCCACGTGCCAGGGCTGGTCGTCGACGAAAAGCCATTCAATGGGCTGAAAACTCATCACGTCCGCGTCGGAGATGTTGTCCCGGATAAAGTCGAAATCCCCGTGGTAGCCGGCCAATAGGCGCTTGACTTCCTGTGCGTCCGTGAGGCTGTTGTCGCAGCGGACAGGGTCGGTGAGCACGTAGGCATAGCACAGGTCCTTGGAGATCGGCGTGTACCCGGCCTTGTACTCGGGACCGTGGTGGTAGACGGATGCGCTGTGCATTTCGGGGGTACGGGCTGTGACGATCCGCCAGATTCCCAGACCGGTGGGTTTCTTGTCGTGGGTGATGCCCAGCATCGCCCTGGTCTTGGACTTGATACCGTCGGCTGCGACGATCAGGTCGTAATCCTTAGTGGAGCCGTCGGAGAGGACCGCGGTTACGCTGGTGGCGCCGTTATGGAACGCCTTCAACTCCGTTCCCAGCCGCACTTCAACACCTAGCTCGTGGACCATGTCGACGAGCACGGTCTGCAAGTCGCTGCGCAGCGCCCCCATGGTCGGGGGAAGGTCCAGGCCGCCGGTGCGGGGGGTGTCAACGGTGGTGATGACATGCCCGTCGGCGTGGCACAGACGCAGTTCGGTGAAGGGGTGTGCCTTCTCCAGGATCCGGTCAAGTGCCCCGATCTGTCGGAAGGCGTTCAGGGCGTTGCCCTGGACTGTGATTCCGTGCCCGACGCCGTACCACTGCGGGGATATTTCGATGAGCGTCACACGGACGCCCTTCTGCGCCAGGGCGATTGCCGCCACTGTTCCGCTGATTCCGCCTCCGACAACGAGGACATCTTTCACGCTCATTATGGGCCGTTTCCTTCTTTATGCGGGCAAAACTGTTGTTCTGCTCACACACGGTACGGCCCTCTTTCTGCGCTCCGGAAGATCGGTTCAGCGATGCCTGCTATGCGTGATTTCCATACCCAAGGTTCTGGCCAGCAACTGCGGGGAGCGGCCAGGAGGCTGGCACGGGCCTGTCCAGATGCTCCAGTGCGTACCGCAACCACTGATGCTCCGGGTCGTCCTGGTGGGACCTGTGCCAGTAAAGGGTTTCGATGATGTCGACGCGTTCAGCGGGGAGTGCCGTGGCCATGGTCCCCGTCGATTTGGCGAGCCGAGCCGCGAGCCGGCTGGGCACCACGGCCACCATGTCGGTCCCTTTGATGACCTGTGGCAGGGATAGGAAACTCGTGGTGGTGACGTGCGGGCGCCGTGCGAGCCCCAGTTCCCGCAGGCGCCGGTCAGCCGGCGTGACATGGGATTGGCCGAAGTTGCACACCGCCTGCGGCATTGCCGTAAATGACTCCCAGGAAAGCTCTCCGTCAACCAGGGCCGGGTTCTGGGGGTCGACCAGGCAGACGTAGTGGTCCGTGAACAACAATGCAGACTCGCCCTCGATGCCGATGCCCGGGACAGCGACAACTAGGTCGTTGACCATCAGGGAGTGCTCGCTGTCGGTAGGGTCCGAGGGCAGGGGCAGGATGTTCAAGGTGACCTCCGGTGCAACGCTGAGGATTTCGAAGAACCGGTCATTGAGCTCGACTGCGGCGTAATCCGACATCAGCAGGCGGTAGGTGCGGTGGCAGGTTTGAGGGTCGAAGGGGTCGCCGCTGCCGAGAGCTCTTTCAATTAAAGGCAGGGTGCTCTGGACCTGCGGCAGGAGCAATCGCGCCAGGGGAGTGAGCTCGAAGTCACGCCCCACCCGGACAAGTAGTTCGTCGCCAAACATCACCCGAAGCTTCGACAAAGCGGAACTCATCGAAGACTGCCCCATCTGGATTCTGCTTCCGGCCCGTGTCACATTGGCTTCCTCGAGCAGGGCCTGCAGGGCCACGAGGAGGTTCAGGTCCTTACCGGCAAGGTTCACAGTTGATTCCCATCATTGTCTTTCTGCCATCAGCGGGCTGGGCGACAAGGTACCAGCCCTTGGCCGTCGACCGGTACCCCGGACCGGACCGGGCTGATCGGGACCCTGCTGATTCCGATAGCTGGTATCGTCCGTGGCCCCTAACTCCTGGTGTGAGCGCAGTCATACGCTCTTGGGGAGCATTAGTTTTCGCCGCACGAGGAGACACATGATGAATCAGCGACACATCTCGCACTTGCGCTATCTGGCGCTGGCGGTGCCGAACTTCGAAGAGGAACTGCACTTTCTTACCCACTATTGGGGACTGACTGAGGTTGGCCGCGATAGCGGAGACGACGTCGTCTACCTTGCAGCCGAGGGGTCTCCGGAGCCGTATTCCGTACGCCTGCGCCGGGCCGACAAGCGTATTGACCTCGTCTCGTTCGGGGCCCACACCGCCGAGGACGTGGATGCCCTGTACCACCGGCTCGAGTCCGCCGGCGTGCAAATTGTTCACCCCCCGGAGCAGCTGACCCAGCCCGGGGGAGGCTACGGATTCCGCCTCTTCGACGTCGACGGGCGGACAGTTGAGATTTCCAGTGATGTCGAGCTGCGCACCAGCCGCCGCATCAACCCCCGCGAGCCGATCCCGGTGAAGCTCTCGCACGTTGTGGTGAACAGCCCTAACCTGCAGCGGACCGCGGACTTCTATATTCAGCACCTGGACTTCGCGATCAGCGATACGCTCATGAACCCCGAAATGGGCGACCTCATGCATTTCATGCGGTGCAACAACGCACACCATTCGTTCGCTGTCGCCCAGGGACCGCACGCTTCTCTGCACCACGCATCCTTCGAAATGCGGGGGGTTGAAGAATGGATGCGGGGCTCGGGAAAGATCCTGCGCTCGGGCGCCCGCATGGTCTGGGGGCCGGGCCGACACAACGCAGGTGACAACACCTTCGCCTACTTCCTTGACCCCGCGGGAAACACCCTCGAATACACGACGGAACTGGCCACTATCGAGGATGAAGACCTCTGGCATCCCAGCCGGCTGAACGTCCACGATGTAACCACCCAGGACCAGTGGGGAACCGCCAACGAGATGAACGAACTCGTGGCCCGCGAATCCTTCAACGACATCGACAAGGGCCTCTTCGTGGCCCCTCCGGTTTAGGCAGGAACCAATGCGACGACTCGAAGGCAAAACAGCACTCATCACCGGCATTGGCGGCGGCATGGGCCGTGAAGCGGCGATCAGGTTCGCCCGCGAGGGCGCCCGTGTGGTCGCCTGCGACCTGTTCGACGACGGTGCCGACGAAACAGCCCGCCTGGTCCGCGAAACCGGAGGGCAGATCGAATATAAGGCCCCTGTGGACCTTGCCGACGCCGACGCCGCACGGGACTGGATTGAGTGGGGAATCGAGGTGTTCGGCGGCGCCGACATCCTCTACAACAACGCTTCCTCACCCAAGTTCGGCGACGTTCAGGACCTCTCAATCGAGGACTGGGACTACGTCATCAACAACGAACTCAACCTCGTCTTCTATACGGTCAAGGCCATCTGGCCCTACTTCATGAAGCACGGCGGCGTGGTGCTCAACGTCGGCTCGATCGCCGGCACCAGGGGAGTTGAGTTCATGAGCCAGAACGCCCACGGCACTGCGAAGGGGGGCGTCATTTCCCTGACCCAGCAACTGGCCGCTGAGGGCGGCAAGTACGGGATCCGGTCAGTGTGCGTCAGCCCGGGCTTCACCGTAACACCGTCCACTGAATGGCTGGTCGACACCGGGCCTGAGCCTTTCCGCAATAACATCGCGAGAATTCCCCTCGGCCGGGTGGGCCGGCCCGAGGACATCGTCAACGCAGCAGTATTTCTTGCCTCAGATGAGGCATCGTGGATCACCGGGATCAATCTGGTGGTCGATGGAGGAGGTTCGGTACTCGGATGACCACGCAACTTGATGTCCCGCGCACGGGAAGCATTTATTACCCGGGCGATGACGGCTTTGAGACCGCCCGGGTCGGCCGGGTATTTAATCGCAGGCGCCCTGACAGGCAACCGGCAGCGGTGCTTGTCGCACAAACGGAAGATGACGTCATCCACGGGGTGCGACTGGCCAAGATGAACGGCTGGTCGGTCGCGGTACGCTCAGGTGGTCACTCGTGGGCTGCCTGGAGCGTCCAGGCAGGGACATTGCTCATCGATCTGGGCCAGCTCCAGGGCATGGGCTACGACGAGGCAACAGGCGTTGTTTGGGCCAACCCTGCCGTCAAGGGAGGTGACACCCTGTCGCCTTGGCTCGAGTCCCAGGGCAAGTTCTTCAATGGCGGGCATTGCCCGTCAGTCGGTATCGGCGGCTTCCTGCTTCAAGGCGGCCAGGGCTGGTGCCAAAGGGGCTGGGGGTGGGCTGCAGAGAGTGTTGTCGGCGTCGATGTCGTCACCGCCGACGGCGAGAAGGTCCATGCGAACGAACAGGAGAATCCTGATCTGTACTGGGCCGCCCGCGGTGCCGGCCCGAGCTTCCCCGGGATCGTCACGCGCTTCTACCTCCGTACCCGGCCAATGTTCGGCTTCCTCGGGCACACCGTCCAGGTCTACGATCTCGCCGACTTCGACGAAGTTATGACGTGGATGTACGAGATCCACCACACCATCTCCCCGGACGTGGAAATTGTCGTCGTCAGCACCACTCTGCCCGCTGAACCTGGGCAGGACCCCGTCCGCCGGCTGTTGGTGACGGGGGTGGCCATGACGGACACCGAAGAGCAGGCACGCGAGGCACTGGCCCCGTTCAACACCTGTCCTGTCCTGGACCGCGCCCTGGCGGTCCAGGACTGCCGCCCTTCCAGCCTTGCGGAACAGCGGCAGGAGCAGGAACGCCAGAACCCTGAACACGCCCGCTACCGCGTTGACAGCCTGTGGGCCGAAGGCGAGCCGGGCAAGGTCATACAGCACATCAAACCAATGTTCACGGAGCTGCCAACGCCCGGGTCCTTCACTATCTGGTTCAGCAACGGGCCCGTGCGCGAACTGCCGGACATGGCATTCTCGCTCCAGACCGAAGCGTACATAGCCTCCTACATCGTTTACGACGAGGCCGGAAAGGATGACCACTACCGCGACGTTCTTAACCGCCTCACCACATACGCGCAGCCGGTCACCGCCGGGCAGTACCTTGGCGACAGTGACATGACGAACCGGCAGGTCAAATTCATGGCGGACGAGAACTTCGCCAGGCTGCAGGACATCATCGCCCGCCGTGACCCCGATGGCCGGTTTGTGCGCTACCTGGCACAGGACGCGAAAACCGTCAACAGGCACCACTGGGAACTCTAGGGGCGGACATGCGCATCCATTTGGCAGGAAATCACGAAGGACACTCCCTGGCCCGCGACCTGGAAACAGCCTTGCGTGCGCGTGGCCACGAAGTGCAGTGGCATGGAGCGGAGAAGTTCGAGGAGGGTGACGACTACCCGATTTACGCCGTGAGGGTGGCTCAGGCCGTCATTGCCGATGAGGACGCCGGCGCCCCCACAGCCGGGCTTCTGGTGGGACGGTCCGGCATGGGCGAATGCATTGCTGCCAACAAGGTCCATGGTGCACGGGCCGTTCCTGGATTGACAACCGAGCTCGTGGCCGAGGCACGGCGGCATGCCGACGCGAACATCCTTACCCTCGGCGAGGCTTTCACGAACCTGGACCTGGCCCTAAGCCTCGTCGAGACCTTTTTCACCACCCAATTCGGCAACACCCTTGATGACGCCCGGCGCATCGTCAACACCACCGAATTCGAATCCAGCGGCACCATTGAAGGCTGGATGATGGAGCACTAGCTCCAACATGACTGGAGGGCCGCCCGGGCTGACCCCTGCCTGGGCGGCCCTCCTGCGTACACCGGCTGCCGGACATATGAATCGGCGATAGGTGGCATTGCTCCAGAGCCGTTCCCTTCGTCAGGGGCTGGTTGGTTGACTGCTCTTGGACGTGGTTCGCATCACAAATTCCGTCACCGACGACCGGATACCAGCAAGAAGGACATCCTCCAATGAAACTTTTCAAGAAGACCGCCGCGGGCGCTGCAACGCTGACGTTGCTGGCAGTTGCGATGACAGGCTGCAGCACGGATAGCCCCAGCAGCGCCGCGAGCACACAGGAAGTTACGGGTGCAGCACAGACGGCACTGACGACCGCATACGACGGCATCGGCGGGAAACTCTCCCTTGATCCCGTTAAGCCCAAAGACGGCATTAACCTTTACGTCGTCTCCTGCGGTGAGGCGACCCCCGGATGTTCCACTCCTGCCGCCGGGGTCGCAGAGGCAGCCAAGGCCATCGGATGGAAGGCCACCATCGCCGACGGCAAGCTCAGCCCGGAAGGATTTGCCACCGCCATCAGGCAATCCATCGCAGGCGGGGCCGATGTCATCGTCCCGATCGGCATCAGCTGCGGGGTCGCCCAGGCCGCCTTCAAGGAGGCCAAGGATGCCGGCATCACCATCATCGGTGGTGGCGGCGTGGATGACTGCAGCCCCCAGCTGTGGGGATCAGCCCGCCTCTGGCTCCAGGACTACACACCGGAGAAACAGTGGCGCGCATTCGGCAAGCTCCAGGCCGACTACCTCTACGGCAAGACCAACGGCAACGTCAAAGCCGTCGTTCTTAACGCGACCGGCCAGCCCTGGGGAGCCTGGATCACCGAAGGTTTCAAGGAAGAAATCGCCGCACTCGGTGGCGGAAAAATCCTCGACACCATCGACGTGAGCGATCCCGAGCAGGCAGATGGCTCCTACCTGCAGAAGGTTACAACCGCGCTGCTGAAGAACCCGGAGGCCAACGCCCTCGCTGTTCCCAACGATGGCTGGCTGGTGACCGGACTGGCCCAGGCCGTCGTGCAAAGCGGAAAGGACAAGGACCTGCTGGTCATTGGCCGCGGTGGTGACGCAGCTGTCCTTGACATGATCCGCGGCGGCGGATCAGGAGTCGACGCCACGATTGGCTTCGCCACCCGATGGGGCTCCTGGGGCTCCGTAGACACCGCAGCGCGCGTACTGGCGGGCCAGGCGGCCGCCTGGATCGGCGAACCAATGCAGGCAGTCGACGCCGACCACAACATGGTCGATTCCGGCGACTACATGGGCGGAACCGACTTCAAGAGCATCTACCGGGCAGCTTGGGGAAAGTAACGTGAACCATACCTCGCCAGTGGTCACCGGTACGGGGCCGGCCCAACAGGGCCGGCCCGCGGAGACCGCGCTGGAACTGCGCGGGCTTGAAAAGCGCTTCGGGGGAACACAGGCCCTGTCCGATGCCCACCTGACCGTTCGCAGAGGCACGATCCATGCCCTGCTCGGAGGCAACGGCTCGGGCAAAAGCACCACAATCAAGATCCTTGCCGGCGTCTATACGGCCGACGCAGGCGACCTCACCCTGATGGGCCAGCACTACCGGCTGCAGGATTACACCGCAGCCACCGCAAAGGCCGCAGGACTACGGTTCGTCCATCAGGATCTTGGGCTGTTCGAAGAGCTGTCCATCGAAGAAAACTTCGCCATCGATGCGGGCTATCCACAGGGACGTACAGGCCGAATCCACTGGCTGGCACTGCGCAGCCGGGTGAGGGAGATCCTGGCAGATTACGAACTCGACCTCGACCCCCGGGCACGCGTTGGAGACCTGCGCCTATCCGACCGCACCATGGTGGCGATCGCCCGGGCACTCCAGGTCAAGGACGAAGATCGCGAGCTGGTTCTCGTCCTCGACGAGCCGACAGCGAGCCTGGGAGAGGCGGAATCGGCGCTGTTGCTGGAACGGATCCGCATCCGCGCCGACCGGGGGCAGACGGTCATCATCGTCAGCCACCGCATGCAGGAAGTTCTCTCCGTCGCCCACGACTTCACGATCTTCCGTGACGGCCGGGTCGCCGGAACGCTGACCGATGCGCACCCCACTGAAGAGGAATTGGTCGAGCTCATGGCCGGGGGAATGGTCTCCGCGCTGCGCCCGTCCGGGTCGTCCTCACACTCGACCGGGCGCCGCGTCCTGGAAATCCTCCAGCTCACCGGCGGCCCCCTGAAGGGAGTGGACCTGACGGTCCACGAAGGAGAAATCGTCGGGGTCGCAGGTCTGGCCGGTTCAGGCCGCAGCTCGCTGCTGCTGCAGCTCTTCGGCGTCCACCAACCTTACGGCGGAAGGATGCGGCTGGCCGGGACACCTTACGTGCCGAAGCATGTCGAAGATGCCATGGACGCCGGTGTCGCACTGGTCCCCGAGGACCGCGGCCGGGAAGCGGCGTTCCCGGACCGGACCATCAGCGAAAACCTCGCCGCCAGCGTCCTGCGGGAAAACTGGTCCACCAAGTGGATGCCACGTGGCAAGGAAACCCGCACGGCAGCAGACCTCATCCGGCGCCTCTCCGTGAAGGCCAGCGGCCCGGACGCGCTGTTTACGTCCATGTCCGGCGGCAACCAGCAAAAGGTCATCCTGGCCCGCTGGCTCCAACGGAACCCCCGCCTGCTGCTGCTGGATGAACCAACCCAAGGGGTCGACATCATGAGCCGATCCGATATCTACAACACCATCCGGCAAACAGCGCGGGACGGATGTGCAGTGCTCGTCGCCTCATCCGACATGAGTGAACTCCACGCCCTGTGCGACCGCATTGTGTTCCTGCGGCGCGGTCGCGACTCGGATGTCGTAAATGCAGCCGAGTACGAGGTCGATGACCTCACGAAGCTATTGATGATTGAACCGAAGGATACCCAAAATGTCACCGACCACCACTGAGCGAGGGGTCTCAACCCCAACCGCACCAAAAGCCGCTGCCGGTGCTGGCGCGGGCGTCCAGCGCACCTTTGGGGAAAAGGCGGGACGCATCCTCGAAAGCTATGCCCTGGTACTGCTCACGGCGGTCGTGTTCATATTCTTCAGCGCCTTCCCGGCCAGCTCCGAATCATTCCCCACCCTGTCGAACCTCAACGTCATCTTCGGCAGCCAGACCGTGGTGGCCCTAATCGCAGTCGCTGCTCTCTTCGCGGTCGTACCGGGTCACTTTGACTTCTCGCTCGGAGCAGTCGCGGTCACGGCACAGGTGTTCACGGCCGGTCTCATGGCTAAGAGTGGGCTGCCGCTCTGGGTCGCCATGCTCGCCGCTATGCTGATCGCCGGCCTTGTCGGGATCATTAACGGCTTCTTTATCACCAGACTCAAAATGAGCCCGTTTGTCACCACTCTGGCGATGTCGATCCTGCTCACGGGTCTCGTCACTTGGTACACGGGCGGGCAAACGATCATCACCGGCATCGACCCCGCCATCACCAGGTTCGGGTCCACCCGTTTCCTCGGCCTGCCGCTGGTTTTCTATGTTCTGCTGCTGGTTGCGGCAGCTGTCTGGTACGTCCTGCGGCACACCCCCTATGGAAGGTCGTTGTACGCCATTGGTTCGAACACGGCGTCCGCCCAGCTCGTCGGCATCCGGGTCGAACGCAATGTGTGGGCTGGCTTCGTTGTTGGCTCCCTGATCGCCGGGCTGGCCGGGATCCTTCAGCTGTCCCGCATGGGGAGCGCAACCGCCTCCAGCGGCGGCGACCTGCTCTTCGCAGCCCTCGCGGCAGTCTTCCTGGGCGCGACGGCTATCAACCCCGGATTCTTCAATGTCGTCGGTACCCTCGTAGGCGCGATCTTCGTCTCCATTTCCGTCAGCGGCCTGACGCTCAGTGGAGCGAGCGGCTGGGCCTCATCGGTCTTCAACGGCATCGCCCTTCTCGCCGCCGTCGGGCTCTCGACGTATCTCGGCCGCAGGAAACGTCAGGGCCGGACCCGGGCCTAAAACCCCAGGAACTTCCCTCACCCAAGAAAAACACAACCGAAAAGGAATCATCATGGCATTCGTCTGCAGCGCAACCTGGACCGCTAAGGAAGGACAGGAGGACCTCGTCCGCGAAGCCCTTCAGTACCTCTCGCCGGCATCACGCACCGAACCGGGAAACATCTACTACCAGGCTCACCAGAGCCCCGAGGAACCCCGCATCTTCAAAATTTTTGAGGTTTACACGGACGAAGACGCGTTCAAGGCCCACGGCACCTACGAGCACTTCGAAAAGTGGGCTCTGGGTCAGGCCATTCCCGCACTCGAGACGCGCCAGCGGGATTTCTCCCACACACTGGACTTCTAGATGAAACTCGCACGATTCGGGCACAACGGGTTCGAGCATATTGGCATCGTGCGCCGCGACACTATTCACAAACTGGATACCCGGCTGTCGGTCCTCGAGATCCTGAACCTTCCCATCGCGGAGCGAAATCTTCTCGAGGCAACCGCCGGCAGGCACTTCCGCCAGCCGGTATCCAGCGTGCGGCTCCTGCCAGCGATCGAGCCGCGGGCGATGCGGGACTTCCTAGGTTTCGAGGCGCACATCTCAGGCATGAAAAAGGGCTTCGATGGAAACGGTTCCGTGCCGGAGGCATGGTACGAAGCCCCCGGCTTCCTCTTCATGAATCCGTGGTCCCTCATCGGCTCGGGAGCTGAAGTTCCAATGCCTCCCCTTACGGAAGCATTGGACTTCGAACTCGAAGTTGCCGCCATCGTCAGCCGTCCTGCACGGGATGTCGCACCCGAGGACGCAGCCGGTTACATCGCCGGCTACACCATCCTCAACGACTGGTCCGCGCGTGATATCCAACAACGCGAAATGCAGGTCGGGCTGGGACCAAACAAGGGCAAGGATTTCGCGAACACGCTCGGCCCTTGGATCACCACTGTCGACGAGATCGAACAATACCGGCGCGGGGACAGATATGACCTGGAAATGAGCGTCAGCATCAATGGGAAAGAGATTGGCCGGGACAGCCTGGCCAATCTCTCCTGGTCCTTCGAGGAAATGCTCTCTCATGCGTCCCGCGGGGCCCTCGTCGGCGCAGGCGATGTCCTGGCAACCGGAACCTGCAGCCGCGGGGCGCTGAGCGAGTTCTGGAGCCGCAGCGGCACCCGGGAGCCCGCATCACTTCAAGTGGGGGATGTCGTCGAGATGACTGTCCAGGGACTGGGTATTATCCGAAACCGAATTGGGGCTTGCCAGAGCCCGGGTATCCGGGTCGGACAGGCCCGGAGAACTTATAGCAAGGAAAGACTGTGACCGAACAAAGCATCACCACCGTGGACCCATCCACGGGACAGATCCTGGCAACTTACCCAACCATCGACGGGCCGGGATTGGAAGGCGCCCTTGCGGGCGCCAACGAAGCCCAACAGCAGTGGCGCCGCCGCCCGGTCACCGAACGCGCCGCTCTGCTGCGACAAGTCGGCACCCTGCTGCGGGAGGAGGTCGAAACTCATGCCTCCCTTATTTCCCGGGAAATGGGCAAGCCCATCGCCGAGGCCCGCGCCGAGGTGCTCAAATGCGCCCTGACCTGCGACTACTACGCAGACAATGCCGAGGCCTTCCTGGCGCCCAAGCCGGTCAAGACCGAGGCGGATACCTCGTTTGTTGCCTATGAACCCATTGGGCTGGTTTTGGCCGTCATGCCCTGGAACTTCCCGTACTGGCAAGTGATCCGGTTCGCCGCTCCCGCGCTGACAGCCGGTAACGGCGCCTTGTTGAAGCACGCTTCCAACGTCACTGGTAGCGCGTTGGCGATCCAGTCACTGTTCGAACGTTCCGGCTACCCCTCGAACCTTTTCACCACGCTCATTCTGGGGCGGCACAGCATGGTCGACGATGTCATCGCCGACCGACGGGTGGCGGCGGTTACCCTGACCGGCAGTGAGAAAGCTGGAGCCGCAGTTGCCGAAGCCGCCGGACGGGCACTAAAGAAGACTGTTCTGGAGCTCGGGGGTTCTGACCCCTTCGTGGTCTTGTCCGATGCTGATGTCGAGCGGGTTGTTCCCCTTGCGGTCCGCGCCCGATTCGTCAACACCGGCCAGAGTTGCCTCTGCGCCAAGCGTTTCATCGTGGAGAGCTCTGTCTACGATGACTTCGAGCGGGGCGTCGTGGAAGCAGTGGATGCTCTGAAGATCGGCGCGCCGCTGTCTGAGGACACCAAGATCGGCCCACTCGCTAAGCCCGTGTTCGTTGATGACATTGACGACCAGGTGCAGCGGTCCATTGCCATGGGTGCCCGCCTGCTGGCGGGTGGCAAACGGGTTGAAGGACGCGGGAACTACTATGAGCCAACAGTCCTCGCTGACGTCACCCCCGACATGCCTGTCTTCCGTGAAGAGACTTTTGGTCCTGTGATGGCTCTGGTGCGTGCCGACAGTGCTGAGGAGGCCGTGAAGCTGGCGGACGATTCAGACTACGGCCTTGCGGCGAGCGTGTGGACCAGCGATATGAACCGGGGCCTGCAGTTAGGACAAGAGATTGAAGCAGGCGCCCTCTTCGTCAACGGAGTGGTTGCCTCGGATCCCAGGCTCCCCTTCGGAGGGGTCAAACTCAGCGGTTACGGACGTGAGTTGTCCATGGAAGGAATGCACGAGTTCACAAACATCAGGGCGGTCTGGGCCGCGGAGATGTCTGCCGTCTAGATAGGATTGGTAGGGATTCAGGCGGCCGTCCCGATGGCCCAAACCCGGGCAATACCGGGCCGGTCACGGGGGGGCCGCTACACACCCAGCGGGGGAGACATCGTGACTGACCTGCGCAAGATCGACGTTAACCTCCTCGTCGTTCTTCACGCAATCCTTGAGGAAAAGCACCTCACCCGGGCCGGTGAGCGCATAGGCATGACTCAGCCGGCCGTAAGCGGCGCGTTAGCCCGGATTCGACAGCAGTACGATGACCCCCTGCTCATCCGCGCAGGCAACAAATTCGAACTGACACCCCGAGCTGAGGCCCTGAAGCCTCTGGTTGAGGAGGCAATGGACGGCGTGGCAAGGATGCTCGAGGTCCTGCCGGTCTTCCAACCCGAGACGAGCGACCGGACGTTTTACATATCCGCCTCGGACTACGCCCTAGCAGAGCTGACCAGCCCGCTGCTGCGTCTGCTCGAACAGAAGGCGCCGGCTGTCCGTGTTCAGTTCGATGCTCTGCCCATCGACACCCATGTTGACCCGGACGATCTGATTCGCCGTGACCTGGTCATCGCCGCGGCGGGCAGGGGAATTCCAGGAAAACGACAGGAACTGTTCCACGACGAGTTCGTCTGCATCGTGGATAAGAAGAACCCGCGACTGCGGGAAGGAAAGCTCTCGCATAACGATCTGGCAGACCTGCGGCACGTCCGCTCCAGCTTCGGGGAACACGTGACGACGCCGGTGGATGACATGCTGGCCGCGAACGGAATCGACCCCCGCATTGGTCTTATCGTCAGGGGATTTCTGCCCGTTTTCCTCGCGGTAAGCCGAACGACCATGGTTGGGCACGTCCCGCAACGGATCGCTAGACGCTACGCGGCAGATTTCGGCCTGACAGCAGCCGAGACGCCGCTCAGCGCAGAACTTATCGAAGCGGCCTACTGGCATCCTTCCAAGAATGCCGACCCGGGGCTGATGTGGCTGGTTCAACTCCTTCAAGTCGCCAGTGAGTCCGTGGAGTCCTAAACTGTCGACACAATGGCCACGGGACAGGCGCGTGAAGTGTATGCGCAACTGATGAATTCATAGCCGGCGTGAAGACGACGTTAATCTCTCGCAGCTAACTTCTACTCCCGTGGTCTAAAGGCCGATAACCGACGTTCCGTCAACCTAGGGAGAAACCGCAGCCACGGCGCCCATGGCGCCAAGCCGGGTCCCGGCGTGCGCCAGCAGCATGGGAGACGCAGCCATCAAATCGTCGACACTGCGTTTCAGAGCCGCTACCTGTACCCGCGCACCCGGGAAGTCACGGGCCACGACAAGTGGCAGGATACGCGCGCAGCGTTCCGCAATTTCCGTTGCCCCTGCCATTGACGATGAAGTCTGCAGGCTCAGTACGGCATCAACGGATGTCGCGGGCTCCTCAGCAGCCAGAGCGGCAAGAAGCCGGGAAAGTCGAACCGGTTGCAAACTGAAGAAGTCGCTGAGAAATCGAAGGGCCAGAGCAGGGCCGCCAGTATCGTTTGCGATGTCCCACAGGCTCTGCAAGTCGAGAATCGGCTTGTCACCACGGGCGGCCGGCGAAGAGGGGGCCGGTTCAGCCCCCGTTGTTTCCAGCTTCTCCGCGGCCGCAAGTTGTTCAGCCTGCATGGTGACGGTGGTTTCCAAACGGATCCTCATGAATCATGAGCGCGCGGAACCGACGACAACCTAAGCACCAGGCGCTCTGCTTGACCTGACTCGTGACACTCTCCCAGATGAGGATCAAGCGGGTGCTCGCACCCAATCAAGATTCCCTCAAGATTAATAGCCAGCAATATGGGGCGGCTCCACTGCCGCCGGCGAAGCCAGCGTTGCCTCTCCCGGTA
>Ga0308169_10001880_pt1 | contig 23060 bp, 19 predicted proteins | sample PhyBR1_2_FD_202139 | JGI IMG/M metagenome (GOLD analysis project Ga0308169, IMG submission 202139) | Phyllosphere microbial communities from UC Gill Tract Community Farm, Albany, California, United States - DLSLSB.R1 | ecosystem: Host-associated > Plants > Phyllosphere > Unclassified | place...
ACCCTATGATTGTGTGTCGCGTTATTTTGCTCCAGCCAATGGTATTGATGAAGATCCGGTCACCGGTTCCATTCATACCGCAATTGCGCCGCTTTGGGCAGAGAAATTGGGCAAAAAAGACATCTTGGCTTATCAGGCATCTGCACGTGGAGGAAAGTTATATTGTGAACTGCTTGAAAACGAAAGAATTGAAATTTCCGGTTATGCAAAGCTATATATGCAGGCAGAGCTCTATCTTTAACATATAGATATAAATGAACGACAAAGCTGTTGAAATAAGCAGCAATTCTTGCAAAAAGTGACTACTCAACATCATCGCCATTTTCTAAGATGTGATGCTGAAAAATTCATCTAACTGAATAAATTGGAATAATTATGCTCATGCGGTTCAAACAACTTACTATCTCATTATTATTTGTTGGTTTTAGTGCAACTGCCTGGGCACAACCAATTTTAGTTAAATCTGAGCAGAAGATTGAAGAATATAAGTTAGACAATGGTTTTCGCGTGGTGCTGGCGCAAAATAACAAAGAAAATAAAGTCTTTATGAATACGGTCTATCTGACCGGTTCACTCAATGATCCGCAAGATAAAAGCGGTTTGGCGCATTTGCTCGAACATCTGGCATTTAAGGGTACACAGAATATCAAAGGTGAAGAATTTCAGCGCCGACTAGATCAATACACCTTAATGACCAATGCCAGTACCGACTATTATTCCACCAAATATACCAATGTGATCCGTCCCGAACAGAATGCCATTAATGAAGTGATTCATCTTGAAGCAGAACGTATGGATAAACTGGTGCTGCAAGAAAAGTTTGTCCCTTCGGAAATTGCCATTGTAAAGCGTGAACGTGAAGTGCGTATGGATCAGCCCTTTGCAGTGATGATGGACCAGATGTGGAAATCGGCTTATGGCAACCAGTATCTGGGACGTTTACCGATTGGCGATTTAAAAGAATTACAGTCCATTAAAATGGATGAGCTAAATAAATTTTACCGCAGCTGGTATGCACCAAATAATGCGGTGATGGTGATTACAGGTAAATTTGATAAAGCGGAAGTGTTAAAACAGATTGATAAAAACTTCAGCCCAATTGCTGCGCGTCAGATTCCTGTACAAAACAAGGTTCCGGCACTGGATTCTACAAAGATTAAAAACCGCAACTATGTGGTAAAAAAAGGCAGTGATCTGGCCAAATTCAATATTTACCTGAATGGCAAAAATGAAAAGATCAAATCTGCTTTAGCGCTGGCACCTTATTTATATACCATGCAGCCAAGTGGACATTTATATCAGAGCGTGGTGGAAACCGGTTTAAGTACCGGTGTTCAATCCAGCACCTGGCTGGATCAAGATTTCAATCTGGTGTTTATGGGTGCAATTTATGCTCCAAATCACGATGCAAAAAAAGTTCAGTCCGAATTGGTTACGGGTGTTGAAAAAAATAAGCCCTTTGATGAGACCGAACTGAACAGAGTGAAAAATCTGATGCAGAATCAGGCAGACAGTATTCTGAGTAGTGCTACTGCATTAGGTGGTCGATTGAGTGATTATTATGTGGCTTATCAGGGTAATTGGTCACAGTACTTTAACGATCTGAATAATGTGAAGCAGCTGAAGCTTGCCGATGTCAATCAGACTCTGACCCAGTTTTTAGTGCCAGAACATCGCATTTCCGGGGACATCCAGCCGACTCCGGAAGATCAGAAAAAAGCCTTGCAGCAACAACAAGCGGCTGAACAGCCTAAAACCCTGGATCAGACTGCTGCCCAGGAAGAACCGCTCAAAGAAAGCAGTGTCTATAAGCAGGAAGTAGCGGAATATGTCAAAACCTCGAAACAGTATTTGCTGGATACTGAAAAGAAAATTCAGCGTGGCAAGCTGAAGAATGGTATTGCCTATGCTTTATATCCGACATCTACCCGTGATGATAAAACCTATGCCACCATTTCTGTAGACTTTGGTACGGACAAATCTTTGTTCAATAAGGGTGAAGTGCTGGATTTGATGGCTTATCTATTGTTGCGTGGCTCAGATCAACACAGCTTGCAGGATATTGCAGACAAATCGATTGAAGCGGGTGGTGGGGCAACGGCGACTGCATCTGCAAATAGTATTACCATTCAGATTGTGGCGAAAAAAGACAAATTTGATGATTATTTCAAATTCATGCTCGACGTTTTGAAAACACCAAAATTTGAACAATCTCAATTTGACCTGATTAAATCGCAAAGTCTGTCGAGCCTGGACCGTCCATATACCGAACCTGAAACGGTTGCGGCGCTGACCATGACCCGCTTGCTTGAAACCTATCAACCGGGGGATTTGCGTTACCATTTTGAGCCGGATCTTGCCAAGCAGCAGATTAAACAGACAACCGTGGAGCAGGTGAAGCAGCTCTATCAGGACTTTTTTGTGAGTAATCATGCACAGATTGCCATCACCGGTGATTATCAGGCTCAGCCCATGCTTAAATTGCTGCAAAATGAATTTTCAGGATGGAAAGCCCAACTGCCTTATCAACGTCTAAGTTCTGATTATCAGGCTTATCAGGCGCAAAAAATCCATGCTTTATCAGAACAACGTGAATTTGGTAATTATCAGGCCATTTTGACTTTACCGGTGGGTTCTAATCATGCCGATGCGCCAGCATTAATGGTGTTTAGTTATATCTTGGGTGATTCGCAACTCTCTTCACGTTTAGCCCAAGAACTGCGTGAGAAAAATGCGCTGGTCTATGGTTTTGGCAGTGATCTTGATCTGGATGAATGGATGGATTCAGGTGCATTGACTATTGAGGCTAACTACACGGCAGCGAAGTCAGCACAAGTTTCACAAGGGGTACATAAAGTGCTGAATGATTTACTCACTAAAGGAGTAACTGAACAGGAGCTGGAGGCGGCCAAAGCCAATATTCTGAAAAAACGGGTGACTGCTTTGGAAGATGAACGCAATATCCACGCAATGCTCATGCCGCAACTGGAACATCAGCGCGACTTGCTGTTCCGTGAAAAACGTGACCTGGCTTTGGCTAAATTGACCAAGGCAGATGTAGATGCCGTGATCAAGAAATATGTCAAACTGGGTCAGCTGGTGGAAGTCATGGCAGACCAGTATGGAAAACCACAAACCAAGTCATGATTCTTAATCCTTCTTCCCATTTTCCCTCTCCTTCTAGGAGAGGGTTAGGAGAGGTGATTAAAGCCGATAAAACTGCTTCGCATTATGGTGAAACACTCGTTCCAAGGCATTAGGATCACACGCCACTACTGCATCACTCAAGGCATCAATGATGTTGAGTAGTGAACTACTGACCCGATCCATAGGGAAATTGGAAGCAAACATGACCCGGTAACTGCCAAAATTCTGTAGCACATGACTGATCAGGGGTAGCACCAGATCATAGATTTCCTGCTTGCTGGCTAGACGACCTTGCTTATGAAATTGATGGCCTAATACCGGCATCAGTAAACCTGACATTTTGGTATAGACATTTGGACACAGGGCAAGTTCAGCCATATCGTCTTGCCAGCGGACCAGAATATTTTCACGTGCGGTTTTGGTCAGTCCGGTAATTGAGCCGACTTTTCCAAATAATCCGGCAGGTGTGCCGAAATGATCAAGCACAATTGAAGTTTCCGGGAACTGTTTGGCTAGGGCAATTACATCGCTGAGTTGAGTCGAATAAACCCAGGCATCAAATGTTAAATTGTTTTGTGCGATGGCTTCAAAACCTTTTAAAAACTTTTTATTGCGGTATAAATGTGGTTCATCTGTCCAGGCATGGATTTCTTTATCCTCATGCAATGCCGCCATTTTGCGAATACCTTTAAAGCGCGGTGAAGCTTTCTTATGCAATTGCAAAATCTTCTTGAAATTACTGTCCCTCGGATCTGCTGTTGCCACAATGCCACCGAGTTTGACCGTTTCTTCGTTAAAAGGTAGGGATTCAATAAAACGGGTTTCCCCAATCACGCCTTTACCTTTATTTTTATGCCAGCTGGCTTCGACATGCACCACTTGTTCTACCTGATAATGGCCAATATCTTCGAGATAATTTTCCGGCAAATAAGGCGCCGTCACATGATTGGTCAAGCCAATGGTTTCGATCAGGTCATCGGAGTTCACCAAACGCACAAATTTATCTAGCAAATAAGGATGTTTACCCAATAATTTAACCGCCAAAGCCGCTGCATGGGGCGTGTTATAAGGATCCCATTGGTGAATATGCGAGTCAATAATTGCAAAATCCAGCTGTTGCATGTGTGTCCTTAGTTCAGCAAATCTCTGTTATTTAACCATACTGTAAAGTGCCTTGGCTTTAAATGACCTTTTATCCAAAAATTCAGGACATAAAAAAAGCCCTGATGGCATTGCTGTCCCATAATTTGAGTTTTATTTCAGCACCAAAGCGACATGATGATATTTTGAATTTAAGTTATTGATATTTATTTGTATTTTGTTTTTTTCACAGTCTTATCTTTTCTTTAAAAGTTTAAGTCACTTTGTGTAGGCTGAATCCTACTTTTGACAGACCAAAAGTAGGCAAAAGTCTTTATTCCCTATACACGACATCCTGTCGTGATGGGGAATGTGTGGCATCCTTGCCACACCCACAAATCAAACACCTGGAATTCCACTAGGGGACAACAGAGGCCCTAATGGGCTTTTTAACTTCTGATCAGTGCTGATGATCATGGTCATGCTTGTTGGCATGAAATTCTTCGTTATGACGGAAGCGAAGATAGTTTTCAAACTGTTCGCAGTATTCGTCATAGTTGTCTTCCAGCATCATCTGGAACTGCTGCATGATGTAAGACATCACCTGATCTTTGGCGTCACGCATTTCATTGCCATCTTTAAAATTGTTGGCCGCAACCCAGGTATTAAAACGGGCAGTGGCGAACAACATGGCAGCACTGACTTGTCCGCGCATTTCAGCAGGTTTTACTTGGGAACCTTTTTCAACACGACAAAATTCATTGGCCTGTTTAATAAATTCATCAGCACGTTCAAAAAAAGCAGCATTTAACGCTTCTTCTTCGGTTACATCTGTTGCTTCAATCTTTTGAACCATGAACTTTTCCTGCAAATACGATCTAATGGCATATTATAGGCAAAGCCTTGCAGAAACTAAACCTTTGGCTTAATCTAAAAATAGCCTAAGCATGAAAATGGATACTCCAATGCAAGATGCCATTGCCGTACAAAGTCTGAAAAGTGATATCGCCTTATTACGTCAAAATATTTGGCCGCCAGCAAATCTGGCCAATGTAGAAGGCTTGCCCATTTATTATGGGTCTAAAAAAGAAGTCGATGAATATTACCGGCAATGGACCGGTTTAATTGAAAGGGCACAAGACCTGTTTCAGCCTTTTATGGAGGATGAAACCATTGATGCAGTGCATTTACCCAGCCATTTGAATCTGCCGCTGTTTTATTTTCATGTGGATCGCATCCGGATTAACAAAACCCGCGCCAAAGAGTCGAAAACTTTTCGTGGTATTGCCAGCCTGCTCGAAAAATGCGGGAAATATCCACCCGAGCAGATTCAGGCCATGAGTACCTGGTTGGAAAGTGATGATACCGCAGCCTTGGTAGCACATCGTGAATTTATCGACTTGCGCACTTATGTGTTTCAGCATGGACAAAGCGAATATACACGCACACGGTTTTATGTGAATGGAATGGTACTCAGTACAGAGCCACATTTTGAACTGGTCGATGCCCGCGATAAACCGCGTAAACAGCGCAATGATAGTTATAGCGATCCATTGGCGGATAATGGAACCTGGAAAATTTTTGGCAAATATCGTTAAGCTACGGAAATATTTAAATCTGATCTGTGCTTTGCATTACCAAAAAGTGTCGGTTTTCGCATAATCTTTTAGATGGGCTTGTGCCTGTTGCAGAATGTATTCTTTCTCACTGGCAATCCAGCCTAGCGCAAACCACAGTTTTTGTTTGCGTTTCACCATATCCTGGAACAGTGCTTCGGCCACCATCAAATCGTTATATTGTCCTAAACTTTCTTGAGCCGGTTTTAAATCTTTGAGGTAACGCTTTATTTCCTTGCTCGGATACAGTGAAGCCACAAATTCTACCGAATAACGTAAACGTTTCATCCGTTTGCGGGTGCGATGCCGGGATGGGATATCCAGTTCTAGAAACTGATCGGCATCCTGGCAAATTTGTTGATGCATTTTTTGCAGTTTTTTTGCGATATCTTTTTTTAATTGCGGTTTTTTCTGCTTTGTACTGGTCTGATGGACAAAGCGCAGCAGATTCAGAATCAATTCAACAAAGTCTGAAGAACGTAAAGATTCATCAATGGCAATGCTGGATTCTTCAGGTGTATCCGGAAGCTGAACCAACGGTGCACCGGCCTGTTCGAGCTGGGGTAAAAGTCCTTCACTCAAGGCATCACGGTCACGGGTTGAACCGAGTTGGCGAAACAGATGCGTCAGTTGTTCCTGCCAGTCAGCATCGATATCTTTTGACCAGTCATCAAAAACACGCAAAGCACTTCTTAAACGGCGAATGGCCACACGCGTCTGGTGAACGTGTTCGCTATCATACTGTGCGGTAGCAATGACTGATGCATTCGGCAACAGATGCTGCAAGGCATTATTGATGATCTGCTTTAATACGTGATCGGTTGAGTCCTGTTGATCCAGTTGAAGCGGGCTTGCAAATTGAGCGGCAGGATTTTTTAAATTCTGTGCCAGTAAATCTCCGCGTTGAGCTTTACTGCGTACATCTAGCCATAAATGATAGCGCTGCACCCAAGGATGAATAAACTTGATCAGGTCTTGTATGGAACCTTGTTTAAGCTCAAATTCAATTTCATAAATCGGCACCGTTTGATCGTTATGATGGATCTCGCCGCGATCCAAACTGACTTCAATTTCTGAACGGTTAAAATGAACCAGGTGTACCAGGCGTTGGACTGCTGTTTCATATTGCACAATCAGGTTTTTAGCCTGTTTGCCCAAAGCATTTTGCAGCAATTGTTTTGCTTGCGAATTGGACTGATAAATTTTTAAATCCAAAGTTGGATCTTTGATCTTGCCTAAATCTTTTTCTAATTCAAAACGTTGTAAGGAATGATCACTAGGGGCTTTTAAGGTTTGTATCCAGTGATCATCTTCAAGACGTTGCCGTAATGAAATATTTTTTTTAGCCAAATGCCGTTCGGGAGTGTCATAGTATTTGGCATATAAAGAAATCAGGCGAGCATTCTTGTTCAAGAAGAGCTGATAGAGCTTTTCTTGTTGTGAGGCGGGGATCTGAAATTTTAATTCTACTTCAAGCATGTTAAAACTCCTGACACTTCATCATCGATCGGGTCATAACTTTTATTGTAAGCCAGTGTCAAAAAAAGAGTAGGGTTTTGCGGATAAGTAGATCAAGCGTATGTCGACCGATTCATGGTGTGCATAAAAAGATCGTGGCATACGCTTTGATTTTGCTGGTTTAATTTTGTTGGTTTGGTTTTACTGGTTTATTTGTTATTTAATAAATTTACGGCTCACCAGGAATTGTTCTGTCGCTTCAAGCAGGTTTTGTGCATAGACTTCCTGTTTCGCTGTCAACCAGCCCAAAACAAACCAGTCACTGGCTTCCAGTTCAGTTTGCTGAATATATTCGGCAGATGAAGCCAGAATTTGATATTCACTGGCTGCAAGTTGAGCATCATTCAAGGCTTTGCTGTATTTCTGCAGATTCTTGACATCATAAATTGAAGTTAAAATCGGGAAGCTGAATTTCAGTTCATGAATTTTAGTGGCTAACTGATCCAGACTCTCAAAATTGGCAATATCGGCAGCCAGGAGATGTTCTTGAAGCTGTTTATATTGATTCTGCAGGGTATTTTGGGCAAACCATTTTAAGTCATAGGCTTGGGACCTTTCTTCATGGTCCAGGCCAAACATCAATAATTCCAGATAATGATGCACGTTTTGCGTTGAACGGACCAGATTGGCCAGCTTTTCTTTGGCATACAAAATATCTTTGGCTAAATTTGACGCCGTATTCGGATTTTGTAAAAACGCCCCTAAAGTTGACTGCATGTGTTCCAGATGCTGTAAGTGATCAAATTGTTGTTTAAATGCTCCAATTTGCATCGCCCATTTGTCTGAAACCGCCTCATTCCAGTCTTTAAATAACGACAGGGTCAAATGCAAATGATCCAGCGCAATTTGTGCCTGCTGAATATGAGTTTGCTTGGCAACGCCCGCAGCAATAGCCGCGATATTCGGCAGTAAATGTTGTAACTGTTGGGCAATCAATAAACGTAAATTTTTATTGGCAGCATCTTTTTTACTTAAGTTAAATTCTTTGGCAGATTTTGCTGGACTCACCGGTTGTTGAATGGCCAAAAGATTACCGATTTCAGCCTTACTGCGCACATCCAGCCAAAGCTGGTATTTTTTCACCCATTCAAAGCTAAAGGCCAGCAGTGACTGGACAGATCCAGCTTTAAGCTCAAATTCAACTTCATGTACTTCTTTTTGGGCTGCTTCAGTGCGGACTTCACCGACATCTAAACTGACTTCAATATCGGTTTCTTCAAATTGCATAACGCGGAAAGTACGTTGAATGTCAGTTTCAAACTGAAGTTTAAGCTGATCCTCTGCATCACCCAAGGCATTTTTTAAGATTTGCTGTGCTTCGGCATCTTGCTCATAAACAGATAAATCTAGCTGGGGTGCCTCTTCATGTTCCCCCAGATCATGGTTATGCTCAAAACGATGTAAATGACTTTTACCAGCCGCTTTTAAGGTTTGAATCCAGCGCGTGCCTTCAAGGCGTTGTCTTAAAGCTACCCCATGCTGGGAAAGTAGACGTTCTGAAGTGTCATAATATTTGGCTTTGAGTTGAATAATTTCAGATTTTTTAGGATCTAATGCTTTCAGTAAAGCATTACGTCTTGCTTCAGGAATTTGAAATTTTAATTCAACTTCAACCATGATCTTTCATCCTAATTTTTTGATGCGATGTCAGCAATGCCACACCTCATCTATAGCTTACACATGCGTTATGAAATCTATTCTTTTATAGCGCCGGAATTGTATTGTTGATTCTAGGCTCCTGATTGTAACGAAAATGATTTTTGATGTAAGACTTGACGAGTGGATTCTTGAGTAATTGCTTTGGAAATGATCAAAAAAATGATGCAGGCTGATACTTTAATTTGGATAAAATATGCGCTAACTTAAATAAAAACAGGGAGGGAATGACCATGAATACAACGATTCAGCTCAAATTTGAACATCATCCAGAACCGGAATTTCAGTTACCGCTTCAAAACTATCATGAATTTTATCGGTTTTATTTAACTGAGCATCGTAATATCATGAGTCGCCGCTTGCATGTATTCGGCAGTACTGTCGGGGTATGTTTATTGAGTCGCGCTATTTTAAAAAGAAAGCCCAAATATCTGGTCTATGGTTTGCTGGCGGGTTATGCTAGTGCATGGGTAGGACATTTTCTATTTGAAAAAAATAAACCGGCAAGTTTTAAACAACCGCTGTATAGTTTTATTTCAGATTGGCGCATGTTTTCTGATGTGCTGCGTGGCGATTTAAGTTTAAAAAATCGTTCGCTGGATAAAATTCAAAGTTAGTTAAATTAAGCCTGGTTTTGAGGTAAATTGAAGTAAATCTTCAAAGTTGCAAAAAATTACTTCAAAAAAAGATGAAAATTGACTGAGTGGACTTGCAATAATAGAGTGAATATTCTATTAATAGCACAGACGTTTAAGAAGTTGATTTTTACTTCCAGACTGTCCCAATCTTAAAGTTTTCCAAGCCTAGAGTGACCTTCTCTAGGCTTTTTTTATATCTAGAATTTTGTTGAAAGCTACGCACTTTAAAATGGGGATTCATTATTTGCTAAAAATCATTTATCAGGATAAAAGACCTGATCAATTTGAGCGTAATGAAACACTAAAATAGGGCGATTCTCTAATCTTTAGTTCGCTTCCCCAAGCGCGTTTTATCACCAAAGATTAGAGAATCTAATCAAGTTTCCAAGTTTTATTATTATATTGTCATTATTATTTATTGTTGTTCTATAGCTTTATTAAACCGATTAATACCTACATGAGCTATCACTTAAAATAGGTATTTTTTCATTTATTTTGAAAAAATGTACCAGGACTTTGTTTTTCGGCTTTTTGCAAATTTATTGGTTTTATTCCTTATGCAATTAAGCTGGATGCGCTGAAACTTGCTGTTGATGTGCCTATAATAGGGCAGTTTTAGTTTTGGCAGTTTGTTATGCGCGGTTTATATCTGATTACCAATGATGATCCTTTAGAACTTTTATTGGCGAAGTTAGAAGGTGCAATGGCGAATGGTGGTGTTGCGGTACTGCAATACCGTCGTAAAAAAGTCGCCAAAGAAGATCAAATTTACGAAATCGAGTATATGAAAGCCATGTGTGCTGAATATGGTGTGCCTTTCGTGATTAATGATGATCTTGAAATGGCGGTTCAATACGGTGTTGGGGTTCATCTTGGTCAGGATGATGGTTCAATCGTTGAGGCTGTGGCTCGCTTGCCAAATAATGTATTAATTGGGCGTAGCTGCAATAACTCACTTGAGCTGGCTGAACAAGCGATTGCTGAAGGCGCAAATTATGTGGCGTTTGGTGCAATTTATGCGACTGAAAGTAAGCCTGAAGCTGGAAACATTGGTCTGGAAACCTTGAAACAAGCCAAAACGCAACTGAATGTGCCTATTTGTGCTATTGGCGGTTTAACCGTTGAAAATTCAAAGATCGTGGTTGAAGCTGGTGCAGATTATTGCGCCGTGATTAGTGATATATTAGGTCGTCCTATGAATGCCATTCCTGAGCGTTTAGATGAATGGTCTGCACTTTTTCAAGACAACCGTTAATAAAATAGATTTAGATTGATTTAATTTTGAGTTGAGTAAATTCATGAGCCTATCTCCAAAGCAAGAACAATTGTTTAAACAAGCCAGCAAACATATTCCGGGTGGGGTGAATTCACCGGTACGTGCGTTTAATGGGGTGGGTGGTACGCCTGTATTTATTGAAAAGGCCAAAGGTGCCTATTTATACGATGTCGATGGTAAACGCTATGTTGACTATGTCGGTTCATGGGGGCCGATGATCTTGGGTCATGCCCATCCAGAAATCATAAAAGCCGTTCAAGAAGCTGCGGTTGATGGTTTAAGTTTTGGTGCGCCAACCGTGCATGAAACGACATTGGCGGACATCATTTGTGAAATCATGCCCTCCATTGAATTGGTTCGTATGACCAACTCAGGTACGGAAGCAACCATGACCGCGATTCGTCTGGCACGTGGCTATACTGGTCGTGACAAGATTGTAAAATTTGAAGGCTGTTACCACGGTCACTCAGACTCGCTTTTAGTTAAAGCCGGTTCAGGTATGTTGACCAGTGGCGAAGGTGAGGCGACTTCTGCGGGTGTGCCTGCTGATTTTGCCAAGCATACTTTAACGCTGCCGTATAACGATATTGCTACCTTAAAGGAATGTTTTGCCAAATTTGGTTCTGAAATTGCCGGCGTAATTGTTGAACCTGTTGCAGGCAACATGAACCTGGTGAAACCGATTGATGGTTTCCTTCAGGCAATTCGTGATGTATGTGACGAACATGGTTCTATCTTCATCATTGATGAAGTGATGACCGGTTTCCGTGTCGGTCTTGGTGGTGCGCAAGCGCATTATGGCGTAACACCTGATTTAACCACTTTAGGTAAAATCATTGGTGCAGGCTTACCGGTAGGTGCTTTCGGTGGTAAACGTGAAGTGATGGAATGCATCGCGCCTTTAGGTAAGGTTTATCAAGCAGGTACATTGTCAGGTAATCCATTGGCGATGCGTGCCGGTATTGAAATGTTCAAGCATTTACGTACCGAAGGTTTTTATGAAAAATTAACTGCACAGCTCGAAAAATTGCTTGCCGGGTTACAAGCTGCTGCGGATGAAGCTGGTATTCCATTCAAGACTCAACAAGTGGGCGGTATGTTTGGTTTGTACTTCACCGATCAAGAAGACATTACCAGTTTCGATTCAATGTTGAAATGTGATGTTAATGCTTTCCGTAAATTCTTCCATGGCATGTTAGACCGTGGTGTGAACCTTGCGCCATCTGCTTTTGAAGCTGGATTTATTTCAGCTACGCATTCTGATGAAGATATTGAATTTACTATTCAAGCTGCAAAAGAAACCTTTGCGGAAATGAAAGCTTAAGCATTTTATTTTTGCAAAATATTAGGCCCGAATTCGTTCGGGCTTTTTTATAAAGAATTTTTTGAGGATGAATATGCAAACCAAACATTATCTGACGCTGAGTGATGCCGAGTTTTTATTAAATCATGCACATCAATATGCTATTCAGCACAACTTTAATGTCAGCATTGCTGTTGTGGATGAAACAGGAAATTTGCTGACAATGAAGCGCATGGATGGAGCATCGCCTATGACAGCCAATCTATGTTTAGAAAAAGCCAAATGTTCTGCGATCAGCCGCCGTCCTTCCAAGTTATTTGAAGATATTATTAAAGGCGGTCAAATGGGTTTTCTGACTATGGAAACTTTTTCTGGGATGCTTGAAGGTGGTGAGCCGATTATATATGAAGGGCAATTAGTGGGTGCGATGGGTGTGTCTGGGGTAAAGTCTTTTCAGGATGCGGAAATTGCACAAGTGGCGATAGAGAAGTTTTTGGCGCAGGTTAAAGGCTAAAATCAGTTATATTTTTTAATAAAATTAAATATTAAAGTGTAATTTTGATTAAAACTTAATTGTGGATTGAAAAGAATCAATAAAAGCCTAATAATTTTTAATTTGGGCTTTTAATCGATTCATAAGCCAATGAATTAAAATTAATTAATTTTAAAATTTTATGTGATGTGCATTATGTTAGTTTTAGAGAAATTAAAAAATAGTTTTTAATCAAAAAATACATATGAAAATAATCGATCTACACCATATCCTCTACCCAATGGTGACATATTATCCAAGTAATGATGAGGTCATTAGCTATGGACTCGATTTTGATATAACAATTCATTTAGAAAAATCCAGAAATAGTCAGCAATGGTGTTTGAGCTTCATTGAAAGAGGAGTCTTACGGGAAGATACTTTATATTTTACAAATGAGTATTTGGCTTGCTTGGGATTCTTAAAAATTGCAACTAAGATAATTTCGGATATTCCAGATGAAATGAAAGTATTAGATTATCGTGAAGGGGTATGGTATTTATTGGAAAAACAGCAAGAATTCTTCTTGGACGTGCAATGCGATCTTCGCCATTATAGTTATTCTTGGAATATAAAGTTAGATTTAAAGGAGATTCTTGAATATAGGGCAAAAGGAAGAAAAAGCCTCGATGATCTTGCTGAGAAGATCTATTCATCTCAACCATTCTATGAAGAATCTATTTTTCATTTTCGTAAGTTAGATCAGAAAATTAGTGCTGAAGAAGAAAATGCAATTATAAAATTTAATCAAAAAAGAGCTGAATATGTTAAAAAACACTATAAGTCTTTTACAAAATCTGATCCATCGATTGATGTATCTAAAAATATTATTTCAAAAAACATTCCGTATTGGTTCATGCTAATTTTTTCAGTAACTATAATATCGATAATAGCTAAATATTTTCAGTGATATTTTAGTTAGTGAATAGCATCATTTAAAAAAAATTTAACTACTTTCAAACTTATCAAGCAAGTTAATCTAAGCTAGCATATCGTAACTTTGCAAGTATTAGATGAATCATCTCCCATGCTTTACCCCATGCCCAAAAAAATCCAACTCGCACCATCACAAGCCAAATGGCAGCTTTCATCCGCTGAATCTGTCTTAGTACTGGTTGGATTACAAAATTTAAGGATGATGGCAGGCATACAAGACAGCGACCTGATGACTCATCTGGTTCAGATCAGCAATAAAGCCAAAGCACTTGATATTCCAATTGTTGATTTGTGCGGCGATGATTTGATGCAGGGCATGCAACAGCTCGGGGAATATGCAAGCACACATCCACAACTGATTTTTGCGGGACAAGTCACACCTATGCTCAAGCAAATACTGCCACATATACAAAGTGTGACTGAGCAAATCTGTATAGTGGACGATGCTATTTTCTTGTCCGCTCAAGAACAGCATATCCAGTGGATTGAAAATATCTCGGCACAAGGTGTGCATCACATGAATAGCTATAGCTTGACTCGACTATGGGATTTAAGTGCGCCGTCCAGTTATATGCTTTCCACCAAGGGCATCATGCTGGCTGTTGCTGAACAACTGAACATGGATGCACTTGAAATTGATCCTTATGTCGATTTGAAACAATACGGTCTGGATTCAGTCGCCATTGTCACTTTGGTCAGTGTTTGGCGTGCGCATGGTGCAAATGTGCGATATGAAGATGTTTTAGCACATCCTTCTTTGCATGACCTGGTGAGTTTTATATTGCAATCAGTGCATTCATAAGGTGTGATTGAAATTTTTTTTACTTAAAATCGGAAAAACCGTCGCCAATTCCGTCATTGTGCATTGTAATTCTGTGCCAAGCTTTCTATTATTGCCGGCTCGTTTTCGCGATCAGCCTGGGATTGAACATTGAGTAATTTTCTAACCGAACATCTGATACATCGTGATCAAGATTTTATGGTCATCCATAAACCTGCAGGTGTGCTCACTGTTCCCGGTAAAACCGAAGATTTGCAAGATTGCGTTATCAACCGATTATTAAAAATAGAACCAAAAACCTTGCTGATTCATCGTCTGGATCGTGATACCTCCGGCATTCTGGTCTTTGGCCTGACCCGATGGGGGCAAAAAACTATTTCCCGCCAGTTTCAGGAACGCCAAACCGACAAAACCTATCAAGCTGTGGTGGCAGGCCATCTTGAAGGCGAAGGCACGGTTGATGTACCTGTCGTTTACGATCCGGAACATCCACCCTTACATATTGCCGACCCAAATCACAACAAGCCTGCACTGACACATTGGCAGGCGATTGAACATTTTGAAATTCAGGGACAGGCGGTGACGCGTGTCAAACTGAGCCCGATTACCGGCCGTTCTCATCAGCTGCGTGTGCATATGCAATATTTAGGTCATCCCATTATTGGCGACACCTTATATGCGACTCCTGAGCAGCAACTGTTGATGCCGCGGCTATGTTTACATGCTGAAAGTTTAAGTTTTTATCATCCACAAACAGAAGAACTGTTGGAGTTTTATGCTCCGGTTCCTTTTTAAAGTAAAAACTTTTTAATCCTCATCGATTTTGCGCACTTTTTAGTGGGCTTTATGTCAAAATATATTGCTTAAAGACCTGGTTTTTTGCTCAAATACCAACCAGATTTTGGGCTTGAAATTAGTGTCCTCATTTTTAGATAAAGGTGGAAAAATTGCATCAGTTTGCTATTGGTCAGCGTTGGTTATCAGATACGGAAACAGAACTCGGTTTAGGCGTTCTAATAGACGTAGATGAACGATCGGTTAGCATCTTATTCCCAAAAAGTGATGAAACACGTGTCTATGCACGTAACAATGCACCTTTATCGCGTATTGTATTCAACGTGAATGATGAGTTGCAGGACCAGGAAGGCGCCAAATGGACCGTTGAGGGTCTGGAAGACCGTCATGGCGTGGTACGTTACAACGTGGTGCGCCGTCTGGAAGATGGTTCAGAAGAGCGTAAATCCTTAAACGAAACCCGTATTGGTGCGACCATTCAGCTGTCTAAACCGCTTGACCGTTTGCTGGCAAGTCAGGTCGACTATAAAGAATGGTACGACCTGCGAATTGAAGCCTTGCTGATGCAAGCCAATATGAAAAACAGTCCTTTACGCGGCATGATCGGAGCCCGTGTCGGCTTGATTCCACATCAGCTGTATATCGCGCATGAAGTCGGTCAGCGTTTTGCACCACGTGTTTTGCTTGCCGATGAAGTAGGCTTGGGTAAAACCATTGAAGCGGGTCTGATCATTCACCAGCAACTTAAAACAGCACGCTCAGAACGTATTCTGATTTTGGTTCCAGATTCACTGCAATATCAGTGGATGATTGAGATGCGTCGCCGTTTCAATCTGCAGTTCTCTTTGTTTGATTTGACCCGTACCGCTTCGATCAAAGAACATGATCCAGATTTAAACCCATTCCTGACCGAGCAATGCATTATTGCCAGCGTTGACTTGATGGTCGATCACGAAGATTTACGTGAGCAGGCTTTGGAAGCCGGTTTCGATCTTTTAGTGGTCGATGAAGCGCATCACCTGATGTGGTCTGAGGAAGAAGGCGGTAATGACCGTTACGACCTGGTTGAAGAACTTGCTGAAAAAACACCGGGTGTGCTACTGCTTACAGCAACGCCAGAACAACTCGGCGTAGAAAGTCATTTTGCCCGTTTACGTCTGCTTGATCCGCAGCGTTTCAGTTCACTTGACCGCTTCCTGGATGAAGAAGAGCAATATCATCAAACAGCTAAAATTGCTGAAGTGCTGATGTCGGATATGCCTTTGGAAGAGGGGCATTTAAAAGCGATTGAAGGCTTGTTGGGGCATAGCATTCAGGATGAGCCGGAACAGCGTTTCCGTGCTATTCACGAATTGTTGGACCGTCATGGTACCGGTCGTATCTTATTCCGTAATACCCGTGAAGCGATTCAGGGTTTCCCGGGTCGTGATTGCCAGCCGGCTCCTTTGCCAGCGCCTGCAAACTGGTCGAAAGATGGCAAGCTGCGTGAACAGATGTGGCCTGAAGAAGCCCAGCTGGATGGTGCGTGGATGGAGCATGATCCACGTGTGATGTGGCTGATGGAAATGCTGCGTACCGAATTGAAACACAAAAAAGTGTTGCTGATTGCGCGTAGTGGTCCAGTGGTTGAAGCCTTGGAAAATGTCTTACGTTTACATGCCGGTATTCGTACCGCGATGTTCCATGAAGGCATGAGTCTGCTTGAACGCGATCAGGCTGCGGCTTACTTTGCAGAAGACTCTTATGGTGCGCAGATTTTACTGTGTTCTGAAATTGGTTCAGAAGGTCGTAACTTCCAGTTTGCCTCTGACCTGATTCTGTTTGATTTGCCAGCCAATCCGGATGTGCTCGAACAGCGTATCGGTCGTCTGGACCGTATTGGTCAGGAAAACCGGATTCAGATTCATGTGCCTTATTTGCTAGGCACTGCGCAAGAACGTATGTTCCGCTGGTACAACGAAGGTTTAAATATTTTCAGCAATATTTCACCGACTGCGCAAACCTTGCAAGAAAACTTTATTGTGAAATTAAAAGACTGTTTATTGGCAGATTTAGGCCAGCAGTTTGAAGATTTGCTTGAAGAAGTCAGTGTGCAGCGTGAAGCTTTGGAAGCTGAATTGCAGGAAGGTCGTGACCGTCTGCTTGAATACAACTCTTGCCGTCCAATCGTGGCGCAAGAAATTGTGCAGGCACTTGAAAACTATGATGACAATACCACCTTGCCAATGTTTATGAAACGCTTTATGGCATCGACCAATATCGATTTTGATGAGCAAAGTAATGGTACCGTGATCATCAAGCCAACCGATCAGATGCAGGTACAAGGTTTGTCACTGGATGAAGAAGGCATGACCGCGACTTTTTATCGTGATCAGGCTCAAGTCCGTGAAGATGCCCAGTATTTGACCCTTGAACATCCATTCACCGAAAGCGTGATGGAAATGATTAATACCCAATCTTTTGGTAGTACCAATGTTGCGGTATTAAAATCAGCAGCCTTGCCACAAGGTTCGGTATTGCTGGAAGTCTGGTTCAAGGTAGATGTGGTTGCACCGAAGGCATTGAACCTGCCATCAAGCTTGCCACAACAGTTGATTCGCGTATTGCTGAGTGAAAAAGGTCAGGATTTATCTGAAAAGATTGCACCAGAAATTTTGAAACCTTATCTGCATCATCTAGATGGCAATAGCTGCCGTCAGGTGGTGAAAGCGCGCCGTGAAGTGATTGAAGCGCGCTATACGCAAGCTTTGGATATTGCTAAATCGGCATTGCCAAACTTCAAGCAGCAGGCAAAAGAAGTCTACGGTAATAAATGGCAATATGAAATTGACCGTTTGAGCTATTTGAAACAGTTCAATCCAAGTATCCGTGAAGATGAAATTGCACGCTTGCAGAAATTCCAGAAAGAAGGCTTGAACTTGCTGGATGGTTTATCGGTAACACCAGAAGCAATTCAGGTGATGGTGGTAGTTAAACCATAACTGTAACTTACTTCCTCAAATAATAAAGCACCTACGGGTGCTTTTTTATGGCCTGATCTTAAATAGGAGCGAGCCACAACTCATCTAGCTTAAAATTCAACTCATGCTAAAATAAAAAAATTATAAAGTATTAAAAGAATAACAATGACTCAATCTTTAATCACCCTCGGTTCTACAACTTCACACGGCGGTATCGTCTCCGAATGTGATCCTTCTTTTATCATTAATGGTATAGCGGTGCATTTGCACGGTATGAAACATTATTGTCCGAAATGCAAAACAGTGGTATCTGCCATTGCAGCAGTACAGTCTACTATTGTGAAAGGACGTGGAGTGGTGATTGCAGGAGACAAAACGAATTGCGGAGCAGTCTTTTTAGGTAATCAGTTTCTGGTGGTTTCAAAAAAATAATCACAAACCAAGCAACCGGTTTTGTCCAGTTATTCAAAGCCCTTGAATTGACTTGCAAGTCAGTGAATCATGCATTTATGGATGTCATCTACGCCAATTTTTCCTTAAGCTAATATCCTGTTAATTAGATCAATGAAACAAGAGCAGGGATATATGGCAGATGAATTATTCAGGAAAAATGCGATTCATTTTACCCATGCCAATGGCATTCCTTCGGCCACGTATCAAAAATTTTTTAATTGTTTCAAAGCAGATTTTGATTTAAAGGCCATCCCGATCATTGGTCTGGATCAAAAATATCCAGTGACCAAGTCCTGGGATTATCTGGTTGCACAAGTTATTGCCGATATTAAACAGCAATTTCCAGATCAGCAGGTGATTGGATTAGGTCACTCATTTGGTTCTTTGCTCACTTTAATGGCGGCATATAAACGCCCCGATTTATTTTCACAACTGATAATCATGGATCCGCCTTTTGTGATCGGGCCTAAATCTGCCATTTTCGAAGGCCTGCAAAAACTGAAGTTAAAAGCGGTCGATAACATTACTCCAGCGGGCATGACTTTGAAACGCAAAGATCATTGGAGTAGTCGGGAGGAAGCCTATCAGTCTTTGCGTAATAACCGCTTGTTTGAAAAATTTGATGCTGAGTGTTTTGATGATTTTTTTAGCAGTGGGATCAAGGATGACATAGCACGGGGCGGAGTTACTTTAACTATTCCTAAATCTACAGAAGCAGAAATTTTCAGAACTGTGCCGGCCTGGTGGTGGCGTACACCACGTAAAGCACCTCAAGTTCCGGTACATCTAATCACCGCACAACAGAGTCATTTTTATAAACAGGGCTTGCCGCAAGGGATGAAAAAGGTCTATGGAATTGAATTTAGCGTGGTTGAAGGCAGACATATGTTTCCTTTAGAACAACCGGAAAGCACAGCCCAATGGGTGAAAAAGATTATTTCAGCACAGCAAGGTATTTAATGCACAGTGAAGAATTCATAGGTGGATTCTTCACCAGCAATAACATTATAAATTATCGGATTTTTGATTCATCTAGATGGCGTGAACCTTCTAAAATCATACGAATCATGATCATGGTTTGTTCGGCAATTTCCTTGCGTTCAGTCGCAGAGATATCTATCACTGTTGCACCCATGTTAAATACCAGTTGGGTAATGGCTTTTGCAGCAATGTCCGGGTGAGAAAGTCTGCTGTTATTGAGTCGTTCTAAGCGAATGAGGTCGTCCTGCAATTCTTGCTGAAAATAATTTAACTGACGTTGTACTGCTGATTTATAAGATGCAGAGCCGGTATAGGCTTCACGCAGCAATAAGCTTAAATTTCCCTCATCTGCATCTAATTGTTCAATAAAAATTTCAACTGAACTGCGAATAATGCTGTTTTGCTTAGAGGCCTTTAAGCGTGCCTGATGCAAAATTTGACGTAATACAATCCCCGCACGATCAATCAATTCAATCGCGAGTTCATCTATATCTTTGAAATGTCGATAAAAACTATTGGGAGCAATACCTGCCTCGCGGGCAACTTCACGCAGGCTTAAGGAAGATATACTTTTTTGTGGGCCGATTAAGTTCAATGCAGCCTGAAACAGCTCTTCTTTGGTAATTGTTGCTTTTCGACCCACAGTGCGGACGATCACCGGTTCATGAACAAAATTCTGTTTATCAACAGGGGCATCAACATTTTTTTTGATAGAAGACTGGTTCATATTTTTCAATGGATTAGAAACACAAAAACATTATAACGGTTGCATTGCAACTTGGGAAATGAATAGAAACAATACAAATATATATACAAATATATATACATGTGTATAATAATTAAAATTCAATCGCGTGGTACTGACTATGCATGTTGTAGAAAAAATGAAAACATCTCCCTTAAGTTCTCTTGCTGATACTGTTATTGATCAGCATGCAGCCAATTTCTGGTTGCAAAAATTCAATTCGCTTTGGTCAATCAATCAAGCGTTAGGCAAAATTGTGCAAAAAGAAAATTCTGCACAAAATATGATGAGTTTGACCATTCAGGTGAACCGTCATTTTAAAATGGGACAAGCAGGGCAACATCATCCAATCTTTGTAGAAGTGAACGGTGTACGTTATGAACGTAGCTATAGCTTGACTCAGCTTGATGCTCAACATGTATTGTTAAGCGTTAAAAAAGTAGATCAAGGTAAAGTCAGTTCCTGGTTGGTGGAACACGCTCAAGTTGGCGACATTCTTGAATTTGGGCAGCCTTATGGCGATATGCTGTTACCTAAGCAGGCCCAAGCGATGGTATTGCTTGCTGCCGGCAGTGGCATTACTCCAATGTTAAGTTTACTCAAAGCACTCTCCAAAACAGATCGCATGACTCAGGCACCCATCCGGTTGTTGTATTGGGTACGAGAATATGCCGATGTGGCCTTTAAAGCGCGTTTCGAGAAACTAGCTGAACAGTATCCGAATTTCTCATTTCAGGTTTTTTATACCCAGGAAGAAAATGCTGGTGAACGCTTAAACCAAAAGCATTTAGCTTTGCTGGAAAATATTGAAAATAGTGTAGTTTACGCTTGCGGTCCATCCGGATTTGTAGCACAAGCAGAGCAGCTGTTTGCCCATGCGCAGAGTTTCAAAAGTGAAGCTTTTAGTATGTCTCCAGTTGAAAATTCTGATATCGGTTTTGTGAATATCACTTTACGTAAGTCTAATAAAGTCGTTGCTATTCCTAAAGGGCAGTCCATTTTAACCAGTCTTGAACAGCAAAATATCAAACCGACTCATGGTTGCCGTATGGGCATCTGTAATAAATGTGTCTGTAATAAAGTTGAAGGTTCAACCAAGAATTTGGTGAACGGTGGTCAGAATTCAGAACCTGGTAATTTATTAAAAATCTGTGTCAATTCAGCACAGTCTGACCTTGTCATTGATTTATAAGTGAGACAAATATCATGAATATGCCTGTTAAAATAGAATATTTTAAAAATCCTAAAAATGGTGAGCTCACACAATCTCAATTGGATGATTTGGCTCGTGAGCTGGATGCCATCAAACAAGAAGTACTGGATGATATTGGCGAAAAAGACGCAAAATACATCCGCCGTGTTTATTCAACCATCCGTTATGCTTCAATAGCTGGACGTGCCTGCTTATTTGCTGGCTGGTTCCCGCCGGCTTGGGTTTTAGGTACCGGTTTACTTGGTTTTGCCAAAATCATGGAAAACATGGAACTTGGCCATAATGTTATGCATGGTCAATATGACTGGATGAATGATCCTAAATTCCATGGTCCAAGTTATGAGTGGGACATCGTGGGTACTGCAGATAACTGGCGTCAAACTCATAATTATAAGCATCATACCTATACCAATATTAAAGGTATGGACGATGATATTGGTTATGGTTTACTTCGTCTGTTCCCGGAACAACGCTGGAAGCCAGGTTATCTTCTACAACCGATTTATGCGATTCCATTTTGCCTGTTATTCCAGTGGGGCGTAGCCATTCAAAATCTGGAAATAGGTAAAGTATGGAAAGGCCGTAAATCTAAGGAACAGGCTAAAAAAGAATGGCAACCGATGCAGAAGAAAATTGGCAAACAATTGTTTAAAGATTATGTTTTCTTCCCATTGATTGCTGGTCCAGCAGCTTTACCTGTATTTACTGGTAACCTGGTAGCGAACGGTATCCGTAACATCTGGACATTCAGTATTATTTTCTGTGGTCACTTTACTAAAGATGTTGAAGTATTCCCGAAATCAGTGCTGGAAAATGAAAGTCGCGGACACTGGTATATGCGCCAGATCCGTGGTTCATCAAACCTCACTGGTTCAGAAGCATTCCATATTTTGACCGGTCACTTAAGCCACCAAATTGAGCATCATTTATACCCTGATGTTCCAGCACGCCGTTACCGTAAAATGGCGCCTAAAGTACAGGCAGTATGTGAAAAATATGGTTTAAATTACAATAATGCCAGCTTGGTTAAACAGTATGGCAGTGTCATTAAACGTATTGCTAAATTCGCATTTCCATTCAAGAAATAATCTTGTTGCAGTAAAAAGCCTCTTCTATTGAAGTGGCTTTTTACTCATGGATATGTGTCTTAAGTATTTTGATTAAGTCCATGTAGTTGCCTTTTTTTGTCTCATTCAGGACCTGCGAAATTTCCTGTTGTGTCCAGCTTTGACGGCTCGCCTAATAAGAAAATGAGGACAATAAGACAAATGGTTTTCTCCAAAACAAATATATATATATGCCTTTGACCAGTTTTGGAGGATTAGATAAGTTCATTATGCGAATATCGCAATATGATTTTTTTTAATAATATAAATTTTATTTTTATAAAGCATTATTTTAATTTTACTTTTATTAAAATATTCTTATTA
>Ga0308169_10001881_pt1 | contig 23051 bp, 19 predicted proteins | sample PhyBR1_2_FD_202139 | JGI IMG/M metagenome (GOLD analysis project Ga0308169, IMG submission 202139) | Phyllosphere microbial communities from UC Gill Tract Community Farm, Albany, California, United States - DLSLSB.R1 | ecosystem: Host-associated > Plants > Phyllosphere > Unclassified | place...
CGAGCGTGACGACCGCGACGACCTGCTCTCTCGCTCTCCCTCGAGCGGGGCGGGACGCAGCTGGAGTACGCTGCACACGAGCTATTCTAGCCACTGCTGCTAGTCAGAACGCGCCGCGACGAGTGCTGCCGCCGACCTCCTCCTCGCGCGCTGGTCCTCGCTCGACCGTCCTCGCTCTCCTCGAGCTAGCCGAAGCGGGCCGAGCTTCTCCTTGCTGCGTCGAGACTCTTCTGACGCGGGCAGGAGCACTGGCCGCCGTCCCATTCAGCCTCCCCGCCCACGCTCCGCTCGCGCTTCTCGACCTTTCAGCTCGTCCGCGTCCGTGGGGGCGCGAAGCGCACGCAAAGCGCCTCCTGTCGAACTCTGTGACGACGAGGAGCCAAAGCCGTGGAAGCGTGATCGATTTGCCGAGGAAGCAATTGAGCGTGGCTCGGCGACCGCTGCGTGCTCTCGAGCAAGCGCGGCTGGCCGTCGTCAGGCACGCACGCCGCTCGACAACAAGGTCGAGCGCGCGAGAGAGAGAGAGAGTCGCAGCTGCGGGGCGTGGCGCGACCGCGCGAGAGACGAGCGGCTGCGAGGAAGAGGAGCCAGCCGGGATCCAAACGGCCGCGAGAGTGGAGGGAAAGAGCGTGCGAAGTAGGTGAGGTAGCCGGATGCGACGACGAGCGAGAGGACGAGTCGAGCGAGCGGAGCGGCCAGCTGACCGGCGCGCTGCGGTCCGGTCGGCTCAGCGTCGCTCCTCTGCCTCTCGCCACCACCACCCAGCTCGCTCGAAGCACAGCTGCTCGCAGCAGACACCCAGCACCAGCACCCAAGCATCGCCAGCCGAGGCGCACCCCTCGCAGGCCCCGACTTGACCTCCACGGTCCACCCCGCACGCCGCGGCCTCTCTTGTCCGCCCACGCTTCCGCAGCCTTTCTCGCAGGACCTGCAGTGCCAGGCGGTGCTGACTGCGCTCCCTCTCCACCTGTGTGCAGCAGCAAGCACCAGCCCAACCGCGGCCCTCGCAGCAAGAGCGAGCGCTCGTCGACAGGCCGACCGACCCAAGTCGGTCCCCGACCTTCTCCCCCTTCCCCGGCCTCGCGCGACCGCCGCCGGCATCGCCCCCCTCTCGCGCCTCGCTCCCTCCTCCTCGACTCGACCAAGTTCCGCCTTCGAGTGTGCGCGGGTGCGCCATGCACGCCACGCTCCCGACCCACGTCCTCGCCCTCGCGCCCGACTCGCTCGCCAGCCTCGGCGAGCTCGACAGCGACTCGCTCTCCGAGCTCTGGGGCGGTGAGCCAGCCTTTCACGCCCCTCCGCCGCCGTCCCTGGGATCCCTGCAGATCTACCAAGCTGACTCTCGACCACGTGCGCGCAGTTTTCACCCGCTGCAAGGACAGCCTCCAGAACGGCCGCCGCCTCGAGAACCTCTCGTGGCGCCTCTGGTTCGACTCGGGCCGCCGCGACGACCACCTCCGCCTCGCCCGCGACACCGACCCGCACGCGCCCTCGCACACTCAGATCCAGCACAAGGCGGCCGACGACGGCTGGAGCGACCCGGAGGGCGAGTGGGAGGAGACGTCCGGCAGCGACGGCTCGTCGGCCGACGAGGACGCGGGCGACCTCTCCGAGCCCGAGCAGCAGCTCAACGGCCACTCGCCGTCGACCGAGGTGCGCACGGGACGGTCCAAGGTCGCGCGCAAGGCCCGCTCGGCCGTCGCCGCGTCCGTCTCGCCGCCGGCACCGCCTCGAGGCCGCACCGTCTCGGTCCCAGCCTCGCCCGCGCCGCCTACCGCCCTGGGCGAGCCGCCGCGAGCGCGCGCCGAGGACGGCGGGCGCCCGCCCTTGATGCGCCGCGGCTTCTCGCGCGACTGCACCATCAGCGGCGGGTCGCTCCAGCGCATGATCGCCGACCTGCAGCGCCTGCCCGAGATCCCCGTCCCCTCGGGCAAGGCGCGCAGCCTGCACGACGTGTCGACCGGCGGCGGCGGCGGCGCGCGGCACGACAAGCCCGCGCTCGGGTCGCGCATGTCCAGCGCACCCGACAACCTCAACGCGGCGTCGCTCACGGCCTCGGCGCCCTCGTCGCCGACCGGGCGCTCCTCGTCGGCGTCGCACAAGAGCTCGGCCGACTCGACGCGCCGCTCGACGCCGGCGGGCTCGCCGTGCATGTCGCGCTCCGTCTCGTCGCCCGCGCACACCCTCCCGACCCTCGCCGCCGCACCCGGACCCGCACCCGCCTCGGCCGTCCCGCCCGCCTCGTCCGCCGCCCTCAGCTCGCGCCGCGTCCCCTCCGGCCTCGCCATGTCGACCCTCCCCGCGACCGCCGCAGCAGCAGCCTCGGGCCCGACCCGCCGCTCGCGCCCGCCGACGCCGCTCAGCCCGGCGAGCCCGCTCTCGCCCGCCGACGACGAGTCCGAGCCCTCGCCTGTCGTCACCATGACGCCGTCCGAGACGGCCATGCTCGCGCTGAGCCACTCGCGCAGCCGCAGCGACGTGACGCTCAGCCGGCGTGCGCAGAGCACGGCCGAGCTCGCGTCGTCGTTCAAGCCGCAGAGCTTCGTCAAGGGCTTTGCGCCCTCGTCGATCGAGACGAGGCCCGGCCCGGGCCGCATCGCGCCGCCGCCGACGCCGGCTACGTTCGCGGCGTCGCTCGGCGCGAGTCCGCCGCGCGCTGGGCCCTCCTCCGCGACCGCGACCGCGACTCGCTCGCCGTCCTCGGCCGGGCGCGCCTCGGGCTCGACCGCCGCGACGCCGCTCAAGGTGCCCGTCCCCTCGGCGCACGCCCCGACGCCCGGCCCGTCGGCTCTGCGCCAGCCCAAGGCGCCCGGCACGGGCAAGAAGATCTTCTTCATCTCGAGCCCGGACTCGGACGAGGACGGCTCGTCGTCGCGCTCGCGCGAGTCGCGCACGACCGGCGGCGGCGGCGGCGGCGCGAGCGTCGTCGTGTCGCCGCCGTCGGCGCTCAGGGCCAAGGCGTCGCTGTCGCCGTCGTCGGCGCTGTCGGGCAAGGCGGGCGCGGCGCCCAACGGCAAGGGCAAGCAGCCTGCGCTCGCGCCGGCGGGCGAGGACGCCGACGACTCGGAGTGGGACTCGGACGAGGAGGAGGACGACGACGACGGCTCGAGCGGGTGGGGCTCCGAGTACTCGACCGACTCGGAGATTGCGCGCAACTCGGCGGCCAAGGCGCCCGGCGGCGGCGGGCGCAACGGCGGCGGCGCACAGCGCGACGGCTTCGACACGGCCACGCTCTTCGCCAAGCGGCCGGCCGACGCGCTGCAGCGCACGGCGTCGACGGCGACGATGGGCGCCCCGGGCGAGCTCACGCGCCGGCCGCCGGGCCTCCTCTCGCAGCTGTTCCACCCCGAGGACTACATGGAGGAGGTCAACCGCATGCCGACGCCGACCGAGGGCATGCGCCGGCCGCACAAGAGCATGTCGGCGTTGCCGACCATGAGCCAGCTGCGGCCGTCCAAGTCGACGAGCGGCCTCGAGGCGCGCCCGGCGCCGCCGAGGAGCAAGAGCTTCCTCAAGGGCAAGCCCGAGCACGTCGAGCTCGAGTCGAGCTCCGAGGAGGAGGACGAGGCGGCGGCGCCGCGCGCACGGCCGGCGCCCGGCTCGGCGAGCCACTCGTCCGAGTACGAGGATGTCGACGACGACGCCGAGGCCAAGGCGGCCGCCGCCGCCGCCCTCGCCCGCCGTCAGCGCGAGCTCGAGGAGGCGGCGATCGCCGCGCCGCCGCAGACGCCGCGCACGACCCGGCGCGCCATGCTCGCCACCGAGCTCAGCGAGTCGCTGCGCCGCAATCTCCTGTGGGAGCGCCAGATGCGCAACCGCGTCATGGGCGGCGCCGCGCCTCGCCGCCCGACCATGCCCGGCCAGCCCCTCCCGCAGCGCCCGGCGTCGTCGACCCAGCTCGCCGCCGCTCCTCCCCCTCCTCCTCCCGGCCCTCTCCGCGCCGTCACCGACGACGGCGGCGTGCGCGCGCCCAACCCCTCGCCCGCGACGCGCTTCTCGCCGCCGCACGCCGCGCCGAGCGCCGCCGCCGACCCGAACCAGCAGCAGCAGCGGCACCACCGCTCGCGCCCGAACGGCGAGCGCCACCCGGGCACGGCCATGCTCCCTCGCCGGCACACGACGGGCACGGGCCTGTACCTGCAGGCGCAGCTCCAGGCCGGCGGGCGCTTCCCGCACGCCGGGCGCGCGCGCGGCGACTCGGACTCGGAGCTGAGCGCGAGCAGCGACGACGACGACGACGGGACGGTCGCCGGTCAGCGTGTGTGGTGAGCGAGCGTGCGTGCGTCGTCGTGAGGGAGAGGAGGGCGGGACGCGGTCGTCGGTGGCGGCGGCGACGGCGGCGGCGGTCGCTCAGGGTTCGTCTCGGTTGTACGGTTCCTTTATCTCTTTCTGCGCTGTGCTCTTGTCTTCCCTCCGTCTTGCCTTGCCCTCCTTGTTGTCGCTCTTAGCTCCCCCTTCTCGCCCTCGTCCTCTCCTGCCGCCGAACCTCCTCTCGCACCTTTGCATTCTCGCACTGCAACGTCCTCTTCTCCTGACCTCGTACATGCTCTCTCTCTCTCTCTCTCGCTCGTACGAGAGACGGTGTGCGCGAGTCCTGCGAGTTGCATGCTGTACAATGACGAGAAGGTGAGAGACACCTCGCGCTCAGGCCCTCGATCGTCCCCGCACGTCGTCCAGCGAGCCCTCGAGCGAGCCCTCGTCCTGCGACCCGCTCGTGCCCGGATCATCGCTGATACCGACGATGTCGTCGACGGCGTAGGGAAGCTCCTCGCACTCCTCCTGCTGAACGACGTCGACGACGACCGAGATGCCCGACGTCCTCGCCGCCCGCTCCTCCACCTCGCTCTTCCGCCGCGCCTGCTTGCGCTCCCGCCTTGCCTCACCATGCCCGGAACCTCGAGTGAGCACCGCGAGCGGCGCAGGGAAAACAAGGACCCGCCGCTCGGTGAGTTCGACCGCTCGCTCCTCGCGCGAGTACGGGTCGCCGTCGGCGCCGTCGCGCTTGCCGTCATAGGCGACGGCCGAGTCGATGTGGAGCAGGTCGTTGGCATCCAGGTGTGCCGATCGTCGAGCCGTCGCACTTCGAGGTTCGCGCCAGGCAGGCAGCGCCGCGACTGCGCCGGGACCGCTCGAGCCGTCGCGTGAGTTGCGCAGCTTGTCGCGGTGGTTGAGGGCTGCGCACGGTGAGAGTATGAGCTGAGTTTGAGCGAGAGGGAGGCTGAGAGCGTGCGAGGCGGGGAGAACGACGTACAGAAGATGGCGCAGGCGCTGCTTGCGTACGGACAGCAGCAGCACACGCAGAAGAACGCCTGTAGCCGCAGAGAGTCAGCGACAAGCACAAGTAGCATGGTAGGCGGGTACAGGACGCACGTAGAACGCTACGACGTCGACATCGCGCACCCCAATCGTGACGCAGATGGCCGCGGCGAGGGTGACGAGCGCTGTGGACGCCGTCGGCAGCGAGTGTCAGCATGTCCGCAGCGTACATGATGTCAAGGTAGACGCACAGATGAGGGAGGAGGTCGTGAGCGCAACAACAAGAAATGCGTCGAGCGCTTTGGACCTCGCGAGCGACGCCCGCCGTTTCCACCCGAGCTCGTACGCAAGCCAGCCGCCGCACCAGACGCAGATGCCCGCAGTAATCTGTGAGCGAGGCATTCAGAGTCAGCGAGGCCCAGCAAAGACAAATGCCTGAAAGAGCGGCTCGTGCGTTGGTGGAGCTCGAAGTGCCGTCGGAAGGAGAGCAGGAAGCGCACCCAGACTGCCTGCGAGGAACAAGATGTCAGAGAACGCTTCGGCGCTTTCGAGAGAGGCGGAAAAAGGCTGCAAGGGACGCACAACGAGGCCGCAGGTCTGAAGCTGTCGGAACTACGAGGAGGAGAAGGTCAGCGGCGCGCTCGGACAAGTCGCCATTGCTGCGGTCGGAAGGAGCTCACCTGCTGCGCGTTGTTCGATTGACGCCAATGCTGGGTCGAAAGGAGACCGGCGAAGGCGAAGTACGCGACGCTCGAGAGAATCCATCCACCGAGGGCGACGTACCGCACCCAGCGGTGCGCCGACACGCGCCAGGTCCGCCATACCCAGAAGCTCAAAGTGCACGAGCCGCATAAGGCGAGCGACCAGATCCACCAGGCCTGCAGGCCCTTGTTGGCATACGGGATGATAAACCCGTGCTCGACGGCCTCGGTGAGCGTTGCCCAGGCAAGCTGCAAAGAGATCCATCGACCGTCAGGAGGACGAAGGGACGATGTAGAGCATGACGGAGAGAGAGAGAGGGGGACGTACGGCGGTGTTGGCCACTGCAAAGTTGAGCCCGAGGATGCCGCTGACGGCGACGTAGCTCTGCAATAGGCGGCCGTCCCCGTCCTTGCCGCCGTACAGTCGGAAGTAGCGCACGCTGTACACGACTTGCACAGCCTGTACTCGGCGGATGATCAGCTCGTCAGCCTGGAGGTAGGAGGACCGGCGGGAGGCGGAAGACGGACGCACGAGGAGGAACCCGACGCAGAGCTCGGCTATGAGGCCCTCGTGCACCGCCGTAAGCGACAAGGATGCGAGGTCGGTTGGAAGCACGACAGGCGCAGTGTGCGGCCCCGCCGCTGACATGGCCGCCTCGAGGGCAGCTCGAACGCCTGCGACTGCTGACGAGGTCAAAGCGGCGGCGGCGCGGGCGACGGGGCGTGGCCTCGACGGGGCGCAGTGCGAGCGTGTGCAGGAGCAAGGAAGGACGCAGACGAGCAGGACGAGCGCTGGGAAGCCAGGACCCGCTACTGTGCAGGCGAGCGCGACCGTGCCCGAATTTGCCCGCGGCGAACTCGTGGGACTCGAACCGTCCCACGGTCGATCGTCCGGACGAGCAGCGTAAGCGAACGCGCAGAATTACCGAGAGCGGCAGGAGAGGAGCAGCTCGGCGATCACCTTTCGGACCCGCAGCGCCGACCAGCGTCGCCCGCCCGAGGCGGTGAAGCCGGGGCTCGCAGGAGCGAAAGCTCAGCAGTCGACTGTGGCTCGCTCAAGGTACCTACCGGCGAGAGCCAATCGGGCCTCGAGTAGAACCTATAAGCGGCAACTGTGTCGCGCCGTGCGGGCGGGTCGCCGTCCAGCGAGGTGGAAGTGCAGGTCAAGCTCCGCCGGTCCAGAGGGGGGACGTGCAGAGCCTCTCGGCGCTCGTGCCTCTCAGGCTCGCTCGCCCGCAGCTTGCGCTCTCGGCTGGGGCCTTGGACCCTCGCTACGTACTCGAACGATGTATGTACACGTGCGCTAGATGCAAGAGAGCTGAGAGAGGGCGAGAGAAGAAGGCTTGCCCCGCTCGAGCCCGTCTCGGCCTCACGGGTCCTCGTGCGTGCGACCCTTGGGCGACCCCGAGCCCTGCGACCCGCTCGAGCCAGGGTCCTCCTCGAAGGAGAAGTCGTCCTCGGCCCTGCAAGGAAGCTCCTCGCACTGCTCCTCGGTGACGACGATGTCGACGACGACGGACACGCCGGACGTCCTCGACGCTCGCTCGTCCATCTCGCTCTGCCGCCGCGCCTTCCTGTGCGAACGCCCTTCTGCTCCGTGCCCAGAGCCGCAGGGGAGGAACGAGAGCGGCGTGGGGAGGGTGAGGACCCGCCGCCCGACCGCGTCGGCCGCACGCTCCGCTTGCGAGTACGGGTCGCCGTCGGCGCTCTCGCGCTTGAATTTGTGCAGCGGCGGCGCCTCGGTGTAGAGCAGGCCGTCCGAGTCGACGTGCAGCGCCCGTCGACGCGCAGCCTGGTCTGGATCACGCAGAGCCGGCGACACGGCGAGCGGGCTGGGCCCGGTCGCGCGGTCGAGCGAGTCGCGCAAGGTGTTGCGGTGGATGAGGGCTGCGTGCAGTCGGTGCGTAAGCTCGATGCGCATGCGCTGCGCGAGACGGGCGTGGAGGAGGAGCACTGACTGAAGATGGCGCACGAGCTAGAGGCGTACGGAAGAGCTGAAACTATCAGAAGAAAAGCGTGAAAGGCTGCTGTGTTGACGTGCCGGAACGAGATCGTGATGCAGATGGCGGCGGCGAGCGCGACGAGGCCTGGGAGCACGGTCGTAACGAGGGGGAGGAGAGCTTCGTCAGCGAAATACCCAGACGCCGAGTCTCCATTGCTCGAAGCTGAGAGAGACGCACACGTGAGCGCCGACGTCTTGAGCGCGACGGCGGTGAATTTCGACACGACCGAGGACTTGGCGATTGACGACCGCCTTTTCCACACGAGCTCGTACATGAGCACGCCGCCGCACCAGAGCCCGTCCACCGTGCCAGCCTGTCGACAAGGTTGAGGAGGTCAGCGAGTGTCAAAGACGAGGCCTACGTCGAGAGCGCGAGAGGAGCGGCTCGTGCGCTCGAGAGGGCGGGGGAGCGGCTCGTGCGCTCGCGAAGAGCTCTCACTCGATGGAGGAGAAGACGAAGGAGGGAAGCGCACCCAGATACCCTGTGCGTCAAGGCGAGTCGTCAGAACGTGTCATCGGGACGCAGAGAGAGTGAGAGGGTACGTACGACCAGGGCGCAGGTCTGGAGCTGTGGCGACGACGAGGAGAGGGTCAGCTCGAGGCTCGTGCGCGCCGCATTTCGGGGAGAGGCTGAGGGAAGGGCAGCTCACCTGCTTGATCGTGTACACGTGACCCCAGTGCAGGCTCGACATGATGCCGGCGAAGGCCAGAAATCCCGTAATCGCGGTGATCCAGCCCGTGATGGCGACGATGCGCACCCAGCGCTGTCCGGACACCCAGCAGGCGCGCCATACCCAGTAGATCGTCGCGAGAGGCCCAAAGATGGCCAAGGACCAGACCCACCAGACCTGGACGCTCGTGATGGAGAGCGGGACGTTGACGAAGCCCTGGGCGACGACCTCGCCGATGCTCGTCCAGGCAAGCTGCGACGGGTGCGAACGACCGTCAGGACGAGCACCTGATGCAGGTGAGCGAGCTACTGAGGAAGGAGAGGCGACGTACTGCCGTGTTGGCGGCAGCAAAGTTGAGCGCGAGGAACAAGCACAGGACGACGTAGCCTCGCAGGAGGCGGCTGTCGCCCTTGGGACCGCCGTACAGTCGAAAGTACCGCACAGTGTACATGACCTGCTGACCCTGTACTTGCTCAAAGGTGAGCTCGCCGCTCGCGCGAGAAAGGAGAACGAGATGAGGGGACGCACGAAGAGGAAGCCGACGCAGAGCTCGGTGACGATGCCGACCTGGAGCTGCTCGAGGGTGAAGTCGATGAGCTCTGGTGGGAGGAGCGAGGCTGGGATGCGCGGTGCGGCTGTCGACATGTCGGGCTCGAGACGTAGAAGCTAGCGCAGCCCGAGCGACAGCTGTAGGTAGGGGTGCGGCGGAGCGCAAGGCCGTCGTAGGAGTGCAGAGGACGATAGAGAAGGGCATGAGCTAGCGAGCGAGGCCCTCTCGAGCGTGCGTTGAAGCGGGAAGCGGCGGGACCGTTCGCTCCGCCGGATCCGGGAGCTCGCAGGCAATGTCGCCTGCTCCTCGTGCAGACATGCCACAGGACCGAACGGCTCGATGGCCCTGAGCCAGCTGCGAGTGCGAGCCGCCTTCCCAGGTCACGGTCGCCGAGCTGTGCGGGAGGGCACGTCGAGAGAGCTGCAGTGATGACGACGAGGTGTCGGAGGTGGGAGGAGCGGGAACCCGGCGATGGCTGGAGGTCGAGCGAGGCGAGCCTGGCAGCATTCCAGCGCAGCCGTGCAGACCCTGGTCGGGCAGGGTGCGAGTGGTCGTCGAGAGAAGAGCGAGCGGCGAGCCGCGGCCGGCGAAAGCGCGCGGCCAGCGCAAGTCTCGCGTTTTTGAGCGTCCGCAAGTCGATGCGGGCGCTCGTTCTCGAGGCCTCTAGTGCATCTGTGAGTCTAACCCTCGCTTGCATGAGGAAGTGAAGCCCGCTCGCAAGATCTGGCGCGCAGACGAACGGCTCGAGCATTACACTTCGTGGTCTCCTGCACGGCCTCGTCCCTCTTCCGGTACGCTCGGCACGCGCTGCCCATCTGAAAGCGCACCTGGATCCAGTCCACCGCCATCCACGTCGACCGAGCCGACTGTCGTCAGCACCGCCGACTGCACGACCTGCTCGCGCCCGTCCGAGCCCTTCTCGCGCGCCTCTCCCGCTCCCTTGCGCCCACCGCATCGCGCGCAGCACACCTGCACATGTCCTCCCGCCCCCACAGGTCGCAGCGAGTACGCCGAGCCGGACGAGAGGCCCGAGCCGACCTCGCCCGCTCGACCTCCTCGTCCGTCGCAGGCGTGCTCGGGCGCCGGCTCCGGCCGACCGTGCGACAGCGTGCAGCAGCACGCCTTGCGCGAGTCGGCAAAGCCGTACTGGTCGACTGGGTCGGCGGCGCCGAGCGTGACGACGGCGTCGCGCACTTGGCGGAGCGAGTTGCGCTGGAGGAGAGCTGCAAGCAGGTCAGGGAGGGTCGTCGGGGTCAGCTGAATGCACCGAGGACGGAGAGAGGGGATCGAGAAGCTCCGAGACGCACAGATGCAGGCGCCCGTGCAAGATGCAAAGGGAAAGGTGCAGGCGAAGAAGTTGAAGGCCTGCGCACGGACCCATCCTCGTCAGCGTGCGCGCGTCACGATAGCAGGCGCGAAAGGGTTGCTCGAGAGAGGAGGAGAGGCTCGAGAGGGGAAAGGTGATGCTCGAGAGGTCTCGGGAGGAGAGAGATCTGTGAAGCGAGAGGGAAGAGGCTGGAGAGAGACGGACCTGGTACGCCCTCGCGCTCGACTCGGCGTGTGCGATGCTGATACAGATGGCGCCGGCGATCGTTCCCAGACCTGCAAGCGCGTGTAAGAGAGTCAGCGACGCAACAGGCTCAGGAAGACGAGACGGAGCGCAGGGCGCACAGATGAACACGGACGTCTTGAGGGCGAGCGCGGTGAAGGCAGACACGAGCGTCGAGCGCACGACCCGAGTGCGCCGCTTCCAGACAAGCTCGTACGCGAGTACGCCGCCGCACCACATGTAGTCGATCGTGAGGAGCCAAATGCCCTGCGCGCGAGGAGAAGGACGAGGTCAGCTCTGAGGCTGGACGACTGCACGATCGAGCGCTCGTCGGCACGCACAATGAGGGCACACAGCTGGATCTGCTCGAAGGAGAAGCTTGCGTCAGCTGAGGCGGGCTCAAGGAAGGAGAGCGAGCGGCTCGAGGACGCACATGCTCGACCGTGAAGACGACGCCGAAGCGCTGGCTCGTGACGATGCACGACAGGGCGATGAACGACGCGCTCGACATGGCCATGAGCGCGACGGCGACGACGCGCACGACGACCGACCTCGAGACCTGCGCGCGCGAGAGCGAGTCAGGGAGCGGGACGAGGTCGAAGAGGAGAGGGCTCGAGCGCACTCGGTAGACGCGCCAGACCCAGTACGCCTCGGTCGTTGTCGTGAACTGTCGATGCAGTCGTTGTCAGCTCGTGAGGAAGGAAGCGTGCGAGAGAGAGAGAGAGAAAGGCGACGCACGGTGCCGAGGGTCCAGGTCCAAACGACGTCCGAGTTCCTTACGACCAGGTCCGTGTACCCGAACGTGATGGCGTGCGTGAGCCACCTCCACGAGACCTGTGCGCGGAATGCAGCGTCAGCTTGGCGCTCCAGCGAGGCGCCGGCGAGAGGATGAGGTGGGAGAGGGAGGGAACGCACGGCCGTGTTGATGGCTGCGAACAGCGTCCCGAGGAACAAGGCGCAGCCGACGTACACCTGGACCGACTTCTTGTCGCCGTCGCGCCCGCCAAACTTGCGGTAGTACTGGATCGTCGAGAGGACGTGCGTCGCCTGCGCGGGGAAGAGCGTCAGCTGCGCTGCCCGGGGTCGAGGTCGGCGCGAGAGGAGAGGAAGGGCACGCACGTAGACGATGCCGACGAAGAGCTGTCCGACGAGGGCTGCCTGCAGTTGCTCGAGCGAGAACTCGCGCAGCGGCGGCGGGACGTCCAGCGGGAGCTCGACCATGGTCGGCGGCGCCATGAGCGCGAGCGGGCGTCGGCGAGAGCAGCGGGGCGAAGTACAGCGAGCCGCAGCGCACGAAGGAGAGCAGGCGCTGAGCAGAAGCCAAGCAAGAACGGCGCACGGCAACAGGGACGGTGGGGAGAAGGGTGATCCTCCCCAAATTGCTGGCCCGACCGAGCCGTTTCCGGGAACTCGAGCTCGTGCGGGAGTCTGAGCGTGCTGCTGCGCTCATCGGCTCGATGGGCGGAAGACAACGAAGCAGCTCTGGAGCGCCTCGTAGACAAGCCGAGGTGGTGCTCGCGCGCAGCTCGAGCGGCGGGGGAGCCAGCGCCCGGCGGCCGCTCTCTGCAAGCTCGGTCGGATCAGGCTCGCCGTGTGCCGCCCTACGAGTCGGTGCTGCTTCCTCGCACCAGCAGCAGAGGCACTGGGCCGGGTGCTAGGGCGAGGACCGGGTTCGCGAGGAGGAGGACGAGGTGCAGGGCGGCGCTCTGGCTCCGAGCTGGGGGACTGCGGGTGCGCGACGAGGACACAGAGCTGTGCGAGCCGAGTCTGAGCAGCGCTGCCTGGCACCGGAAGGCGGAGGGCGAGTGGTACGAGACGAGAGAGGCCGGATTGGCCACACCTTGGCCTCGTCGTCCTCGCCTCCGTCCTCGTCCTCCCAAGCTCCGCCTCCCCTCACCCTCTCCAGCCCGCCAGCCATGTCGCTCCCGGCTCTCCGCACGCAGGCGATCCGCGCCCAGGTCTCGCGCAAGGCCTTCGCCCGCTCGTACGCGACGCCCGCGTTCGAAAAGGCGGCCAACGGCATCGCCGTCGCGGCCGCCGACGAGGGCAAGCCCACGTCGAGCATCTCGGTCATTGCCCGTGCCGGCTCGCGCTTCGAGCCTGCGCCCGGCGTCGCCCACGTCCTCAAGAACTCGGTCTTCAAGGTGCGTGAGCGAGCGGCCACCGCCTCGTCCTCCTCCTCTCCCCCTTCCTCATCTCCCCGATCGCGCCTCCCACAGCGCGAGCTGAGGGCATCCGGCGGCTCAGAGCAGTGAGCTGACACCGAGACCTCCCCCCACAGGCGACCAACAAGCGCAGCCAGATCCGGTTGGTGCGCGAGACGGAGGCCCTCGGCGGCGTCCTCTCGACCTCGCTCTCGCGGGAGCACCTCGTCCTCACGGCCGAGTTCCTTCGGGGTGACGAGTGCGTCCTCCTTCCTCCTCTTCACATGGCGCCGGGCGGGCTTCCAGAGCTGACCCTCGAACGTGCGTGCGCGCAGGGCCTACTTCGCGGAGGCGCTCGGCGACGCCATCTCCGAGGCCAAGCTCCCGCTGCACGAGTACCACGAGGAGGTCGTCCCGGCGGTCCAGGCCGAGTACGAGCAGTTGATCCACGACTCGGGCGTGTACGCGTTCGACCTCGCGCACCAGCTCGCGTTCCGCAACGGCCTCGGCAACTCCCTCTTCGCCTCCCCTCACACGGCCGTCGACCACTCGACCGCCGTCTCGTTCGCCAAGCAGTCGTTCGCGCCGTCCAACATTGCCGTGTACGGCTCCAACATCGACGCCGGCAAGCTGTCGTCGCTCGTCGGCGAGTTCTTCTCGACCTCGTCGGCGGCCGGCGGTGCGAGCCAGCAGTCGCAGGGCTCGAAGTATTACGGCGGCGAGGTGCGCATCCCGGCAACGGCGCACGCCGCCCTCGACCAGCTCCTCGTCGCGTTCAAGGGCGCGTCGCGGTCCGAGGTCGAGTACGCCGTCCTCGCGCTCCTCCTCGGCGGCGAGTCGTCGGTCAAGTGGGGCCAGGGCGCGACCCCGCTCGCCAAGCTCTCGACCTCGACGTCGTCGGCCAAGGCGTTCAACGCCGCCTACTCGGACGCGGGCCTGTTCGGCATCTCGGTCCAGGCCAAGTCGGCCGACGTGGCCGACGTTGCGTCCCAGGCGGTCGCGGCGCTCAAGCAGGCGGCGCAGGGCGTGAGCGACGAGGCGCTCAAGCAGGCCGTCGCCAAGGCCAAGTTTGCCGCTGCCGCCGCGCTCGAGACCAAGGCGGGTCAGGTCGCGCTCGTCGGCGAGCACGTCGCGTCGAGCGGCAAGGCGCCCTCGCTCGAGGACGTCTTTGCCAAGCTCGACAAGGTCACGGCCGAGTCGCTCGCGAAGGTGCGTCCCCTTCTCTCTCCCTCTCTTCCTTCTCGTGCTCCTGTAGCTGACTCGCTCTCCCTCTGCCCCTCCTGCAGGCGGCGAAGAGCGCGCTCGAGAGCAAGCCGACCACGGTCGCAGTCGGCAACACCCACGTCCTCCCCTGTGCGTCTCTCCCTCCTCGCTCCTCCTCCTCGTCGCTTCTCCTGACTCACCCTCTTGACGCGCGCTCGCAGACTCGGACTCGATCGGCCTCTAAGCGCATCCTCGCGAGCGGTGGGAGCGAGGCGAGGGAGGATAGACGCGCGAGGGAGTTTGTCGTTTCGCCGATGTAGCACGGGGCCAGCGGTGCTGAAAAACACGCCCCAGGAGCTTTGCAGTACTCTTCCTTTTCACCATCCTCTTCTTTGTACCCGCTCGATAGGACGACGAGACAGGGTTGGCCGGTTGAGCGAGAGGCGAGCCCGAGGCGAAGTGCGAGCAGCTCTCTGTCCCGCTACACCTCGCTCGCGCTCCTGTGCGCCGCTCGACAGCTCTCCTCAGACTCGACAGCACTCGCGCCAAGCAACCACACACCCGCCCGACCGCCAACAGCCCGTCCTCGTCGATGCCCCCACCTCCATCCTCATCCTCATCTCGGCCACCGCAGAGCTTCAATGGGCCTCCGCCAGCACCTTCCACCGGTGCATCGACCTCATCTCGCGGTCCAGGCGGCGCACCGCTGGGCGGCAAGTCCTCGGCCGCCCCCGCCGGTCGTGCTCGCGCCGTCAGCAACGTCGGCGCACGCCTCCTCAAGAAGCGGCAGAGCGTCGCCTACGCCGCGCACCCGGGCATCAGCGTCGACTATGCGTCTGCGCCCGCCGTCCCGTCGCTCCCGAGCGTGCCGCAGGGCGGACCGGCGGGGCGCATGCCGCCGGGCGGCCCAGGAGGAGGAGGAGGAGCGCCCGACTCGCAGTTCGTGCCGGGCGGGCCCGGCCTGGGACCCGTCGTGGGCTCGTCGGGTCAGCTTCAGCGCGCGCCGTCGGGCCCGCAGCAGCAGCAGCAGCAGCAGCAGCAGCAGCAGGCGCCGCCGCGCTCGCCCCGCCCCGAGGCCGAGAACCAGCTGCTCGCGACAGGGCTCGACGTCGACCAGCTCGCGCACGAGGCGTTCAAGCCCGAGGACTGTGCGTCCATCTCTCCCTCGAGCCTGTCGCCCTCACCTTGCGGGCCGCGACTGACGCCGAGCCGTGCGCGCAGTCCTCAAGCAGAGCCTCCCGAGCGGGCGAGGCGACAGCCCGGCGCAGATGGAGGACCTGCGGCGCCTCAAGGGTCGACTCGAGAGCGCGATGAAGATCACCGAGGGCGAGCTGCAGCAGAGCGTCTTCAAGTGCGTGCTCGTCTCTCCCCTTCTCCCGCCGCTCGAGCGCGACCCGGACCTGACCCTCTCCTTCTCGCTCTCCGCGCGCAGCAACTACGCCGACTTCGTCCTGATCTCGAAGGAGATCGCGACGCTCGAGAACGAGATGCTCGAGCTCAAGGGCGTCCTCGAGGAATGGCGCAGCGTGCCAGAGTCGCTCGAGGGCGGGTGGGGCGACGACGACCTTCTCATGGGCGGCAAGTCCTCGCTCCCTTCCGGCTCTCCTGCACTCTCCAAGCTCGGTACTGACTCTCGCTTGACCTCGTGCTCGCAGGCGGCCTGAACCGGCGCACGCAGCGCAACTCGATCGCCGACCTCGCGACCCTGTACAAGTCGCAGCTCTCGGCGCTCTGGGAGGGCGTCGAGGGCTCGCAGAAGTTCCTCCCTTACGTTCCGGGCCGCCACATCATCACCGAGGCGTCGACGTTCGTCGAGCTGCACGCCGCGACGTACAAGCCCAAGCAGCCCGTGCACCTCTTCCTCCTCAACGACGCCATGCTCGTCTCGGTCAAGAAGCGGCGAGGACCCGGCATCGGCGGCTCGGTGCGGCTCGTCGCCGAGCGGTGCTTCAACCTGAGCGACATCGTCGTCGTCGACCTCAAGGACGCAGGCGGTGCGTCTCCTCCCTCTTCCTCCGAGCCTCCGGTCCTCCCCGACTCGGCTGACCCCCCTCCCTCGCCGCACACAGACCTCCAGAACGCCGTCAAGATTAAGCGCGGCAAAGAGACGATCATCTACCGCACCGACAAGCCCGAGGACAAGAAGATGCTGCTGCTCGCGTTCAAGAAGGTCGCCGAGGAGCTCATGAACAAGCGCCGCAAGGAGATGCTGAGCGAGGCCGAGGCGCGCAAGGGCGACGTGCGTCCCTCTTCCACCTCGTCTTGCTAGGTGCACGCCCGAAGCCTGACTGACCCTGCTCCTCGCGCTCGCAGCCTCGAGGGTTCCGCTCCGACTTTGACAGCCCGGCGGCCATCCTCGGCGTTGGGCGCGACGACCCGTCGGGCAAGGACCTGTCGTGGATCGGCGACTTCTCGGACGAGCTCGCAGTGTCGATCGCGACGCGCGAGTTCGAGGACGCCGTCGTGTGGGTCGAGAAGGGTGCGTCCCTCGTCCTCTCTCTCGCGCGCCCTCGCTCTCGCTCGCCAAAGCAGATCGAGCGTCGTACTGACGATGAGCACGTGCCCGCAGGCAAGGCCATCCTGCCGCAGATCGCCGGCGACGCGCACGCCTCGCAGCTGTTCCGCGCCAAGCTCGACCAGCGCACCGCCGAGCTCGTCTCTGCGCTTCTGCACGACCTGTCGGACGCCGCGATCCGCAAGTCGGGCGTCGTGCGCACGACGACGTGGCTCCTGCGCCTCGGGCAGGGCGAGCGCGCGCGCGAGACGTTCCTCAGCGCGCGCGGGAGGCTCGTGCGCAAGCGCGCGAGGCAGATCAAGTTCGAGGGCGACATCTCGATGTACATCTCGGAGCTCGCCATGGTGTGCTTCACGCTCATCAAGAACACGTGCGAGTGGTACATGGCGGCGTTCAAGGACAACCGCATGGCCTCGGGTGCGTCCCCCTCCTCTCCTTTCATCGAGCCCGCTCTCTTTCTTTCCTCACTCGCTGACTCGGACTTCTCGTCGCGCAGGCTTTGTCCGGTGGGCGAGCGAGCAGGTCGAGATCTACGCCGAGATGTTCCGGCGGCAGGTGTACGGCGTCGACCAGGACGGGCGCGTCATCGACGAGTCGCTCGAGGTCACCAAGGCGCACGGGGCTATGGTGCGTCCACCTTGCTCCCTCTCTCTGTCCCTCTCCCACTCCCTCCTCGACTCGTCCTGACCTCAGCTCCCCACACAGCTGCGCGACGTCGGCCTCGACTTCACCTTCCTCCTCGACGGCCTCCTCCGCCCGCACAAGCCGACCCCGCAGCCGCGCGTCTCGTCCTCGCGCCTGCGCGACGACGCCCTCACGGGCTCGCACCTGCGCCCGGCCAAGGCGAGCCTCGGGCCCGGCGGCGCGGCGGGCGGCGCAGGCGGGCTCAGCGCCGAGCCGCAGTCGGCCGTCGCACTCGCGCGCCAGAGCATCTTCCTGAGCCAGAGCCAGGGCCCGGGCGCGGGCGCGGGGCAGCAGGGCCGGATGGAGGTGCCGAGCGTGCCCGAGGGGCGCGGGAGCGGCGAGGACGCACGAGGGGCGGTCGCCGGCGCTGCGGGAGCTGGAGCTGGAGCCGAGCGGGGCGCGGTCGGTGCGGCGCAGTAGCTCGAGCTGGGCTCGTGCAGTGCGACGGCTCTCTTTCCCTGTCTCTCTCTGTCCCTCGAGTGCAGCTCGCCGAGCGAGAGGCGCAGGTGCGGAACGAGGTGGTACAACAGCTATTCGCCCTCGAGAACGGGTCCGGCCTCCTCCTGCTCGCGGCAGCTCTATGTCTCCTTCGACGTCGCGCGCTCAGGCCGTCACGACGTTGATCTTCTCGAACTGCTCGGGCGTGTAGGATTTCTGCGGGCGAGCGAAAGAGGCGAGCGTCAGCTTACGTCCCACGAGCTAGTCTGGGCCGCTCGCCGAGAGGCGCACGAGGACGACAAGGTGAGGACAGCCGACGCACCTGGGTAAAAGCGTGCAGCTCGGCGATCTCGTCCTTGAGCTTGTCGTTGACTGCGAGAGAGGGACGAGCGAGGGGTCAGCGTTTCGGCGCGAGTCGATAGGCTGCACGGCACAAGCGGGAGCTCACCTTCGCGGTGCTTCTTGAGCGTCGTCTTGCCAGCAAAGGAGGGCGAGACGATGATGACCTCGTAGGACTGCAAGGAGGGAGAGACAGGGTCAGCTTGCGCGAGAGGAGGTCGAGGTCGGAGGAGAGCGGGGGACGAACGGCACCGCAACCTCCTGCGGGCGAATGCTACGGGGTCAGCGTGTTGCAATCAGCACACGGGAAGGACGGAACGGACCCGAGATGTCGAACACTTGCTATGAGAGGAAGAGGAGATGAGGTCAGCGACGAGCTGATGAGGAGGAGCGGGAGAGGACGACAGCTCGTGGGGCCTGGACGAGAGCGGGTACGCACACAGTGGGTGAGGTCTGGCCAGCTGGCGCGGATCTTGGCTTCGAGCGACTCGGAAGAGACGGGCATCCTTGGTCGGGCTGAGGCGGACCGCGGACGAAGGGGGCGGCTCTCTCTCGCTCTTGCCTTGACCCCGGGCTCGCCCTCCTGCTGGCGAGAACGCTCGCTAGAGTTGCTCTGCGTTGCCCTGAGCCGGTTTCGCACCCGGCTGCACCGCGCTCGCGCTCGCACGGTGGCCGGGGAGGGCGGCGACCTCGAGTTGTTCACCGGCCGCCGGCTCCACCTCGAGCTGGCCCGCTCCTGCTTGCTTCTGCTCCCTACCCTTCAAGCACCGACCCCAGCCCGCCGCCCGCCATGTCTGCCCCGCCCAAGTTCTCCATCGACGAGTGCGTCCCGTCCTCCGCCTCGTCGCCCGCGCTCCTCCTGCTCACCGCTCCCCCACTTCACGCAGCGTCAACCGCTTCCTCGACCGCGTCCCCTTCTCCGTCCCGGGCGCCGCCGCCATCGCCGCCTACTCGTACTGGAAGGCGCGCTCGTTCCTCGGGCCGTCGCACCTCTTCGTCGACCACGTCCGCGCGCACCGCTGGCTCTCCCTCCTCCTCGCGTTCGTCGCGCTCAAGACGGTGCACCGCGCGCTGAACCGCCTCGCGCGCAACAACGGGTGGAAGGCCGACCCGCCCGTGTGGAGCTTCGACAAGGGGTACGGCGACGTCGTCGTCATCACGGGCGGCTCGACCGGTATCGGCAAGGAGATGGTCGAGATCCTCGCGCGCAAGACGAACAAGATTGCCGTCATCGACCTCGCACCGCCGACCTACGACGCCCGTGCGTCCTCCTCTTCCTCCTCACCCGAGCGCACGAAGAAGCAGCTGCTCACACGCTCTCCCGCTCTTCCCTCGCAGACGGCGTCAAGTTCTACAAGGCCGACATCACCGACCCTGCCGCCATCGCCGAGGTCGCCAAGCAGATTCGCAAAGACGTGCGTGCCGCGCTCCCTCGCAGCTCGTGACCCGCCGGCGTGCTGACCCCGCCTTCCCTCCTCCTCGAACAGCTCGGCGAGCCGACCGTCCTCGTGCGTCTCCTCTCCCTCGAGCTCAACAGCACGCGCACCAGCTAACGAGCATGCTCCTGCAGGTCAACAACGCCGGCATCGCGCGCGGCAAGACGATCCTCGACACCAAGCCCGAAGAGTTCCTCCTCACGTACAAGGTCAACGTCCTCGGCGCGCACAACATCCTGCGCGAGTTCCTCCCCTACAGTGCGTCCTCTGTCACCCTCTGCAGCATTCGAGGGTCTCGCTGACGCTGTCCTCCCGCGCAGTCATCAAGAAGAAGTGCGCCTTCCTCGTCCCCCTTCCTCCTCGCGCGCTCCTCTCGTGCTGACCTGCACCCTCTCCTTCGCGCGCAGCCACGGCCACATCATGACGGTGCGTCCCCTCTCGAGCCTCGACCGCTCAAGGACACGACTGACTCACCCTCTCGCGCACAGACCGCCTCCTCGGCCTCGTACGCCGCCATCCCGCAGCTCAGTGCGTCTCTCTCTCTCTCTCTTGCGCGCCTGCTCTTTCCACCGCAGCCGATGCTGACGCTCTCGAGCGTGTGCAGGTGAGTACTCGTGCAGCAAGGCGGCCGTCCTCGCGCTCCACGAGACGCTCGCCGGCGAGCTCAAGCACCGGTGCGTCCGTCCCCTCTCGCTCTCGCTCGGGCGACCCAGCTCACGTCGCCCCCTCGCCCACCCCCTCGTCCACACAGCTACAACGCCCCGCGCGTGCGCACCTCGGTCATCTGCCCGACCAAGGTCTCGACGCAGATGGGCGACGCCATGAAGGACACGGACAACCAGTTCCTCACCCCGACCCTCTCGGCACCGTGGCTCGCAAAGGAGATGGTGCGCATCATCGAGAGCGGGCTGAGCGACCACCTCGTCGCGCCGCACTTTGCGCACGCGCTCCTGCCCAACTTGAGGAGCGCGCCAGAGTACTTCAGGTGGCTCGTCACGACGGTGCGTCCCTCTCTCTCTTCCTCTCTTTGCTCTCGCCGCTGCTCGGTACTGACTCTCTTTGCGCCGCTCGCAGGTCGGCAAGACGCACGAGACGATCACCGTGCGTCCCGCTCGTCTCCCTCCTGTCCCTGCGCTCGAGCCTCGGCTGACTCGCGCTCTCTTGCCGATGACAGGACGCGCGCAACGCCGTGCAAGCAAAGACGTACAAGCTCGTCGAGGAGCTCGACAAGGCGCACATCCTGCCGGGCAGCAACAAGTAGAGCTCGTCGAGCGAGCGAGCGAGCGAGACGACGGGCGAGAGGAGGAGCGAGAGGAGGAGGGAGGAGCTGCACCTGTACCATTACAACACGACCTCGCCATCTATCCGCAATGCACATACCTCCCTCGCCCCTGTCCCTGCTCGCCCGCCCGCCCGAGAGAGAGCTCACCCGCCGTGCAGCGTCGAGATGAAGACCACCTCGTCGCGGTCCTGGAGCACATAGTCGAGCTCGCCCTCGAGCTCCCAGTCGGTCGAGTTGATCAGGACGAGGATCCCGGGGCGGCTGCGGGCGGGCGGGGGAGCGCGGCGTTCCCTCGATCAGCGCGCGTCCCTTGCGCGGGGTTCGAGAGCGAGAGGAGGAGGAGGAAGAGGGGAGGGAGAGGGACGCACACCGTGTCGCCCTGCGAGAACAACTCGGGCCGCTCGCGGTCCTCGAGGACGTACTCCCTGAGCCACCACACGAGGAACCTGACGTCCGTCTCCTGCACTCCCTCGTCTTCGGGGCCGGGGTCGAGCGGCGCGGGCGGGCTCGCAGGCGCGGCGGGCGCGAGGGTGGTTGCCTTGGGCGCGTAGTAGCGCGGGAGGGCGAGGGTGTGGGTGGGCTGGTTCGAGAAGAGGAGCTCCATGCCGCCGCTGGTCGTGCCGGCGCAGGGTCGAGGCGAGGGAGGGAGGGAGGGGGAGGCGAGGAGCGTCAGCGCCGCTTGAGGGAGCTCGAGAGGGGCAGCGAGGGGACGCACCTCATCTGTACCGTGATCAGAATGGTCGCCATGCTTGCGCGGTGCCGCGACGAGGCTGTGCGTCGAGCGGGAGATGAGGGCGAAGGCGGTGCAGGCTTGTTCGGCGGGCGGACGACGGCGGGGCGAGGGTGCGGTTCAGGGCGCGGTTCGAGGAACCGAGAGGCTCGAAAAGCTTGCTGCTCGGGCGGTGCGAGGTGTGCAACGTCGAGAGGAGCGACGAGGCGAGAGCGAACCTCGCTCGCAGGTCGCGCTCGCCGTGCAAGCTGGGCGCTCTCCTGCACGCTCTCTTTTGGCCTCGCCCGTCCAGCTGCTCTCGCTCTCAAAGCTCTTAAAGACAGGCGCGCGAGCCGGACGGTCCAAGTCCCTGACGCTCACTCGTGCGCTCGAGCGAGAGGAAGGCGATGATGTACACGCGTTGCACGCCCTCGCCGCACAGCGCGGGTCGCTCGTCTCCTCTGGATGGGTAGGTACTGCAGTAGAGAAGGATGGAGGAGGGGAAGGGGGAACGACAAGCGGGCGGGGCGAGGGCGAGGGCGAGGGCGGCGGGGTGGGGTCGAGACGCTCAGAGCGCGAGGAGGGCCGCGGTCGAGACGGCCGTGGCGCCGAGGACGGCGTAGCCGGCCATGTAGGACGACTTGAGCTGGAGGACTGCGGGCGAGGGGTGCGAGAGGTGTCAGTCCTGGTACGAGACGGAGAAAGGAGGAGCGAGGGAAGCCGCGGCTGGCTCCCCCCTTTGCCCTCCTCCGTCGACTCGCAGGAGAACGACCCGACGCACAGTAGCCGGCGTCCCAGCCGAGGTGGCGGAACCCGTTCAGGGTGTGGTACGCGGCCGGGCCGGCGACGAGGGCCTTTGCCGAGAGCTGGGCCCAGCCGGGGAGGTTGGACCATGCGTCGAGCATGGCGGCCGAGTCGAGCTCTGCGCCGACGAGGGGCGCGCCGAGGTGCCCGAGGAAGAGGGCGTACATGGCTGCGTGCGGGCATCGAGAGGAGGGGTGGGGCCGAGGGGTGATCGAGGTGAAGAGGCCAATCAGCACGCGGACAAGGGCGCGAAGTGGCCGGGCGAGGAGAGGAGGAGAGGGAGGGACGCACCCGCCGAGAGGCCGGCGCCCGTGGCGCGGTTGGCGATCGACGACATGGACGTGAGCTGGGGCTGGTAGATGTGCCACGGCGAGCTGGGCCGCTCGGCGCGGCGCTGATTGAGGAACTCGAGCGCCTGGGCGTTGTCCATCGACTGGGTCGAGATGACGCTGCGGGCGGCGGGCGGGCTGGCGGGTCAGCTGCGGGTCTCTGGCGGGTGTGATACAGTGAAAGGACGCACCGGGCGGGGACGAACGCAGCCGGGCGGGCGGCCGACTGGCGGAGGGCCTGCTCTGCGAGGGGAGGAGGCGGACGGGGAGGAGGTCGAGGTGAGCACGCGGCGCAGAGGGTGGCCGCTCGGCTAGGGGGCAGGACTCACTGGTGAAGGACGAGGTGGCGAGGCGATTCATGGCTGTGCGTGTCGTGGTGGAGAGCGAGAGGAGCAGAGGGAGCCGCGGTCCCCGATGCGGAGGCGGTCGGGGCGAACGG
>Ga0308169_10001883_pt1 | contig 23048 bp, 25 predicted proteins | sample PhyBR1_2_FD_202139 | JGI IMG/M metagenome (GOLD analysis project Ga0308169, IMG submission 202139) | Phyllosphere microbial communities from UC Gill Tract Community Farm, Albany, California, United States - DLSLSB.R1 | ecosystem: Host-associated > Plants > Phyllosphere > Unclassified | place...
GTCTCGCACCGCATGGCCGAGGACAGCGAAGGCGAACACCGCGTCGACATCGATGTCTCGGTCGAGCACGACCGCGTGACCGCCAGCCACCACGGCCAGGGCAACGGCCCGATCGACGCCTTCGTGGGGGCGCTCGGCCTCGACATCCGCCTGATGGACTACCACGAGCACGCGATCGGCTCGGGCGCCGATGCGAAGGCCGCCTGCTACGTCGAACTGCGCCTCGGGAACGGCCCGACCCTGTTCGGCGCCGCCATCGACAGCAATATCGTGACCGCCTCGTTCAAGGCCGTGCTGTCGGCCGTGAACCGCCATATCGCCATGGCCGGCGAGGAGCCGGTGGCCCGCGCGGCCTGATGGGTTCGGAAGCGACCGCCAAACGCTTGCCGCCGCGCCTGGACCTGCAGCCGGCGGCGGTGCGCGAGCAGAAGGCCGCGCAGGTGCGCGGCGTATCGTCGATCCAGGCGATGCGCGAAGCGATCCGCGAGGCCTCGCGCGCGCTGCCGGTCATTACCGGCGTACCGCGCGTCGGCAGGCTCGATAATGCGGGTTTCCGTGCCCGTGCCGCGGCGGGCCTGCCTTTCCTGATCAAGGGCGCCGTCCGGCGCTGGCCCCTGTGCGCCCTGACCCCGGATGATCTGCGCGAACGCTTCGGCGACCTGCCCGTGCGCGCCCGCGTCGGCGACTACGTGGCCACCGCCTTCGCCCCCGACCGCGCGATGCGGGACATGTCCTTGGCCGACTACCTCGACCTCGGCGCCGCGCCCGACAGCGAACTGCCGCCCTACGTCGGCAACCTGGAACTGCGCGAACTGAACGCCATGTGCCACTGGCCGTCCTGGTTCGAGCGCATGGGGCCGCCCCGCTTCTGGCTCGGCCCGGCGCGCACCGTCACGCCGCTGCATTGCGACTACGACGACAATATCTTCGCCCAGGTCTGGGGCAGCAAGCGCATCTTCCTGGCCCCGCCCCACCACGACGCATTCCTCTACACCCGGGAAGCCAACCCGGTGCTGTTCGGCTCTCCCTTCGATCCGGAAGCGCCGGACTTCGACGCCTTCCCGCTGGCGCGCCAGGCCGCCATCGTCGAGGTGGTGGTCGAGCCGGGCGACATGCTGTACGTGCCGGCCGGCTGGTATCACCAGGTGCGGGCGCTGAGCTTTTCCTTGTCGTCGAACCGCTGGGCGCGCGGCGTGCCGCTGGCGCTGGCCTCCGCTTCGTCCGCCGGCGCTGCGGCCTGACGCAGCGCGGCGAAGCCTGCATGGCGCGGCGCACTGTGGAGAAATTCGTTGTTGCAACAAGCTTCCTCTTCGGGCCGTCATGGCCATCTGGGCGATGGGACTGATGTTCTGGCTGGGTCTCCGCTAGCGCCGTGCGCTCTGGCGCACGCGGTACCAGACGATGCCCATCAATTCATACAGGGCATACCAGGAGCGCCGCATTCCCTCGGCACTGGGCACCCATGAACCGAGGGAGCGCGCCTGGTCACCGAAGAACATGGTGGGCGCGCTGACCACCTCCATGCCTTCGTGCTCGAAGGCGGTGCGGGAACGCGGCATGTGCATCGCATCGGTCACGAGGAGGATGCGCCTGACGCCGTCCTCGCGCAGCATCACGGCGCTGTAGGCAGCGTTCTCGAAGGTGTCACGCGAGCGCGGCTCGATCCACCTGACCGGCACGCCGAAATCCTCGCGCAGCGCGATGGCCATCGCGTCCGCCATGGCCGTCGCGCCGGCCTTGCCCCCGGGCCGGACCGCCTGGGCGCCGACGCCGCCGCTGACGAGCACGGGCAAGCCGGTGCGCCGCTGCAGGTGGGCCGCGTAACGGAGGCGCGCCAGGGCCACATAGTCGGGAATGTCGCGGCCGCCATACTCGGGCGCATCCTGCAGGCGGCCGGCGGCCAGCACGACGATCGCCTGGGCGCCGCCGCGCTCCGGCTCTTGCAGCGGCGCCGTCATCCCTTCCAGCGGCCTGACCAGCAGCGATGCGCCGGCGGTGGTGGACAGCAGGGCCAGCAGCGCCAGCCCGGTGCCGGCGACGATGCGTCCGGCGCGCGGCCAGCGCCGCCAGACCAGCAGGCCGATCACGATCAGCAGGAACAGGTTGGCGGGCGGCAGGATCAGGTCGCGCGGGACGGCGTTGAACAGGTCGAGCAGCGGAGTCAGGGTCATGGAAACGGAAAATGTTGCAATTCGTTCTAGTGTAGCCGTTTATGGGCGGCACGTTGTTCGACTCTTCCGGCCGCCGCTCATTCCTGCGGCCGCGTCTCCATCTTCTTCGGCTCGCCCCTGGCCCCGCCCTGCTGCCCGACCCGCTCGTACTCGGCAATCACCTGCGCCCCGAACAGCAGCAGCGCGGCCCCGATCTCGAGGCTGAACATGACCACGATGGCGGTACTCATCGACCCGTACACCACGTTCACCTTCGACAGCGTGGTGAAGTACCAGACCAGCACATGGCGCGCGATCTCCCACAGCAGGGCCGCGGTGACGCCGCCCACCAGCGCGTGCGACAGCGACAGCCGTCCCACCGGCATCACCATGTAGATCGAGGTCAGCACGAGGATCTCGCCGGCGAGTCCCAGCAGGTAGAGCAAGGCGCCCGACACGCCGTGCAGCGACCAGCTGTAGCCGAACAGGTTGACGGACTCGGTGCCGATCACCTGCAGGGTACCGGCGACCAGGGTCACGATCATCACGCCGAAGCCCAGCGCCAGGATGTAGCAGTAAGGGAGCAGTGCCGACACCAGGAAGTGGCGGCGGCGCACGGCCACGCGGTGCACGAAGATCACGCTCATGGCGTTTTCCAGCACCGTGAAGGCGAAGGAGCTGAAGAACAGCATGGTGGCGACCAGCACCCAGGTGATCAGGTCGCGCTCGTCGAGGAAGTGGGCGACCTCGGTGACGATGGCGCCCGACTGGCCGGGCAGCAGCAGCTCGAGGTAGCGGCGCATGGTCAGCAGCAGTTCGGCCTCGTTCAGGAAGTGCGAGAGCACCACCACCACCAGCATCAGGAAGGGCACGATCGACAGCAGCGCGTAATAGGCGATGGCGCCGGCCAGCAGCAGGCCCTGGTTGGCGCGGAAGCATTTCAGTACGCCGAGGGCGAATTCCAGCGGATGGCCCAGGATATACAGGTTCGCGCGCCGGTTCAGGAGCCGCAGGCGCAGGCCGCTCGTCACCTTCATCGGGCCAGCCTGATCCCGGTGAACTGCCAGCGTGCGCCCGCCGGGAAGAAGTTGCGGTAGCTGGCGCGGGCGTGGCCATGCGGGGTGGCGCAGGACGAACCGCGCAGCACATACTGGTTCACCATGAACTTGCCGTTGTATTCGCCCAGCGCCCCGGCGGCCGGCGCATAGCCCGGATACGGCGCATAGCTGCTGGCGGTCCACTGCCAGCATTCGCCGAACATCTGCGCCAGGCCGTCGCTGCCGGCCGCGCGCGGATGCAGGTCGCCGCAGGCGATGGCGACGTCGCGCGCCGCGAACTCCCACTCCGCTTCGGTCGGCAGGCGGGCGCCGCGCCAGCGCGCATAGGCGTCGGCTTCGTACAGCGAGACGTGGGTGACCGGACGCGCGAGGTCGAGCGGCTGCAGTCCGTGCAGCGTGAACTCCGCCCAGCCGCCCACTTCCTGGCGCCAGTAGAGCGGCCGTTCGATCTCGCCGCTGCAGACCCGGTCCCAGCCGTCCGACAGCCACAGGGCGGGATCGCGGTAGCCGCCGGCCTCGACGAACTCGAGGTATTCGCCGTTGGTCACCAGGCGCGAGGCCAGCTGGAAGGGCGCCAGGTACTGGCGGTGGCGCGGCAGTTCGTTGTCGAAGCCGAAGCCGGCGCCGCGGTGGCCGATCTCGGCCAGGCCGCCGTCGAAGTCCAGCCAGGAGAGCTGTCCCACAGGACAGGACTCGGGCAGCGGCGAGGCCAGATAGGCCGGCGCCAGCGGGTTCTGCGCCAGCAGGTGCTTGACGTCGGTGAGCATCAGTTCCTGGTGCTGCTGCTCGTGCTGCATGCCCAGTTCCACCAGCGCCGCGAGCTCGCGGGCCAGTTCGCCGTCCGGCGGCGCGGCCTGCAGCAGGCAGGCGATGCGGGCGTCGACGTCATGCCTCCAGGCCAGCACCTCGTCGTAGGCGGGACGCGTCAGCAGGCCGCGCTGCGGCCGCGGATGGCGGGCGCCGACGCCGTTGTAATACGAGTTGAACAGCACCCGGAAGGCCGGGTGGAAGGGCCGGAAGCCCGGCTCGTGCGGCTCCAGAATGAAGGTTTCGAAGAACCAGGTGGTGTGGGCCAGATGCCATTTGACCGGGCTGGCGTCCGGCATCGACTGCGCGCAGCAGTCTTCGCTCGACAAGGGCTCGGCCAGGTGCAGCGAGCGTTGGCGCACCTGTTCGAATTCGCGGGCCTGGCGGTGTTCGTTCGCTCCCATGATTTCCTCCGTCTCCGGGGATCAGTGCATGGCGCCCGGGCGGATCGCGCGCGCGTGGATCACGGCGAACCAGGCGCGCGCATCGGTCCAGATGCCGGAGGCGGCAAAGCCGGCCCGCTCCAGCAGCTCGACCGCGGCGGCCGGGCGGTACTTGTAGCTGTTCTCGGTATGGATGCATTCGCCGGCTTCGAAGCGGCGGCAGGCGCCCTGCCAGTTCACCAGCTGGGCGGTCCTGGCTTCCAGGTGCATCTCGACCCGGCCCATGCGTTCGTTGTAGAAGCCCTGGTGGCGCCAGGCGCGGATGTCGAAGTCGGCGCCCAGCAGGCGGTTGGCGTGGCGCAGCACGTTCAGGTTGAAGGCGGCCGTCACGCCGAGGGCGTCGTCGTAGGCGGCGTCCAGCACAGCGCGGTCCTTGGCGAGGTCGATGCCGATCAGGATACCGCCATCCGGGCCGCACTGGGCGCGCACGCGGCGCAGGAAGGCCAGCGCCTCGTCCGGCGCGAAGTTGCCGATCGACGAACCGGGATAGAAGAACAGGCGGCGCTCGCGGCGCACGATGTCCGGCAGCTGCCAGTCGCCGCCCGAGAAATCCATGCCGAGGGCGTTCATCTCGATGTGGCGGAAGCGCTGGCGCAGGCGCTCGACGGCGTCCTGCAGGAACTCGGCCGAGATATCGACCGGCACGTACTGGGCCGGATGCAGCAGCGGGAACAGGCGCGCGGCCTTGGCGCAGTTGCCGGCGCCGAGGTCGATCAGGGTGCTTCCGTGGCCGACCGCGCGCGCGATCTCGGCGCCATGGCGCTCGAAGATCAGGGCTTCGGTGCGGGTCGGATAGTACTCGGGCAGTTCGCAGATCGCCTCGAACAGTTTGGAACCGAGTGCGTCGTACAGGAACTTGGGCGAGATGCAGGCTTCGCGGGCGCGCAGCCCCGCGTCCAGTTCGGCGCGCAGGCGCAGGGCCCCGGCCGAGGTGTCGACAGCGGTATCGACGGCCGGCATGCGCGCGCCGTCGGCATAGTCCTGGGTCGGATGGTTCGACATCGGTGGGCCCCTGAAATGTTGACGATTTTCCATCATACGCGAATTGCGTCATTCCCGACGCATGCTACAGTAGCAGTCTATGCTCGAACTCGTCGACCTTAACAAATCCTACGGCGGCCGCACCGTGCTGGCCAATCTCTCCTACCGCTTCGCGGCCGGCGAATTCGTTGCCGTGATGGGCGAATCGGGGGTCGGCAAGTCCACCCTGCTGAACCTGATCGCCGGCCTGGATGCGCCCGACAGCGGCCAGGTCGTGGTCGACGGCGTGCCGATGTCGGCGCTCGACGACGATGCCGCCACCAAATTGCGCCGCAGCCGCATGGGCTTCATCTTCCAGGCCTTCCACGTGCTGCCGCACCTGACGCTGGAACAGAACGTGGCCCTGCCGCTGCTGCTGAACGGCAGCGCCGACACCGCCCGCGCACTGGCGATGCTGGACGCCGTCGGCCTGAAGGGACGCGGCGCCGATTTCCCGCGCCAGCTGTCCGGCGGCGAGCTGCAGCGGGTGGCGATCGCGCGCGCCCTGGTGCACCGCCCCGCCCTGCTGCTGGCCGACGAACCGACCGGGAACCTCGACCCGGAGACGGCGGACGGCATCCTGCACCTGTTGCGCGCCGAGATCCGCGAGAGCGGCGCCGGCGCCATCATGGTCACCCACTCGCACGCCGCCGCGGCGATGGCCGACCGGATCCTCGTCTTGACACGTTCTGGACTGAAATTAATGTAAGTTCCAAGCAGAAAGACCGAAGTTATGGGCTTTTATTCATGAACAGTGCGTCAAGATTGACAAAATCGTAGTAGCATTCCAACAAACCCACCCAGCATAAGCCAGCACAATATGGTCGGGCAGGGGCGACAAGCGCTCCACTCCAAAACAAGTCGGTGTCTTGAATTTTCATCCATCACGGAGGAGTTCATGAGCGTACGACAGAAAAAACAGGAGCTGCTCGAGGCGATGCACCGTGCCCGGGAGCTGGAGCCGTCGAGTTTCGTTCCGAATCCCCTGCTCGACACCCTGATTCAACGCATGCAGCTGAAAAACGATGCGGAGCTGTGCCGCGTCCTCGAAGTGCAGCCGCCCATCATCAGCAAGATCCGGCACCGCAAGCTGAACGTCGGCGCCACCATCCTGCTGAGGATGCACGAGAAGTCGAACATCCCGATCCGCGAGCTGAAGGAATTGACGGCCGAGGCGCGGGCGCAGCCGGCGGGGCGGACGACGCACTGAGCGGATGCGGGAGCGCCGAAGCCGGTCCATGCAGCAGGACGCTGCCGGGCCGGCGTGGCTTAGAACCTATCCCGGTAGGCAAGCGTCGCTCCTGCCTACCGGGATAGGTTCTTATTCGCCGGGCGGGCGCCCGGTCTTGAGCTGAGGCAGGCCGGCGAGCACGGCGCGCAGGCTCGTCACGTCGAGCTGGCCCAGCAGGGCCACGCCGATGCGCAGGAGTTCGCTCTTCTTGACCTCGAATCCGGCCTTCAGGCAGGCCTGCTTGACGGCGCCGAGGACGGCGTATTCCTGCTCCGGCATGGTGAAGCTGTCGCGCACCAGGGCCGGGCGCGCCCGCGTGGCCGCTTCGGGACGGACGATCCCGGCGCCGCGGCCGGCGTGCGCCTTCGCGGCCGGCTTCACTGCCGGCTTCACTGCGGGCTTTGCAGCCGGTCTGGCGGCAGCTTTGGCCGCCGCCCGGGCTACCCTGGCGGCCGGCGTGGCGGCGTTCTTTGCGGCGGCCGGCTTCTTCGCCGCCGTGGCGGCGGCCGGCTTCTTCGCCGCCGTGGCGACGGTCTTCGGCGCGGCCGCTTTGCGCGTGCTCGCGGCGGGCTTCACGGCCGCGGCCTTGCCGGTCTTCGCGGCAGTCTTCGCAGCCGCCCTGGCTGGCACCTTATCCGCCTTCGATGCTGTCGCGCGCGCCGTTTTCGCGGCGGCGCCGGCGGCAGTTGTCCTCGCCATTCCCAACTCCATCGTCAAACAAACCAAACAATATAGTCGATTTGCAGCCGATCCGGAAGCGCGGCACGCAAGCCCTGCTGGTTCTGCCTGGCGGTGACGGTCATGACGTTTCCGCCGTGTCGGGACGCGGCGCCGCCTGGGGCAATAGCTGGCGCGCCTCCTCGAATTCGTAACGCGACAGATGCTGCTCCAGGCGCGCCAGCACCTGGGGATCGAGCACGGCCGCCAGTTGCGCGCGCACCGACTCGAAGTAGTCGTTGGCCTCGCCCGAGAACTCGGCCAGCAGCTGGCCGAGCCGGGCCACGGCTTCCTGCGCATCGGCCGGCGCCGCGCCGCTCTCCTGCTGAGCACCGGCAGCCGGTGGGTTGAGCACGCGCGCGGCGTGGGAAGCGAAATAGCCGTCGAGCGAGTGCATGGTGGCGTCCACGCCGGCTTCGAGGGCCCGCACACCGGCCGCCAGGCGCGTACGGTCGCTTGATGCCAGGGACAGGCCCTCCTCCACCGCCTGGGCCAGGGTCTGCAGCTCGCGCGCGCCGATATTGCCGGCCACCCCGCGCAGGGTGTGGGCGCGGCTGGCCGCCTCCATCCGGCGTCCGGCCTCATGATCGGCGCGGATCGCGGCGCCGGCGTCGCGCTGGGTGGCGCGGAAGCGGTCCAGCAGCTGCACGTAGAGCGCGACATTGCCGGCCACGTGGCGCAGGCCGAAGACCGAGTCGATTCCGGACAGGCGGGACAGGCCCGGCAGCGATGGCCCGTCGGCCGTCTCCGGCGCGAGCGTGCGCGGCAACGGCGGCGGCAGCTGCGAACCGATCCAGCGCGCCAGGGTCGCGTACAGCTTTTCCGGCTCGACCGGCTTGGACACATAATCCTGCATGCCTTCGCGCAAGCAGCGCTCGCGGATCTCGGCCAGCGCGTGCGCGGTCATGGCGATCACGGGCAGCTTGTCGAAGCGCGCATCCTTGCGCAGTTCGACGGTGGCGGCATGGCCGTCCAGCTGCGGCATCTCGAGGTCCATCAGCACCAGGTCGTAGGCCTCGGGGCCGCCCCTCGTCAGGAGCTCGAGCGCCTCGCGGCCGGTGCAGGCGACGTCCACCGCGATGTTCTGAACCTGCAGCAGCTCCAGTGCGATCTGCTGGTTGACCAGGTTATCCTCCACCAGCAGCACCCGCGCCACGCAATCGCCCGTTTCTCCGCATTTCGCTCTCCCGCGGCTGTGGGCGTTCGGCGCGTGGGGCGGCGCGAACAGCGCCACCAGCGTATCGACCAGCGCCGACTGCCCGATCGGCTTGGTCAGGAAACCGCGGATGCCGGCGCTTTCCGCCTCGTGCTGCACCTCCTCGCGGCCGAAGGCGGTCACCAGGACGACCGAAGGCGGATGCCGCAGCGCCGGATTGCCGGCGATGCGGCGCGCCAGCGTGATGCCGTCCATGCCCGGCATCTGCCAGTCGGCCAGCACCACCCGGTAAGGGTCGCCGCCGGCATCGGCCGCCAGCAGCGCGGCCTCGGCTTCCAGCCCGCTGGCGGCGGTGTCGACCCGCAGCGGCAGGGCCTGCAGGGCCTCGCACATGATGTCGCGCGCGACTTCGCTGTCGTCCACCAGCAGCAGGCGCGCGCCGTCCAGCTCGGGCGGCGCCGCCACCACCCGTTCGGGTTCGCCGGACAGCGGGAATTCCAGGTCGAAGTGGAAGGTCGCGCCCTTGCCCGGGCTGCTCCTGGCCACGATCCGGCCGCCCATCAGGCCCACCAGCTGCTGCGAGATCGACAGCCCGAGGCCGGTGCCGCCGTATTCGCGGGTGGTCGAGCCGTTGGCCTGGTGGAAGGCGCGGAACAGCTTGCCCTGCTGCTGCTCGCTCATGCCGATGCCGGTATCGCGCACCGCGAAGCGCAGCTTCACGCGGTCCGGCCGGGCCGCGATCGGCTGCATCGCGCTCGAATCCGGGTCGAGCCGCACGCAGGACAGTTCCAGCTCGCCGGCCGGGGTGAACTTGACGGCGTTGTTGACCAGGTTGATCAGCACCTGGCCCAGGCGCAGCGGATCGCCGACCAGCATGCGCGGGACCGGGTGCGGCACGTGGAACAGGTATTCGAGCTGCTTGTCGGCGGCCTTCTGGCCGGTCACGCTGGCGACGTTGGCCAGTACGTCGTCGAGGCAGAACGGGATCTGCTCGACGTCCAGCTTGCCGGCCTCGATCTTGGAAAAGTCGAGGATGTCGTTGATGACCCCCAGCAGCGACAGCGCGGCGCGGTGGATCTTGCCGACATAGTCCTGCTGCTTGGGCGAGAGTTCGGTGCGCAGCGCCAGGTAGGCCATGCCGATGATGGCGCTCATCGGGGTGCGGATCTCGTGGCTCATGTTCGCCAGGAACTCGGACTTGGCGACGTTGGCCGCCTCGGCGCGCACGTTGGCGGCCACCAGCGACTGCTCGCGCTCGCGGCGTTCCGAAATGTCGCGGATGAAGGAACAGAATTCGTAATCCTCGCTGGCGGCCAGCTGTACCCGCGTGATCGCCAGCTCGATCGGAAACTCGGTGCCGTCGCGGCGCAGCGCATAGGTCTCGATGCGGGTATCGAGCACGCCGCCGACCCCGCTGCGCTCGTAGCGCGCCAGGCCGTTGCGGTGGGCCTCGCGGTGGCGTTCCGGCACGATGCAGTGGTCGAGGTCCAGGCCCAGCACCTCGTCGCGTTGCCAGCCGAAGATCTTCTCGGCCTGGGTGTTCCAGCCGACCACGCGGCCCTGGCGATCCATCCTCACCACCGCATCGAGGGCGGTGTCGACGATGGCCTGCAGCTTTTCCTGGCTGTCGCGCGCGATCCGGATCGAGTCCAGCAGCTCGCGCGTGCGCGCCGCGATCTTCTGCTCGAGGTCTTCGTTCAGTTCGCGCAGCTGCTGCTCGATGACGCTCTTCTCGCGCAGCAGGCCGTTGGTCACCCGCTCGGCGCGGCGCAACCGGTTGAGCGTATCGCGGAAGCTGCGCACCGCCGACGACAGGCGGCCGATCTGGTCGCGCCGGCCGATGCCGGACAGGTAGATGTCGGTATCGCCGCGCGCCAGCTTTTCCAGCGCTTCCTGGATGTCGGCGAAGGGCTGGGTCATGCGCCGGCCGACCAGCAGCACGCAGGCGACGATGGCCAGTGTGAGCAGGAAGGCCGCGGTGATGGTCTGCACCGTCTGGCGGCGCAGGTCCTCGTCGATCTGGCGCCGCGAGAACGCCAGGTCGATGCTGCCGACGTGGTAGTCGCGGGCGCCGTCGCGGTAGACGATCTTGCGGGCCACGCGGATCGTTCCCGGCGCGTCGCCGCTGCCGAGGGCGGCCAGCACGGCGCCGTTTGGCGCCAGCACGTGCAGCATCGCGATCTCGGGCGTGGCGCCGAGCGCATCGACGACCGAGGAAATCGCCGCGCTGTTGATGTCGAACAGCGGCCGCGCCAGCGCCTGCGACAGCACCGCCGCCTGGCGCTCGACGCGCTCCTGCAGCCGCGCATTGGCTTCCTCGCGCTGGGTCTGCATCACATAGGTGGTATAGATCCCGGTCGACAGCGCGACCGCCAGCACGATGCCGGCGCCGAGCCGGAACACGACGTTCTGGCGCCAGCTTTCGCCGAGCCGGCGCGCCAGCCCGCCGGGGCCGCGTGCGCGGCGCAGGTGGCCGGCTACGCCGTTGCTGCTGCGGTCGATGCCGGGGGCCGCCATGCGCGCGTCACCTTCCGGATTGCGGGACGATGCTCAGCTCGCGCTCGCGCTTGCGGTAGGCCGGGCTGTTGCGCACCTCGGCGACGGCCTTCCAGATCCGCTCCGCGAGCGCCGGCTGGCGGGCCACGAAATCGTGCGACAGCATCAGGTAATACGGTTTCTCGACCAGCGGCACCGGCCTCACCTCGAGCTGTTCGGCCATCGGGCCGCGCACCAGGCGCACCGCATCGGCGCCACCCAGCGCCGCCGCATGGATGCGGCCGGAGACCAGCTTCTGCAGCAGTTCGTCGGCACGCTGGCTGCCCTCGTCCACCGGCACGCCCTGGGCACGCAGGAAGTCGCCCACCGAATAGCCGAGCTGGAAGCCGATCCGCCCGTCGAGGCTCTGGAAGCCTTTGCCGTTCCAGTCGACGCGGCTGCCCTTGCGCCGCACCAGCAGGTAGCGGTCGACATGCATGCGGCGTTCCGGGTCGGCCTTTTGCCCGCCCGGAAAGGCGCCCAGCGCCAGGCGCTCCTGCGAAAAGCTGACCGCGAAGGCGCCGCCGACCTGGTTCGCCCTGAGCTGGGCCAGGCAGCGCTTCCAGGGCATGCTCTGGTAGTCGAATTCGACCCCGGTGCGGCGCGCCACCTCGTTCAGCAGTTCGAAATTCAGGCCGCCGCCGTCGAGGGTCCGCCAGGGCAGCACTTCCTGGCGCTCGAAACAGAGCGGAATCCGGGGCTTGCCCGCGGCCGCGGCCGGGCCGCCGGCCAGCAGGCTGGAAACCAGGAATCCGATGGTGGACAAACGCTGCATGGCGATGGTCGAATTTAACTCATGCCGCCTGCACCTGCCGCTGCCGGTGCAGGTCATGCAGCAGGCCGCAGCGCAGGCCGGCGTCGGTTTCCAGCAGCGAGCGGATCTCCAGCTCCTCCATCAGCGCCAGCAGGATCGCCAGCGCGGCGGCGACGTCGCGCAGCAGCAGGCGGCCGAGTCCGGCCAGCGGGCGTCCGCCGCCGGCATGCTCGAGCACCCGTGCGCCGAGCTGCTCGAGGTCGGCGCGGCTGACGCCCTCGGCGCCGGCCTGGGCGCCGTGCGTGCCATTCTCGCGGGCCAGCCGGGCCAGGGTGCGGACCGTGCCGGAGGCGCCGTACACGCAGTCGCGCGTGCCGGGCGCGTAGTCGGCGGCATGGTCGGCCATGCGCACGCGCGCCGAGGCCACCGCGGCGGCGAAGGACACGGCGTCGATGCGGCCGTTGCCGAAGAAGGTCAGGGCCTGGCGCACCGTGCCCAGCGCCACCGAGCCGGCGCGCCGCACGCGCATCCCCTGCCCCAGCGCGAACTGGGTCGAGCCGCCGCCGATGCCCAGCACCAGCGTGCGCGTGCCGGCCGGGGCGGCGCCGGCCACGCCCATCCAGGTGAGGATGGCTTCCTCCTCGCCGGACAGCACCCGCACTTCATGGCCCAGGGCCTGCTGGGCCGCCGGCAGGAACAGATGGGCGTTGCGCGCCATCCGCAAGGTGGACGTGGCGACCGCGCGTACGGCTTCCAGCGGGCGCTCGCGCAGGCGCTCGCGCAGGCGCGCCACGCACTCGAGGGCGTCGCGCAGCGCGTCCTGGCTCAGGCAGCCGCTGGCGTCGAGGCCTGCGGCCAGGCGCAGCGGCACGTGCTCGCTCTCCAGTTCCAGCGGGACGCCGTCGCGGTAGCTGGCCACCAGCAGGCGGAAACTGTCGGAGCCGAGCACCAGGGCGGCATAGCTTGGCGCGGATGGGTCGGGATAATGGTCGTTCATGGCTGCTCCGGCGAATGGTTCGGCGAGACGATAGCGGGCCGGGATGACGGTTCGATGACAGGCCCGGTCCGCATCGCCTTACACCTCGGCGGGAACGGCGGACGCCGGCGGCGCCAGCTCGATGCGGTTGCGTCCCGCCGCCTTGGCGGTGCGCAGGGCTTCGTCGGCGCGTGCCAGCAGGGTCACGCTGCTGTCGTCGGCGCGGATCGTGGTCACGCCGAAGCTCGCGCTCAGGGTGATCATGGCACGATCAAGCTTGACCGGGGTGGCGGCGATCGCGGCGCGCATGCGCTCGGCGACCATGGCGGCGTCCTGCTCGCTGGTGCGCGGCAGCAGGATCGCGAATTCGACGCCGACCAGGCGCGCCAGCTGGTCGCTGTCGCGCAGCTGGCGCTTGCAGACGTCGAGCAGGCTGCGCAGGACGACGTCGCCGGCCGGGTGGCCGTAGCTGTCGTTGACGCGCTTGAACTGGTCGAAGTCGAACAGCACCAGCGCGGTCGGGGCGCCGGGCCGGCGCGCCAGCGACATCCACGGCGCCAGCACCTGGAAGAAGCCGCGCCGGTTGGTGACGTCCGTCAGCGGATCGACCACTTCCAGGCGCGCCAGCTCGTCCTCCAGGCTTTCGCGGCCCAGCAGCAGCCAGCCGAAGCCGCCCAGCAGCATCAGCAGGTACAGCGCCGCCGAGTACAGCTGGCGCAGCAGCTCGTTGCTCATCCAGCCCCAGCCGGACGGCGCCAGCAGCACCAGGGCGCCGCGCACGCCCACCACGACGGCCAGCAGCGCGGTTGCCAGCGCCAGGAAGCGGCGCAGCATCGAGGCCGCGGCCCAGCCGCGCGCCAGGGCGGCGGCGGCCGACAGGTAAAAGGCGCCGAGGATCAGCGAGGACGCCACCGCGCGCAGGCCGATCTCGTCGATCCAGTAGCACAGCAGGAAGACCACCAGCGCCAGTACCAGCGCCGGGGTGGTGATGCTGCGCCAGCGCCGTCCGCCGGCGCGCTCCCACAGCGCCCCCGCTTCCCAGGCCACGCCGGCGATCACCAGGGCGTAGGCCACCGGCAAGGCGAGCCGCTCGGGCACCACGTTGGCGCCGCCGATCGCCAGCAGCAGCCAGCCGGCCGCCTGTATCTGGCGCGACCAGCCCCAGGCCGACAGGGCCGCCGGGCGGCCATTCCCATGTTCGAAGAAAAACAGTGCGGCGCAGATGGCCAGGTTGCCAAGGGCCAGGGCGAGGACGATGGTGGTCGAATCCATGGCCGCCTCAGAACTCGTGGACCACGGCGGTGGTGCCGTCGCCGACCTTGCTGGCCCAGGCCCGCGTCCAGTACCGCATCTGGGTCTCGCTCGGGGCCTCGTGCCAGAACACGATCAGGGTGCCCTTGTGGTCATGCAGCTGGTTCAGCTTCTCGACGAAGCCGCCGTCGCCATCCACGTCGGCCAGCGCCATCGCATAACCATAGACGCGGTCGAGCCGCTCGATGCGGTCGGGCTCGGTCTGGCTGTTGGTGGCGGTGATGGTGGGATGGTCCAGGAACATGAGGTCTCCGTGAGGCTGCGGCGGCCAGCTTATCAGAAACTTATCCTCTGCAACAAGCCGGATCGGACTGGCCGCGATCCGCATCGTATACTGCCGGCCATGCCGAATCTTCCGAAGCCGCTGGTCCGCACCGAGGGCGACCGCCGTACGCTGGAGTTCACGCCCGGCGACATCCAGAGCGCGATGCGGCTGTCGCGCCCGCACGCGCTGGTGCTCTCCTATGCGCGCGCCATGATGTGCTTTCCGCTGTTCGTGCCCCACCCCGGCCATATCCTGATGGTCGGCCTGGGCGGCGGTTCGATGGCCAGGTTCTGCCGCCGCCGGTTTCCGGACTGCCGCATCACCGTGCTCGAATTGCGCGCCGACGTGATCGCCCTGCGCGAACAATTCCTGGTGCCGCCCGACGACGAGCGCTTCCGCGTGATCCATGCCGATGCCGCCGAATGGATGGCCGCAGCGGCCCGCGGTGGCGGCGCGATCGCCGACGTGATCGTGGTCGACGGCTTCGATGCCGCCGGGCTGCCGCCGGCCCTGTCCAGCCGCCGCTTCTACGAGGCTTGCCGGCGCCTCCTGCGGCCCGACGGGGTGCTGGTGGCGAACGTATTCAGCTACGACCGGCGCCGCGCCGACGTGCTGGACGCGCTGGACCGGGCCTTCGACGGCCGCACCTGCCGGCTCGACAAGGTGGCCGGCAACAACCACATCCTGTTCGCCGTCCCCGGCGCCGCCGGGCATGCGGCGCGTGTGCTGCAGCGCCCGTCATTATTGAACCGGCTATGCATACGCCTGAACCTTATTCGGATGGCATGGCACAGTGTTTTGGGCTAGCCACACCTGGGGCCGCTGCTGGCTTCTGCGAGACAATTTGTTTGCGGAAACAAGCGTTTCTGTGACAAACTTGGCGCCGCCCACATGCCTTTGAGCAAGTAATTTCAATATAGGATTCTGGATGCCGCGTCGTCGACTGCAGCTTTCGCTTACGCTTGCGGCGGCCCTCACGCTTGGGGGCGGCCTCGTCACGACCGCCGCGCTGACGGCAGCGGTCAACCGGCTCGAGATCAACAACCAGACGCTCGCCTTCGAGCAGGGCACGACCGTGCGTGTGGCCGCCCTGCGCCAGGGCATGGACGAGGCGGTCGAAGTCCTGAACGTCACCAACCAGCTGTTCGCCACCGTGCAGCCGGTGACGCGCTCGCAGTTCCGCGATTTCACCAATCCGCTGCTGCTGCGCAATCCCTACATCAAGGCCTTCAACTTCCACCGCGCGGTCGAGGACAGCGGACGCGCCGCCTTCGAAGCCGAGCTGCAGCGGGTGCGCCCCGGCACCATCCTGCACGAGATGCAGGACGGCCGCCTGGTGCCGGCGCCGCGCCGGCTGCGCTACAACGTGGTCGACTACCTCGAGCCGATGCGCGGCAACGAGCCGGCCTTCGGCCTGAACGTGGGCGTGAACAACGAAGTGGCGCGGGCCCTGGCGCGCGCGCACGCGAGCGGACGCGCGGCCGCCACCGGTCTGCTGAACCTGGCCCAGGACCCGGGCGGCAAGCCCAGCTTCGAGGTGGTGATGCCGGTCTTCGACCCGGCCGGCCGCCTGCTGGGCGATACCGCCGCCGTGGTCGACGTGCAGACCCTGGCGCGCTCCACCCTGGCGCGGGCCGGCCTGCTGGAAGACCGCAGCATGCTGCTCAAGCTCTACATCGGCGCCCGCACCGCTCCCGCCGCGATGGTCTACGCCAACCACGACGAACGCGAGACCGCCGCGCCCGAGCTGCCGCCGATGCGCTGGCTGGCACGCGCCGGCGCGCGCTCGCTCGACCATTTCGTGGCCGCCGGCCAGACCTGGACCGTGGAAGCCGCCGCCGCGCCCAGTCCTTACCTGGCCGACCACCTGGCCTCGTCGCTGCTGCTGGCCGGCGGACTGCTGTCCACCCTGCTGCTGACCGCTTTCGTGCAGGCCGCCGGCCAGCGCGCACGCAAGGTGCAGGAACTGGTGCGCGAGCGCACCGCCGACCTCAAGCTGACCAACCAGCGCCTGATCGACGACGTGCTGGCCCGCAAGCGCACCGAAAAGGCGCTGCAGGAAAGCGAGCAGCGTTTCCGCCAGCTGGTGGCCATGTCGTCGGACTGGTACTGGGAACAGGACGAGCAGCTGCGCTTCGTCGCCGTGACCGGGCACTTCAGCGAGAAATCCGGCATCGCCGCCGAGCGCATCCTCGGCAAGACCCGCTGGGAATTCGTGGACGGCCTGGCCGACACCGAAAACGGCCGCCAGCACATCGACGCCATCGCGGCGCGCGAACCCTTCAAGAACCTGGAATACCGCGCCGTCGACGACAACGGCGAGGAGCGCTGGTTCTGCGTCAGCGGCCAGCCGATGTTCGACGACAATGGCCGCTTCACGGGCTACCGCGGTACCGGCAGCGACATCACGGCGCGCAAGATCACCGAGCAGCGCGTGCACCACGTGGCCCAGCACGACGTGCTGACCGGCCTGCCCAACCGTTCGCTGCTGCAGGACCGCCTGGGCCAGGCGGTGGCCTATGCGACCCGCAGCGGCCATCCGGTGTGGGTGATGCTGATCGACCTCGACCGCTTCAAGTTCGTCAACGACAGCATGGGTCACAAGGCCGGCGACGTGCTCCTGATGACGGTGGCGGCGCGCCTGCGCGGCTCGCTGCGCGACACCGACACCGTGGCCCGCCTGTCGGGCGACGAATTCGTGGTGATCCTGTCGCAGCACGAAGACCAGCCGCTGACCAGCGACATCGTGCAGCGGGTGATGGATTCGGTGGCCCAGCCGGTGATGCTGGGGCCGAAGGAATTCTTCGTCACCTGCAGCATCGGGGTGGCGGCCTATCCGAGCGACGGCACGCCGGCCGAGAGCCTGATCGAGCACGCCGACATCGCGATGTACCGCGCCAAGAAGCTGGGCCGCAACAACTTCCAGTTCTATACGCCGGCGATGAACGAGGAATCGCTGGAGCGGGTGCGCATCGAGAGCGCGCTGCGCAATGCGCTGGAACGCAACGAATTCGTGCTGCACTACCAGCCGCAGGTGGACCTGAAGACCGGCCAGATCGTCGGCATGGAGGCGCTGATCCGCTGGAAGCATCCGGAGCTGGGCATGGTGCCGCCCTCGCGCTTCGTCGGCGTGGCCGAGGATACCGGCCTGATCGTGCCGATCGGCGCCTGGGTGATGCGCACCGCGGCCGCCCAGAACAAGATCTGGCAGGACGCGGGCCTGGGCAAGCTGAGGGTGGCGGTGAACCTGTCGGCGCGCCAGTTCAGCGCCACCGACCTGGTGCCGGGCATCGAACAGGTGCTGATCGATACCGGACTCGATCCGGCCTGCCTGGAGCTGGAGCTGACCGAAAGCCTGTTCATGAGCGACGTCACGCCGGCGGTGGAACTGCTGCACCGCATGAAGGCGCTTGGGGTAAAGCTCTCCATCGACGACTTCGGCACCGGCTACTCGAGCTTTTCCTACCTGTCGCGCTTCCCGATCGACGTGCTGAAGATCGACCGCTCCTTCGTGAACGACATCAGCCACGATGCCAACGACGCCGCGATCGTCGCTTCGATCATCGCGCTGGCGCACAACCTGCGCCTGTCGGTGATCGCCGAGGGCGTCGAGACGGCCGAGCAGCTCGACTACCTGCGCCACCAGGGCTGCGATGAAATGCAGGGGTATTACTTCTCGCGCCCGCTGCCGGCCCACGAATTCGAACAATTGCTGCGCCAGCGCCGCGGCCTGGCGGCCTTCGAAGACGAGCCGCAAGTGGCGGTTGCATAGCTTTTGCTTGAATAAAAGCCGCTAAGGCCTTGTATTCTTTGTTTTATCTGAAATTTTTTGTGGCAGAAATAATATCGTTCCCCTACAATACAATTTGAACGATTGGCAATAATGCCGTTCGCATAATAACGAGGGATGATATGAACTACGAGACTGGTGGACTGGGCGCCATCGAGAGCGTGGCCGACCGGAGGCCGCGCACCGACATGCGTACCCGCGACCTGGTCAACCAGGCGGTAGCGTCGATCCCGACCCTGGGCCTGCAGCGCGCCGCCGAATTCCTGGCGGCGATGAACGTGCCGGCCGAAGTTGCGGTGCGCACCCTGGTGTATCCGCACCGCCGCCGTTCGAACTGATCTTCACCAAGCTTATTTGCGTGGATCCTGGGCGCTGATGTCGGCCAAGGATTCGCGGCCGCGTTCGGTGAGTTCGTAGCCGCCGCCTTCCACTGCGGCGATATGCGACTTGCGGCTCAGGAACTGCACCACATCCTCATCCAGCGCGCTCGCGGGGTTCTGCTGCAGCGCACGCAGCGCTTCGATACAGCGCTTCAGAAACAGCACTTCCTGCCCCTTCGGGCTCAAGGAAAGGCTGCCGTTCTTCCCATACTGCACCAGTTTCAGGCCGGACAGGCGTTTGGCATTGCGGCCGACGCAGGCATTCACGCGGTCGGTGCGGGCGCCGCGCCGGATGAATTCGAGGGCGTCGTATTCGTCGCCCGTCAGTTTCTCATTCTTCATTCAGACTTTCATTGGAAGCAAAGGTCGCCATGGTAAGGCGGCCCGGGTTCTCCCGCAACTTCCGCATGCTTTACTGGAGCGCGCGCACGGCCGCCCACACCAGGCCGGCCCCGGCCAACGCCCCCAGCGCCAGCGCCGCCTGCATGCGCCGCGAGCCCAGCAGCGGGCTTCGTCCGAGATAGATCTTGTTGTACAAGGTGCTGCCCATGCTGTCCTCCCGAGAATGGTTGACCGATGGAACCATTATAGAAAGTTTCTTTAGGGCACTATGTGCGTCCGCGTACATAGTGTTGATTTTGTATCGATTAAGCAACACGTCCGTGGACCTCTATCGAGCGCCGGAGGGTGCGGCTGGCTGCTAGGATCATCTCGACACGACAACCCGCCAACCCAAGGAGAGCACCATGAATACTTCCATCCCCAAGCCGGACCCAGCCGCAAAAGGACCGCCGATGATGCACGAAGGCGATATCGGCAGCGGCGAGATCACGCCGGGCCAGCACGAAACCAATGAGATGATCAAGGAAATCCCGCCGCTGCCGCAGCGCGGCAGTCGGCAGGACGCCGGCGAGGCCGGCAACCAGCAGGGCAAGCCGGGCAAGCCCTGAAACGGGATGCCCTAGCCGGCCTTGATCGGCGGCTGGGGCATTCCGGGTTCTTCGACCGGCGCGCGGGACGGCGCCGGCACGTCGTCAGGATCCGGACTCGGTTGCGGAGGCGGCTGTTCCGGGTCGGTCGGATCCGGCGTGGTGTGGGCGCGAACGATCGCTCCCATCATCGTCCTTCCTTTTGCTTCGCGCCGCCGCCGGCCCCCTTCCCTTTGCCGGCCTTGACGGTGGTTTTCTCGTTATGGCTGCTCTTGTCCGGATTCACGCCGGCACGGCGCTTGGCCAGATCCTCTTCCGAATCGTTGGCCGACTGCTTGTTCTGGTTGCCGCTGGATTTCGATTGGGTCATAGCAATTCTCCTCGAGTGAAAACGTGACGAACGGTTGACGTTTTCGCGCAGCCTAGCACGTTGGAACGTGGCCGGCTTTCAATCGTGCGCGGTGTTGGTATGATGGCGCTCTTGCCGTTTTTACACTGGATGATCGCTCCCATGCTGCGCCTGCTTCCCGCCGCCTTCGCCCTCGCCTGCGCCGCCGCCGGCGCCGCGCCGCCGAAACCGATGACCCTGGCCGACTACATGGCCCTGAAGGGCCCGGCTCCCAACGCCACCTTCGCCTACGGCAGCGCGCCTTCGCAGTATGCGGAACTGTACGTGCCCGGCGGCCCCGGGCCCTTCCCGGTGGCGGTGCTGGTGCACGGCGGCTGCTGGACCAAGGAGTTCGGCGGCGTCAATCAGCTGCGCAACGTGGCGGCGGCGCTGGCCGAGCGCGGCATCGCTTCCTGGAACGTGGAGTACCGGCGCGTCGACGAAGCCGGCGGCGGCTATCCGGGCACCTACCAGGACATGAACGCGGCACTGGCCATGCTGGCCCAGCAGGCGCGCCGCTATCCGCTCGACCTGAACCGCCTGGTCGCGGTCGGCCACTCGGCCGGCGGCCAGCTGGTGCAATGGATGGCGGGCCGCTCGCGCATCCCGGACACCAGCCCGCTCTACCAGCCCGATCCGCTGCCGGTGAAGACGGTGGTGAGCCTGGGCGGCCTGGCCGACCTGCGCCGCGAGCAGGCCCTGATCAAGTCCAGCTGCGACCGCGAGATCGGCCAGCTGACCGGCGCGCCCAGCGACAAGCGGCCCGACGTCTTCGCCGACACCAATGCCGGCGACCTGCTGCCCAACGGCAGCCGCACCATCCTCGTGACGGGCGAGCTGGACCGCATCTCGCCGCCGCGCGTGGCCAGGGACTTCGCCGCCCGCGCCCGCGCCGCCGGCGACGCCGCCGAGGTCGTCATCCTGCCCGGCGCCAGCCACTACGACGAGGTCGCGGCCAGCTCGCATTCCTGGCCGCTGGTGCTGCGGGCGATCGAGTCGGCCCTCGCCCGCTAGTCCCGGGCGATGCGTTTGGCCAGGCGCTGGTCGACTTCCACGTCGCCGACCGGCACGGCGACGCAGGGCAGGATGCAGCCTTCCTTCTTTTCGTCGATGGACAGGCCCGGCCACTCGACCAGGTAGCGCACGCTGCCGCTCGCCAGGCGGCAGATGCAGGTGCGGCAGGTGCCATTGCGGCAGGAGCTGGGCAGATCGATGCCGGCCTGTTCGGCGGCGTGCAGGATGGTCGTGTCCTCCGGCGCGGGGACGGTCCAGCCGGCGGGCTGGAAGGTGATCGTGGCATTGCTCATGATGCTGCCGATTGTACCTGTCCGGATGCCGGCTTAGAGCGCGCTCTTACTCAGCCGGACAATGAGTTCGTTCGCGCACAGACCCTTGCCCGGGGCGGCACTACGCTGAGGTTTCCATATGCAAGTAATGCAGGAAGCCAATGAAATACTTTACTGCCCCCGCCCTGGCCGCCCTCCTCGGCAGCGTCTGCGCTGCCGCCGGCGCCCAGCAGGCCTATCTCGTCAAGAACAAGCAGCCGGCTGCCGCGCAGCAGGCCCCGCAACAAACTGCGCAGCCGGCGCAGCCGACCGTGCAGTCGCGCGTCGCCGCCACCTCGGCCGCCAACGCCCAGACCGCTGCCGCCGCACGTGCGCAGACCAGCGCCGTGGAAGCCGCATCGACGCCGGCACAAGCGCCGGCACAGGCGCCCGCACAGGCACCCGCACAAACGCCGGCGCCGATGTCCGCACAAACACCCGTGCAGGCGCCGGCGCCGCAAGCCCCCGTCAACGCCGCCGAAGGCGCGGCGCCGGCCGGCGTCACCACCGAATTCGAGCGCCGGCTGCGCGCCCAGGTCCTGCTCGACCGCGCCCACTATTCGCCGGGCGAGATCGACGGCGCCTTCGGTTCCAACATGAAGCAGGCGCTGTCCGGCTTCCAGAAGGCGCGCGGCCTGCCGGTGACGGGCAAGCTCGACGACGCCACCTGGCAGGCCCTGAACGCCGACACCGCGCCCACCGTGGTCGCCTACACGCTGGCGGATGCGGACGTCGCCGGCCCCTTCCGTCCGGTCCCCGAAGACATGATGGAAAAGGCCAAGCTGCCCACCCTCGGCTACGCCACCGTACAGGAAGAGCTGGGGGAAAAATTCCACGCCAGCCCGGCCCTGATCGAAAAACTCAACCGGGGCAAGAACCTCAGCCGCGCCGGCGAACAGATCATGGTGCCGAACGTGATGGGCACCCCGGCCCTGCCGCCGGCAGCCCGCGTCGTGGTCTCGCGCGACGCCCACATCCTGACCCTGGAAGACGCCAGCGGGCAGCCGATCGCCCAGTATCCGGCCTCGACCGGCAGCGAGCACGACCCGCTCCCGATCGGCAACTGGAAGATCGACGGCGTGGCGCGCAACCCGACCTACAACTACAACCCCAAGCTGTTCTGGGACGCCAAGCCCGGCGATGCCAAGACGAAGATCGCGGCCGGCCCCAACAATCCGGTCGGTGTGGCCTGGATCGACCTGTCGATTCCCCACTACGGCATCCACGGCACGCCGGTGCCCGGCCTGGTCGGCAAGACCGAATCACACGGCTGCATCCGCCTGACGAACTGGAGCGCGGCCGAGGTCGCCGGACTGGTGCAGAAGGGAACGGAAGTCGTATTAAAGGAGTAAATACTGAACTCAAGTAGTATCACGGCGGAAAATACCAACAACAAGGAGATCGCGATGAGATGGCTGTTGACCTTCCTGCTCGGCGTGGTGGTGGGCGCGGGCGGCCTGTTTGCCTGGCTGCGCCAGGTGCCGCATGAAGCGCCGGCGACGGCGCAGGCGCAGGCCCGGATGAACACGGGCTCCCTGCCCGCCCCGGCCGGGCCGGACATCGAGAGCAAACTGCCGCCGGCGCCCAAGGTCACGCCCGACCTCACCGAACTCGACCTGCCGCTGCGTCCCTCCGTCACGGCACTGCCGGCCGATACCGGCGCCTCCTCCGCGCCCGCCGCCCCCTCGGGCAAGCTGATGGTGCCGGTCGAGGGCATGAGCCTGGCGAGCATCAAGGACAACTTCGACCAGCCCCGGGGCGCCGAGCGCCACCACGAAGCGCTGGACATCATGGCGCCGAAGGGCACGAAGGT
>Ga0308169_10001885_pt1 | contig 23018 bp, 28 predicted proteins | sample PhyBR1_2_FD_202139 | JGI IMG/M metagenome (GOLD analysis project Ga0308169, IMG submission 202139) | Phyllosphere microbial communities from UC Gill Tract Community Farm, Albany, California, United States - DLSLSB.R1 | ecosystem: Host-associated > Plants > Phyllosphere > Unclassified | place...
GGACTGGATCATCGGCGAGGCGGAAAGAGCGAGGAAGGATGGGAGTTTGACGGCTGCGAGGGATTTACTAGGTAGTTTGAAGGAGGTGAAAGCGAGGAAGAAGTGGATGGATATGTGAACTCTGACCGGCGACGGCGATGTGGAAGAGGAGGAGGAGAGAGTGGATTATTGATTCGAGGGCGAAAGATGCGAGGTGAGCGTCGAACGAGTTGATGTAGTCTCCTGAAAATCTATATATCTTCCATGCACTATGTTCGCTGAATCCACCAATGAGAGTCAGTGGAAACTCTCAAGTTTCCAGAAGAAGGACTTGCGAATTCGACTTGCGAAATCTTTTGGTTCTCACCAAAAAGTGCTTCTCACCTCGACTTTGCTCCGATCGCCTCAGATCTCGGCCGAACAAGCATTCAGCTATTGTGACCATACTCCAAGTGGTCTCGACCTGTTCAGGTGAGTTGGCTTTCTTCAGTCTCGATTCGAGCGGGGGAAAGTTGGAAGAGCAAAACATCAACGAGGACTAGCTGAAGACTCACATGGACAGCAAGGTAGTCCAACAGCTACTCTGAGTACCTGCTAAGCTAACCAGCGCGCTGTTAAGAGTGGTTGTCGCTGTTCTTCCCCTCATCAGTTAATCTTGATCTCGAAATGCATGCAGCTCGCTGACGATGTACTCTTCTTGCTTGAACAGACCATCGCGAACCTTAGACTGTCCTAGAGCTATTCTGCTACTCTCCTCGTCCTTTTCACCACTCCTCTCGAAACTCGAAATGTCGTTTAATTCTCTTCCCACCGAAATCAAGCAACTCGTAGTCTCGCACACTCACGAAATGGACACGAAATGGCGCAAACGTCAAGTTGAGATCAGAGCATCAGGGAGCTCAACCGTCAAGAATTGGAAAGTGAAAGGCATCGATGCTTTCTCGAAAGTCAACAAAGAGTGTAGAGAGCTCTCACTACGCTACTTGATCACAGTCAGTACTATCTCGGACCTCTCCGACGACGAGATCATACACAAGGCTGACCGACTGCAACCAAATGTAGACCCTCAAAGCTTCGAAAGCGCAAGATCCGATCTTCGAAAGTTCAATCTTAGGTACCCCCCTCGCAGAACTCATCACGACTTTCCAAATCGAACAACATACTTCTCTCGACTCACTCTCAACCATCGTCCAATACATTCTTCCTCGTCTTCCGAATCTTCGTCGAATCCACGTTCCCCATTATCGACCACTCGCAATCTTGTCCCCCGTCAACACCGGTCGTGCCGAGCCTCGATGGGATCGACAACCGTTCGTATTTCGCACACTCGTCGAATTCGTCAATAAGCAGATCACGGAATGGGACGTCGAAATCACGCCGAAAATCGACCTCGCTTCTCTCATTCTCTCCAGTCCGTCGACTTTGAGATCTCTCACTATACGACCAAGCCTTCAGAATCAAAGCTACATCGTCGAAATTGCCGATTCACCTCTCGCAACTCTCCTCATCAATTGCTCTTGCCTCGAGACTCTCAAGATCGTGTCTCGTGCAAGTCCCACTTCTCCACAAGTTACTCTACCCTTCGTCCATCCTCTCGTCATCTCTGCTCGCTATCCCTGTTATCACACTCTCACTTCTCTTTCTCTCACTGTCGGGAAGGGAACATCGGCCTACATCGACATTGCAGCTCTCCACTTCGCAGGCGAGTTTCAACATCTCACGCATCTTCATCTCGAAGGCCCCTTCGCTCTTTCTACTTCGATTGATTTCCCCAGATGCAACATGTCGCAGCTTCAACATCTCGAGCTCGTCGTCGAAGATCTCGAATCGGTTGAGGACGTCTTGAACGGCGTGAGCCTACCTCTCATTCGACGCATCGATATTTCATTCCCCGATTCTTCCGACGCCATCGCACGAGAGGCTCATCAATTGCCGTCCACCCTCCAAAGTATCGTCGACGAGATCCTAGCCTGCTCGAAAACTCTACGACATTTAGCCCTGAACTCCTCTGTCGGCCTCTATCAAGATGATCTCGACTTCATGATCACACATCTCTCCCGTACCTCGATCACCGTCGAAACGACCTGGCGACTCGGAGCGGCAGAAACACGAGCTTTACCAGATTGTCAAGTCCTCGATCCGGACGACGAAGAGGTTCCATCGAGTTCGACGCTATTGGAGGTTGTCGGTGGTAGTATTCGAGAGACGAGTGAATGGGTTGCGAAGGAAGCGGAAGGGATTGAGAGGGAGGGCGATTTGAACGGGATGAAGAGTTTGGTCGATGCGTTGAGCAAGGTCAGGGAGTTGAGGGACTACTTGGATGTATGAGGAAGGAGCTCGCTGGTGTACGCGGCAGAGACTCGCAGAGGCGGCGGAAGTTGGAACGGTTGAATGGATTTGAGCGAAGAAGACTTGCGAAATTGGAATAGCGGAATCACAGACAATGCTTTGCCCCTGTGAAACAGATGAGATTCCTTCGATTCCCTTCTGTTGATTGCAGTGCGAACGAGAGAGCTGGTCTGAAAGTGTTCGTGCGAAAGTTTCGACTTCGTTTCTTGTTCTTCTACCAATTTCGACTTTCACCTCAACTCGCTCAGACTGATTCCGACTGGCGCTCTCATCGAAAACTAGCTCTAGTATTGCTGACCACGCTCAGAAGAATCCCTCAAGGTGAGTCAAACAGCTGTCATTACGAATCAAAGTTCGGGGGAAAAGTTGGAGGAGCGACTGAGCGTCAACAACAAGGGAGAGGATTATTACTGCTAGCTGGGTCCACTCAGGGTCTATATAAGATACCGTTCGAGGTATTTACGGGTCCCAAACAGCTTCTCTCGCTGTTTCGAAATCCACTCAACAACCTTAATCTTTCTCCACGACAACGAGCTGACTGAACCTTGTATTGCTGCAAACAGACCGTTGAGACCCCTCATCTACTCGACAGCTTCTCGAACGTACACATTTAGTCAAGGTTTGTTCACTTCCCTTTCGAAATTCCGAAATTTCGCTCATTACGTTTCTCCTGTCATGACAGATCATGAGCTACAACCAGCTCCCGACCGAGTTGAAGCGACTCATTGTCGCGCATGTACATCAGGCAGACGCGAGCTACCGCAGACGCAGAGAGACGGAAGGAAGGAGAGTGTTACGAGCAAGAAGTTTGGCTTCGTTCTCGAGGGTTAACAAGGAATGCAGACAGCTAGCTTTGCCTTATATCATGACAGTACGTATCCTTCACTCTCGTAGCCTCTTGCAAAATCCAGCTGATGTTCGCTTTCTCCTGCATGCGTTGCTTCTCACTTCAGACTTTACGGGCGTCGAAAGCCAAGGATAGCATCTTCGAAAAACATATCTTGAACAGTCCCTCAATGAACTTCATCACGACTTTCAAGATCCATCGGCTCCCTTCAGACGAGAATCTTTCCCTAATCATCCTCTACATTCTTCCTCACCTCCCCAGCCTCCGCCGTCTAGTCGTTCCCGATACGGAGGTATTCCAAGGCATGTCACTGAATACCGCGGAGGCATCCCGCATCGAGTCCATCTCGTTGATGATATCGAAGCTCGCTCAAATCTCTCGCAGAATTACGGAATGGGATGTCGAGCTCTCGGAAGGTACGGATTACGAGGCCATTGTCTTCTCCAATCCATCAGCTATTCGCTGCCTGACCGCTACGACCGTTTCGGACGAGCACTTTCGACTTCTCGGTCCGGAGGAGGAGGAAACAGAAGACTCGGAGTCCACATTATCTAAGCAACTCGCCCTGTGTCCATCCCTCGAGGCTCTCACTCTCAACTTTCAGCTTGAATCTAGTCTTCCAGCCTACCAGCTATGCCATCCTGATTCTCTATCCCTAGATTACCTCTTTCGACCTACTCTTACTTTTCTTTCACTCTCGGCGTCGATCGATAGACATCCCGAAATCACCTCCTCTGACACCTCCCTCGTTCGATTCGCCTCGTCTTTTCCTTCCCTCCGCCATCTGCGTCTCTCCGGTCTGCAAACGCCAAACGTACCGCTTGCACCTCTCATCTTTCCTCGACTCGTCCACCTCGAACTCCTCGAAGTCCCTCACCTCGACGCCTTCACCGATTTCCTTGTCAACAAAATTATGCCAAGTCTAGAGGTGCTCGAGCTAGGTTTTCAGAGACGTTTCGACCTCAACGAGATGGCAACAAAGGAAGAAATTGTTCCTTCATTCGTCGAGACGCTCGATCGATATCGAGTCACCCTCAAATCGTTCCACATCCATCACTATCTAGGATTCTTCACGAAAGATTTGGAGATCCTGAAAAGGAGCGTCAATTGTCAAGTTCACGTTTCATGGCCAGAAGGAGGAGGAGAAGCTCACTATGCTGGGAACTCCCAGAATCAACCCGATCGAGATCCTGCTGCTATGTCAGGCATGTCGCATGCGATCCGGGAGGTTGGTAGATGGGCGTTGGAATCGGTCGATAAATTGGAGCAACAAAGAGATGTGAAAGGTATGGCGAACTTGTGGAAGGAAGTGAGTGGGCTGGCAGAGTATAAGAAGTGGATGCAGGATTGATTAAAGACTCGATGGAATGGGAACTTGCTCGTGAATGGTAGAGAAAGTGCGAGTTTTGCGAAGCGAAAGCGAGAGAGAAGAACGAAATCACCTTGTTTGCGAGAGGGCAGCATCTCTCCGTCTGGCACGTCACCTCGACACCTATCTCGCTTTGAACGAGACTGAGATTGAGAATTGACTTGATTCGACGCTGCGAAATTTGTCTGCTCTTGTTCTCCACCCAAAAACTCGCTCTTCCTACCTCAACTCCTGAACGCGCCAAAGTAGCTTCAGGTAGCTCACAAGATTGCGCCAACACCTCTACAGCCCACCTCACTTCCTTTGAGTGATTGTACGACTCTCCTGATCGAGTCTATCTCTACATCTCTTCCGATGCATTCCAACCTCCGATTGCTCTTCCTAGGGCTCCTACTCGGACTACTCAGCGCCTTGTACCCTCGACTACCTTCCTACCTACCCTACTCTATCGTCTCTCGCCTCCCCTTCCTCTCCTCTTCACTCCTTCATCCCGAATTATCTAAAACCTGGCAATCAGTTCAACGCTACCAATCTACAGTACCCATATCGAAGAACTATGAAGACAGTCCCGAGAGCAGGTGGGAGGAGGAAATTGAGAAACAGTTGAGGTTTGGAAGTAAAGAGGGAGGGAGGGAGATGGAGAAGGAATTGAAGAGACACAGGAGAGAACTCGAGAAGAGAACTCAAGCGGCGGGCAACGAGAATATGATCAAAGAGGGTTTACCAGTTTATTACCTCGAACAAGGTGAGCAAGAGAAAATCTTCATGATTCTTCGTTTCTCGCGTAGCTAATGTGAGTTTTTCCTCTTCTTCACAGACCTCGACAGTGCTGCTCTATCGACGATTGGGAAGGAGATCAACTCTCTCGTACCGCTCAACCTCGTTCTCATCGCTCCCTATTCGTAAGCAATTCCTTTTCTCCTCGTCTCTCTCGAAGACAGTCCACTAATCTCCACTCTCCCACAATAGTACATCAGCGCAACACCTCATACTGTCGACCACATCCCTCCTCTCCCACTCGCCCGCCTCGAAGCTCACCCAAACCCTCCTCAACTCTTTCGCACACCACCCCTCCGGAGTACCCGCCGTCTCTTCCTCCCTCCTCACCCTCCCTCCTTCCCTCGAATCAATCCTCTCCTCTCTCTCTCTCGATCAAGCAATCAGACTAAGCTATATCGCTTTACCAGTACCGACTGAAGGAGAAGTTGCTTGGGAGAAAGAGAAATGGTGGGATGTTGGAGAAGTTTTGCACGAGTTACGACACGGTGATCATAGACAAACGAAACAGGACGAGGAAGAAATCGAGTTTAATGGAGAGACTCTTCTTGGCGGAGGTAGGAAGAGGCAAGAGAATGGGAATGAGGGAAAACGAACCGTAATTATTGGGATCGGTCGTTCGCTGCCTTCTAACGTATGTCCAATGTCTATATACTCAAGTCGACTCCGCTGACTTGTTCCGAAAGGCTTTGATCTACAGGCTTCACCTTCCTTCTCTTCCCTCCTCTCGAATATTCTCTCCACTCACACCTCCCACTCCCGTTCACTCTCACTCGCAGCCCTGTACTCCTCAACATCAGGATCGAAACCGACAAAAGCAGTACCTCGGAATCAAGTGGGATTGGTCGTTGCTGCAGAGGCGGCTGGAGAAGGGGAGGGAGAGAGTTTGGAGGGAGGTAAGGTTTGGAGGTTTGGTGCTTTACCGATTCGCTAGGACTACGAGAGGGCAAGAGTGATCAGTAGGAAGCTAGGGAGCCTCATTAGTAGCTAGTAATCTGTTTTGCATCGTCAGTAATCATTCTCAGGAACGGAGCCTGATTTGCGAAATGAGTCCGGGTACTCGCGAGAGGGTCGAGAGAAACGAGTATCTTCCTCGATGTTGCAAGTAGTACGAATGATATGAGAGGAGGTGGGGGTGGTGGTGGTGTGCTGCAGTGTGTTGTTGGGTAAGTCGATAAAAGAGTACAAGAATAGAAAATACAAGATTACGCCTCTCCTCCCTCCGTCCCGCTGTGATCCTGCTCTATCCATCTATTCCGTCTGATCCGTCCAAGTCGTAAAGCTTCATGATAATCACTCATTTCCCCTTCTCTCCGATATATAATCCTTAATCCTTCTTCGCCGCTGATTCTGATGCTGCCGCTCCTTCCGCCGCAGCCCCTGATCCACCCAGTCCACCTTTAATCTCAGCCTCTATCCGTTCCTTTGCCCTAACGATCTTTGACTGCAAGTAATGACTCGAATGAGGTTTGCCTTCCTTCGTCAACGGATTATTCGCCGCAAACAAATGATCGAAGTTCTACAGCACCACCCACGCATATTCTTATCAGCACCACTCTACTTTCAACACAGACAGAGGAGGGAGGGAGGACATACTTTCAACATTTGTTGTAATTCCGAATCTTTGAACGCTTCACTCGGTTTCTTAACATTCAAGATATTGGCCGCTTCGTCCAGAGTCATTCCTAATTGTCTACTGACTGGATCCGCATTCGCTCCTCCCCCTCTTCCACCTGCCGCTCCAGATCCTCCCATTCCTTCACTAGCTCGCGCATCTACACCAAACGAGCTACGAGTCAGTGGAGAGGATGCAAGGAAGAATAGGAGAGTACGTACTACGAGCAGCTTGTCGCCAGGCTTGTACAAAGGCTTTACCGAGAATTTGAGATCCTAAAATTACTACTTGGGCTATCACTCGTGGTGCCGACTGCAAGACACTTTGGAGCAATCAGTAGGTGTTCTAGAAGTATCAAGAGCTCAAGAACAGCTCACCATCGTGTTTTGAAGAGTAAAGCGGTGAAAGTTGGAAAAGATGAGCAAACTAGAGGAAATTTCTAATGCCAGGCTAATTCAACCATTTGTAATCAATAGATTTCGCAAGACCACTGTTCTCGCTCTTTCGCAATATGAGTGTAGCCTCTAGCTCGCAGCGTACTGGTATCGACAAAGTGCCCTAAAAGGGTGGAGCAACGTTGTAACAGAGAGGTTTCGAAACTACAAATCCGGATTCAAATCCAAATCGAATTCAAACTGTTCCTCTTCCTCCTCGTCACTATCTCCTCCTCCACCGCCATTCCCATTCAAGTTTGAAACCATTCCATTCAAACCGTTCTGTTGTTGGTTCTCGTATTGTTTAGCCTCGTATTGTAACCTGTTCATAGTCGAATCTTGTCCTGATCCTCCTTCGTTTGCTCCGATTGGTGGTGGTGTACCATGTAGATCTTGTCCTTCTTTCCTCGCTGTAGCCAAGCACAACCGCTCATCAGTTCCTGCTGCCAGGATAGATTGAGCGAAGAGAGTGCAAACTTACCTCCAATCTCATTCGTAGTACCCAACCCCTCATCTCTTCCAAACTGTAACCTACCCCTTCTCATGACACCCTCAGTAGGGAAAGGTGGTATAGCCCCGATAGGTAAACTCCTTCCCGTCGGATCGGTCGCTCCAATCCCCCTCAATTTCTCATTAGGCGGGTACAAACTCGATGGAGGAGCCGAAGTAAACGGTGCCAACAACCTCGCGTAGCTCAAGAGGGACTCTGAAGTGAGTGTAGAGTTCGATGCGAGGGAGATTGAAGAGCGATCGAGGGCACCAGAGGAAATGATTGGATCGAGGGAGGAGATGCAGCTGTGAAGAGTCGAGGCAGAGGAATGCCATGATTCGTCGAGAGTTCGGAGGGACGATACGAGGGAATTGATGCGGGATTGCTTTTGTTGGTGTTGGGCGAGGAGGGAGAGGAGGGATGAGAGCTTTTGGTCGAGCGAAGAAAGGGAGAGATAGATTGGTGTAGTGAGGGCAGTAGTCGAGGCGGAGGAGGGAGAAGAGAGGATCGTGAATAGTTGGATCGAGAGGGAAGTGAATTCAGATAGGAGGTGCGAAATTTGGGGACCGATGGGAAGAGAGGGGGAAGGGATTTGGGCGATTTCAGCACGGGAGAGCGTGAGAGTTGCGGTGGCCATTGCTATTCGGTACGAGAGGAATTCGAGAGGTCTAACTGTGCACTCAAGGAGCTGTGTTAGCTGGTAGTTCGGCTAGAAGATGGAGATTGATGATGAGGATAAAGATTGACGACTAGAGCTGCTGGATCTCTGTGATCACCTCCAAGAGGTTACCAAGAATACTCCTGACCGATCCAGGTGAGCTCCTCCACCTTTCACGTCGTTGTCGCCGTCAATTCGTTCCCTCAACTTTCCCTCTCTTTCAATTCAGAGATTCAGGTCTTCGGCTCACCTTGGAGTTCCTTTCGAACGAGCGTGACTTCCACTGGAGCTATCAGATGGCGTGGGCGAAAGCCGAAGTCGATCTGAGCGAGTTGAGTTGAAAGTCGAGATTTGAAGGAGAACAAGAAATCGAAACTTCGCACAAACACTTTCAGACCAGCTCTCTCATTTGCATCGTAAGAATCAAGTGACGAGTCTACAGCAAGAACGTCTATAAAGGTCCTACTCAGGCAGAAGGGAAAGGGGTCGAAACAAGCATCGTCTCTATCGACGAGGACCAGGTCGAAAACGGCTGAGCGGGGCATCGACGGGACGAGCTTCTCCTGCTACCTCGCCTCGACGGATAGGTCGACCCTCAAGGTACGCCGCATAAGCCTCAGAGGGTCCTTCAGCCTAGATCGAACCGAGATCAGCCAACCCGATGAACGTTCGCAGAGGGAGTCAAACTCACCAGAGGCTCGGAAGGCACAAGGCTCGCTACAAATGAGTGCCAATCAGCATCCGATTGATGAAGGTTGATGCCTCGAGAAGCCTCTTCCCGTGTTCTCAAATCATTGAACAACACTATCGACCTCAAACAACCGACATATTCTCGGATTTTGTTTTCAATCCATGCCATATCTATCAGACGAAGAAGATGAGCATGACTGACAGAAAATAAGAAGCGCGTTTGTTACTCACTAGCACTTTCCCAGTTTCTGTTCAGCTCGTAGAGAACATTGTTCCGATGTTCAGCGAGTTCCCTGTAACGCTCTCTCATCGGTGGGACTGCAGGTGATCAAAGTTCTATCATGTCGAGTACGAGAGACTGCAAGGTGCGAGAGACTCACGAGGCGGCGATTCGGAACGTTCGACTGTGCGTGAAGCAGTTTCAGCATACGATATCCATCTCATGAGTGCGCTGAGGAGACATACAGTGAGGCATGTTATCTGCAGAAGTGAGGAGGAAAGGAGAGAAATCAGGAGCGACGCCGAGGGTAATCTTTGGACGGAAGTTTCCAGACCGGTTAGAGACGTTCGCTCGAACCGTTGGGCGCTACCTTGCCCAGATCCGACGCCGAGTCTCAGAGGCTGATGCTCTTCCGAAGCAGACCGAATCTCCGGAAGGTCGTAGCGAAAGCTGGCAAGTGGGTGACCCCGAAGAAGCGAGAGAATGACGCCGAAAGTTGGGCGAAGAAGATAGAGCTGCAGCCCATAAAGCCCAGGCAGTTATTCTCTGAGTGGATGAAGAGGGTAAGCTTGGCCAGAGCTGGACTGAACGACGCGTTGACAACGTTAAGCTGCCATTCGTCGTCGCCGTGATCGATTCTAGAGGGGAGCGTTTCAGGCAGCGGCGGATCCATGCGGTTTAGATGGGCGAGGTGAGTTGAGGAAGCGTTCATCGCTGACGATGTCGGGACGAAAGGTTTGGTAGGCCTGGTAGGGACGTAGAGGATGATGAAGGTGATTCTTTCGAATTTGACTTTGTTTCTCGAATTCGACAGAGGTAACGTAGCTGACGAGATCCGGCGACGGGAGCATGTGGTACTCAACATTTCGTCTTTCAATCTGCTTGATTGGACTTTCTGTTTGCGGTCAACGTGACAGGCAATCAGTCGAGACGTTCGAATGCGAAAACAGATGACGAGATCTCAACTCATGCGAATGAGCCACCTTAAGCAAGGCCTCCTCTCCTTACAGACCAAAGCTATCCTAGGAACTGCCTGTCCTCTGAGCTGTTCCTTTGAAGCGAAAGAGGGTTTCCCAGTTTTCGTTCTAACGCTGATCTGAATAATGTGCTTGATTGACTATCAATCTCTTGATCTCGAGGGGTAGCGAATCGAAGTCTACCATCTTGCTGGCGGTCTCTTGAGGTTTCATGAGGTTGTCGAACAGAGAAGTGAAGAGAAGAAGCGAAAGGAACAAAATCTCTCTTCTTGCATCGACCTGCTACTCAGACTACCTCTAGCGCGGGCTCCATTGCTCCAGAAGATCTCAATACGCGCCCCCTCTCAACCAGAACACGCTCTACGCGAAGAAACAGACTTCCTCTCTCTCATTCTCCCCATCTTTCCTTCTTTTCTTCTCCCCACCCTCCCACCCTACTTTTCAGCGCCATGGGTCGCTCGAAAGGCAAGAAGCCCAAGCAGCCAGTCAAGTCAACCATCTCAGACGACCTCCGTTCCTTCCAGGAAGCAGCGAGAATAGGGAATCAAACCCATTCCGAACAAGGAGGGTTCTCGTACGCTGAAGAGTTTGCGAAAGCGATCAATGGATCTCGGACTCCTGATACGGAGGATCTGGATGGGGATGGGGAGTGGGCGACTTCAGAGGATTATTGGAACGCCGGAGATTGGAAGAAATGTGAGTACTGCCTCTCGCTTCAGCTGCTCTCTGAGGAGAGATAGCTAAGGCGGAAAGAAGTCGTGCCACAGGGAATGAAGCGGAAGAACGAGAGATGGAGATGTTGCAGGGTCCTCCTGCTGTTACCGCGAAAGATTGGAATCAACATCTTCGATACCTCGTATGCTCCTTTCTCTTCTCCCTTATCTCGCAGTATACCTCTGACAGTCCTTACTCATCCAGGATGAACCGACCTACGCCGCCGTCTTGCTCAAGAATGAAGAAGTTGCTCGAACTCACGCAGAAATCGGTCGACAAATGCTTCATGAATCAAAGAAGCTCTATGAGTTTGGCGACAAATGGCGAGCACTATCGGTAGAACAGAGATGCCGCTACGTCATTGGTGGCCTGCAGCACGCGACTCTGATCACGGGAGGTTGGCAAGCCTGCGTTCGAGTTTCGTGAGTTTTCCTCAGCCTAACTTCCCAACTCCAGCTCATCATTGCGACCTTTAATCAGCACACCCGATCTCACGCTCTCGTCATTGGCTGAGAACCCCGATGGATTCATTAAGCTCCTCCGCCATATGATTCAATCCCACCTCAATCATCCAGATCAAGATGCTTACGACGAATGGATTGACCCGACCGGAACCTTTGATCGATTCTACGCCATTCAACGTACGGCGAAGGGTGAAGTGCCACTTCATCGAGCGATCAGGAACATGCAAGCGGCAGTGAACGGTGATCGGCAGACCTACATCTGTCGCTTCGTTTTCGGTGTACTGTACAAAATGGTGAGTAGCAGTTTCGTTTCCTCGTCAGCGGTCTCAATCTCGACTCTCCGGTAAAAGTCGACGAGCGCTTTCCGAGTGCACAAGCTGATACCTTCCTTTTCTCGAGTTCCAGAACTTGGTCGAACCGAAACAATATCGAATACCTTCTATCGATCTTCCTCGTCTCCCGCTCACCCGAAATCTCGTTCGAGGTGTTAACCCCTCCGGTGCCCGTGTCGACGACCGCAATCTCGACATGCTCGATGTCGAAGGGAAACGAACTCAGAAAGACATCGATTACGAGATTGAGGTTACTCGAAGACTAGAAGCTGGTCAAGTACCGATGTGTGCGGCGTGTTATCGGGCTCGAGATGAGGTGAAAGAGCTAGTCGAGACGGATCAACAGATGCAACATTGTTCGAGATGGTTAGTCCACTCCTATCCTTCTTCCCGAGATTTTCAAGCTGATTCGAGTCCTCCTACTCTCTTCTGCAGTCTCAAAGTCGATAGACGCATTCCTTACTGTTCAGCATCATGTCAATCGCTCGACTGGCCACGACACAAACGAGAAGTTCACTGCGGCAAAATCCTCTCCAAGATCCTCTCACCCCCTCTCTTCTCTCCTCGTTCTTCCACTCCCCTCCCCACCCTCGCTTATCAATATCAGCTCCACTCACTCCCCCGACGCGCCCATCCCGATTATACCCTCCGTTTCACTCTAGCTGGAGGAACCGACGTTCAGAAGATCAATATTTCTCATAACGATATTCTCAGACAGATGGAATCTGCTCAAAGAGTTCGAACGTTCGGATCGGTGGTGTTTATCGCGGAATCGCTACTTCATAGTAGGATGTCGGAGACTTGGGGAGTGAGGATTCGCCGAGCTCTCATCAGACAGTTGAGCGAGGAACTCGGGGTCGATGCGCAGGAGCTGGCGAATGAATGTGGTGTCGTACTTGAGGAGGAGGAGGAGAAGGGAGAGAAGGGGAAGAGTGGAAAGGGTGAAGCGAAGGAAACGAAGGAAACGAAGGGTAAGGAAACAAAGGACATCGAGACAAACGAGGAGGAGAGCCTCAAGTCGACATCGGCATCGGCGCCTCTCGACGCTGCGGCGGAAGCGAGGAGGAAGAAGAACAAGAAGAAGCGAGAAGCGAAGAAGCGACAGAAAGCGGCAGCGAAACTCGATGACGATTACTGGTCCGACGATCTCGAAGAAGACTCTGACGACCCTGATCGCTTCGAATGCAACTGTGGGATCGATCACGGTGACGGACCGGGCGGGATGAGAGAATACACGAAATGGTTACCCAAGGTATGTTTTTCGAGATCGCTTCTCCTGGACAAATCTGATCAGTCGAATATCGATGATCATAGAACAAGGATGCGACTCTGGAAGATCTGATCCAAGGAATGAGCGACTATACGAAGTTTGCGTTCGCGAATCCCCTCAAATAGTTAATTCACTTCGCAGAGTCTGCCCTTCTGTTGTATCCTCCTTCTTATCGAGTCTCGTGTTACTATCACTCTCGCAAGCCTTTCCTCAACATCCGAGGTGAGAATACCCGAGACGAGCGTCGGAGAGGCATCGAGATTGCGAGGAGAGCTGATTCACTTCGTTCTGCGGATTCTGTGAATCTGCGACAGTCGTAAAACTCTCGAGACGAAGCTATCGACTTCAAGATCGAGTAAAGCATATAGTATTTCTTCATCGACCGGAACAAGCATAAATTTTCGTAACTAGCAAATCTCGTCGTAAAATCCCTCTGCTTGATGGAGTACGTTCCACATCCATTGCCTTTCGAGCTTCAATCCTTTCTCGGCCAACTGAATCACCTTGTCCCACTCGATAACTTTGTCAAAATCTTCCCAAACTTGCATCAAGACGACTTGAAGCTGTTCAATCGGTTCGTCAAACAAGACTGCGAGCAACCGAATGAGCTTGTTCAAGTTGGCAGGGGAAGGTGGAGTGTTGATGACGGCATTCAAGAGGTAAGGTTTGAGAAGATGGAATGGGTGAAGAACTTGATAGCCTTCGTAGTAGATGCGTCGATGAGGAGCCACTTCCTCTTCTGCGCCCTTCTCGTCAACCACCTGACCCTCAACATCGTCTTCCTTGATGAGATCGATCTCGCGAATGAGCGGGGAGAGTTGATAGGTCGAGCGAACGATGTAAATCAACTCCTTTGACGAAGTTGAGGAATCGATTCCTGACTTGTTCTTCTCCACTTTGAGTGCGTTCTGATTGATCTCGTAGACCATCCACTGTAAGAAGAGGGAGAGAGGCGCAGAGGGACGAGGTGTCGTAGCGAGATCGGTCGACCATTCGCTGACGGGTTTTCCGCATACTTCTCGATGCGCACCTTTCTTGTAGTCTGCTGCTTGACAGTCTCGGCTGCAGTACGCATACCTTCTAGGTGGTGAGAGCGCTAGGCTGAAGGGAGAAGAGCACAATCATTAGCGATCTTTGTAGCCGGGCAGAGAGACAAACTTGGAAAGCTTACCATTTCGAACAGTAGAGGAATCGAACTAGCTCGCCGCAATCAGGAAGTTTCCTTTGACAGCATTCGCAGACCTCGATTTCGTCTTCGATAGTCTGTTGATTTTCCAAACAGGGTGCGCAAGCGCATTTAGCTTTCTCTGCGATGTTGGTCCTTCTCTTGTTCTTGCCTTGAAGTTTCTGAGTCTCAGGTGACGAAGGAGTTCGGACCTTGAGGAGTAAAGCGCCAAACTCGTGTTGTTGAGGTCCGCTTATTCCGTGCGGTCCATGACCCTAATCAAGCGAACACATGAAACACCTTGAATGCATCAGCGTCTCGCGAGGCGCGACGAACGAGCGAAGGGACAAGCGATGGGCTTACATGAATGAACAACATGGCGTGTAGGAAGTGCGCAATGTACTCGTGACGACCTGCCCGAGTGAAAACAAATCAGCATAAGGTGAGGGCGGAAAGCGTAAAAATAGAATCAGCAGCTCACGATTGACCTGAATAGTTTGAGCTCCCCTCCGCGAACGCTCGATCGGAATGGCTCCACCGGTTTTGGAGTTGCGATCGATCGAGTGAGCTTTGTCGAATTCTTCGCATGCAATAGGATAGTAGTCGTTTTTGTGTGGGTGATCGATTGCTGATTGCACGACTTGACGCATCATGACGAGGAGGGCCTTTGGGTCATCACGTGCGAAGAGAGCAACAGTGATGTCGGGACAGCTGCAAGAAGAGGCAATATGAGCACGAAACAAACGAAACGAATGAGAATTTCAGAAACTTGCTTGTATCGAGGCAGGTCCGTTCCACAAGCTGCACCATGAAGAGCCGAGTACATGAGAGCCGTTCGAATCTCAGGGTGAAGTTGCATCCATTGAAGTTCGAAGTTTCCACCATTCGCAAAGTCGTCAAAGAGCATTCCTCGAATTTCGTCGAATAGTCTCGCGATGATCCAGACAGATTCTACTTCACGAGCGACGTGTGTATCATCTAATGTCCGAGAAGACGGTGTGAGCTTGAGCGATTATCACACCGCGTGAATGAAGAAACGTACCGAGAGTGAACACCGTCAAATCGAGTCGATCTGTCAACTTGTGTTTGATATCAGAGTGATACGTGATCTTCATGATATACATCTCTACTTTGTTCTCCCCTACGCACAAACAACCGCTGATCAGCGCTATCGCTTGATCCTTGAATAGATCAAGGTGGACTCACAATCTTCTTTAGTAAGCAATTTTTTGCATCTATCCCAATCATTGAAAACCTCCGTCAAGGTGAATGGGAGCTTCAGGTCATCCCATTCTTTCTGTAAAGCTGCCTTGGTCTTGCTGTCGATGTGAGGGATTTCGGGTCGCTGTTTTGCTGGACTATCGAGAGAGTAGCCTTCTCTCGAGAAGGATTGGGCAAAGCTGTGACGATCACGATGATCAGGATTGATAGCCGCCATGCTTGAGAGGCGTTCTGCGATGAGAGAGGGGTGACGAAGAGTGAGGAAAGAGGGACAGGCAGAGAAAAAGTTGAGGAGGCGTGAGCTGTCCGGACTTTCCGAATCGCAATCCAATTTTTGGCGAGGTTGTCGAATGAGAGTGACGAAGGAAAGGAGAAAGAGAGAGAGGAAGAAGAGAGGAAGCAAAACGTAGTGTCGAGACGTTGCTTTTGACAGATCTTGATCTCTCGCTCACCTCGGTGAACAGAAAGAACCTGCTTTCCACTTCAAGTCTACTTCGCCTACTCCACAGCATTACCTTCAGCGTCGTCCCTAGCCTGCTCAGTCTCCTCGAGTCCTCCCTCTTTCCTAACATTCTCAATTTCCTGCTCGATCTGTTTCGTCGCTTCTTTGTCTGAGGTGTTGACGAGTGCTGAAGAGATGAGCAATACTTCCTCAAGCTGTCAATATTGAGGAGGTATCAGCTAAAGAAGAGCAAAAGATGGAAAGAATGAGAAACGCACTTTGCGATATTGAGTGTCTTTTCCTGAAGGATGAGCGACAGAAGCGGGGAGCTCAGCGAAAGTAGTGATAGTCTCCCGGAGCGCGTCGATAGCTACAAGCGACGACTAAGAGTCAGTGGAGCTACGAATAGAGGAAGAGAAGGACTCACCCTCTTGACTAGCTTTCTTGACGAGTTTGACATCTTCTGCATCCATCGGTAACTCTTTCACTTCTACCTCCTCGTCATCGTCTTCCTCATCTTCCTCATCTTCCGGTCGATACTTGGCTTCGAGAGCGTCCTCCAACATGACGAATTTAGCCATTTTCGCATCGGCGATAACTACCCTCTTCAACCATTTCCAAAGTTGAATCTGTGCCTTTCTCTCCTCTCCCTTCTCTCTACCATCATTCTCAATCCCCATACTGCCATCGAGATCCTCGTTGTTCAACTCGTCCACAGTAATTTCGAACGCCCTAATGTCCTTATCCGAATCCTTCGTCGTCTCGACTAGCTTGTGTTCCCATCCCTCCCTATCATCCGAGGGACACTCCTCCCTGAACGCGATACACTGTGTCCAACTCCTCAATTGAGCGAGTACAGCGTCCCCATCATCGAAGTAATCCAACTTCGTCCCCAACCCCCAGTAACTACTCTCAATCCTATCCGACTGAGCCCATCTCAATTCGTGAGCCAACTTCAATCCTTCTTCCCTCTCCCCTGCTTCAATCATGCATTTGGCGAGTGAGCATTTGCAATGAATGATATCCGCTCCAACTAAAGTCATCATTAAATCCTCGCTCTCTCCATCATCCCAACTACGAGCCAACCCATCATGAATCATCTTGTACTTGAAATGACCCGCTTCCAACCATTCCCTCTTAGTCCTAGGTTCATTCAAATCAATTTTCCTCTTCTTATTCCCTAACTTCACGGCGGCACCCTTGATTTCCTCAAACAATTCCCCCAAATGATGTAAACTCCAACCCTGTAAATAAAGTACCATAGCTTCTATAAACCTCTCCTCGTCCTCGCCTAACCCAAGTGCCCCCAATTTCTCTTCCCCAGCTTCTTGCCTCCTCTTTTCAACTTTCTCATCACTCCTCTCTCCTCCCTGATCCCTTTCACATACTTTACCGTAATCCCCTTGTTTGATATACTGTTCGAGGACGGCACAACCATGCAAAATCCCTCGTAAGAATGATCTAGCTTCATCTAGTTTCTCTGGGTCGAGGTGGGCGAAGGTTAGATCGGTTGGGAAGGGGTAGAGGATCTCGAGAACTGTGAGGCGGAGTTCGAATAAGTCGGAAAGGGTCAAGCAGTCTTCGTCGAGGGGATAAGTTCGTTCTGAGGAAGTTGAAGTTGAAGTGGAGGGAGTGGAATCGGAGGCAAGGGAGAAAGGGTCGAAGGGAGCTGAACGTTTCGATGCTTTCAATCCTTTGGGTTTGGGAGGCATACTGGAGGCAGGAAGTGAGAAAAGGTGAGGGCAACGGGAGAGAGGAAGCGACTGCGGAAGAGTAAACTAGAGTCAGCTAGTGAAGGGCTTCAATGGTTCTGCTACTGTGTTGCATCCTTCCCATGGTTTCTACAGTCCTTCGCAAGCTGTGTTGGGAGATTTCTTGCTTAATGAATCCAACTTCTGATGAAGTCAACTTTTGGAGTGATGACGGCGCCGTAAGGCTTGAGCGGGCTTGCAGAGTACTACTAAGAGCTCAATGTACCTTCTGAGTGTGCTTATATAGCTCGAGATTGTTGTCAAAGATGGGGTCGGATCGAGAGATTCGCTCGTTTCGGAAAAGTCCTCTCAACTCGACTCTTTCCACTCGCTGTGCTCGTTAGAAGCTCTCATATCAATCTGAGATCTAGACTCTGCAAGCACTAAATTTCGGAGTCGCGAGAAACATCAAAAGATCCGAACCTTTTCGCACTCTCGCTTCGAAGCAATCTCTGACTCATTCCTACAAGCTTCCATTGGCGACAATCAAAGAGCTACAGGTTCATCTTTTCCACATCAAGTCCCTCAGGTGTCTCATGTCCCCGGAAAGGCCAGTCGGGATCATTGCGATAATCTTCGAAAATCTTCATCGCTGTCTCGAAATCGCCCTTCTCGACCGCTTGCCGCTCGACTGGTCCACCTTGATACTTCATGCACAAGTAGGATCCCGACTGAACTCGCACCCACTCCTTGATCGTCTCCACCTCGACGTCCCAATCCTCCGAAAGCTGATTGACTGCCTCCGTTCTAGTCCAGAGAAGACCTCGAATCGCAATCCTCGGCCAGAAGTTCCAAATGAAAGCCTCGATGTCGCCTGGTGCCCTCGTCTCAACCGCTCGGTCGAAACTGTCGAGTAACTTCTTCAAATCTTTTGCCTCCTCTCCCCTTTGATCTCCCGGGTCACCCAACCAGACGTACCTTTTACCCCTCCATACAGGTTGAAACTCTCCTCCAGCCGAGTGTTCACCGAATTCAGCATCATCTATTCTGAAGCCATAAATCAGTTGACTGTTCTCCTCCTGACCCGTCTCCATATTCCCTCCCTCTTTCCAAGCCTTGCGTCGGTAGATTTTGTACTGAAGTGAGATCGATAGAGGAGGGAGTGTGGGAGCGGGTTCGAGACCGAATTGAGGAATGTCGGGATCTTCGAAGAGACGTCCGCAAATGCGTTTGTGAGTTGACCAATCGAGTTCCTGACATTCAGTATCGCAGTACGGAATGCGATGAGGAGGATCGAGCTCGTCGCTGCCATGTGATCAGTGCGAAGAGTCAGCGTCGCAGAACATCGTGAAAGAGAAGAACTAACCATCTCTTGCAGTAACTGAATTGCTTTTTACCCTCTACCAATTCTTTCACCTCATCTCGGAACCTCTTGCAGCTCATACACGTGTCGATCTTCTGAGGAAGAGGTCTTCCACCATTGTCTGCAGTCGTCAACGGTCTCGAGTTCGGGTAAATTTCGGGTGTTGGTTTCGATTTGGCGTTTTTCGAAGCGGAGGAGGAAGAGTCGACAAGGTTTCCACCTCGAGGCATCGAAGAGATCGAAAGGATGTCGGTCGATGGTGGAAGCGGAGCGAAAGGTAGACGAGGCCTTTGAAGTAAAGTACCGGGGATGTGGTCCTCGTCGAAATCGTAACAACCCTGTTCGATCATCTAGATTAGCCAGATAAACATCTTCCTGCTCGATATGAGCTTGTGCTGTGCTTACAAGAACCTTGAGCACATGGTAAACGAATCTCGTGATGTAATTGTTTCGCTCTAGCGATTCAAGCATACGAAACGGGTCAGCGTAGTCTCGAAGTCGTGGGATAGAATGAGGCCTACCGTGCTGAAGCATGAGCTGATTCAAGCGCACGGCTCGAGAAGGAGGAAGACCTTCTTCGTTGATCATGGAGTAGTAGCGATCGAATTCTTCATTCGGTAAAGGGTAATAATCCTTGCCTTCGAATTGATTCCCTGATTGAACGATGAATCGAACGAGTTCGACCAATCCTCTTCCTCCGTTGTTCGCAAGGTTTGACGAAAGATCCGGACAGCTAAGAGACGAGGTCAGCGAAGCTCTTAACTTGCGAAAGTGCGAAAGCTGAAACTTACAATCTTCTCATCCCCAACTCGTAAGATCCGAACAGCGTACTCGTCTTGTCGAGTGCCAGTACGATAATGTCAATACGAGCAGACTCCTGATGACTTGTCCAGCTCTTCTCGAACCAACCTCCGAAAACTTCGTGCTTCGTGAGTAATTTGGCGATTTCGTTCTGACCTCGTGCGACAAGTAGACCCATCGAATAGATCATACCACGACTAGATTCGCCTGTTTGTCATCATATGGAGTAAGCGTGTGTGCCTATCGAGGAAACAAGCGAATCGTCTCACTTAGTCGATAGAGGAAAGCGCTTTCACTTCTATAATGAGCTGGAGGATCCGAAGTGTATCGTTCTCGCATGAGCGGCTGTTCGACTTGTTCCTCCCCTTATTCACACATACACAAAGATCAGTCGAACGGCTAACTCACACACAAAGTCATCGACAGTAACTCACAGATCTGTGCGTTCACCTTCAGCCTGCATTCCAAGCTCTTCTCTTCTGCTTCTTTGAGGGTGAATGGTAGTTTTTCGATACGAGGAAGGCGTTTGAGTTCAGATCGGGAGGAAGTCGAATTAGACACAGCGAGAGCGCTGCCTTGCGAGGTATCCTCGTCTGTAGAGTGCTGCTTGGCTCGCTTGTTGCGACGGCGACCCATGCTCTGAAAATGAAGTTAGGGAGAGAGAGAGAGAGAGAGAAAGAAAGATGATAAGAAAGGAGAGAACTTCAAGACCGCGGAAAGTCCGATCCTCCCTCTCGAAGACGATGACGACGACGAAAGCTATAAGAGAGAGATAGAGAACATCAATGTGAGCTATTACATTCAAACCAGAGAAGAACAAAAAAAAATGGTAGAAAGTGAGAAGAGACGATAATAACCCCCTTAGTAGTAATTTATGAGCAAACCCTGTCCCCTCCTCTCACTCGTGTATCTATTTAGCTTCCTCCTTTGCCCTCCTCGCTTCCTCTTCCCTAACCGGCTGGAAATAAGGATGATCAAACGCTTCCTTAGCCAACAACCTCTCTTGATGATCGTACCTCAACAACTTGTCCAAGAAATCGATCGCCTCGTTCGAAATGTAACGTTGGTTCTCCGAAGTGACGAAACGTTGCCAAGGTTTGCGGGCGAAGCGACCGAGGATGTCGTCGAATTCGGGAGAGAGGTCAATGTCGTATTTTTCGAGGTAAGCGTAGAGGTCGTCCGTTCCGAGTACTTTGCAAATCTTGACTAGTTGATCGTAATTCTATAGGATGAGGCGATTGGGATCAGCATATTTGAGCGATCAAGTGAATGAGAGAGGCGAAATACTCACGTCGCGACCGTGGAAGAAAGGTTCTTTACGGAAGATCTGAATCGCAACGAATCTCTTCATCAGTACCGACGGCGTGACAAAGATGAAGGAGCCGGTGCAAACTCACCATAGAAGCGAACATGCAACCCAAACTCCACATATCAAGCGAATAATCGTATTCTATCAAACTCTTCCCATCAGCTTCTCTCTCTCAAGACGATAAAGCGTCGAGTATTGACTCACCTTGGAAATCAACCAACAGTTCAGGACCCTTGAAATACCTCGAAGCGACCCTAACATTGTATTCAGTTCCCGCATGATAGAACTCTGCCAATCCCCAATCAATCAACCTCAACTATTCCCCCCAAAACTCACTCATCAGCTCGTATTCTAGTGAAGAGGGGGAGGGGGAAGGAACGTACTTGTCGTTTCTCATGATCGATCATTACGTTATGAGGTTTCACATCGCGATGCATGATTCCTCGTGAATGACAGAAATCCAAAGCTTTCAGAAGTTCGAAAATGTAGTAACGCTGTACATCCAAACGAATTCCTCATCAGCCGCGGAAAACGAACAGCGATGAGACAATCGTGAGGACGTACGACATCGTAATCGGTGAATTTGGGATAGAGGACTTTGAAATCTGTGTTGTTGACATGCTCGAAGACTGTTGCGAGAAAGCAGGCCTGTCAGCGTGTCGCTCGAGAGAGGACGAAGAGCGAGGTCCAGAGAGAAGGGACTTACTGATTGAAGGAGTTTTTGACTGCGAATAAAGCGGAGAGATTGGTTAGTTCAGCTGCTCGCTCTCTTCTCCGTCTCTCGCTCAAAGGCACGATAAGACAGAAGACTAGATAAAAGTGTGCGGACTCACTTGAGGATCCCTGACAACGTCCAACAAACTAACGATATTTGGACCTCCAGCCAAATTCTGCAAGATTTTGATTTCCCTCTTGATCTTCTTTTTCTTTACGGGTTTCAACACTTTGATAACGCATTTACTATCATTCAACACGTTGACTCCTTCGAAAACTTCCGAGTACTATCCATCAAGAAATCAGGTTCAATCAAAAGTCAGCTAGTGGACAAGGGAGGGGGAGAGGAAGGAGAGAGAAGGGAGACTAACTTTTCCTCGACCGACTTTACGAACTACTTCGTAATTATCTTGTACTCCCCATGCTACGGCTAGTACGTCGTAATCCCACCAAACTCTTCCAAACTTCTCATTCGCATCGGCATAGATTCGGGAAATGGATCGACCGGGTGCCATATTTCTGATCCTCTACACTGTCGTGATAGCTTGATGGGTGATTGGGTCGAGTAGAGTGGGTAGATGCAGTGGATTGATGAATCGAGTTGTCGAGGATGAGAGGAGAAAGGGGAGAATCCTCAGAGAGAGCTAGATGAACGAAGGGTGGCCCGGGTAGTGCTATCGAGGTGCTTCCTAGTCTATGCCTGACTCGTGAGTAGTTGTATGAGATGTAGGTTTTTAGAATTGTCTCGTCTTTCTTTCTCTGCTTCCAACGCTTCACTTCTCAAACTACAACCACCTCGAATGACGCTCCACACCATCTAGATCTATTCCAAGCTATTCTACAACACGACTGGTCAGTCTCCTTTCCTTCTCTGAAGTTGTTCCGCTCTTTCTCTCCCTCCTTCGGTTCAGCTTTTTTTCAATCCCTCCTGTCCCCCTATCTCTCTCCACTTGATACAAGGAAGATTCGGAAGGGACTAGTGTTGCCAAAGATGTTAAAGCTTTACTTAATCCAATTGATCCTACTGATAATGTGATCGATTACTCTCTTTCGCGAAGAGGATAAAACCGGGCTCGTTACCCAAAACTGAGGCATTACACTCTCGACATCTGTTGGAAAGGGGATAT
>Ga0308169_10001887_pt1 | contig 23003 bp, 16 predicted proteins | sample PhyBR1_2_FD_202139 | JGI IMG/M metagenome (GOLD analysis project Ga0308169, IMG submission 202139) | Phyllosphere microbial communities from UC Gill Tract Community Farm, Albany, California, United States - DLSLSB.R1 | ecosystem: Host-associated > Plants > Phyllosphere > Unclassified | place...
TAATTTCGGACGCGGGTTCAACTCCCGCCAGCTCCACCAAAATCCTTCGAAGATGATTCCAGAGTCATCCGTAGAAGTCCTGAAAGCCCGCACGGCACAAGCCCTGCGGGCTTTTTTGTGTCTGTAACCTTCCGAGACGATCCGCCTGAATCCGGTGATTATTGGTATACGAATTGGTATACGCTAGAATGTATGCCAATTTCGTATACCAATTCATGCAGGAAATTTAGACATGGCAAGGACTACGCGCCCATTAACCAACACAGAAGTTCTACGCTCTAAAGCAGATGATAAAGATTTGACTTTGCATGATGGCGACGGGCTTTTCTTGGTCATCAAAACCAGTGGCAAGAAGCTTTGGCGCTTCCGCTATCAACGTCCCGCCACTAAGCAACGGACAATGATCGGATTAGGTGCCTTCCCTGCCCTTACACTTGCCAATGCCCGTAGCTTAAGGGCGGATTATCTTGCCCTGTTAGCTAATGGAATTGATCCGCAAGTACAGGCAGAGGTTGCAGAGGAGCAGCATCAGATTGCTCTGGACAGCGTTTTCTCAACAGTGGCTGGTAATTGGTTCCAGCTTAAAAGCAAAAGCGTCACACCTGATTATGCCAAAGATATTTGGCGCTCATTAGAGAAAGACGTGTTCCCTGCCGTTGGTGGAGTTCCTATTCAACAAATTAAGGCTAGAACATTAGTTGAGGCCCTTGAGCCTATTAAGGCTCGTGGTGCATTAGAGACGGTCCGCAGGTTGGTTCAACGTGTTAACGAGATAATGATTTATGCGGTTAACACCGGTTTGATTGATGCAAACCCAGCGTCTGGAATTGGCATGGCATTTGAGAAGCTAAAAAAACAAAATATGCCGACGTTACGACCAGAAGAACTGCCAAATTTAATGCGATCTTTGATTATGTCTAATTTGTCTATAACCACCCGTTGCTTAATAGAATGGCAGCTTTTAACTCTTGTACGCCCTGCTGAGGCTTCAGGAACAAAGTGGTCAGAGATAAACCTAGATGAAAGGCTTTGGACGATTCCAGCGGAACGGATGAAGGCAAAAAGAGAGCACATCATTCCTTTATCGCCTCAAGCTTTAGAGATTCTTGAAATAATGAATTCTATAAGTGCACATCGCGAACACGTATTTCCAAGTAGGAATGACCCAAAACAATCAATGAATAGCCAGACCGCTAATGCCGCTTTAAAACGAATTGGATATGGCGGAAAACTTGTTGCACACGGTCTGCGTTCGATTGCCAGCACAGCTTTGAATGAAGCTGGTTTCAATCCAGATGTCATTGAGTCAGCCTTAGCTCATAGTGATAAAAATGAAGTTCGCAGAGCATATAATCGCTCAACCTATTTGCTACAACGCATAGAGTTAATGAATTGGTGGGGTAATGAAGTAAGCAATAGGTAGGAAACTCGCCAGATTAAACTGGCGAAAATCATCACGACTCTACAATATTTTTTTGCAGCTCACTTTCGAACACCACACCTTTCGTGTATTCGGCATACTTTTTCTTTAAAAATAAAAGACCATCTTCACGACCGTAAGAAATATTGAGCTGTTCTTTAAGAAAATCCAACCTATGTTTATTTTCTTGAATAAGTTGCGACCATGTTTTTATCCAAATTGTCATTTCCTCCGCCCTATAAATTACACCATCGGGTAAATTGGTTTGTTGCAACTCTCGCCGGGCATATGGTGTTAGATCGTTAGATATAACCCAAAAATTCCATTTCGTTTTTAAACCAATAAATCTTTGATCCTCTGCTACCGCATAAGCGTAAGATTTAACTTGCTCAATTTCTGATTGACCGATATTAACCTTAGGTGCTTTTAACTCAATAACAATATGTTCACGCTCATCAGCATAGTTTTTCCCAATGCTTTTAGTTAACATCAAATCAACGATACCTACACTTCCATCAATCCTTGTAACTTTTTCATCAACAGGAATTTTAACGCCCAAGTTTTTTAAATGTTCTTTTAACACTTCAGTCAACGACTTATCATTTACACTCAGCGTAAATGACTCACCGAAGAACCATGTATTATCCGCCATTATTTTATGCAACTGACTCCTTTCTTTAAAAACTTTTCGAGATTCCTTCTCGAATAATAAACTCTCCAGCCCTGCTATAAATTTCAATCTATCCGTTATGATTTTTGAAACGTTTATCACAGAAGATATTGAGGCATCTTTCAATATTCCTGCAAGTTCAGCCTGCTTATCTCTAGAAAGTGAAAGAACTTCTTCAAGTATGGTTCTTAAATCGTCGGGACAACTGCCGACTATGTGCTTAAGTAATTTAAACTGGAATTTTTTTAATTTAATATCACCGTTATCGAACTGAGGTATATACTCAATTACATTTAACGCCATGATATCGAATACCTTTCTTTCCGCCTCTTCTACAATATTTTCTGATTTCCCATTATACGGGTACACTCCCTCACTCTTCCATTTATCAATCAATTCCCGGTGCTTCTCTTGATCTCTTTTGCTGAAGTGGGCTTTTATCTGGATTTCAGCTTGTTGTAATGCAGGTCTCAACGATGGTTCTAAATCCATCAGGGATATTGTCCCTTCGTGAGAAAGCTTAGTTAGATGTGCGGATTTTAAATAAACAGAATAGGAATGCGTACCTGTACCCCGAATTTTCTTTTCATAGCTAATTAACGGAAAACCTTCTTGGTCGCATAAAAAAACCTCGTTCTCTTTGGCTGTTTTCCATTCAATAATTTGCAGTTCGTATGGATATGATTCATCAGAATACAGCACGTCATCTAACGTATACGTTGTATCGAGTAAAACCTGCGCTGTTGGATCAATTTGTTCTCCATTAACAAAGACTTTCACAACAGGATATTTACTGATATATAAAGCAAGAGTAGCAGAAAGAAACTCAGATAATTTCGTAGGCGTTAAAGAAGAAAAGTTTTTAAGCATCTCGAATATAGTAACAGTTGTTCCTGATGCCACTTTATGTGAATGTGACTTCTCAGATATCGAGATTCTTTTTTTGTTATCCGCTGTTCCTTTTATCTTATACTCATGTAAAACATCATCAAAAAAATAAGTCGTATTCCATTCAATAAATCGACCTATCGAAAACACCTTAAACCTTCCCTGACCTTCTTTTCCGTGTAAAAATCGAGATCTTTCTGATAAGAGTTTATCTTTTTTCCAAGAACCACCAAGCGAGCTAAATAATCTCTCTGCCTTTTCATATGGGATACCACTTCCATCATCTTCAATTGAAATAGTTGACACCCCAAATTCAGACTCATTCAAGTTGACATATACATTATTAGCGTCGGCATCTAGTGCGTTCCATACCAATTCTGCGATTGCCTGTAATGCAGATGATTTTGAAACCTTATCCAGATAATCAATCTGAACCTCAACATTAAAAGATTTTTCTGCCATGTTAGTCCTTTATTTTTATCCAAGTAACAGCAGCCTATAAACATTTCATAGCCAAATATTTTATGTTCACTTTAATGCACGGATTAAAAGCAGACCAGCATTATAATGAAATACAACATTTATCTCATTACCATTACCATTACCAATGAATAACCCAACAACAATCGATAAAAACTATTAGTTAATTTTGATTCGATTGACCGCATCAGAACGTGTGCCGAGTAGCCTTAATTGCCACTTTAAGGCAACTGCTTTAATGAACATGCGTTAAGTGTTGCTTTATATTAACGCACACTAACCTCATGTAGGCAGCACTCAGAGAGTAACGAGCTAAACAGCGTCTATCCTTTAAGGTATGCCGTAAGAAAATTTCGATAGCATTCACACTGTTTACCCGTTGCGCGCGCTCGTACCCCCGCCACGCCTGCCCGCTTTATGTAGCGGTTTTCATGCGGCTGCATGAGTCCCTTCAGGACGCGCCAGTGCTGGCCTGAATTGCATAAACTCAGCTGCATTTATTCATGCGTTTTCATGCAGCATAGGCATGCACTCAAGCGAATCAGGCTTGCCAGAGAAAAGAGATAAAAAAAACCGGCACGATGGCCGGTCAGGTATTGCTGATAAAACTCAGCAGGGGGCGTTCTGGCGGTTCGAAAGTCTGCTGGCCGATCCATAACGGTTCAGCGTCTGCCGTGGTGGCGGTGATTCTCTCTCAGGGATGTCTTCAGCTACCTTCTGCGGTTTCATGATAATGGTGTCCAGGCTCTCAAGCGTTGTGAACGTGCAGGAGCAGTCGATATTACGACACTGATACCACGTCTTTTTTAACGTACCTGTCTGATATTCGCTGGTACGCGTGTGTGCGGTCATGCTGCATTCAGGGCATTTCATTGCCATCACGTTTTATCCTTCTGTTTAACGCCAGTCACCGTACAGGCTGGAGTTAACGGTTTATAAAAGCCGTTATCGTTAGCTTTCTTCGAAGAGGGAGAGCCATTAGCGGCTCCGGTGAATCCATTGTGCCGTTGCTGGCACAGGCGAGCTATGGGATGGCGTTGTGTGATAGCCCAGACAAAATGACCTTCTTCTGGCTGGCGGCAAGGTGACATATTGGTTCCCTGTTCAACTTTTAAATTTATATATATCCTTCACCATTCTTCACCTTAATAAAAAAGAGAGTAAATACAGTATATTAAAGGGTGAACAATTAATGGTTATCCCTTCACCCGGTGTTCACCATGCTTCACCTGGCTTTTTATGCAGATAAACCTTTTCGAGTGTTTATTTCGATTGATTCAACAAGGATTAATCATTGAAAACGACTTGCATAATTCATCTCAGCACTATTGGTCTATATTGCCCTATATTTACCTGTGCAAAAAACAGGCGGTTAATTTTTGTGCGATTGTGCCGACCGCAGCACAATCTCGCCTTGTTGCTTTGGCAGCAAATATGCTGAGAATAAAGAGCTACCCGACTCCGGACGTATCTGTCCGTATCACCACGGACTCAATAAGAGGTAGCTCATGCACACCGTATTATCCGCAAACGCCTCCGCTCCTGCGGCCCCGGCTTTACCCGTAAACCCGGTGCTGAACGACCGCTTCCTGCGGCTGCCGGAAGTCATGCACGTCTGCGGCCTGTCCCGCTCCACCATTTACGACCTTATCAGCCGCAACGCCTTCCCGGCGCAGGTGTCGCTTGGCGGCAAGAACGTGGCCTGGCTCGCCAGTGAAATCAGCGTCTGGATGAGCGATCGCATTGCAGCACGCGGTCAGGAGCGTAACGCATGAGGTTTTTGAACCCTGCCAGTAAATCACGCCAACCCTATGTCGCGCATAAAATGCCGCCTGTGCATGCGACTGGCACCGGGAAGGGTAAACCGCTACAGACGCAGTGCTTTTGCGCAACGAAGCCAGCCTTCAGCCTGCAAAGTAGAAGCATCCCGCCCTACGGTTTCCGGACTGTTTCCCGTGGCGAGATTCATCCCGCCAGCTGCTGAGGTTGCCTGATGTCATTTTTAACTGCTGCCTCCGGCTTGCGCGCCGGGGCCATTCCCTGGTACAGTAAATCCGCTGTCGCAAAATCGGCAGCCGGGCGTAGGAACCCGCGTAATTCACAGGCGACACCAGACGCGCCATGCGTCTTTTTTTGTGTCCATGCCTCAGTGCACCCATTTTTCGGGCAACGGTTCTGTATCCGTTGCGCCGTCTGCGTAATGGTGGCCCGGGCGGGGCAGCCTTCGGGCTGGCCGGTATCCTGTGAAGCCGGTATTCCTACCCCCGTTCGGGCTACCACCCATGAGTGTAGGAACTCCGGTGGTGGCGTTAACCGCTATTCACAGGAGACTGCCCTTATGGCTACGGTCCTTAATTCCCCATACCCTCAGTTTGTTTTCGTCTTTGCCGCCGTCCGCCGCTGCGAGCGCCAGCAGCATATTCATATGCTCCGCACCGTTGCCGCCGATGAGCGCGCCGCACGCCTTTCGCTTTCCCGCGATTACGTGCTGTCCTTTGCTGCCCGCCTGCCGGTTCAGGAGGTGCGCGCATGACTCACGCCACGATTTCTCAAGCCGACCTGGTACGCCTTGAGCACCTGCGCAACGCCGGGCGCTTTGTCAGCGATATGACGGCCTTTCAGGAGTGCCACGAACTGCCGCAGCCCGCTCAGCGCGCGCAGCTGGCTTCGCTGGTCTTTCTCATCACCGAGCAGCTGGATGACGTGGTGACGCGCTGCCAGAACAACTGGATGAACGCGGAGGATGAATCATGAAAGACCGCACCCTTTCGCCTGAACTGCGCGCCGCGCTTTCTCGCCGCGCCGTCGCCTGCGCGTGGCTGACCGTCTGCCGCGAGCAGCAGCGCTACCCCGGCCTGACGCTGGCGCGCCTTGAGCACATTATCGAAACCGAGCTGGAGGGCTTTTACCTGCGCCAGCACGGACGCCTGCACGGTCAGGAAATTGCCTGCGCGCTGCTGGATGACCTGCTGTCCAGCGGGCCGCTGAAGTCGGCCCCGCGCCTGAGCTTTCTCGGCCAGGTGATGATGGATGAACTCTGCGGGCGCATGACAGACGCGCCGGTGCTGCACTGAGGGAGAACAGAACGATGAAAATGACCGTATCAGAGGCGGCCACCGCGGCGCGGGGCCACTGGCCGCGCATTCTGCCCGCGCTGGGCGTGAAGGTAATAAAAAACCGCCACATGCCGTGCCCGGTCTGTCAGGGAACGGACCGCTTTCGCTTCGACGATAAGGACGGGCGCGGCACGTGGATTTGTAATAAGTGCGGAGCCGGTGACGGCATGGACCTGGTGAAAAAGGCGCTCAGCATTACGTTCATAGAGGCCGCCGCGCGCGTAAACGACCTGACCGGCAACCTGCCGCCGGTAGCGGCCGGCAACAGTACGGCAGCCGGTCCCAAAACGGACGAGGCATCCCGCGCCGCAGCGGCTGCACTGGCGCAGCAGCTGGTCAGTACGGCAAAGGAAGCTGCGGGCAACGCCTACCTGTCGCGCAAAGGCCTGCCAGAGCAGGCGTGCCTTACGCTTTCGAAGGCGCATAAGGTGGCGTTAACGTCCTACCGCACCGGCGATGTGGTTGTGCCCCTGCACGACATGAGCGGCCAGCTGGTTAACGTGCAGCTCATCAACGCCAGCGGAGAGAAGCGCACGCTCAAGGGCGGCCAGGTGAAAGGCGCCTGCCACGTTCTCAGCAGCGCTAAGCCTGCAAAGCGCATCTGGCTTGCCGAGGGCTACGCGACCGGCCTGACGGTGCATAACCTGACCGGTGATGAGGTGTGGGTTGCGCTCTCATCGGGCAACCTCCTTTCTCTGGCTGGCCTTGCCCGGGAAAAGCACGCCACGCTGCAGCTGATGATTGCCGCCGACCGCGACCTTAACGGCAACGGTCAGGATAAGGCGAAGAAGGCCGCCGATGTCAGTAACGCCGTCGTCGCGCTGCCGCCCGTGTTCGGCGACTGGAACGACGCCTTTGTGCAGCTCGGCGACGTATCGACGAAGCAGGCGCTTGCTGAGGCCGCCGCGCCCGCCACCGCCAGCCCGTTTGACGTGATGAGCGAAGCGGAGTTTTCGGCGATGAGCGCCAGCGAAAAGGCGGAGCGCGTTGCTAAGCATTACCGCAACGCGCTGGCGGTGGATGCCAGCGGCGAAATCCTGTCACGCTACAGGGCGGGCGCGTGGAAGGTCATTTCGGGGAAGCAGTTTGAGCGCGACGTGGCGAAATTATTCCAGCGGCTGCGCGCGCCGTTCTCGGCGGGCAAAATTTCAGGCGTGGTGGATACGCTGAAGCTGATGCTGCCGCAGCAGTCCGACCCGGCGCGCCGCCTGATAGGCTTTCGCAACGGCGTACTGGACACGCGCACCGGCAGCTTCAGCCCGCACAGCAAACGCTTCTGGCTGCGCACGGTCAGCGAGGTGGACTTTACCCCGCCGGTTAAGGGCGAGACGCTGGCAGCCCACGCGCCGCACTTCTGGCAGTGGCTGGACCGCGCCGCCGGACGCGACGCGGCAAAGCGCGATATTATTCTCGCCGCGCTGTTTATGGTGCTGGCGAACCGCTACGACTGGCAGCTGTTTCTGGAAGTCACCGGCCCCGGCGGCAGCGGTAAAAGCATCATGGCCGAAATCGCCACCATGCTGGCCGGAACGGACAACACCACATCCGCGACCATCGAGACGCTGGAGTCATCGCGCGAGCGCGCGGCGGTGATTGGCTTTTCGCTGATAATTCTGCCCGACCAGGAGAAGTGGAGCGGAGACGGTGCGGGCATCAAGGCGATCACCGGCGGCGACGCGGTATCCGTGGACCCGAAATACCGCGATGCCTACTCAACGCACATTCCGGCGGTGATACTGGCGGTAAACAACAACCCGATGCGCTTCACCGACCGCAGCGGCGGGGTATCGCGCCGCCGGGTCATCCTGCACTTTCCGGAAATCATCCCGGCAAACGAGCGCGACCCGCAGCTGAAGGAAAAAATCAGCGGCGAGCTGGCCGTTATCGTGCGCCAGCTAATGCAGCAGTTCAGCCAGCCGCAGGACGCAAGGGCGTTGCTTCAGTCGCAGCAGAACTCAGATGAGGCGATGCGCATCAAGCGCGACGCGGATCCGATGGTGGACTTCTGCGGCTACCTGTTCACCACGCCGGAGCCTACTTCGCTTTATATGGGGAACGCGAGCATCAGGCCGCTACAGCCGAAACGCTATCTCTATCACGCCTATCTGGCTTACATGGAGGCGAACGGCTACAGAAATCCACTCAGCATGAAGATGTTTAGTTTGTCGCTGGAGAGCATTATGCGTGAGTACGGGCACCATTATCTGAAGCGGCGCACGAAGCTGGGAATGCAGACCAATCTCGATCTGACGGAAGAAAGCAGCAGCGACTGGCTGCCAAAGTGCGAGGTCATCTAAACTTCATAAGTGATAAAAACCGGCGAGAGCCGGTTTTTGTGCACAAAAAGAGGCCGTTAAATCTAATTGGCCGCCTGTAAAATCTCTTCACCACTTTTATAAGAGTGTTTTGGTAGCCAGATCCTACGAATAAGACTTAAGGCTGCTATGTGCGAGGAGCGGACATTCTGATTGAATTTCAAAAGCTCATTTCGGATGGTTTGTCAATAAGTCAGAAAATTGTTGTTTAGATATTATTTCCATGCCCTGAAGGTATATTTTCTGTTTCATTTGGCAAAAAAAAAGGGACGGATCGCCGGACCCACAGCATCACAGTCATACCATAACTTCACCGTATGACATTCAGCTTACACAGCAAGGTTCATCGGACCTGAGGACTACCAAACCCCATTTCAGCAAGCAGTGTTGGCAACTCAGTCGTGTTCCTGCAATTGAGCTTACGCATGATGTTTCTCTTATGATGGCTAATCGTTTTTACGCTGAGCTCAAGTGAGCGCCCGATGTCCGTCAGGCTTCTTTTAGTTGCCAGCATTCTCAGCAGGCCAAACTCTCTCGCTGTCAGAGCGCAACGGCTTCGAACGTGGGCAGGCTGAACATCTTCTGATATGAGTGGCGTCTTTGTTTTAAATATCTCCCCTGCAAGTTCGGTAACAGGGGTACTTTTGGGAAGGATGACTGCCTCAGGCAGCTGTAACGTGACGTAATTGAGCACCGCGGGTTCATCAAAGTCGGTCAGGATAATCAGGCGCGGTGCTGGAGAACACCGACGAATACGGAGGAAAAGTTCAATGAAATCCTGGACGTCACGTTTGAGAGCGCGTATCTCGCTGATGATTACGTCCGAACCTGCCGCAAGCGTCAGGGCACTGTCAAAATGCGCCTCATCAACCTGATTTACCCTGATATACCTTTCCCGGAAATAATGAGCGATCCCGCCCGCGATCCATCTGTCACTGTCAATTACGGTCAATGTGAACATAGCTCCTCCGTTTTGCTGAAAGCATTAAAACGCAACGGAGTCCGCTTCTGAATCAGACGGCAAGAAAAAATGCTGTAGGAAGCATCCTAATTTACAACTTTAAGTGTGATTCACTGACTGCCTGCTTGAACGCGCTGACCAGCGCTTCCGCTTTAGTAATATGTTGCTGAATGATTTCCTCATCTTCACCCATTTCCGCGAGCTCTTCGAGAAGCGCACATTGCTCATCCAGTTGCCTGACTCCGGAGACGCGCAGTGTGCCCGCAATCCGGTGAAATATTCGCAGCGCGGCCGGCATATCGCCGTGTCTGACGGCCATTCTGGCCTCCTGCAGATCGCTTTCTGTTTCTCGGATTGCTGTGTGAATAAAGCGGCTGAACTCCCGCGGGCTGTCGGGAATGAATGCACTCAGCGCTTCATCATCAAGCCATTCGTTCAGAACGCTGGCAGGCGAAGCGGTTAGACCTGGTAAGCAATTCTTTAATGCCTCAGCGAGACGGGAAAGCTCGACGGGCCTGAAAAGGCACTCATTCATACCCGCGTTCAGGCAGCGATCCCTCTCCGCTTCCTGTGCATCGGCAGTAATACCAATTATCACTACAGTCCTGTCCTCTGCCCTTATCACGCTCGCCATCTCAGGCCCGCCCATTTCAGGCATGCTGCAGTCGGTGAGGATGACGTCGGGTTTTTCACGGCGCCATGCGTCAAGCCCGGCCCTGCCGTTTTCAGCGACATACGCAGTATGGCCAAGCAACGACAGCTGGCGTGCTATCAGCAGGCGATTAGCCGGATGATCGTCTACAAGCAGGACGCGCAATGGGGACTGCCGTGACAGAACAATGTCCGGAGAAATTTCTTGCGGAGCGCACGGACGGGATTCAGCGGGTATATCAAGCGTAAATACCGACCCGCTGCCCGGCTCGCTTTCAAGCGTCAGCTCTCCTCCCATCAGAATGGCAATTTCACGGCATATCGCAAGCCCCAGCCCGCTGCCGTCTGCGGTATGTTCTTCTGCCCGTTCGAAAGGAGAAAAAAGGCGTTCCTGCTCACCCAGCGGTATGCCGGGGCCCGTATCCCCGACTGAAATCAGCAGACGCTCCGCCGGGGCCGCCGAAAGGTTGACGCTGACGCGTATTTCACCCGTGGGTGTAAACTTTACGGCGTTGCCAACGAGGTTGGCCAGCACCTGACGTAGGCGATGGTCGTCCGTCAGCACCTCCCTGCCATCTTCCGGTAACGTCAGATGAAGCTGTAACCCTTTCTGCCGGGCTACGCCGCTGAAGGCCTGCACAACCGGGTTAACAATGGCAGCAAGCGGGCACCACCGGATATTAATGGACACCTTGCCAGCTTCAATGCGTGCAATATCCAGTATGTCGCCTATCAGCGCGAGCAGGCTGAGCGATGACTCATGTGCCACGCGAATGAGTTCCGTATCTGTCCGCTTCTCCTGCACCTGCAGTTCGAGCAACCCAATGATGGCGCTCAGCGGCGTACGGATTTCATGACTCATGGTCGCAAGAAAGCGGCTTTTCACCTGGCTGGCATGCTCAGCCTCCATCCTGGCCTCGAGCAAATCAGCCTGCAGGCTCAGATATTCCGTAACGTCCTGCCAGCCACCAATGAAGCCACCTGTTTTGTCTTCACTTTCAACGAATCTCGTCATCCAGTGCCGTATCTGGCGGGGGCTTCCGGATCCCGCATTTACGGTAAACTCAGCCTCCAGCGGTATATCACCTGAGGGAGGATGTTTCATACACGCCTCCCAGACCTTATAGAGAGGATGACGCGTGTCGAAAAGCGATAAGCCAGTCAGACTCGCAGCCTCAGGACCAAAATATCGGCCGAAGGCCTGATTATGATGAATGATTTTGCCTTCGGGTGTGGCGACGTAAACGGGGCGCGGCGGACCGTTGATGAGCTGGTCGCGGAACTGAATTTCCTGCCGCAGCCTGGCTTTTACCTGCTGTGTTCTGCGAACCTGCCGGCGCAGCGCTAAGCCCCATAGTGTCGCGGTGACAATCAGGAAAAGTGCGCTGCCTGCTCCAACATAAAACTCTGACCGGTAAACTCTCCAGGTATCAAATTTTGCGGCGGGAGTGGACTGCCAGTGCGTAAGAATATTGGTCACCATATCCGGCGGAATGACGGCCAGGGTCTTGTTAAGTATCCCGAGCAACTCGGGGTCGGCCCTTCTAACACCGAAGACGATGGCCGCATCACGCAGTGGCAGACTCTGCCGAAGCGTCAGCTTCTCCGCATAAAGCCCCTGCAGTAGATATCGGGCGCTGATAAGCGTATTGAGCGTGGCATCAGTTTTACCTTCATCAACCCAGCGCATGGCGAGGGCTGGGTTACCCGTAAAGGAAACCTCCGATTGCGGATAGGCACTGGTGAACCACTCGGTTGATTCCTGTCCCGGAACAAGTGCCGCACGTCGAATGGTACCCACCTCTCCCTTTCTGGTGATCATGACGACCGGCGTAAACATAAACGGGGCGGTCATCAGTATTTCCCGGCTCCTTTCACTGCTCCAGATAAGAGGCGCTGCCATCTCCGCCTTTCCATCGTTGAAGGCCGTCTGTAATTGCTGGCTGTCGCCAATATCAATGTAGTGAAACTGAATACCGGTGCGCAGGCTTACCAGCGAAAGGAGTTCCGGGCCGATCCCGGCATAATGCCGGCCGCTGTCGCTGAAAAAAAAGGGGGGATTAAATGAGGAAGCCGCCACCCGAACATTACGGTGTGACCGCATCCAGGATTCTTCTTCATGGGTCAGATTAAGTGGCGCGGAGATGAATCGCGTCAGATTGCTTTGATCCCAGCGAGTTGCCAGCAATTCACCTGCAGGACTGAAGCGAAGATTGTCTACAGCTTTTCCAAGGGCTTCAGTCAAAAGAGGTTCACGCTTGCCCGTTACGAAACGATAAGGGGACATAGAGACGTCCTCTACTCGCGATATCTCCAGTGAATTGACGTAATTTCGTTCGGTCAGATAATAAGCTTCACCTGCGGGCAGCGTTACGCTGGCAATGTTGCCCTCATCAAGGGACGCAAGTAACTGCCCCGGGCTATCTGCGCCAGCGGGGCTGAACACCATATGCCGGTCATCAGGCGGATTTGACCGCCGTATAACCCGGACCGGATGTGCCCCCGCCACGGTAAGGATTTCTTCGGGCGCAAACCGGGGAGGAACACTATCGCCAGCAGGACTGAAAACCACATCCACGTCACCCTCATCCAGCGCAGCATAAGCCTCTGCTGCGCCGCTGAAGTGCATCACGCGCAGGGTAAGCCCGAGGCTTCGGGCTGTTGTCCATGCAAAATCGGCAACATAACCTGTCAGCGCCTGCGTGGGGGCTATACGACTCACCGGAGGGCGCGCGGGTCCGTAAATTGCAAGCACCAGCTCACGCTTCCTGCCCAGCCATCGCCACTGTGGGTCAGAAAGTTCGGGGGAAGTGACGTCCGGAAGCGAGGCAGGCTTATAGCTAAGCCCGGTGGGAACAGCGAACGCGCCCACGCAGGCGAAGAACGCAAAAGTCACCAGCAGAATGCGTATCATCAGGAGATATTATTCCGGCGGGTGAAGTCCAGCAGGTCGCGCAGGTTTTTAAGACCCAGCTTTTCCATAAGGCGCGCCTTATAGGTGCTCACCGTTTTATTACTGATTTGCATGCGGGCGGCAATGCTGAAAATCTCTTTTCCTTCGCCCAGATATTTAAGCACTTCAAATTCACGACGGGATAAGGTTTTGAGGCGCTCAGCATCAGGCCTGACGTCGGGTTGTTCCCCGATGTTATGCATACGTAGCGGGAAGTATCCGTAGCCAGAAAATACCGCGTTTACGGCCTGTGTGAGATCGTTCAGGTTGTTCTGCTTGCTGATAAATCCGCTGGCGCCCGCTTTCATGCTGAGCTGAGAATAGTAGTCAGGATTTTTCCCGCTCATCACAATCACCGGGATGTTTATGCCTTCTGCGCGCAGCAGGCTGATAGCCTCAATGCCGTTGATGCCGGGCAGGTCTATATCCATTATCAGCGCGCCAGCGCCATTCTTTCTGACCAGTCCAACGACGTCGTCTGCTGTATCGGCTTCTGCCACCACGGAGTGGTCCTCTTTCTCAAGCAGCATGCGCATGGCGAGCCGTGCCAGAGGATGGTCATCAATAATAATAAACGCTGCCATAGAAAATCCGTTTTAATACACGTTGATTAATAATATTTCATTTCTTTAAGAAAGCGAAAAAATAATCTCACCATGCCGTCGTAAAGATAGTTTATTTACTTTCCTGCTTTATAAATCAGTAGTAACAAAAATAAGAATAATACATCCACCCTGTAGTCCCCGGCTTACAGGGTGTCGCAATTTGTCTGATTCTTTTCCTGCTCACAAAATGACAAACTCGCCGCGAAATAAGTCAATGCCCGCACCGGGCAATTATTACGGCGAGGAAAAATGAAGCTTTCACAACACTCATATCTGGCCAGAGAACTAGTCAGACCTGCAACCTGGATATTTGTCATTGCGTTTTCTGTCGGTGCCTGGTGCATGGCAGGCGTCTTTATTCAGTTCATCTTCTGAACCTTACTTATATTTAAAAAGAGCGCACACCGTGAATAAGATATTTAAAGTAAAATGGAATGCCGCCTGCCAGCGATATGATGTTACTTCTGAGCTGGCCAGGGGTAAAGTAAAGTCATCCTCTGCCCTGTCAAACACCCGTGATTCATTAAAATCGCCACTTCGAAAATTAACAGTGGGTATGCTTCTATTGAGCGGTTTGGCTGACGCGGCTGATATCAGACTGGACATGTTCAATCCTGAAACTGATGGCGGGCATATACAGTATGTCTCGGGACAGGATAATCTGGCCGACAGCAGCTGGGCGAATATTGCGTCAGGCCGGGAAGGCTCACGCCAGATGACGCTCGGTACGGCCTATAACATGGGACTGCTGACGGGAGAAGGCGCCGCGCTCATTCCGGAAGGTTACATCAGAACCGGCCAGCTCACAGGTTATGACTATGTGAATCCGGTGACCGGCAACACCGAGACTTTCAGTGGTTATGATAATAACCAGCTAGGCATCCAGAAAATATCCGGAACCCTCATTCCGATTTTCGAGGCTGTCGGAAAAAATGGCCAGTATGTAGACCGCAACCTGATTCAGGTTCAGTCGGGAGGCAGCCTGGATGTTAATACAGGAAACCCGGGGGCTTCAGAATGGTTCAATGATCCATCGAATCGCCTGCTTGCCTATCTGAAAGGCAATAATAGAACGAACGTGATTTCTTCAGTCTTTAAGGCTGACTCAGCTGATGCAAGCAGCCCTGCCGTAATTAATTACAACAGCAAAACTGTTGTCGATCTGGGGAATTTTTTTAGTCAGGCTACCCCCGGACAGCCATTATCTTCAATTCCCAATAAATTTGCCGGCAGCTTCACAAGTGCCATCGGGGCTCAGAGTGTCAATAGCATCAGCGAGCTTAAGGCCTATAATGAAGCGCTTATCAATGCAGTAAAAAATCATATAATCAGGCCTGAGGATTATATGAGCGAGTTTAAGAAAGCAGTTATTTATAGTCCTCAATATATCTATCAGGATTATGGTAATGCAATTGCGGATGATGACGCGGTCCTGCAGACGGTCAGTACCGGTCGTGTCGCCTATCTGCTGGGCTCGGGGGCAGGCGCCGTAATCAATGTTAATAAAGATTCATCAATTCAGGGTGTTAACACTGACATCGCGATAGTGAATCTACAGGATGGCGCAACGCTTAATAATGCGGGTGAGCTCGGGCATTTTGCGAGTAGCAGCAAAGGCACCGTTGTTGTAAGGGCCAATCACAGCATTATTAATAATAGCGGTGTCATTGATGCTGGCACCAATCCTGAGATGGCTGCTTATCGGCCTGATTTATCCACAGGCGCCGTTTCAAACGTTTTTGCAGGGCATAACACCGCTATACAAGCCAATAACTCCGAGGTTAATAATTCGGGTGTAATCAATATCGCCCCGAACGGAAACTATGCAACCAATCCGGGTGTTGATCTCTTTAATAACAGTAACATGGTCAATACGGGCAATATCAATGTTGCCGCTATCGCGCGTCCGTATAATACAATTTTTTCCGGAATATTTACCATCGGCGTAAACATCTCCGGCAAATCAGATTTTGTTAACGACGGTACACTTTATCTGGGACGCGAGGCACAACGCAACACAGCGTCACCCACTAATGATATTGATGCCAGCTCACCGGGAAGTAATCTTGTCCGAATCAATGAGGGTACTTTTACAAACAGACAGTCGATGATTATCGGCAGTAAAACCCAGGGCGGAAGTGCAGTTTATGCCAGGGGACCCGGCAGCTCTGCCACCAATGAGGGGACAGTTGAGATCCTTGGACGGGCAGCCGTACCGGCTCCGCTGCAGAACGCGGGCATGGTGGCCGTCGAGGGGGCGTTAAACGTTCTTAACGCCGCGACCGGACTCATCAGCCTGAAGGGCATTAATGCGGTGGCCATGCAGGCTATCAGCAAAATGACCGACCGTACGGGCTCTGCAGTGCGCAATGAGGGCACCATCGAGGTGGAGACCGGGGTGGACCCGGTCACCGGCACCGCCAACTACGGACTTTGGGCGGAGGGTACCATGGCCAGCGCCTCCAACGCGGGAACCATTAACCTTGAGGGCGAGCGCGCCATTGCCGCCCACGCGCGCAGCGGCGGGCAGCTCGTGGTGGAGGACGGCGCAGCCGTGAACTTCCGCGATAAAAACCAGACGGGCTACTACGTCTTCGGCGCGGGCTCCGGCATCACCGACAACAGCAGCACCCGTCAGGACGTTACCACGGCAGGCTCAACCCTTTACCGCATCGACGGCGGCGCACACTTTGACGGTGCCGGCACGGCAACTAAGATTGGCGTTTCCGGTTCAGGCGCGACCGGCCTGCTGGCCACTGGTGCACAGGGCGCAGGCAGCACCCTGAACACCGGTAACATGACGATTGACGTCACGGGCGATAACGCCACTGGCATTCGCGTAGCGGGCTCCGCCAGCGGCGTGCTCTCAGCGGACTCCGCGCTCAGCCTCAGCGGCGCCGGCAGCTCCGCCGGGGTCGTTGACGGTAACTACACCGATATCACCGGTAGCACCTCCTACGTCGGTGGCGCCCTGCTGACGAGCCACGCGATCCTGAACAGCGCTAACGCGGCTGCAGGCGCGGTAGGCTACATCGCCCGTAACGGTGGCGTACTGGATCACCAGGGCAGCATTGACTTTACCGCACCGGATACTACCGGCGTGAAGGTTGACGGCGGCACGCTCAGCAACAGCGGCAGCGTCCGGGTTAACGGCACCGCGGTTGACATTGAGGGGGCGAATTCAGTCGTAAGTAACAGCGGCACGGTGGAAGCGACAGACGGCACAGCGGCGTTTCGCGTCGGCAGCGGCGCAGACCTGAACCTGAACGGCTCGGGCCTCGTTAGGGCCGCCGGCAGCGCCCACGGCGTGCTGCTGGATACGGGAGCCACGGGGCTGACGGTTGAAGGGGCCACCATTGACATGGCGGCCGGCGGTACCGGCAGCGCCATTGAGAACGCCGCAGAGCTGCAGGGAATACAGCTTAAGGACACCACCATTAACGTCGGTGACGGCGCCGGCGTACGCACCGCGGCTTCCCTGGCGAATGAGAACAGCGGCACCATCACCGTAAGCGGCAGCGGAACGGGCATCTATTTTGGCCATGCTGACACCTCCCTGTCGGACGCGGACTTCAATACGGCAGGCTCGCAAAACCTGGTCATTAATGTGGACAGCGCCGCCGGTAGTGGCGTAGTGACCAATACCACCGGTGACGTGCGCTCCGGCGTAAGCGTCAACGTGCACGATGCGGCCGGCGGGGCGGCGATGCAGGTTAAGGGCCAGACCCGCCATGTTGAGCAGTCGGGCAACCTCACCTCGCAGTCGCTGACCTCGGCCGTGGTGGACGTGGCCAACGGCTACCTGACGAGCTTCATAAATAAGGGCACCATTCAGGCCGCGGGATCGCTCTATGACGCCATCCGCGTGAGCGCAGGCAGCAACCTCAGCTTTACCAACGCGCGGGGCGGCCACATTACGGGTCGGGTGGCGCTCTCGGACGGCAATAACAGCGTCACGCTGGAGGGCGGCAGCACGGCTGATGATGTGATAACCGGACGCGGCAGCGATAACTTTTACCTCAACGGCATTCGTCCGGCGGATACCGGCCTGTTCAGCTCGCTGCAGGCGGGCGCGGGTAACGACACGCTGAATCTGAATGACGCGATGCTGAACGTGGCCGACCCCGCCATGCTGACAGGCTTTGAGCAGGTTTCGCTGGCGAACGGCTCTGAGCTCACGCTGGATAACACGCTGCTGGCGCTCGGCGACGCGCAGGATGATGCCGCCGGCACCGGCTTCAGCCTCAGCGACGACAGCACGCTGCGTATACGCGCGACCGGTGACACGGCCTTTAACAGCTTCATTCGCGGCGGCGGTACGCTGTCGGCCGGCGCGGACGGTCATGCCTTTGATTTTACCGGCAACAACGCTGCGGCGGCGGGCCGGGACTTCACGGGAACTCTGGCGCTTACCGACGCCACCTTCGCACTGGGCGGCCTGAACGCGCAGGCGCTGACAGCCTCCCGCCTGCTGGCAGGCGCGGGTAGCACCGTCAACGTGGCGGACGGCGTGCAGCGCACCGGCGGGCTCGCTTTTGACGGCGGCACCGTGGCCTTCAATACCGGCACGCCGGGCGAAAGCGCGGCGAAAAGCAGCGTGCAGACCGCGGACCTGCTGGACCTGAGCGGCAGCGGCACGGTGCAGGTGAACGCCGGCACCGTGGACAACGCGCCGGTGCTGCCGCCGGACACGCTGCCGGTCATGGCGCAGGACGACGCGAACACCCTGCTGAAGCTGGCGGGCAGCGACGGCGCGGTCACCGGCAGCGGCGGCAATCTGGTGCTGAAGGATCAGAACGGAAACGTCATCAGCGACGCGCTGCACACGCAGATAACGCAAAATGGACTGGCCGTCGCCAACGCGACCTACGACTACCGCCTGACCGGCGGCGCAGCGCAGGACGGCCTTTACGTCAGTTACGGTCTGACGGAGCTGGATTTGCTGACGCGGGGCAACGACGCCCTGGTGCTGAACGCAGCGGGTCAGACCGGCAGCGCGGCGGATATGAGCGCGAAGCTGACCGGCGGTGGCGATCTGGCGATCAATACCGGCGCGGGCCAGACCGTATCGCTTTCTAACCTGAATAACGACTACCGCGGCAAAACAGAGGTGCGCAGCGGCATGCTGCAAATGGGCAACGACAACGTGCTGGGGCAGACCCGTGAGCTCGCGCTGGCGTCAGGCGCCGGTTTTGACATGAACGGTCATCGCCAGACGGTGGGGGCGCTTAACGCGGCGTCCGGCTCTGCCGTCAGCATCGCGGGCGGTGCGCTGGACATCACCGGCGGCGGAACGGTGGACGGTTCGCTGCAGGGCGCTGGCGCGCTGAACGTCACGGGCGGCACGCTGACGGTGAACGGCAGCAACACGGCCCTCTCGGCCGTCACGTCCATCGCGGCAGGCGCTGCCGCGCAGCTTAACCAGACCAGCGGCCTCGGTACCGGGAGCATCATCAACGACGGCCTGCTGGCCCTAAAACAGGCTGCAGGAGACCTGGTCAACAGCCTGAGCGGCGCGGGAGAAACGCAGGTTGCCGGCGCCGGCGACGTCCGGCTGACCGGCGATAACAGCGGCTTTACCGGCCGGTTCACAACGGACGCTGATTCCGCGCTGACCATCACCGGCCAGCGCAGCCTCGGCAGCGCGGCGGTCAGCAACGCGGGCACGCTGAATCTGGCCTCCGCGGACAGCTGGACGCTGGGCAACAGCATTACCGGCAGCGGTGCGCTGAACCAGAACGGCTCAGGCATTGTGACGCTGACCCAGGCGGCCGCGCAGTACGTCGGTGATACAAACGTCAACGCGGGCGGCCTGCAGCTCGGTGAGTCTGGCAGTGACGTGACCCTGGCCTCAGGCAGCCTGAACATTGCTGCCGGCGCGACGGCCGGTGGGTTTGGCGGCACAGCCGGCAGCGTGAACAATCAGGGAATGCTGACGCTGGGATCGCTGAAGCCCGTAACGCGCGCGGTCGCTGACGCCCTGACCTTCAGCATTGGCGGCAGCCTGCGCAACACCGGCGATGTGGTGCTCGGACGCCCGGGCGGCACGGCGGGCAACCTGCTGCACGTGGCGGGCAGCTACGCGGGCGACAACGGGCACCTGACGTTCAATACCGCGCTGGGCGACGACAGCTCGGTCACCGATAAAATGGTGGTCGACGGTGATACTTCCGGCCTCACCCGCGTCAGCGTGAATAACGCCGGCGGCAGCGGCGCGAAGACGCTTAACGGTATTGAGCTTATCCACGTCAACGGCAGGTCCGACGGCGAGTTCGTGCAGGAAGGACGCATCGTGGCCGGCGCCTATGATTATCATCTGCAGCGCGGCGAAGGCGGCAGCGCGGCTAACTGGTACCTTTCCAACACCCTCAGCAACGGGGGAGGAGGTGAAGGTGGCAACCTGCCTGAGCCAGAGGAGGTCAGGGTTTACCGTCCGGAGTCCGGCGCCTATGCGTCCAACATGGCCGCAGGCAACACGCTGTTTAACACGCGCCTGCACGATCGCCTCGGGGAAACTAACTACGTGGACGCCATCACTGGTGAGGAAAAGGTAACCAGCATGTGGTTACGCAACGTCGGCGGGCATACCCGCTCCACCGACAGCAGCGGACAGATGAAAACGCAGGCCAACCGCTACGTGATGCAGCTGGGCGGCGACGTGGCGCAGTGGAGCTCCAACGGCGCGGACCGTTACCACCTGGGCGTGATGGCAGGCTACGCGAATCAGCAGAGCAACAGCCGCAACCGTCTGACCGGCCAGAAGGCGGACGGCAGCATCCGCGGCTACAGTGCAGGGCTGTACGGCACCTGGCTGCAGGACAACGATCAGAAGACCGGCGCGTACGTGGATACGTGGGCGCAGTACAGCTGGTTCGATAACACGGTAAAAGGTGACTCGCTGGCCACGGAGTCCTATAAGTCCAAAGGGATCACCGCCTCAGTTGAGAGTGGCTATACCTGGAAGCTGGGCGAGAGGAACGAGCGCGAAAGCTACTACGTTCAGCCGAAGGCGCAGCTGACCTGGATGGGCGTTGAAGCGGACCGCATCCGTGAGGCCAACGGCACCCGCGTTGAGGGCACGGGTGACGGCAACGTGCAGGCCCGGGTAGGTGTGCGGGCCTTCATCAAGGGACACAACTCTATTGATGACGGCAAAAAACGCACGTTCGAACCGTTTATTGAGGCCAACTGGATTGGCAACACTAAATCCTTCGGCAGCCGTCTTAACGGCGTAACGGTGACGCAAAAAGGAACACGTAACGTGGGCGAGCTGAAGGTGGGAGTTGAAGGCCAGATTAAGCCAGGCGTTAACCTGTGGGGCAACATTGGCCAGCAGATGGGCGGCGGCGGGTATTCCGATACCAGCGCGCTGCTGGGAGTTAAAGTGAGCTTCTGATATCCAAAGCGTCCTCCGGGGCGCTTTTTTTTCGTGGGTTGAAATACCCCATAAAAAACGCGCTCAATCTGTTTAGACCTTATAAAGATTTTTATTCAAAAAAATATCAGATATTGTCGAGTTAATTCTGAGCACTGCAAAGACCGCTATGAGCGATTAGCAGACAGGTTTAATGACCTTCACTGTAAATTGAAGGTAGCTGGTTATTATATTGTGCGAGTTACCGCTCTAATGAATGATAGGCTCTAATGGGAAGCATGATAATATATTGAAAATGCTATTAAATATCCCAGGTTCGATAGCAGTCATTAATATCGCGAGGTAATGACAACATCAGCTTTGGAATGGTTGCATGCTCGAAAATTTTCCTATGGAGAAGGCGGTTTTTAGGCGCAATACGCACAATGTATTTAAGCATTTCCCATGTCACATTCTCCCTTCGGGTAGTGAGACCACCGATCCTGGGCTTTGACGAATAACATCGCCGAATATAGCGTTGCAATGCAATTGCTACCGGCACATCAAGCAGTATCAACCCTGTAGCACGTTCAAGCCGGGAAGAAATACACTTTGTGTAATTGCCCTCTATTATCCATCTTTCTCCACTAACAGCCTCTTCATGTAACCGATAAAAATCTTCTGGTACACGGGGAACCCATTTTGTATCAGGTAAATGATGCAACTGGTCCAGATGAATTAAAGGGAATGACGTCTTAGAAGCAATTGCTTTTGCCAGTGTGGATTTACCGCTATTTGATGGCCCCATGATGCATATGCGTGGGCCAAGGTCATCTAATGATAAAGTTTTCACCCATTTCACCTGAAAGTTCAATTAATTCAGAAGATAACAAAAATACATTAACATCTAATGTAGCTACAATGCTTCCTGGCAAAACGGTGGTTCGCTACTGTGTAATTAATACTACGCGGGATTAGCAACGTCCGCTTGTGGCACTAAGCGGACCTAAGACCGGGAACGGTCCGCTATGAGCGAAAAGCGGACGCTGGTATATAGCAAACGAGCGCCCGTTAATATTACACAGAAAGTTACTTAATCCGTTTCCCCGTTTCGTCAACGACCTTTTCGCCATCTTCTTTGGTAAAAGAGCTTTTCTGACTTTCAGGTAGAATATCCAGCACCATTTCGGAGGGGCGGCAAAGACGTGTGCCGAGCGGTGTTACTACAACCGGCCGATTGATTAGGATCGGATACTGAAGCATAGAATCAATCAACTGTTTATCAGAAAATTTGTCCTCTTCGAGACCCAGCAGCTCATAAGGTTCGACATTCTTACGCAGCAATTCACGTACTGAAATATTCATATCTGAAATCAGTTTGATAAGTTCATCACGAGTTGGGGGCGTATCGAGATAATAAATAATGGTTGGTTCGTTACCGCTGTTACGGATCATCTCCAGCGTGTTACGTGAGGTGCCACAGGCAGGGTTGTGATAGATGGTAATGTTGCTCATATCAGTATCTCATTACAAAGTGACAGAGAGCCGCCACGCCAGCGCGGCCAGAGTGACAAACAGCACCGGCACAGT
>Ga0308169_10001888_pt1 | contig 23002 bp, 19 predicted proteins | sample PhyBR1_2_FD_202139 | JGI IMG/M metagenome (GOLD analysis project Ga0308169, IMG submission 202139) | Phyllosphere microbial communities from UC Gill Tract Community Farm, Albany, California, United States - DLSLSB.R1 | ecosystem: Host-associated > Plants > Phyllosphere > Unclassified | place...
GACCTACGTGACCAACTTGAATAACCTGATCAAGGGCACCGAGTTCGAAGAGATGCCACTGGAAGAGATCGTCAAGAAGTCGTCGGGCGGCGTGTTCAACAATTCGGCGCAGGTCTGGAACCACACTTTCTTCTGGCACTGCATGACCCCGAACGGCGCCGCACCGAGCGGCAAGGCGCTGGACGCAATCAATGCCAAATGGGGTTCGGTCGAGAAGTTCAAGGAAGAGTTCAACAAATCGGCACTGGGCAACTTCGGCTCGGGCTGGACCTGGCTGGTGCAAAAGGCCGACGGCAGCGTCGACATCGTCAACACGTCGAACGCCGCCACGCCGCTGACCACGACCGACAAGCCGCTGCTGACGGCCGACGTCTGGGAACACGCGTACTACATCGACTACCGCAATGCGCGCGCGAAGTTCCTGGAAGCGTTCTGGAACGTTGCCAACTGGGACTTCGTCAACCAGAACATGGCTTGAAATAACTGAGTCACCCAATGTCACGTGCGCTCCGGCGTGACGCTTTGCAACGGCCCGCGCATGCGGGCCGTTTGCATGCCGGCGTTCAGTCTCCGCCGCCGCCACCGCCGCCGCAACCACTGCCGCCGCCATCGCCACCATCGCTTCCGCCGCCGTGGCAGGTGTGGTCGGCGCCGCAGTCGCGCAACCCCTGGTCGTTGCCACCATCGCCGACGTAATAGGTGCCCGATCCGGAGTCCAGTCCCCGTTTTTCTCGCAGGGCTGAAGCGTAGTCTGCCTGACTGATCAGGTTCGCCAGCAGCAGCGCCCGCAGTGTCAGCTGGGGGTGCGGCCGTGCGCCCCCGGTCATCCTGCCGTTCGCATCCAGACGGCGATACACGATGTCATCGTCCTGCAGCGCGTAGCCATGACCATGTGGCATACGCAACGTGGCATCAAGTTGGAACAACGCGGGCAAGCCCCGTACCCGCGAGCGCGCGCTTTCGTGTTCACGGCAGCCCACGAGCGAGCGCGGCAGTGCCAGCGCATCGAGTCTGGCGTGGGGCAGATGCTCGATCGGCTTGCCGAAGTGGCGGCGACAGAACTGATCCAGATTCGCGGCATCCCATGCCATCCATGCATGCCAGACGGAGTCGGCGGCCAGCGACGGCAACGCGCACGGCTCGCGCCGGTCAGCGGCGACCTCGAAAAAGCGCATCAATCCAGTTGCTGCTTGCGTGAAAAAAAGCGCGCTGTCCGGCATGCCGGGAAAATCTTTCCCGCTATTGCGCTGCCAGAACGGAAACAGACCAGGCGCAAGATCCTCCAGCTGCGAACGGTAGCCGGACTGCCGGATGTGCCGCAGCACGCGTACTTTGACGACCAGGTTCATGGCGTTTTCCAAGGGTGTCAGGACGTGGTTGGATGACCGGGATCTTCGACGACGGATCGGTATTCGTCAAGTCGGACGCCGCCATGCCCGGGCTGCATGCGTCTGAAGCAAGTCTGAATCTACGCCCTGACGTTCCGTGATAATTTCCGCCGTAGCAACATTGGACAGGCAGTGCGTCCACCGTGTGGTCATTCATCGTCAACGCGTCACAACCCGGGAATCAACGTGGAATTTATCCGAATCAGGCAATTGGTGCACCATCTGCCTCGCGCAGCGCGTCTCTCCAGCATCGCCTGCATCGCCATGGCGTTCAGTACGCCAGCGGCCGCAGCCGACTTCAACCCTGCCGATACCTCGGTTCAGATGTTCCTCTGGAAATGGAACGACATCGCCAAGGAGTGCACGAACTGGCTCGGGCCCCAGGGCTACGGCGCGGTGCAGATTTCGCCACCCCATGCATCGCGCAAACTGGACTTCTGGTACGACGTTTATCAGGCCGTCAACTACACGAAGCTCGACAGCCGGATGGGCACCGAAGCCGAGTTGCAGGCCATGATCAACACCTGCCATGCGGCCAAGGTGCGCATCTACGCCGACGTGGTCGTCAACCAGATGGCCGACGGCGCCGGCACCGGCACGGCCACCGATGGCAGCAGCTGGAATGCCGCCACGCAAAGCTACCCCCATTTCAGCGCCCCCGACTTCCATGCCGCCTGCGTTATCCAGGGGGGCGACTACAGCCTGGCCGACCGCACCAGGGTGACGAGCTGCCGCCTTAACAACCTGCCCGACCTGAATACCGGCGCCAGTTATGTGCAGGGCCAGATCCGCAACTACCTGAACAAGCTTGTGGCCATGGGCGTGGACGGTGTGCGGCTCGATGCCGCCAAACACATGGCGCCGGGTGACATTGCCGGCTTCCTCAACGGCGTATCCCGCACGACCAAAGCCGGCGAGCCGCTGTGGTTCACGCAGGAGGTGATCCCGGACAGTGGCGTCAAGGCGAATGCCTACCTGGCCACTGGCTCGGTCAACGAGTTTCATTACGTCTATGCGATGAAGGAAATGTTCCAGAATGTGAATGGCGCCGCCATCGCGGACTTGCCCAGGTTTATGGGTACGCCAAGCGCCGGTTGGGGCGGGACCTGGGGCTTCATCCCCAGCGACAAAGCGACCGTGTTCATCAACAACTGGGATTCCGAACGCGGCGAACACGCCCCGAGTTCGCTCGTGGCCAGCAACTTCACCGGCGTTCCCAACGATACGCAAGGCACCAAGCGCTACCAGCTGGCCAATGTCCTGATGCTGGCCTGGCCCTACGGCGCAGCGCAGGTGCATTCGGGCTTTCGCTTTACCCGGAGCGAACAGCCGCCGCCAGCGGCCAGCCCGTTCGACGCGAATGGCAATCCGCTGATCAACCAGGCCTGGGACTTCATCCACCGCTGGCCCGAAATCTCGAACATGGTCGGCTTTCGCGCTGCCACATCGGGCCAGGGCGTGGATAATTTTGTCACCGGCACGCGCAACCAGATCGCCTTTTCGCGTGGCAACAAGGGCTTTGTCGCCATCAATAACGATCCGGCGGCCTGGACCACGACGCATGCGACCGGCCTGCCGCCTGGCGCCTATTGCAACGTCATCAATGGCCGGCTCAATGCCGCCAAAACAGGTTGCAGCGGCGACGTCGTGGTGGTCCCGGCCAATGGCGTCATCAAGTTCACACTGGGTAGCGTGAACGGTGCGACCGTGCCGGCGCTGGCACTGTACGCCAGCCAGAAGGTCGGTGCCAGTGCGTCACGCAGCACGAATGGTGCTGATTGAGGCGCGTGTGTGCGCCTTGATCCGACAGCCGGGCGCGCCAGATGCGCCCGATTGTCGTCAAACTGTAATGACTTGTCTCGCTTCTCGCACGACCTGCCATTCCGGCGCACCGGCCGCTACAATGGCCGACCGAGGAGAAACTGAATGCACCGTGTAATGTTGGTGGAAGACGATGCGCGCCTGGCCGAGCTCGTTTCCGAATACCTGTCCAGTTACGAGTTCGCGGTTGACCTCGTCACCCGCGGCGACACCGCACTCGAGCGCTTCAAGGAACTGGCGCCCGACGTCGTGATCCTCGACCTGATGCTGCCGGGCCTGGATGGCATGGTGGTGTGTCGCCAGATCCGCGAGCATTCGGACGTCCCGATCCTGATCCTGACCGCGCGCGAAGATTCGTACGATGAAGTCTCGGGGCTGGAGCAAGGCGCCGACGACTTCGTCAACAAACCGGTCCAGCCGCGCGTGCTGCTGGCGCGCCTGCGCGCCCTGATGCGGCGCGCCCAGGCCAAGTCGGGCGTCGATGCGCGCATCCTGCAATTTGGCGCGCTGCGCATCGTCACGAGCGATCGCAGCGTCGTCTGGCGCGGCCAGCCCTGCATCCTGTCGAATACCGAATACAAACTGCTGCTGGTGCTGGCCGAGGCAGCCGGCCGCGTACTCTCGCGCGACGCCCTGCTCAAGAAGATGCGCGGCATCGAGTTCGACGGGCTCGACCGCAGCATCGACAATTGCATCTCGAAGCTGCGCCGCAAGTTCGACGATGCCGATTCGGAAAAGATCAAAACGGTCTGGGGCGAAGGCTATCTGTTTTCGCCATCGGCCTGGAATTGACGCGTAAAAAGCCGGGGTCAGGTCTGACATTCAGACACGGCCTCAGCCTTAGCCAGCTCCAATAGCGGCGAAGCCGGCGAAGCCGCGAAGCCGGGGTCAGGTCTGACATTCAGACACGGCCTCAGCCTTACACACTTCCAATGGTGTCTTGACCAGTAGCATGGCGCGGTGCCAGCTAGTTCCAACTACCCGATTGTCGAGCTCGTGTCCGAATGTCAGACCTGACCCCGGCTTTATGTCCGAATGTCAGACCTGACCCCGGCTTTACCGTCGAGATCGTGTCCGAATGTCAGACCTGACCCCGGCTTTTGGCTTATTCAAACACTGGCACGATGGCCAGCGGTGCGTTGTATGTGACGAGCTGGGCCGCGTCTGATGGTGTGAAGCGGTAGGTGACGACGGGGAAATCGTCGTCGACGTCGCCGGCAAATGCGGGGGCACGCGTGACTGGCAGGACGGTGTCGGCGCCACCGGTGCGCAGCCGGGCACCGGCTGCGGGACTCGTCTTTGCAAACACCAGCCGCACGCCCACACACGCTTGGCTGCGCGCCGATGCGTCGCCATGGCGGGCAAAGCCCAGCGCCTGCTCGCAGGCCGCGCGCAATTCGGTCGTGTCATATGCACCGTCGGCGCGCAGCGCCAGCGAGATGCGCGGGCGCACGGTGAAGCCGCCCAGCGGCCGGTTGGGCGCCAGCATGGCATTCTCGTCGTAGGCAACCTTGAGCAGCGGCAGCGTCGTGCGGCCCAGCGCATCGAGCGCCAGGGTGGTCTGCAGCGTGCGGCCCTTGATCAGCAGGCTCGCGGCGTCGTCCAGCATGCCCCGCGCGCGCGGGCGCACCTGCAGCTGACTGTGCAACAGGTGTTTGGGGCCGCCATACTTGTCGAATACCACCATCGCGCGGTACGCATCCCGATAGCTCACCCATTCCCCGGCGTGCGCCTGCGCGACGGCAACGCCTGCCGTCAGCAGCAGGGTCACGCAGGCGATGTGGTGTACGCGTTGCATCATCAGAAGCGGTAGGCGAAGGCGGTCGAAACCGTCACGTTGGTGGGCCGCTCGACGAGCGGGCTATGGCGCACGCTGCCGATCAGGCGCGTTGCTTGCAGGTTGGTGGTGAGCATCCACGATGGGCCAAGGGCCCAGTTCCAGCGTGCGCCGGCGCGCACATCCTTCAGGCCGCCACCGGGACGATACACGGCGTTGCCACTGCTCCAGGCCTCGTTTTCGTTCACGCCAAAGTAACTGCGGTTGTAGTCGCGGTTGACCAGCGTGAGCCCGGCATTGAACGAAACGGTGTGCTGCGGCGCAATGGCCATGGCAAGGCGCTGGACGCCCAGTTCCATGCGGGCACCGTCACGATCGTTGCCCGAGCCGATCAGCACGTTGCTGGTGAGCCGCCAGGCCGGGTTCAGATAGTAGTTCAGGAAGGCGCCACCTTCGACCCGGGCATCCACGTCCGGCATGCCGACGACGGGATCGTCGCGCCGCACGCGCGCCGCCAGCGGCAGCATGGTGGCGACGCCGACGCCATCGATGATGCCGCCCGAGCCGGACGCGTCGCGGCTGGCGTGGACCGATACCAATGGGCCGTATTCAAGGGTGGGATTGTTCGACCAATGCATCCCGGCGCTCATGCCGGAGATAAACACCCCATTGCTCCATTGCACCTGCAGCACCGGCATGACCGATGTCTTGCGGCTTTCCGCACCCTCGTAGCGTGCCCGTGACACGGCGCCCAGCCCCGCATACATGTCGTGGCTGCCATCGGGCATCGGGTTGGTGGCCGGCATCTGCGCGTTCGCGGCACTGCTTGCAGCGGCGAGGGCCAGGGCGAAGAACTGTTTCATCGTGATAGCGGTCCGGGAGTTCGTGTGCTGATATTTTACGTCGAGCAAGCTGCGCTCTCCCATCGCATGGTGACACTGCAGATGCTTTCGCTCTGGCTCGAATAAAAAAACCCACTGACACTCGCGCATCAGTGGGCAAACGGAAACCCTGATGATGAGACAGATGGTAAGCGCTGCGTGTGCTGCGAATCACCCTTCAGATGTCCACTAATTGTCGTCAATTTGTAAGGCAGCCCCGGGTGTACGCAAGGATGCTTAACGTCCCATCCTTGCCCCTGTACAATCTCCGGCTCAGGAGAAACCATGCCCTTGGCCGCACTTCGTCACCGACAGTCACCCCGGATGGCCCCGTGAACCGGCTATTTTTCCGGTTCTTCGTGTTCGTCATGCTGTCGATTACGGCTGCGACCTTTCTCATCTATTTCGCGTTTGCGCGCCTGTTTGGCGATCCGCTGGAAGACATTGCACAGCGCCAGGCTGCAGGCCAGATCTTCCTGATCGAGCATTACGTGGACGAAGCGCCGGTCGACGAGTGGCTCACGCGCCTAAACAAGGTGCGCGAAGTGTCGCCGGTGCGCTACGACCTGCTGCCGCTGGCCGATGTGCGCGCCCGGCTGGGTACTGGCCAGCGCGCGGCGCTCGACCGCGGCGCCATTGTCATCGACATCGGCGAGCGGGCGCTGTACCGACGCGTCGACCTGGCGGGCGAGCGCTATATCGGCAGCAATGACGACGTGCTGCATGCGCAGAACCTGCCGATCAACATCGGCAAGGAACTCACGATGGAGCTGCTGCGCTTCGTCATCGTCGCCCTCGCCCTGCTGGTGCCGATCGCGTTGTGGTCGCGCTCGCACTGGCGCGCGCTGCAATCGCTGTCGCGCATGGCCGACGAGTTTGGCGCCGGCAAGCTGTCGGTGCGCGCGCAGCTGCACCGTTCGGAAATCGTCTATCCACTGGCCGAACGCATCAACCACATGGCCGGCCGCATCGAAGGGCTGATGGCGGCGCAGCGCAGCCTGCTGCATTCGGTCTCGCACGAACTGCGTACGCCGATTGCGCGCCTGGAATTCGGCCTCGAATTGCTGGACGCACGCGCCGACGACCCGGACCTGCGCCGCCGCATCGCCGCGCTGGAAGGCGACGTGCGCGAGCTGAACGACCTGGTCAAAGAGCTGCTCGACATGAGCAAGCTCGACAGCGCTGGCACGTTGCAGGGTTCCACGGTCGATCTCGACGCGCTGCTGCGCGACTGCTGCGCGACGCTGCCACCGTCGTCCCAGGACGTTACCTGCCAGTTCCAGGACGGACTGGGTACCATCGACGCCGATGCCCGCCTGCTGGCGCGCGCCATCGGCAACCTGCTGCGCAACGCCCAGAAATATGCAGGCAGCCGGGTGGTGCTGTCGGCCGCGCGGGGACCGGCCGGCATCGAGATTGCCGTCGACGACGACGGCCCCGGCATTCCAGAAAGCGAGCGCGACAAGGTGTTCGAGCCGTTTTACCGGCTCGACCGCAGCCGCGACCGCGCCACCGGCGGCTTCGGTCTCGGTCTGTCGATTGCGCACAAGGCGGTGCTGTTGCATGGCGGCGCCCTGCATATCGACACCTCGCCGCTTGGCGGCGCGCGCTTCGTGGTGCGGTTGCCGCAGGCCCTCAAATAAATAAACATTTTCGTTTACTTATTTTACGGGCGGGCCTAAGCTCGGCGCGTTGACATGTTTTCAGCGCCATCATGAACCAGCGTTTCCTCATCCTCACCCTATGCGGCCTGGCCCTGCTGTCGACGGTCGGCGCCTCGCTGCCCTATCCGATGCTCGCCCCGCTGTTTGCCGATGGCAGCGTCCATGGGCTCAACAGCTTTCTCGGTCTGCCGCCCAAGCTGCTGTTGGGGATTGCCCTGATGATCAATCCACTCGGCCTGCTGCTCGGCAGCGCCGTGCTGGGGCCGTTGTCCGATGGTTTTGGCCGCCGGCGCGCGCTGCTGCTGACGACTGTCGGCGCGGCGATCGGCCACTTGTTGACCGCCGTGGCGATGGTGATGGAGTCGTATCTGCTGTTCCTGGCAGCGCGCTTCTTCACCGGCCTGCTCGAAGGCAATGGCGCCGTGATGCGGGCCCTGGTGATCGAGCGCATCAAGGGACCGATGCGCAATCACGCGCTGTCGTGGCTGAATGGTTCCTTCAACCTGGGCTGGCTGGTCGGCCCGCTGCTGGGCGGCTTCACGATGACGCTGGGCGCCGAGGTACCGTTCGGTATCGCCGCTGCCGCCCTGCTGCTGGGTACCCTCTGCGTGTTCCTGACGATTCCCGCCACGCCGGCCGCCACGCACGGCCTGCGCTGGTGGACGGTGGCGCGGGAACGCCATGCGCTGACCCTGCTGCGTCACGGCCCGCTGCGCACCTTGTTCATCGTCCACCTGGGTTATTGCTGTGGCGTCGCATCGCTGTACGAATACTTCCCGCTATGGCTGGTCGACATAGGCGACTACGATGCGCGCCAGATTTCGCTCGTGAACATGGGCATGTGCGCGTTGATGACGACCGCCGCGCTGTTCGCCGGCCACGCCAGTCTGGTGGAAGGCCGCCGACGCGCTGCCTGGTATGCGGGTGTGGGTGCCACCGCCATCCTGTGCGTGGGCTTCGGTAACCTGTGGATCGGTATTGCCGGGATTGTCCTGTTCGGGGTGCCGCATGCGTTCTACAACACAGCGCTGCAAACCTGGGCGGCCGACGAATTTGCGGCCCACGGCCAGGGGTCGGTCATGGCGCTGCTGTCGACCATTTTTTGCCTGGCCAATATTCTGATGGCGCTGTTGGGCGCCGTGCTGACGCTGATCGACACCCGGCTCGTGCTGGTCGTCGGCGGCATGCTGGCAGCCTGGGCATCGGTAGCGCTGCGGCGCTGGAGCATGCGCAGTGCGCATCCACAACTGGAGACCCCATGAACACCTCGGAACGCATCCTGATGCAGCTGAAAATGCGCGGTCCCCAGACCGCCCAGGCGCTGGCGGCGCAGCTCGACCTGACCTCGATGGGCGTGCGCCGCCATCTGGAAACCGCGCTCGAGAAGGGACTGGTCGCGTATGAGGACAGCGGGGGCAAGGTCGGGCGCCCTGTGCGGCGCTGGGGCTTGAGCCAGGCCGGGCAAGCACGTTATCCGGATCGTCATGCCGAACTCACGGTGGACTTGATCGGGCAGGTGCAGACGCTGTTCGGACCGGCAGCGATGGAACGCCTGATTGTCGCGCGTGAGCAGACGAGCGAAGCGCTGTACCGCAGCCGGCTCGATGAAGTCGGCGCTGCGGCGCCACTGGACGCGCGCGTCGCGGCGCTGGCCGCCGTGCGCGATGAAGAAGGGTATATGGCCGAGGCCCAGCCACAGCCGGACGGCAGCGTGCTATTGATAGAAAACCATTGCCCGATCTGCGCCGCAGCACGCATGTGCCAGGACTTTTGCCGCTCGGAGCTCGACGTGTTCGCGCGCGTGCTGGGCCCGACAGTAAAAGTGATCCGTATCGAGCATCAGTTGCATGGCGCGCGGCGCTGCGCCTATGCGGTCTCGACCGCTGAATGACAGAACGGCGCCCATGGGCGCCGTTCTGATACTGCCTGCCTTACTTGCGTAACTTATTTACCAACTTATTTGCCCACATTATGCGGAGCAGGCCGCACATTCATCACGCCGAACCAGAGGTGTTCCCACCAGTGATCACGCGAACTCACCGTGACCAGGCATGCCTTGTCAAAGCCCGCCTTGAACACCAGGTCAGGACATTGATTGGTTGCCAGCGCATGGCGCTGATTCTCGGCATTGATCAGCGCGATGCTCAGCCAGATGGTCGCCATGGCGAAAATCGCCACCAGCGACCACGCGAGATGGTTCACGCGGCTGATCTCAAACAGCTCTTCCTCTTTGGGCCTTGACCCTTCGTAAATCTTGAGGATGTCGCGTTCGACGTCGTTGGTCATTTGGTCTGGGCTGCTTTCGTTACCAGTGCATCGAGGACCTGGCCAGTGGCCGTCATCAGCTGCCCCATGTCCTGGATCTTGTTCGATTGTGCCACAGTCGCCGGCGACACGACGTATTTACCATCGATGACGACGGTCGGCGTGCTGCTGGCTTTGTACGCTTCGGCAACGGCCGGCAGGCGCTTGAGCTTGGTCTGCACACCGAACGAGTTCCACGCTTCCATGAACTTGGCCTTGTCCAGGCCGTTCGAGGTTGCCCAGGCGATGATGTCCTCATCCTTCATCAGGCGCTTGCGCTCGACGTGGACGGCGCGGAACACGCGGTCATGGTACTGCTCCAGCTTGCCCATGGCGTCGAGCGTCAGGAACAGGCGGGCTTCCGGGTCGCTTGGACCCTGGAACGGCAGCGGGATGCGGCGCATCACGATGTTATCGCCCTGCTTCTTGATCCATGCATTGAGCGTCGGCTCGAACGCATTGCAGGCGCCGCAGTGGTAGGCGAAGAATTCGACGACTTCGACCTTCTTGCCGACAGTCTGGGTCGGCTGCGGCGCGGCCAGCACGGTGTATTCGGCGCCGACGCGTGGATCAGTCGGCGAAGCATTGGCGAAACCGGCAACCAGGGCGGCGGCAACGAGGGCAAAACGCAGAGTGCGCATAACATCCTTCCACAAATATGATTGAGCGAACGATCGCGAGATTACCACTTTTTGCCTCTGCCCTGTCTGCAGGGCGCGATTTATTGCATTTGCTTACCGCTGAAACATGGGTGCAAATACATCAGCCACTCGCGCCCGGCAGAACATGGATCAGAAGTCGTAGCGCAGCGACACCTTCAACTGGCGGCCATCGCTCGGGTAAATCCCGGCGCGGCAGCTGAACGCGTAGCTGTAATGCTGGCGATCGAGCAGGTTCAGGCTAGACACCGACGCTTCCCATGGGCCGAAGCGGCGCGCATAGCGGGCGTCGACCGTCGTGTACGACGGCACGCGCGCGCTGCAGCTATTGGCGAAGTCGTCGCCAAAACGCTGGCTGGCTACCCACTGCGCGCCCACATCGGCGGTCTGGCCATTGCCCGGCGTCCAGGCCAGACGCGTCGTCACGACGTGTTTCGGCACCAGCACCATTTCGCGGCCGGCGTTCGGGCCATCACGGAACTCGGATTGCACGTATTGCCACGCGCCGGTCAGGCGCAGGTTGTTCGCCAGCAGCGCATCACCCTCGAATTCCACGCCCTGGCGCCGGGTCGGGTCGAGATTGGTGTTGATGCCAAAGCCACCGGCCAGCGTCGGATCGAAGAAGATTTCGTTCGTCAGGCGGTGACGGAACACGCGGGCTGTGGCCTTGCGCGCATCGTTGCCGAAGGCAACGCCCAGTTCCAGGTCGCGCGAGGTTTGCGGTGCCAGCACGCCCGTCGTGGCGCGGTACGAGTTTTCATCGATATTGGCGATGCGGTAGCTGCGGCCGGCCTTGGCGAACACGGTCACGTCGCGCGCGGCGTCGAAGCTGCCCTCGACTGTGAACGCATTGACCGATTGCTCGGTGTCTTCCGGGTCGGTGAACGCGAGCGGGTCGGCGTAGTCCTTGTCGAAACGTTCATGGCGCGCGCCGACGGCCAGGCGCGCATTGTGCGGCGCATTCCAGGTCAGTTCGTCGCGCATGTAGAACGCCTTGGACTCCTGTTTGGCGTCGCCGGCCGAGAAGCTCGACGTCACTTGGCGATCCCAGCGGGTCAGATCGATGCCGGTGACAAATTCATTGCGCTTGTCGCCCAGCGTGGCAGTGTGGCGCAGACGTGGCGAGAACTGGGTCTGTTCGGACTCGTAGCGCGAGGCCGATGGGAAGCCCGAGAACACATACGTCGAACCGACATCGCGCTCGCGGTGCGACAGCTCGGCCGCCAGTTCGATGGCGCCGATGCGGTGCTCGACGAAGGCGCTGACACGGTCGGTGTCGAGCGAGCCGAAGTCATCCGGAGTGTTGCTCTGGGTCGGAATCGACTGAAATTGCGCTTCGGTCAGCGAACCTGGGAAACGCGAATCCGAGCGCGAGCTCTCGAAGCGCAGGCCAGCGCGGCCGTTCGAACCGTACGCATATTGCACGCCGCCGCTGAAGCTCGTCTGCTCGTACCGGTTGTTGTCGCGGTAGTTGTCGGTGCGGCGGTCCGCCACGGCGGCGTCGAACGACCACGGGCCGGCGCCATGCGCGATCGACGCACGCAGGTCGAGCGCGTCGAAGCGCCCGCCTTCCACGAACAGCGTACCGCGCGTGCCGCTACCTTGCGGACGGCGGGTGAAGATCTGGATCACGCCGCCGGTGGCGCCGTCGCCGTACAGCACGCTGCTGCCGCCACGCGTGATTTCGATGCGATCGACCGTATCGACCGGGATGCTCGAGAGCACCGTGCTGGCCAGCTCGTTTTCATTCAGGCGCACGCCGTCGACCATCACCACCACGTTCTGCGCGCTGTTGGTGCCGAAGCCGCGCAGGTCGAGGCTGAAGTCGGGCGAGCCGTCCAGGCTCTGGCGACCGAAGACGCCGCCGATCTTGCGGATGGCCGCATTGACGTCGGCCACGCCGGCCGTGCGGATCTGGTCAGCCGTGATCACGGTGGCGCCGATTGGCGTGGCGGTGGCCGGGAAGCGGGACGCGGTGACGACGACCGGCGCCAGCGTTTCCTGCGCGGTAGCGATGGTGGCGAAGGTCGAAACGGCGAGAGCGCACGCCACGGCGAGGGGCGCGCGGCGCGCAGGAGCTGCAAAAGTCATGATGAATGTGGTCTCGGTAAAGGGCGCCCTGCTGCGTCCCCGCAGCCCGGCGTCGAAGGAAGCGCGTGGCGCTTCCACCTGTCCTGGCCGGTATCCGGGCTGGCAAGCGGGACGCCCTCACCTTCCTGTCGTGCGGACAGTGGTTATCGAGATTGTCTGCCGCGGCGCAGGATGTGCGAACGCGGCGCTTGTCGACCGTTGCGGGGGCAGCACACTTCCAGGACAGCGCGTGGCGCAGGCCTGTCGTGTTTCCCGTTTAACTTCGCGCACTGGAATGCGCGCGAGAGCACCAAAACGGCGCGATTATACCGTGTCGGCACGCGCCCTGGCAGGTCAGCTGCCGCGCTTGCCGCGCGACTGCTCTTCGAGCTTGGCAGCGAGCTTCTCGGCGGCCAGGCGGGCTTTCTCGGCCACTTCGGCCGCGTGCAGCGCCAGGCTGGTCGCGCGCGAATCCGGCGTTTCCAGGCTGATGCGGCCCAGGGCGCCCTGGCGATAATCCTGCAGCAGCGAGTGCGCGGCCTTTTCGTAGTCGTACTCGCCGCCGCGCACGCGGAAGCCCCTGCGCATCGCCACGCCTTCGATGACGCCCACGCCATCCATGCCCTCGGTCTTCAGGCCGTAGCGCGCGGTGAGCAGGTGCGGGTAGCGCTGCAGCAGCAGCTCACCCAGGTATTCCGCCACTTCTTCTTCGACCAGCGCATTGGTACCGATGGCGTGGCTGGCTGCCAGCATCAGGCCGTCGGTGGCCATGGCGATCTTTGGCCACAGCATGCCGGGCGTGTCGACCAGCACCACGTTCTTGTTCAGGTACAGGCGCTGCTGGACCTTGGTCACGGCCGGCTCGTCGCCCACCTTGGCCACGCGTTTTTTCAGCAGCGCGTTCATCAACGTCGATTTGCCGACGTTGGGAATGCCCATGATCATGATGCGCAGCGGTTTGGTTGGCACGCCGCGGTGCGGTGCCAGCGACAGGGCCAGATCGGGGATGCGGGCGACGTCGGCCGGCTTCTTGGTCGTCATCGGGTAAGCCGTGACGCCGTCCTGTGCATCGTAATAGGCTTTCCAGGCGGCGGTCGCGACCGGATCGGCCAGGTCGATCTTGTTCAGGATTTTGAGGCTTGGACGCTGGCGGAATTTGCGCAGCTGGTCCACCAGTGGGTTGCAGCTCGCCTCGGGCAGGCGTGCATCGAGGACTTCGATCACCAGATCGATGTTCTCCATCTGCTCGGCCGCTTCCTTCTTGGCCGCGTTCATGTGGCCCGGGAACCATTGTATCGACATGCTGTTGCTTTCTTTATCTTTCGTTCAGGGTGCTATTTTACGCTGGTGGCGCGCGCGGGCGTGGTGAACCCGCCACAGCTGGTGTTTCTCTTGCGCATGACGTTGAGCCGTTGCAACACTGTTGACATATTCGGCGTGCACACTGGGCTTTGGCCACGCATGGTGGCGGGACGCAGCGGAGACGACATATGCGCGCACGGGACAGACTGAAACGATCGATGGCACGCTGGTATGGCGTGGGCTTGCTGTGCTGCGCCATCGCGGTGTCCGCGCTGGTCGAGCTGCCGCTGGTGCCTTACTGAACCAGCCCCGGCTCGCTGCACCCGGCCGGCGGCTGCGTGGCCGCCGGATCGAACGCCGCTAACCGTTCGCGCGCCGCCATGCGGTCCTTCGCATACTCGGCCAGGTAGCGGCTGCGTTCCTCGCTCTGCCATGCGTGATCGGGCACGCCCGCCAGCGACAGCGTGCGGCTGACCAGCACGGGGCCCTCGCGGCGCGCCAGCAAGAGCCGGTCCGGATCGGCATTCTCGCGCAGCAGATAGCCTTCGACATCGCGCAGCACCAGTGGCAATGCCGGCCCGGGGCCGGCGTCATGCAGCAGTTTGCCGTGCACGCGCAAGACCACCGCCTGCGTCCCCTGCCCCAATCGTTCGTTGAAGCTCGCCAGCGCGAACGGGCGGCCCAGCGCATCGTCGATGCGGCCACTGACCACGTAGCGGCCGGGCAGGCGCACATCGAGCGGCAGCGTGAACTCGAGGGCGTCCGGGCCGATCGCTTCACGCGGCGCGCCACTCCACATGGCCGGCAGCTCGGGCGAATAGATCACATCGAACAACACGACACCCGCACGGCCGGCCGCGGCAAAGCGTACTTCGCTGCGGATGGTGCCGTGAAAGCCGGCCAGCGCGCCCCCATGCGGCGCGAACGTGGCGCGCCAGTCGTCGCCGTCATCCCGCGAAAACGCCAGCGTCACGTGGGGCGCGGGGCGAGCTCCCTGCACAGCCATGCCCTGGGCCAGCGCACGCGTGACCACCAGCGGTACTGCCGCGCCGTGCGCGTCGACGGCGCGCAGCGAAAACGCCACGGTTTCACCCGCCGCCAGGTAGACGCGCGACTGCATGGTCTGCACCAGCACCGCCGGGTCGCTGTCGCCGCCATCGCCCCGCAGCGGAGTCGATTCACGGACCGGCTGGTTCGGATACAGCTGGTCGGGATGCTGCGCGGCCGGACGCGATGTGTGCGGGTAGCGGGACTGCTGCAGGTAGCTGCAATAGGTGTGCCCGGTCAGACGAACCTGTTCGGCAAGCTGACGACGGCGTGCGGTACGGTCTTCGCCAGTAGCGTGCATGGCCGGCACCGGCCCAAGAAAATGCAGGCCGGCCGGTGGCGGCGATGCAGCACGTGGCAGCGCCGGATCGTCCAGGTGCCAGAACAGCCCGACCACGAGTGCAGCGGCGACGACCAGCGCCAGCCAGACCTGGCGCAAACTAATTGGCCGTATCGACCATCGCTTCACGCATGACTCCGATGATGCCGGCCCAGTTGCCGTCGCCATAGTGGTCGAAGCGTTCACCGTCGTCGCGGAACACGACCGAGTGCCAGCTCCATTTGACGCTGCCGCCCTGGTTCGGCGCGGTGCCCAGGCGCAGGTCGTCGCACAGCCAGTCGCCCGGATTGCACAACGAACGGCCCGCATTGCCGGCCACGCCGCCGCTGCTGTGGTAGGCCACGACCTCGTCGTCCTGGCCCGGCAACAGGAACGAATACGCGGTGCCGCGCGCGCCGGCGTAGCGATAGAACCAGACGTTGCGGGTGTCGTTGTGGTTATACATGGCGCGCGCGGTGCTGGTCTTAAGGTCTTGCACGAGCGGCTCGGAGGTGGTCCAGGCGCCGGCGTTGGCCAGCTCGGAGCCGCCCGCCGCGCCGGCCGCGACGCGTACCCATTTGAGGTTCCAGCCGGTCTGCACGCCACCGCTGGCGGCGCACACCCCGTTGGCGTTCGCGCTGGCGTTTGTCACGGTGCGCGCCGAGCCGCCGTAATTGGCCAGCGTGTACCCAAGCAGCAGGTCGCCGGCGCTGTAGGTGGCGATATAGCACCAGTTCTGGCCCGTGCAGAAGCAGTCGAGCGCATCGCGCACGCGCCCGCTTTGCGAGGCAATGCTGCTGCGGCCATCCCAGTTGACTGCCTGCTTGTTGATGCCTGCCGCGGTAGCCGCCGGGCCCCAGTAGCGAAAGTCGCTGTAGTTGCCAGGCGCGCCGCTGCTGCTACGGCCGTTGATCCAGAGCGTGTAGTTGGTGGCGCCCGCCACGGTGCTGGCCAGCAGCAGGCACACGGTGCAGAGGATGTAGAAGGCGTACGGGATGCGGCGGTGCTTCATGCTGGTCTCCTCGCTGCCCGGCGTGTGCCGGTGCTACGTTAGAGCGCAGAATGCCGCCGCGGTTCCCCGACTATTCGAGATCGGCCAGCACCTTCAGGTGCGCCACCACGCTGCGCGCCAGCGACGACAGCTCATAGCCGCCTTCGAGGCAGCTGACGATGCGCCCGCCGGCGTATTCGTTGGCCACCGCCAGCACCTGCCGCGTGATCCACGCATAGTCCGCCTCGACCAGCCCGATGCCGCCCATGTCGTCGTCGCGATGGCCGTCGAAGCCGGCCGAGACAAAAATCATCTGCGGCTTGAACGCGTGCAGCGCCGGCAGCCACTGCTCCTGCACCAGCTGGCGCACGGTGTCGCCCTCGCAGCGCGCCGGCACCGGCACGTTCACGCAGGTGGCGGTAATCGGTTCGGGCTCGGTGTAGGGAAAGAACGGGTGCTGGAAGAAGCTCGCCATCAGCACGCGCGGATCGTCGCGAAACGCGTCGGCCGTGCCGTTGCCGTGGTGGACATCGAAATCGATGATCGCGACGCGCTGTAGCCCATGCGCCTCGAGCGCGTGGCGCGCGGCGATGGCCACGTTGTTGAAGAGGCAAAAGCCCATCGGCTCGGTCGGCGTGGCGTGGTGGCCTGGTGGGCGCACCGAGCAGAAGGCATTGGTGACCGTGCCGGCGATGACGTCGTCGGTTGCCGCCACGGCGGCGCCGGCTGCGCGCAGCGCCGCCTGGTAGCTGTGCTGATTGAGCGACGTGTCGCCATCGAGCGGGTAATAATCGCCCGACGTGGTGGGCACGTGGTCGCGCACCAGCGCCAGTGCGCCCGCCGTGTGGTTGCGCAGGATCTGCGCGGTGTCGGCCAGCGGCGCACTGCGCTGCTCGATCAGGCCATCCAGGCGCGCCAGGATCAATTGGTCGTCGATGGCCCGCAGGCGCGCCGGGGACTCGGGATGCCAATCGCCCATCTCGTGCCGCAGGCAGTCGGGGTGGCTGTAAATCGCTGTACTCATGATGCTCGGTCTCCGCCTGTGCTCATCCATTCACACCTTGCCGCGCCGTTCTCGCATAGAATCCCTTGGGACGGCTTGTTGCTGTCGACGTATGAAGATTGCCAATGACGCTAATCTACCACGGCAGGCCGCAGCGCTGCTGTGCCGCCTTGTCAATCATGCATGCGCGCCAGGTCCGCCGACCTGTTTCATGTACCGAATAACGTAAAGCCAACCATGTTCAACAAATTGCACGCCGTCGCACGCCAGGTCAACGAGGTGGTGGTCGGCAAGGACCAGCAAGTGCGCCTGGCCCTGACCTGCCTGCTGGCCGGCGGCCACCTGCTGCTCGACGACCTGCCGGGTGTCGGCAAGACCACGCTGGCGCACGCGCTGGCCATTTCGCTGGGCCTGCGCTTCAACCGCGTGCAGTTCACGAGCGACCTGCTGCCGGCCGACGTGGCCGGCATCTCGATCTACGAGCGCGAAAAGAACGAGTTCGTGTTTCATCCGGGTCCGATCTTCACGCAGGTGCTGCTGGCGGACGAGATCAACCGCGCCACGCCCAAGACCCAGTCGGGCCTGCTCGAAGCGATGGAAGAACACCAGGTTTCGGCCGACGGCGTCACGCGCGCGCTGCCCGAACCGTTCTTTGTCATCGCCACGCAGAACCCGGCCAATCAGGTCGGCGTGTTCCCGCTGCCCGAGTCGCAGCTAGACCGCTTTTTGATGTGCCTGACGCTGGGCTACCCGGACGCCGCCGCCGAACGCGCGCTGCTGATGGGCGAAGACCGGCGCGCGATGCTCAAGACGCTGCAGCCGGCGATGCAGGCCACCGAACTGGCCGCGGCCCGGCACCAGCTGCGCACCATTCACGCATCCGGCGCCCTGATCACGTATGTGCAGGCGCTGGCACAGGCCTCGCGCCAGAACGGCATGTTCGCCGAAGGCCTGTCGCCACGCGCCGCGATCGCGCTGCTGCAGGCCGGGCGCGCATGGGCCGCGCTCGAAGGGCGCGACCACGTGATCCCCGAGGATATCCAGGCCGTGCTGGTGCCGGTCTGCGCGCATCGCCTGCGGCCAGTGCGCGCCGCCCACGGCACCGCACTGGCCAGCCGCGACCTGGTGCTGCAGCTGCAAAAGGCGGTCCCGGTCTGATGGCGCTGGCGCTACGGGGCTGGTTGCGCCGCACGACCGGCGTGTGGCTGCCGCGCGGTGGCGCGCTCGATGCGGGCGAGGTGGTCATCAGCCAGCGCCGCGTGTTCATCGTGCCGTCACGCGCGGGCCTGGGGTTCGTGCTGCTGCTGGCCGTGCTGCTGGTCGGATCGGTCAATTACGGGCTGGGCCTGGGCTTCGGCCTGACCTTTCTGGCACTGTCATGCGCACTGGTCGACATGGTCGCCACCTACCGCAATCTGGCGCAGCTGCGCCTGCAGCAAGGTCGCACGGCGCCCGTGTTCGCGGGCGAGGTTGCGCAATTCGAGCTGCAGGTCATCAACCGCACGCGCCTGGCGCGCTACGCCGTCCGCGCCGATTTTGCCGACTGGCCTGAGCCGCGCCACGTCGCCGACATCGCCGCCGGCACGCAGGCCACCGTGACGCTCACGCTGCCGACCACCGCGCGCGGCTGGGCGGCGCCGGGGCGCGTGAAGCTGTCGACGCGCTTTCCCCTTGGCCTGTTCGTCGCCTGGAGTTACTGGCGGCCCGCGGCGAGCGTGCTGGTCTATCCGCGCCCTGAAGACGGCGCGCCCGGCCTGCCGCTGCAGGGCGGCGGCGGCAACAGCGTGCGCACGGCAGGTCACGATGATTTTGCCGGCGTGCGCAATTACCAGGCCGGCGACTCCCCGCGCCAGATGGCGTGGCGCCAGATCGCGCGGCTCGATCCCAGCATCGGCGGCCAGCTGGTGACGAAACACTTCGAAGGCGGTGGCGGCGACGAACTGGTGCTCGACTTCGACCGCCTGCCACGCGACCTCGACCTCGAACTGCGCCTGGCGCGCCTGACGCGCTGGGTGCTGGAAGCGGAAAGCCGCGCCCTGCCCTACGCCTTTCACCTGGGCGTCGTGCGCATCGATGCCGGCAGCGGCGCGGCGCACCAGGCGGCGTGCCTGCGCGCGCTGGCCCTGTACGGCATCGAGGGCCCCGCATGAACTTGCTGCGTACCCCGCTGCCACGCGACAAGGCCGACACGCTGCTGCTCCTGGCCAGTGCGGTGCTGGTGCTGGCGCCGCATGCGCTGCATCTGCCGTGGTGGGTCTCGCTCCTGTGCGCGGCCACGCTGGGCTGGCGCGCCGCGATTACGCTACGCGGCAAACGCATGCCCAAGGCCATCGTGCTGCTGCCGATCGCGATTGCCGCCATGGTCGGCGTGCAGTTCAGCTACGACACGCTGCTTGGCAAGGACGCCGGCGTGGCAATGCTGGTGCTGCTGGTGGCCTTCAAGATGCTCGAGATGCACGCGCGGCGCGACCTGTTCGTCGTGGTGTTCCTGTGCTTCTTCCTGGTGCTCACCAACTTCTTTTACGCGCAAGGAATCGGCACGGCGGTCATGATGATCGCGTCGGTGCTGCTGCTGCTGGCCACGCAGCTGTCGTTCCAGTTCACCGGCGCGGTACCGCCACTGCGCACGCGCCTGGCAATGGCCGCGCGCATGCTGGCCTTTGCCGCGCCGATCGCGATCGCACTGTTTGTCGTGTTCCCGCGCATCCAGGGCCCGCTGTGGAGTATGCCGGGCGGCCCGGGCGCCGGCACCTCGGGCTTGTCGGACCAGATGGCGCCGGGCCAGATGTCGAATCTGGCGCTGTCCGAAGAGCCGGCGTTTCGCGTGCGCTTCTTCGGCACACCGCCGCTGGCGCCCCAGTTGTACTGGCGCGGCCCGGTGCTCGATGCCTTCGACGGCCTGACCTGGCGCCGTGGTGACAACATCGCGTCGGGCCGCAATCTGCGCCTGTCGGTTGGCGGGCCGGGCCTGGACTATGAAGTCACCCTCGAACCGTCGCAGTCGCGCTGGGTGTTCGCGCTCGAGATGCCGGGCGAATTGCCCGTCGTGCCGGGCCACGAACTGCGCATCTCGCCGCAGTTCGAACTGACGGCCGACGCGCCGCTGGCAAGCCGCGTGCGCTACCGCGCCAGCTCGCACGTCGAGTATGCGCTGCAGCGTGGTCCGGCCCTGGCCGACGCCAATCGCTGGCTGTTGCTGCCGTATGGCTTCAATCCGCGCGCCCTGGCTGCCGGCATGGCCTTGCGCGCGCTGAACGACCCGGCCGCGCGGGTCGACGCCGTGCTGCGCCAGTTCCGCGAGCAATCGTTCGAATACACGCTGGCCCCGCCGCTGCTCGGGCGCCATACGGTCGACGAATTCCTGTACGGGACGCGCTCCGGCTTTTGCGAGCATTACTCGGGCGCGTTCGTGTTCCTGATGCGCGCGGCCGGCGTGCCTGCACGCGTCGTGACCGGCTACCAGGGGGGCGAGCTCAATCCCATCGACGGCTTCATGACGGTGCGCCAGTCGGATGCCCACGCCTGGGCCGAAGTCTGGATCGCAGGCCGCGGCTGGTTGCGCGTCGATCCGACGGCGGCGGTGGCGCCGGAGCGCGTCCGGACCGGGACCAACCGGGCCACGGAACGACCCGCGCCATTCGGCATCGAAGCGCTGCGCGGCGTGAACCCATTCGGACAGGAAGCCGGCGCCTGGCTGGCCGACATGCGCAACGCCATGGGCGCGCTGAACAACGGCTGGAATCAGTGGGTGCTGAACTACACGCCGGAACGCCAGCGCAGCGTCGTGCAGGGCTTGCAGGACAAGTTGCTGGCCTGGCCATTCGGGGTTGTGCTGGTGCTGGCCGGATTGGCCTGGTGGGGGATGAAAATTTTGCGGCGCCGTCGCGAAATCGACCCGATCGATGCTCTATACTCGGTCTTGTGCAAGCGTCTGGGCCAGGCCGGCCTGCCGCGCGCGCAAGACGAAGGGCCGAGCGCCTACGCGGCGCGCATCCTCGCCACCGATGCGGCTACCGCCACCGGCGCGCAGGCCCTGGGCCTGCCCGCCCGCGAGGCCGCCATCGCCTTCCTGCGTCGTTACAGCGCCTGGCGCTACGCCGCGCCCGCAGCCGATCCCCGGCTCCACGCCACCTTGAAACGTCTATTGTCGCAAGTCAGATGAAATTAATTGTTACCCTGTTCGCCGCGCTCGCCCTTGCCGCCAGCGCGCATGGCGATGCGCTCGCCGCCCCTGCTTCCGACAGCAAGGCGCGCAGCACGCAAGCCAAGACCAAGGCCGCGAAATCCAAAGCGGCAGCGAAGGTGAAATCGTCCAAGGCGCGCCACACGGCCGCCAAGGCCGCGCCAGTTGTTGCAGCCGGCGCCGCTGCTGCCAGCGTCGTCGATACCGACAACGAGCACGTCAACTTTCTCGAATGGCAACCGGTGCGCGAATTCATCGACGGGATGGTGACGCAGCACGGCTTTGAACGCACGGCGCTCGAGACGCTGTTTGGCCAGGTGCGCTTCATCGATACGGCCGTGCAGCTGGTCAAGCCGGCGCCGCCGGGCAAGCCGAAGAACTGGCAAGCCTACAGCGCCCGCTTCATCGAGCCGATCCGGATCCGGGCCGGCGTGCGCTTCTGGGAACAGAACGCCGAGGCGCTCAAGCGCGCCGAAGCGGCCTATGGCGTGCCGGCCGAGATCATCGTCGGCATCATCGGCATCGAGACCATCTACGGTCGCGACACTGGCCGCTTCCGTGTGCTCGACGCGCTGACCACGCTGGCGTTCGCCTACCCGGAGTCACCGAAGCAGGCCGCGCGCCAGGCGTTCTTCCGCGACGAACTGTCCAGCACGCTGATACTGGCGCGCGAGCGCGGCTACGATCCGTTCTCGTTGCTCGGCTCGTTTGCCGGCGCCGTCGGCATGCCGCAGTTCATGCCAAGCAATATCCTCAAGTATGGCGTGGACTTCGACAACGACGGCCGGGTCGATCTGCGCGGCTCCAGCGTGGATGCGATTGGCAGCGTGGCGAACTTCCTGGTCCAGCATGGCTGGAACGCCGAACATCGCGGACCGGTGGCGTATGCCGCCGATGTGTCGCCAACGCGCGCCTGGGAGCCGCTGCTCGAACTCGGCCTGGAAGCGACGCTGCGCCCGGAAGCGCTGCGCGCGGCCGGCGTCGTAACCGGCACGGCGCTGCCGGCGGAGACCCGGTACGGCCTGATCGACCTGCAGAACGGCGCCGAGCCGACCGAATACTGGGTCGGGAACGACAATTTCTACGCGATCACCAAATACAACCGCAGTTATTTCTATGCGATGTCTGTCGTGGATCTGGGTCGCGCCGTGCGGGCTGCGCGGCCGGAGTGAAGCAAGACACACTCCATTTCCGAATGGGAAAATTTGTAATCCTTTGTAACAAGTTTCCTGCCAACTTTCATTATTGCTGATCAGCACCCGCTCGCATACCCCCCAGGGGTATGCGAGCGCATCTTGACATTATTCGTACTAAATATATTACGAATGTGGTCATACTCCCCATTTTCTTTCCATTTAGTCAGCAATTTCCATACTGTGCGGCATCAAACGCTGGATGCCCGTACACTAATGATTAATCAAAAAACAATAGTTCTTTCACGTGACTATATGAGAGAATTGCATTGAGGCTATTGTTGCAAGTAGACAACGATAACCGAATCGAAAGAAACGATTCCGGCTTGCTCATGAGTATCGGTATCGAAATAGTTGTACAATTGAATAGAAATTTACGAAAGTAAAAACCGGACTCGAC
>Ga0308169_10001889_pt1 | contig 22998 bp, 35 predicted proteins | sample PhyBR1_2_FD_202139 | JGI IMG/M metagenome (GOLD analysis project Ga0308169, IMG submission 202139) | Phyllosphere microbial communities from UC Gill Tract Community Farm, Albany, California, United States - DLSLSB.R1 | ecosystem: Host-associated > Plants > Phyllosphere > Unclassified | place...
GCGGGGTGAGGGCGTACGTGACGTGGTTGAGCTGCGGGTCAGCGCCTCGTGCCGACGGCTGGTGGTCCTCTGACTGTGCAGGCGACGGGTCATGAAGCGAGAAGCGAAACTCACGACGGTCCCGGGGAAGCCCTCCGTGCCGGCCGCATCGAGGTAGGTGAAGGTGATGCTCGACGTGTTGTGCGCGGTGACAGTCCAGTTGCGCTGCGCGTCAGCTCAATGCCAGCAGCATCTTGCGCTGACCCGAACCCACCTCATCGTAGCCTATGAACCCGCCGTGCAAGGCGTTCTGTCCATCGTGCTCGTTTTCGGACACGTGGAAGTCGTCTCCGTCAATCGCGAACGTGCCGTTCTTGATCCGGTTGGCGTATCGGCTACTAGTCAGCCCTGTATCCGACCCACTCGGCGCTCCCAGCTCACCCAACTATGGCGCCCACGTAGGCATTCTTGGTCCGGGCCTGCTCGACGTAGAAGCTCGGGTCGTCGTACCCGACGACCACATCCCTCGGCACGCCGTCCTTGTCGTCCACAAACAGACTCGTCAGTCGCGCCCCGAACGGCAAGAACGTCGCGTTGATCCCCTCGGCGGCGATCGTGATCGGTACGAGCGGGTCGAGGTTCCCGACGTTGTGCGACAAGCCGAGGATGGGCAAAACCGAGGCAGGCAGGAGGTGGGTGAGGCGCATGGTTGCGAATGCCACACCGATGGCGAGCAGGGAGGGGATGATATACCCTACTGGCCGGGTGTTACCACTGGCGGGCCCGCGCGGGGCGGCTGGGGTCGACATGGAGCGAGAAGTCGGGCGGGCGGGCGGTCAGAATGATGGACGAGCGATGACAGAGAAAGGGAGAGGTCGGTGTCCGGGATCAGGCTGTTGAAAGCGACGAGGATCAGCTGATCTGGTCAGATCTGGTTAGCGCTGGGAGTACAGAGGTGATTGCATGTGGTGCTAGTGCATTGATATATCCGACGACGGCATCGTCCAGGTGGAGAGGCGAGCACGCGGCGTAATGTGGACCGAGATGGTGCGAGATTGGTGCGATGATATCCGGCCCGGTTATCGATCGGAAATCCTCCGTCCACGGCCGATTACGGGACTTAATCCGCCGCGCCAGAGGTTTCGGTAGGGGCCGCCGAACAAGGAGAGGGAATCTGCAGGCGCAGAGGAAAAGTCGCTTGTTACAGCATGCGTGCGCTCTTATGGGCTTCTGTGGTGCGGTCTGGGACCTTGTGAGGCTAGAACATACACCAAGATTGCGTCGACGACAGCAGGTAGCCTCGTCTTCTTGGTGGTCCCGCTGTGGGGCTGATCAGCAGTTACGGCAACCACAATTCCATCGCTGGCTCTGTGACGTCGGTCAAACCATGTCATCGCCCTCGTTCCTCGTCTCCACCGTGTCGCCCGACCCGGCAAGCTCCCCGGCCGACTGGATAGCCTTTGTCGCTCCCGCTTCCTCCGCTCTCACCCCTTTCACCGATCCCACATTTGACTCAAGAAGCAATTATCGTATGCATGCAAGGCATGCCAGGGCCCCCAAGGAACCACCAGACCGGAATCGGCGCTACGAATGACTCGTTGAGTGGTACGACGGTGAAACATGATGTCCTGCGGGAAGCAACCATACGTCACATCACACCGCTCACCGTGCGCCCACACAAAATCAATGGAGCGTCTGCAGGGCACCAACGGGCCTAGTTTGGGGGCTGCCAGCAACCTTTCAGCTGATCTTTTGAACTTTTCTCATCTCTCTGCATATCTGCCTATCGACCGCTAGATACGCTCACACGACAGCAAGACCGCCTAACAGGAAAAACACAGCCGATAACGAAGACGGCGGACCATGGCGCCAATAACACGCCTGCTCATACTCGTCTCGGCGATTGCGCACCATGCCTTTGGATTCTCGTTCAACACCTCGACACCTAACCAGTGCGGACAGCTGACGATACAATGGTGAGCAGTTCCCTGGGCTCCCATCTCATGGCACATCTGATGCCAGGGACGGCGGTCAGGAACCCTTCCAGTTCGTACTGATTCCGGTGAGTTGCATCTCCAGGCGATCGGGCTGAAGCTGACGGGCAGACCATCGAAGTTTCGGCGGGCCACATACAGAACATCTCCATCCCTCGAGGACTTTCCCAGCCTTACTCGTACACGTTCGACCTAGAGCAGCCCGCAGGCCTCGAGTTCCTCGCGACGATGTACGACTCGACCGGCTTCGGCTCGGGCGGGACCACACCGGTGTTGAGTGAGTGGGCGGCGCCATTTCATTCATCGTGTCCTCCTTTCCTTTAGAGTAAAGACTGACCCCGCAGCGGTCGGCTCATCCGACAACACCTCGTGCTTGTCCACCGACCTCAACTACAGCTTCACCTTCGAGATCTCGCCGACGGAGAACCCATCACAATGTTCCTCGCAGACCATCACTTGGCCTTCAAGCGTCACGCGCCCGGTCAACCTTTTCGGCCTCATCCCCGGAGGCACGGCCTTCCAAATCCCAATCCCGCAAGATGGGACGTCGTACGACTGGCAAGTCAACATCGACGATGGGACGCAGTACCTCCTTGCCATGTCGGACTCGGGACCGGCCGTCACGGGCGGATCGTCGCCTCTCATTACGGTTGCGGGCGGGTCGGATTCGTGCATGAACAGCACGTCGCCGCGAGCGGGCGGAGGTAGCGGGTCGGGTAGCGGGACGGCTACGAGTGCTGGACCCAGTGCGAGCGCGAGTGTCTCGGGCGTCGGCGGAGGCTCGTCGGGCGGAACGAGTGGAGGGAGCAATGGGTCGGGGCAGGATAACACGGGTGGAGGCGGAGGTGGATCGGGAACGCCCGTTGGGGCGATCGTCGGCGGAACAGTCGGCGGAGTCGCCTTCCTCGTCTTGCTCGCCGTGCTGCTCTTCTTCTGTCTCAGGCGGCGCGCGAGGGAGAGGCGAGACTCGACCGACCCTATCATCAGGTCGTACGGCGCGAACGGAGCGCAGACAACCGAGAAGAGAAGGACGGGCGCGATGGACTTGCTGGCCGGTCGAGGAGGTCGGGCGGAACGGGCATTGTCCGATGACAGTCAGGTCGAGACGGGCCTTCGAGGGGACGAATACCAACCCAGTCCATTCACGTACCCCGACTCGATGCAGGCCGCGGGTATGACGGGCGCTGCGGCAGCTGGGGCGGGAGCAGGTGCGGGCAACCGAAATAGTCTCCCGGCATCAGAGAAGACCGGTACGCCCCCCGCGGCTGCGTTCGCAACGGGCACGGACACGCGACCGAGTTTCGAGTCGAGTAACACGACGAACAACTCGCACCCAGGCCATACGACGGCCAACGGGGCTCCCGCCTCCCCCATCGTACCCCCGCCTTCCGATACGGGCCGTACGGACGCGGCCACGCTGGGTCACGGCGTACAGAGAAACTCGTCCATCGCCAAACATGGACAACATGGTGCGGCACTCGCGGGAGATACTCCAGCTGCCGCTGGGCGTCCTCTGCCTGGGACGCCCACACAGCGGTTTGTGCAGCATGAAGATTCGGGCGAGGTTGTGTGAGTGTTGCTTATCGCTTGAGGAGGACGGTGGACGTTGGCTGATCATAGCGACCTTCCGCCCAGGTACGATCAGTTGCGAGCGAGGAACCCGGACCCGTCGCAGTGAGGTGGGCAGTGATAGTTGCTGGAAGCGTGGTGTGGTGGAGGGCAGCTAAGGGCGGGCGAGTGAACCGAAGGATGCTGACTGGCCCATTGGCGGCAAAGAGCTGGACAAACTGCCCTTGGGGGGATTATGAGCTATGCGTTCGCCAGGGAGCTGGGAGTTGTACACATGCGGCGAGCGATAGATATTCTATACATGTTTTTATACTAATGGCTCAATCACAGGCAAAACATACACGCATCAGATGAGGTTGCTCTCGGTGCTTCGAGAACGATTTTCTCGGCTCTGCTGTCTGCGTGCAGTTCGCGCGCTCGCATGCCTCATTGCGTCAGTGCACCTGCCAGACCAGGCACTGCGTTAACGGAGATGAATCAGCCTGAGCTTGCTTAGTTGGCAGCTCCGTAGGCAGCAAAGGCCAGCTCGACTAGCGCGACTGGGCAGGACAGGGTCGGATCGGGCTTTCCCCCTTTCCGTGGAGGTTGGAAGTCGTAGCGCTAATTTCGGCCTCGTGGGTTCTGAAACGAGAAGAAGCATGCAGGCGGAGGTTGTTTCCGGCCATGAGGGAGTGGATCCGCAGTTGGTCATCGTACGACACGACAGCTGCATGGGATTCTCAAGGCTACGCGCTCGGCGCATGCATCCACTGACGACTTGGCTTACCAAAAGACAGACGCAGGCAGCGCGGAGCAGACGGCGCATTCGGGCGCCGAGGTGAGGTGCCTTGTCTGGTGAGCTTACGCAGCCGGGGGAAATCCGCGGACTTGTTTGATGTTGGGCGCGCGGGTTTCAGGGAAAGGAGCAACCAAGGAATCGTCCCACCATCCGAACGGAGCCATCAACATTTTCTCAGAACCCACCCGCGTGGACCGGCCTCCAGACCAATCATCGACCTCTACTTACTTACCACACGTCCACACCCACACAATCTTTACACGCCCGGTCTCGTACGGCATCCTCATCGCTACCACTCGCTCGACTGCATATACCTCCAGTCGGCACACAGACAGCTCGTCGACCACACCTCCGACCTGGGATATCCTTGTTTGGCTCGATCGACTTTCGGACCAGACCCGATTCGCGTCGAGGTACATATCGACCCACGCATATTTTTGCCGCTGCTTCCATCGACTCATCGGTCTGTAGCGTCCCCGTTCGCTCTTGAGGTGTGTTCATCGAAAAGGTGCGTCGTCAGTCGCTGTTTGGGGTCGTCCGCGCCCGGACCACCCGGCAGACTCGGCGCTTGAGGCTGACTGTGCAGAGCTCGGCCGTAGCAAAGCACCACTTCAATTCTTAGCTCCTTCCTTCACACATCTCATCTCCTACCATGGACGGCGCATCACACACGATCGTGCGCCCGACTTCGGTCGACCTGAAGGCCGTCGGCGCCTGGGGTCTGGAGGGCCTGTCCAAGGCGCGCTTCTCCTTCGATACGTGAGTAGTCGGGCCTACCCGTGATGCCGTGTCCGGCTGACGGTAGGAAAACCACCGCTGCGACGATCCTTGCTGTGGTCATTTCGCTGCTTATCCTCGAGCAGGCAGTCTACCGGGCCAAGAAGCAACACTTGCCCGGAGACAAGTGGACCATCCCCGTCATCGGCAAGTTCGCGGACAGTCTCAACCCCTCGCTGGAGAACTACAAGAAGCAATGGTACTCTGGTCCTCTCTCTGCCGTCTCGGTCTTCAACATGTGAGTGTCGGCGTCAGTGCGATGGTAGCAAGAGAGCGGGATCGGTCGACGTGCCGATCTCGCACGGTCCCGCAATAGGACCCATGGGCTATCTCGCTGACGCGCAGCTTCATCGTGATCGGCTCGTCGAACGAGATGGCGCGAAAGATTCTCAACTCGCCGAACCACGCCGAGCCGTGCCTCGTTCACGCGGCCAAGAAGGTGCTGTCCCCCGACAACTGGGTCTTCCTGCACGGCAAGGTCCACGCCGACTACCGCAAGGCGCTCAACGTCCTCTTCACCAAGGCCGCGCTCGCGACCTACCTGCCCATCCAGGAGAAGATCTACCGCAACTACTTCAAGGAGTGGATGTCGGTCAAGGAGACTCGACCGTACATGATGCCGATGCGTGACCTCAACATGGAGACGTCGCTGTCGGTCTTCCTGGGGCCGTACCTCACCGAGGCGCAGAAGCAGGAGATCAACGACAAGTACTGGCTCATCACCGTCGCGCTCGAGCTCGTCAACTTCCCGTTCGCGTGGCCGGGGACCAAGATCTACAATGCCATCAAGGCGAGGAAGCTCGTGATGAAGTACCTGGAGGCGGCGTCGGCCGCGTCCAAGAAGCGGATGGAGGACCCGGAGGCCGAGTCCGAGTGCCTGCTGGACGAGTGGACACGCGCGATGATCCGTTCGAGGCAGGGCGCCAACGCCGACGGCGAGCAGGCGCGTCTGCTCAGCCGAGAGTATTCGGACCGCGAGATCGGTATGGTCGTGCTCTCGTTCCTGTTCGCCTCCCAGGATGCCATGTCCAGCGCGATTGTCTACGCCTTCCAGCTCACGGCGGACCACCCGGACGTGCTCGCCAAGATCAGGGAGGAGCAGTACCGCGTGCGAGGAAACGACCTGGACGCCCCGCTTACGCTTGAGCTGCTCGACGACATGGTTTACACCCGGGCGACTATCAAGGAGGTCCTCCGACTTGCCCCGCCCGTCATCATGGTGCGTTCACCCATCCCTTGACAGCATGACGGTCAGTAGCGCTGACGACAGGTGCCGTACCTCACAACCAAGGCGTTCCCGATCGAGAAGAACTACACCGTGCCAAAGGGATCGATGATCATCCCCGCTTTCTGGAACTCGCTGCACGACGAGACCGTCTACCCCGAGCCGGATTCGTTCAAGCCCGAGCGATGGCTTCCGAACGAGGACGGATCGGAGCCCCTGGCCGAGACCAAGCCGCAGAACTATCTCGTCTGGGGCAGCGGCCCGCACAAGGTGAGCCGAAGAGTCTGCTGTCATGGCACACAAGCTGACGAACAGTGCATCGGTGGACAGTACGCGTCGATGCACCTCGCCGCCACGCTCGGTACCGCCAGTGTCCTGATGAACTGGGAGCACGACAGGACGCCTCTCAGTGACGATATCAAGGTCATCGCTGCGTGAGTCGAGGCCAACAGCTTGACCATCATGTCGTGCTCACCCGCAGCATCTTCCCGAAGGACGAGCTCCGACTCAGGTTCACGCCCCGAGCTCCCCCGTCATAAACGGGACCATGGTCCCTTTGATCGACGAGGACGGCCCCTTGCGTTCTCGGTCTCTTGCTTCTTTTCCGGCAACTCTACGATAATACCATACCTTTACATCGATACCCGGCGAGCGGGCGCGCGAATGGCATGAGACGGAACATGACGAGACGGGCGGTGGTCATGATGTAGCTTACAGCGATGGCAGTGGATGTGGGGACGGGCGGTGGAGGTGTGTACGGCGAGACTGGGTGGACCACTGAAAAGGGGACGACTCGAAGTGCATGCATGCCAAATTATGTCTAATCTTGGCTGGCGATGATCGATGGATTTTTGTCCCCCCGGCAGTGAGCGTGTGCGGGCGAGGACAATAAAATGTGCGCGATCAGATTAGATCAGATCGCAGGCATGAGAGCGAACAAAGACTGGCGGAGGAGCTGCGATCGGTGGGGAGACAGGACTGCATCTCCATCTGGCCGCAGACATCGCACGTCAGACGAGCAGATCGACCACCCCGAAGTCATTGCTGCGAAGGGGACCCTCGTGTTTATTGACAAGTTTGCGTGTGGACGATAATCGGCGGCAAGTGATTCCATTTCGTGCCTTTCTACTAGTTAGTCTTGTTGCTTCCCGCCTTTCGTCACGCATCCGCCCTCGTTCTCGCTCTTGACCTCGCATCATGTCCGATGTTGTACGCTGTTCAGCTTGATCCCATACATACATTCAGACACACGCCCACCCGAGCACGCGCGCACGCACACCGCTGAGCGGTTCGTCCCCGCCCCGCATTGACCCCGCCGTTCGAACACCAGCAGTCGGCCTCAGGCTTCTTTGATCGGCATCATCCCACTCGACGCGACATGTCGGAGCCGGTCGACCCAGACAAAGACGGTCCGGGCACGGGTGAGATATGCACAGCTGATGCTGGACCAGGCTGACGACGCGCAGGGGATGACCTGTCGGTGCCGGGTTCGTCGTCGCGGAGCGTCACGCCGACATCGGGCCACGGATTCTTGGACCAGGTGGCCCGGTGGGGACCTGACGACCAACCCTACGCTGTCAATGCAATGCCGCCGTCGTCCACGGCCGCATGGGGATCAGGATCATCGTCGGCGACGCGGAGTGCTGGCGCCAGTGTCAACACGCAGATGATGTTGGGGAAGAAGGGGTCGTTCTCACCGCCCCCGACACGTCCACCACCTGGCCCTCCACGTATGCTTCGTGCTCCGTTGGACATGGACGTGAACTTGGAGCTGACAAGCCAGCATCAGGTCCTCCCCCATTACCGCCCGCACCCGTGACGCCCACCAGCAGTTCCCACCCATATACGCCCGCGTCCTCGCACCCCTTTGCCAATCCCAGTCCAAACAGAAACAGCCCAATATCGAAACGGACTGTCTCAACCCCAACAACCTCCACAGCGACCCCGCCAACAAACCCGCAATCCCAGGCGCGATCGCAGGCACAGCACACAAACGCCTACGCCTCGCCGTCATACACGTCCCCGTCGCCCGCCGCGCGAGCCGCATCACTCAGCTCGCCCCATGCCTCAGGCAGCGGCTCACATCCGGGCATCTCTCACGTGTCCGCCTCTCCCTCGTCATCCGCATCGCCCTACCTCCCCAGCATGGCGAGCACTCTTTCCCCCGCCCTTCCTCCGCCAACTTCCGCCCTGCCCGAGCTCCCCTCGTCGGTCATGGGGCACAGGCGGACAGTATCCGTCTCGTCCAGAACGAGCAAGACGTCGAAGCGAGTATCTCATTCTCCGCCGCGCGTGTCGCCCCGGAACTCATCCCTGCTCGGATCGCAGCAACGAGAACAGCAGACGGCATCGGCATCGGCGTCGGCATCTGCGGCGAGCTCGAGCTCGAGCCATGCAGCCCATCCATTGGCCTCAAGCTCGGCGATACATGTGCAGAGTCAAGTGCGGGATCCAAGCAGCTCGACGAAGCCGCCCCGCACTCCCTCGAGACACCTGCTACAGACTGCGCTGGACCTCGCGCAGAGGGCGGTGGAAATGGATAAGCGAAACGACGTGACGGGCGCGCTGGCGGCTTACAGGGAGGCGGTCAGCCGCTTGAAGAGCGTCATGGCGAGGGTGGGGGTCGAGCCGACGGAGAATGGCAGACCGCGGAAAAGTACAGGCAGGGCGGAGGAGGAGGGGAGGACCTTGAGGGGTATTGTGAGTGTTGCCGGTGGTGTCTGGCATGGAAATCCTCCGCTGGAAAGGCCGGCTGACGGCAGCACGATGCGTATGAGGCGAGAATTGTCTTGCTAAGCTCGTTCGAAGAAGCGGAGCACGCAGATGACGATGAGCCGGAAGTGCAAGAACAGCGCAAATCGGCCCACCTATCTGAAAGCGCGGCGAGGAGAGCAGAGCAACGGGCATCGGCCTCACATTCGACAGCTACGCTCGTCCCCGCACAACATGGCACCGGACAAGGACAGGCGCGATCTTCGGGAGAGGCCACACCACCGCCGTCATTCGATGATACGGGTACAGGCATCGGCAATTTCATGATGACCACGCAAGGCGATATCGTGGCGCTACCGCTCGACCCAGTTGGGACATCCTCGTTGGCGCACGGCTCGCCGGAGGACACAACTTTCACGTCGACATTCTCGTCTCGACCACTCTCGACGCGCACGTCAAGTCTGCATTCCTCGGAGAGAGGGACCCAGATGCACCCTCTGCCTCTGCATGAAGATGTCGACGCGCAACAGGTCCACCAGGGACATACCGCCACGGGATCGCCAATACAGCCTCCACCTCGCCGGACCTCCATGATCGCGCAGCAGTATGCACAACATGGGCCGTCCACTCTGGGATCACCCGCGTCAGCGCGGTATTCCGACTCATCGCATGCGTCCCAGACGCCCACCGAATCTTCTGGCCGTCGACGAGGCGCCCGTGCCCCGCGGACATCAGTCGGCATAGAAAGCGAGCTGAATATCACAGAGGAGGAGCCGGACGATGGAATGGAAGTTCTCGCGCGGACGCCGCACACGGATCAGCTGCAGCAGCATCCATTGATCGCGGCGCAACTGTCGCCCAGGCGAGAATCGATGCCAGGCGGCATGGGGGTCGACGCTCGGGACCGGCCGTTACCGCCTTTACCGAACTCTGCACCTGTGGTGGACCAGGGCGGACGAGTCGTCTCTGGCTCGCATACGCGCCAGGTGTCTGGCTCGAGCTCGTCCGGCCGTCCGCCGTCAGGCACGTTCCTGGTCAACCCCAACGTGCATCAAGCGATGCTCACGCAGCGGCGGACATCTCGAGGAGTCGACGGTGTTCCGCTTGGGCCGGCTGTCGCGGCGGCCCACGCTACGAGTTCAGGCTCGCACATCGACGGTCTGCCCGGGCCGAGCCAGTCTCAGCCGTTCCCATACACCCAGCACCCGTCCCCTGGCCCATCCGACGCTGGGTCTGGCGTGCATACGCCCAGGAGCCGTACGCGCTCTCAGCCTGGCAGCGTCAGCGGCCGGATGTCGATGGATGAAGTCCCGCCATTGCCCCATACTGTCCGACATCGAACATCGTTCACCTCGTCTCTCACCGGCCGAGTCTCGTCTCAATCTTCGCAGGGGCACGGCAATGGCCTGCGCATCAACACGGATCGCTCGTCGTCGCTCGTTCCTCCCTTACCCACTTCCTCCCGCTCCAGCATGCGCTCGCATACGCCCTTTGCACATTCACCCTCCGGCACCCTCATCTCCCCCATCCCTGAGCCCCAACCCTCCGAAACCGTACACCGGTCGTTCCACCTCCTCCGCCTCATTTGCAAGTCCATGGACCCCATGTCCACTGGCGCGTACCTCACATCGTCCATCCACGTCTCCCCGGCCGTATGGCAGCCCAGCGCGTGGTCCAAGGCAAACGGGAAGCTCGTTAATCCCCCGCGGATTATCGCGCAGGACGTGAAGTTACGCGTGCTCGAGACGATGTGCTTCCACCTGGATCTCATCAACAAGAATACGAGGGACCTGATCGATGGAGATCGGAGCTTTGCGCACGGAAGGCGTATATCGGGGAGCCTGGAGGAAGTGGAGCGTACAAGAAGGGAGGCGGAGGTACTGGGCAAGGAGCTTGCCAAGTCCCTGAGCGCCCTGGACGAGGACATGACGGTGGGGTATAAGAGTCTGATCAAGGCGGGTGTGCCTGTCGGGAGCTGGAAGGAGAAGGGCGGGGGGAAGAAGGCTGGGGTGAGTCGCGCGCTATGCTGGACGCGGGACGAACTGGTCGCCAGCGCTGATGCCAGAACTCGATGTCGTGGAGCTCGAAACTCAAGGACAAGATGACGAATGGCAAGACGCTAGAGTCGCCGGATCGTTATGTCGACTTGCTGTCGCACTTTTCGTTTTTGTCGCAGGTGCTTAGTGAGTGTGATGCGTCTCCACCGGAGGGAGGGGAGAGCTGTCACGTGCCATGGCGCGCAGTGGATCTGGAACTGACCGCAGACGAGCACCTTCTCAACTTCACGGGCCTGTGCACATCCCACTACGCCGTCATGCCAGAGATCCAGTACCGTCAGGTCGAGAGCCGCATTTCGAGCGCAGCGAATTTCTTCAGCGCGGCGCTCGTGCCGTTCATCCTGGATGACGTGATGCAGTTTGTGGTGAGTCGGGCTGAGGGTGTTCTGGACAGAAGTCGGGCGGATAGCTGACTTAAGTCGCGGTACATTAAGGGGGGCGCGAAGTACCTGGAGGAGTGAAGCGGGAGTGCAGCCGCCGTTCATGGGGCCGTCCAGGTCGAGAGGGACGGAAGAAAGCGGCAACCGGCGTGAGATTGCCCGTAGAAGAGCTGTGTACATTCCCTGATGTTTGGCAGTCACGATCACATGCCGGACGATGAAATGGAGCATGGCGTATTCCGAGCTCTAGTCCTTCAGCACAGCTTGCAAAGTTTGTCTTGTCGCTCTCTGACCAGTTCTGAACCACCGCCGATGCTCCATACGTGTCAGAGACGTACGAGTCTCACTACTGTCGTAGCCTTGCGTAGAGTCGATCCTGATGTAGAGGTGAACTAGAGAAGTGATGTCTGTTAGTTGACAACAAGATACATTCTTTGAGGGGCTATGGGTACCGGCAGGGCTGCCTTGCATATATGGCCCTCCCTCATGTCTAGCCGCCGTCTCTGGCCGTCAATCTCTCCACTGCGACCCCCTAGCCATCCCTCCACGGGTCTCAACGTTTGCACCTTGTCCGCAGACTTGTCTGAAGACGGAGCATCAATTCTCCTCTCGAACCCTGAAACGCTGTGGTGCGGCGACGCCTTCCGCATTCGCAAAATCGTCCGGCGAGGTCGGACGTCTCTGGCCAGGGAAGGCTACACAGGCGCACGTCGTCTTGCCTTGAATGCGACCTCCATTGTGCGAGGAAGGTACCTGCGAGAAGCGACTGCATGACATCGATGCAGCTTCATATCAAAGGCCTTCGGACGCGTAAGGCGTGGTTAGTTGGAGCCCTGGGCTCCTAGCTCTTAATGTTCCCCCTGGGGCGTGTTCACAGCCGAATCAGAGTCGCTGTTTGCCACTCACCACGCTTTTTCGATACTCTCGACCATGTCCGTTTCCAACGCCTCACATGACACAGCGCACACTGCAAGTCCAGCGCTCATTGGCTCCAGCTCCAAATCTGATGCTCATGGAGGCGTAAATCCCACTCCTACCGCGGCGACCGCTTCTTCTGGCCAGGGGCCCACCGAACATGTCTTCTTCACCTCTTGGAATTACATGCTGGGATCAGGCGAGTATCCCTTCTACCCAAAGGGCGACCTCCGATTTCAAGATCCAAGGCAAGGGGAAGCTTTCGAAGAGTTTAAAGCGAGTGAGCCTAACTTCGCGAGGGAGATGAAGGAGATGGAAGACAAGGGGTGGGTCACAAGAGTCATCACGCGCGGGTACGTCAGCTGGCACACGGGGGACGTCGAGCTGGAGGTCACACACGTCGACTACCATCTGCCGGGCCCTATCGCCTCGACCACCCTTGAGGAACTGCAGGAAAATCTCGGCAGGGGACGGCCCAGTCCGCTTTGGCGCATGATGGAAGAGGAAAGGCTGCCGTCTTTGAACGAGTGGGCATCCGAAGCTGAAGCAACCACCCAGGCGGCACCGACCCCGAGTGGGACGCGAGAGAGCGCTGTCGAGTCCATTGGACCCGTTGCCTTCGATGTCAAAAAGTATCTGGCCGAGGGCGCGTCGGCAGTCTCTCACGCAGTCAAGACTGTACGGGACGTGACCGAAGGTCTTCCCCGCAGTGCGGAGAAAGGTCGCGTAGTTGTCGATTTCCAAGCGCAGACGGCGCGAGCATTCGAGAAGCTCGACGCGTTCCGAGCTCAACTCCACCGCGATCTCACATCGAGGCTTGAAGCGATCGAAATGAGTCCGACAGGCAGCGGCCCAGGCATCATTTCCCGGGCCGAAGCTGAGCGATTCATGCAAGATACGATGCTGGCTGAAGCGTGTCGACTCCACCCGGCGTTGGCAGCAGAGAAGAAGTACTACGAGGGGAAGGGCTACACGGCCACCATCGAGTGTGAGCGCACATCGGGTGGCCTTCTAAAAATCCTGGGTTTGAGGTACGACCCGGGCAAATTGACGACCGCGCAGAGCATCAACAGCCCAGTCGAAAGCGCATACAGCCCCTGGACCCGGTGGGTCAATGCATCATCGAGCCTTCATCTCTCGAACTGACTGTCAGGACCATCGTTTGCGGTCTCCTCACCAACCCTCCGTGGGACGTCGTGCTTGGACAGGGCGACACCATCTTCTATCCCCAGCTCCATGGCGGCAGCGGACATGCAACGCATGCTGCGGCTCTCAGCGCATTCCAAGACAGCGCTCCAGGCCTCAAGGAGGAGATCGAGTTCATGCAGGCAAAGGGATGGGTTACTCGGGTGATCACGAAGCAGAAGCGCAGTGGCGGGGACGGTGAAGCCGGTCCAGAAGTCGATCACGTTGACTATCTTCTGCCCAGCCATTACAAGCCCAGGACTGCTCGGCAGACCCCCAGAGAAAGCCTGACCTGGCGGAAAATCCGGCAGGAAGACTTTGACGCGGTGCCGATTCCTGAATCGAGTCGCGTTGATGCAGCCGAACTAAGCAGCTCATTAAGAGCGTACGTGGTGGCACTTGCCTACGAGAAATGGCCGTCCATGGAGGCCGAGGCGGAGACGCACCACAGTCGAGGGTTCATCGTCCGCCACTATTTGCGGGAGGCACATTCATCAGCCCGAAAAGACACCCAAAAGACGATTACCATCGAGAGTATCGAGTACATACCGGGGGAAAGGGCCAGTATGAGAGACATCCACAGAGCGATCGCGAGCGCCATGTCTCCTCGACTCAGGTGAGTTGCGGGCGCAATGAAAGGAGCGCACTGATGATCGCAGGGAGTACGTCCCCACCCTGTATCGGCCGTGTCCGAGTCCTCCCACAGACACTCAGTGATGTCAGCGAGAGGACATGCAATTTCAGCTGGAGAGCGGACGAGTATGTGTATACGTGTCGAGATGAGGGGTGAGGCCATTGATAGCGTAGGTGTGACCAAGTATAGGCAGATTTTTGGGATGCTTGTGAAGACTTTGCGGGCGTAGGTCGACGTTTGGTTTCTTCTCAAAGATGCATGCATCGTGTCTTGCGCAGGCGGAAAGACGGCACACAGGATGGTGCCAGCGGCGTAGCGCTGCGCAGCGGTGGATGCGCACGACTGCTTGCCATGCAGTAAGGGAGCTGATGGTGAAGACCGTGTAAAAGGACATGCCGCGGACGGTTGGGTGCTCTCTCAACCGTGGGCGCCTCCCGGCTAAAGCGGAGCGCACGCACAGGCCTCTTGCGCAAATGGGGACTTGCCTCTTTGGGTGTACAATATAATGGCGTCAGAGGCGTCCGGTCTCAGTTAACCTCTCGTTCTTCACCTCTCGGGGGTTGGGGAGAGGGGCTCTCACGATAGGCCTAGTCCTTCGAGGCCCATCCCGCCGGGGTTGGCCTGGCCATCCGCTGCGGAGCACGAATGGACGAACGGACAGGTTGAAGGGATGCCTGCAGCGAATGGTTTTTGCTGCCGCTCTGCCATAACAAACACCGAGGCGAGCAAGTGGAGCCGCGCTTCTCGCGCGTCATCTCCCGCTGACGATGCGACGCTCATGACCACGGCACGGGATCTGTATGCGTACCTCGATCCTTCGAGTGAGCAGGGATCAGCACGACTGTGATCGACGTTGTGAGCACCCGGGAAGCTCGGAGGTGCCGCAGGAACGCGCTAGAAGCTTTTTGCGGCTGCCTAGTGCAGCAATGTGCCCACGGGATGGGTCAGACCGGATGTCTCAAAACCCAGTTTTATGATTTGAGATAATTGCGAGACCTTTTTCGTCTGGCGTCGCGCAACCGAGCTCCACCCCCACCCCTCGCACGCCAAATGGGTCGGCATGAGTCAGCCAAGGCGGATCCCATGAGGCGTCGCACCTCCCGCATTCCGGGACGGTGCCTTCTGCGAGCGGCAATGACACCCGTCGTCGCCCGGCCGACGTGTCCCTATCACACACCGAACGGCCACGACGCATTCATTCGCTTGCGGCCCATGACGCCTCGTAGGAGAGATAAAACAAAGTGAATCAGTGTCTCGCAAACATGCCGCGGGAGTCTCGGAAGGGACACAGGGAGAAACATGGCGATCTCCCAGAAGGGCAATAGGGGGTCGCAGGTATTGGTGTACGACACATCGCACATGCCCCGACGAGGAAAAGGGGCGACAGGGTCAATAGGGGAACAGCAATATGGTTATTGTACCCTTTTCTGCGGGTCGGCCCTTGTTCCCCCGCGGGCTGTGATTCGGGCAGTCCGCCCCATCCGCGCCCTTACCACAGGATTGGATCCTTACCCAGCTGATCTGCACGCCTCTCATGCCTTTACGGAGGAGGCGTCAGCCAGATTACCTTCCGGCGACTTGCCCCTCCTCTCGTCCGCCTTGCCCATTCTGCTCGGCAGAAATCTGTCGGCGCACATCGCTCGGGACGCGCGCCCCGAGGTGGAGCTGCGATGTAGCTGTGCAGGGCCGCGGTGCGATGACGGCGAGACAAGGGACATGGCGGTACGAGCAATAGACCCTTGGATGTTCGATGATCCCCTGTCGATCTCTTCGATTTTTCCTTCCCTTATCCATACCTCGCACATCGAGTCCGGCTCACATCAACACCCTCAGACTCGCACAGTTTTCCCTCCATCTCGTCTCTACACAATCGCTACCCACGACACCGACAGACCAGTCCGGCGTATCGAAGTCGAGCAGCCTGCGAGAGGATTTACTCGGAGATCAGGAACGCCGGGAGAAGGTTTAGACCAGGTCCGATCGCAAGTAGGTTAAAATACGTCTATTCCAGCTGCGCCTCGAACGCGACGCGCACAGCTTCGACCGACTGGACGTGCAAGCGTTCCTTTACTTGCATACCCGGGCTGAAAGTTTCGGAGAGTCCGCAAGTGGGCGCACACCGAGGCTTGGGGGAACGAGTGAAGGGAAGGTCGGCACCGCGTCATCGGGAAGTCGCTCAGAGAGGCATTCGATCGAGCGAACGCCTAGCGTGTGTGCGTGTGCGTGCTTCCCAGTACGGGTGAGTTCGCTTACGCCTTTCTACCTTTCTGCTCTCTTCCGCTTCGTCCTGCCTCTGGGACTCATGGCCAAAAGCTGTGCGCGATCAAAATCTCCAGGCGATTCTTCTTCGCTTCCCTGGCTCGGTCGTCCGACTGTTTCGAAATGTATCAAAGCGACGCGCTGACCACCGTCTTCTGCCGCCTTCCCGCTCGTCCGCCTTCCTCGTCCTCGCTCGCCTCCCCCATACCCTCCTGACGCTCGAACCCCGTCGTCGCCCCTCGGACCCACCGTCTGACTACCTCATACGCCCTTCAACACCTCATCACATCTTGATCGCCGCCGCTTGCCCGACCCGAAATGGTCTGGTCTGATCTGCTCTGATCTGCTTTGCCTCGATCTTCCATGCCGCCTTCCCCGTGTTTCATCCCTCTCGCACCGGCTACACTTTTTATCCGCCCCTCTATCCCCGTGCTCTTACCGTGATGGACCTTCTCGCCTCCTCGCTCACGATCAAAACTCGACCGACACGTCCCGTTTCGATTCCTTCCGCCTCGATCGTTCCATTCACTGATGTCTGGCAAACCGCCGTCTATCTGGATCATACAACTACAGACCACACGCCTCGGAAAAAATCACACCCAATCGACGGACCCCTGCCGTCTGGTATATATCCTCTCGTCTTGATCGCCGACCCCGACATTCTCTAATATTCCGACCAGACACCGACAGCCCGGGTCCGTAAGACTGGATTTCGCCGGCGCTTTCTCTCCCTCCTTTCGCTCTACTTTACATTCTCGACCCTCGATACCTTGCCCTTCGTCAGCAATTCGTTATTGCTTGTGCTTCTTCTCTTCGCGCTTCAAGCCCGCATAGCCCACACAACGGGCTAGATGCGGCATCGGCCTTCCACGCGCTCATCACCGATATGAACATGAGCAGCACGAATTTCAGCGAGTTGGGCCGGTGAGTCACGGTTGTAGCCGCAGTCGCGGTTGCGGTTCGGTCGACTCGCATCAGCAAGACATAGAACCCCAGCTGACTGGCAGGACGTATCGCATAACGCCCATACAGCAGCCTGAGCGGTCTGCAGCATTCGGCAACCTTCCTCTTTCGCGGCTCGCCCTATCGCCGCCGCTTATACTGCAGCTCGACTGCTGGGATAAGAACGGCTCACTCATGATCCCGTACGTCGTCCCATGGCCCGGTCCAACATAAACGTCAATAGCTGACCTAGTTCTTTCCGTCCTGACCACCCGTTTTATCCCCATGCTTCACCCACCTCGTGCCACGAACGCGCCCGCCGATCCTTCCTTCCCGAACGGCATCCCCCCCTCTTGCCCTGTTCGGTTCCGCTACGCTGGACCGACCTTCCTCCTACCTTTGATCGTCGCTCACGGTCCCTCCTCTTCCTTTCCGCTTGTCGATCGCGATCGAATCCGGACACCGTAAATGATGGCCCATGGTTCGATGCTATCGTCCGTTGCACCCATTTGAAACGTTCGCCAATACCCCCGCCACCGGCGCGGTCGTGGATCCTCGCCTTCCACTTGTTTCTGGCTGCCGTATCGTTCGATTTGAGACGTGCAGATACGACGAGCTGCCGTTCCTGGTCTGCCATTTGACGCTACAAACGCCGGACGGGCAAGACGCTATGGCGGTCGAGTCGCCCACCGAAGGCACGGTGGCGATGCTGTATGGTTCATTGGCGACGACGCCCTCAGAGATGCTGGACCAAGCGGGTGCATCGGGGATCTACTTTGCCTTTCCCGACATTTCGGTGCGGTATCCGGGGCGCTTTCGTCTCCAGGCCAGTTTGTTGCGGATAACTGGGTGGGTCGAGCGCTCTTCATTCCGCAGCTGCAGCTGACCGAGCAGGGGACAGCCGTTAGAAACAGCACATACGGAGCCGTTCGATATCGTCGATGTAGAACATTACCGTGTGCCGGGTAAGCCCCACCATCCCGGGAGAACTCGCGAGCTGATCTTCAGCGGTCACTGACCTGACGCGCCATTTCGACGCACAGGGTATCATCAACTTTGGATTGCCCCGGTCAGAGTGGTGAAGCCCCAAGTACGGTCCCAGGTCCACCTCAGTAGAATTTGCCCGGTGGACGGTCGCGTGCTCCACCAGTACCCTCATCTTGGCTCGACAGAGAGATTCCAAGTTGTACATCCGCATAGGCCCGTCGGCACCCCGCATACATTATATACCCGCGACCTGGATCCTTGCGATTGTTGTAGCCGACCGAGAACTCGCGGGAGCGAGAGAATCTCCGCATATCGCGAACACACATGCATTGCACATTTTCAGTTCTGATGCCGGTCCTGTCATCGGCGCGCAGTAGTTGGTTCCCACTAGCTTCGCCTGAGGACATCGTGTTCTATGCGAGCCGTCCTCCCTATCATGCGGAAGACGATGATCACTGGAGGTTCGTTTCTCCTGGAGCGGACCGAGCGGGTAGCACGATTGAGCCAGGATTTCGAGGTGGATCGATCCTGGGTGTCCGACGACCGCATCTCTGATGCAGAGGGGCGCTGAGTGACGGTATGAATTTTCGAATCGTGAGGTCCGACGTCGACGACATGGCCCGATGACTTCGGTCCCACTTTGTCCCTCTTCCTCCGCCCGCTTATACCCACCGCATGTCTCATCCTGTATCCTCGGCGTTGTTCTCAGGTCCGACGAGAGCAAGGCCGAGTGTTGTACGAGCGGCCGGTTCGTCGGGTGGCTAGTGGTGACGCACTTGACGCCGGCCCTGCTGCGAGCTGCCGGCGAGCTTTTGTGCCAGAAGCAGACCTCGCTCCCTCGCTGTTCCCTCGCCTTTGATTTTGACGCGGGGGAAGGTGTCCGCCACCCACGCGACTCTCAAGTGGTCCAGGGCAGCACCTCCGCGAGAACCGGACCTCGCCCCTCACGATTCCCTCGCCCTCGCCCTCGCCCTTTCCCGCCTCCTCGCCTCTCTCTCCGCCCTTTCGCGCTCCACCTCCCTCTGCCGATACATTTCCAAGTCCCTTTCCAGCTCCCGCTGCCTCTTGACCTCCATCTCCCTCCTTTCCGAGCTGAACGGCAGGTCCATCCCCAGATCGCGCCTGTTCTGCTTGATCTGCGCGAGTGTCTTCTCGCGGTGGATCGAGGCGTGGAGTCTTGCGGCGTCTATGGCGCTGTGGATGTACAAGCCTGGTCTCAGCGGGCAAGTCAGATCGCGCATGAGGGCAATTGCTCACCCACGACGCAGGTCATTGTCAAGGCCACGATCCTGCTCTCAGCGTCTGCACAGCATCGGAGGGAAGTGTAGCTCACGGCATGGTCATTTCGCGGAGGTTCAGGCGGACCATCTTGGAGAAACCGAAGATCGAGCGCGATCCTGATCGGCGGTGGAGTGTGAGACGACGCTTTCAGTCGCGAGGCTGCCGGAACAAGGAGCGCGATGGTGGTCTCATATGGGACGGCGATGATCGGGTGACTGACCCACCGATGTGGAGGTCATGAGGCTCGGCTACCACATGGTCAAGCACGGCGATCGCCGCCCAAGCAATGCTTGCCTGCCTGCTTGCCTGTGCTCGGTCCATTGACCTGGATCTCTCACATGTCAAAGCAGGATCATCCCAACCCATCCATAATGGCATCGACAAGTATCGACGCATTGCCATACTACGACAAGCAGGTGGAGGACCCTGCGCTCAAGGCCGCTGCGCAGGCGTTGATCGAGGCCGAGTTGAAGGGCGCGAAGAGGGTGGACGACGATGATTCGAGATTACCACGGGACGTTGCTGTCTTCCCAGTGAGTGGCCTCGCGCAAACAACCTTCATGACGAGCCCACATCCTTGGCGTTATGGAAGGAACAGATGGCCGATCAGAGGCTTATGGCAGAAATCCGCCTCGCTAGCTGAAGTGCTCGACGGATACCCGGGACAACCCATTCGCGGGATCGATCCCTCGAAATACGCTCCGCCATCTGTCGATGACACCGCCGACCTGGACGCGCTCAAAGAGGCCGAGAAGAAGGGGCGGTTAGGCGAGGGGCACATGGCTTTGAGGTACGTCGACCTGTGTGACCGGCGGTGAACGGCTTTGCGCTGACGGCAGAAACGAAAACGCCGCGATGCTGGCGACGTACGGCCCGAACGCGTGGCTGATACGCAACTACCAGCTCAACGCCGAGTTGAAGGAGCTGCAGGAAACGTTGACGGTCTTGAAGGAGAAGGTCACGGACGTGAACCGGAGTCGGCGGGTGTTCCAGGAAGAGACGGGCACGCACCTGACGAGGCTGGAGACGCGGTGGCAGGATCTGGTGGGCTCGACGGTCCAGCTTGAGCTGGCCTGTCATGCGCTCGAGGGTGAGGTCAAGGGGCTGAGGAGGAAGGAGGCGGAGCTGCGGGACGAGGTTGCGGCGCTGGAGCAATAAATTGATCGCACCGCAATCCGAGCGGCTGCAGACATTGTATGATATGTAACGCCTATCACGAAGCCCTCATGGTCAGCAGCTCGGTGGTTTTTGGACACTAAACCGGGGAGCGCGGGTGAGGAAATGCGGCGACGGAACGCTGGAGAGCGCCGCATAAGAGCACAAATTACATGTCAAGCTTCGCTTCGTCTTACAATCTCTCTAATCTCCTCGGAGCTTCTGCACCCGCTTCAGCACAGAGTCCTTTGCCGGGTCTGCGCGTCAGCATCTAGTCCCAGGTCTATGTCGGGCACAGGATAAATACGCACCGTACGGGTGCTCCTTGCTCGGGATCTCGAGCAAAGCGGGGAAGGCAGCCTGATACCGGTCCACCGTCGGTCTTATCCTCTCCGCGACCTGCCGTCAGTTGTCGTCGCGTCCTATGTGTCCCTGACGCCGATCGCTGCGTGTGACCTCAGTTCGCACGTACATGTTGGTTGATCAGCAGAATGGCGATATCTTTCCTCTCCGTAAAGTCCTGGAACGCCGATTCAATCACGCTCGTCTGTGTCTCTGCCCGTCAGCCCGGCGTCCACGATCAGGGACGATAGACTCGCTGGGGTCGACGATGAGGAAGTTCTTGGATTGGTTGTTATCGATATGCCCGATTCCAGCTAAGAGAAGACCGGTGACCGAGTCCTGCGGGTCAGCGAGATCTCTCACACACCGGTCGGGACAGGCTGGATGGGTGGGAGCGGATGGAGGCAGCGTTGCAAGCACGGCGACGCGTCGGAGCATTCAACCAGCGGCAGCATGGCTGGCACGGGTGAGCATGCCCGCCGAATGCGGACGCTTGCGATGATGGAGCTCGTGACAGACCCGAGCGCGTAGCAGAGCAGCGAGAGCAGCGATGCTCGACATGACCGGCCGACCGGCCCCACGCTCGTCCCCTGCCTGCATGCTCCTGTGCCAAACCTCTCGTACTCACCTCATCACCGATCACGGCCAGCAAGTTCCGATCCTTCGGGTTCGACGTCTGCGTAGTCATGTTGTCGCTTCAAGGGGGATGACACTGTTGATGCGAAGGCAATGACGCCAAAGCCAACGTTGCGGTCACCGTTGCCGCCGACGTCCGCCCACCCACGTCCATCGTCGGCCCGGCCCGCCTTTCATTTCACTCTGACCCATCAACATCATCCCCCAGCTCTCTTATTACATTGTCATCCTACTGTAAAATATCAACGACCGGCTTCAGTCAAGATGGAGAACCTCAGCGTGGACATGTCCAAGTCCGCCATGGCGCAGGGGTCCATCGCGTCCCGGTTCGAATCGCAGGACCAGGTGGACGAGGCTCGGGAGCGTAAGGAGCAAGAATGGAAGGAGGCTTATGCGAGGTGGGTTGCATTGCGGTGTACCCGCGACCAGCCCCGCGATGGCTTGCGCTAGTCGTGATGATGCTGAGCGTAGAATCGGACAGGAAGCGCCGAAGCAGGAGGAAGAGGTGCATGATGGACGGACACTGTACGAGCGGTTGCAGACTGCCCAGGTGGGTCATGCGCCTCTGGTCAGAGGTCTTGTGCCGGCTCGGACAGCTGGCAGACTTGCTATGCCGCGGCTGCGAGCGCTGTTGGCTCGGGTCGGCTGGGATCGAGTGGCTCGCTGTTGATGGCGGCCGTCCCTTAGTCAAGGGACGTCCGATCGCCTCCGCTGATGGTCCACGCCTTCGGGCCCAACCACCCTCCTGTCCCCATACCCGCCAGACCCCGTGCTATAAACCGATCCGGACCTCAGCTCCCAGAACGCATCATGGATCCCACTGACCGCAGGCGATGAAAGACGAGGAATGGGAAACACGCCTCAAACTGGGAAACCAGTTTCGAGGCCTGCACGAAGACGAGTTCCAATTCCTCACGGCCGAAGAGCGGAAGAAGCAGGACAAGGAGAAGGCGTGGAAGGAGGAGGAGAAGCGGGAGCTGATGGAGTATCGCCAGTGAGTGAACACGGCTCTTTTGTTTCACGGTCACTTCTCACCGATGCTCACTCGGCAGACAACTAGCAGCCAAGACGGCCGCGCTCGAAGCGGCCAGCTCGCCTGCATTGAGCCCAGGAAAGCCAGATGCAGCCCCGCTTGCACCTCCCCGCCCGAAGATCCCGCCCAAGGCGATCAAGAAGGACGTGAGGAGTCTG
>Ga0308169_10001890_pt1 | contig 22981 bp, 14 predicted proteins | sample PhyBR1_2_FD_202139 | JGI IMG/M metagenome (GOLD analysis project Ga0308169, IMG submission 202139) | Phyllosphere microbial communities from UC Gill Tract Community Farm, Albany, California, United States - DLSLSB.R1 | ecosystem: Host-associated > Plants > Phyllosphere > Unclassified | place...
CGTTATCCGGTGATGTTGACCGGTGCGTTAGCCGCTGCCGCAGGCATGACGCTGGCGGTGTTGCTGCCGTGGCCGCAAATTGCGCTGCTGGCTTTCCTGCTGGTGGGTTTTGGCCTCGCCAATACGGTGCCGATGTTGTTCAATGCTGCCGGGAATCAACACGATATGCCGTCGAATCTGGCGATTTCGGCCATGACAACGTTAGGCTATGCAGGTATTCTTTCAGGTCCGGCTTTAATCGGATTAATTTCCCAGTGGATCAGCCTGAGTGGTGCATTTTTGCTTATCGCTCTGCTGCTGCTGGCCGTCGCTGCCAGTGCCCGACGGGTTGCGCGCTAATTCCATGATCCTGAGACACTATGCTGCCTTATAAATTTCCACTGACATCCGGCAATGTAACGCGCTTTTTCGTGGTGTTTAACCTGGTGCTTTTTCTGGCGCTGGGCGCGATGGTGCACAACAGCGTGAATGCCTGGATGACAGAGAAGCGCTATGCGATGACCGATTTGGCGCGTGCGATGCAGAAACGCATCGATGCGTCGCGCTTCGCTACGTGGCAGATCTATGAGAACCTGGCCACCAGCGCCGCCGGTTCGTCGCCGAACAGTAATCTTCAGGAAACCCGCCTGCGCCCGGATGTCTATTATCTGGAAAAAACCCGCCGCAAAACCGAAGCACTGATTTTCGGTTCGCACGATAGCAGCACGCTGGATATGACCATGCGCATGTCCAACTATCTCGATACGCTGTGGGGCGCGGAAAATCCGACCTGGTCGATGTACTTCCTCAATGGTCAGGATAACAGCCTGATTATGATCTCCACGCTGCCGCTGAAAGACATGGCGACGCGTTACAAAGAGAGTGCGATCAATTCGCTGGTTGATAGCCGCCGCGCCGAGATGCTGCAGCAGGCCAATGCGCTGGATGAGCGCGAAAGCTTCTCGCCGCTGCGTCACTTCGCCTGGCAGAACGATCACTACTTTACCCTGCGCACCACTTTCAATCAGCCGGGCCATTTAGCCACCGTGGTGGCATTTGATTTGCCGGTTAACGATCTGATTCCGCGTAATATGCCGCTGGAGAACTTCCAACTGCGTCAGGACGCGACGCAAACGTCGACCACCACCACCACCACCAGCGACGACACCAGCAGCGAAAGCACGCACGTGGCGCTGGTAAACCCGAATCTGGAGATCGCCGCCTCGCTGCCTAGCACTTCGCTGCAGCTGGTGTATCGCGTGCCGCTCACCAGCCTGGCGCTGGATACGCTGCATAATCTGATGTGGCCGCTGCTGATCAACCTTGTGCTGTTTTTATTGTCGATTGCGGGCATTACGCTGCTGCGTCAGCAATCGCTGCGCCCGAACGAGAATCAGAGCGCCGAGCTGGATTCGCTGCGCATGCTTAACGAAGAGATCGTCGCCAGTTTGCCGGTCGGCTTGCTGGTGTACGACTTCGCCACAAACCGCACGCTGCTCAGCAATAAAATCGCTGAACATCTGTTGCCGCACCTGAATCTGCAGAAAATCATCAATATGTCCGATCAACATCAGGGCGTATTGCAGGCGACCATCAATAACGAAGTGTATGAAATTCGCCACGCGCGCAGCGTGCTGTCGCCGCATACTCAGCTATTTATGATGCGCGATCAGGACCGCGAATTACTGGTGAATAAGAAGTTGCAGAAGGCGCAACAGGTGCTGGATCGTAATCACCAGATGCGCCAGCAGTTAATGCATAACCTCGGTCACGCCCTCAATGGTCCACTGCAAAGCATGGTTAAGCAACTAGTACAACTTAGCCAGCGTGACGATGACGAAAGCGTGCTCGATCTGCTCGACGAGAGCCAGGGTTTGGCGCGCCTGGTGGATGATATCGTGCTGCTTAATCGCCTGGAAGCGCATGACTGGTCGCCTGATGCCAGCGTGTTCAACCTGCAGGATATGCTGGACGAAATCGCGCTGGAAAGCCTGCCGCTGCTGCGTCGTAAAGGTTTAGCGCTGGTGGTGAATAACCATTTAGCCAATGACGAGATGCGTTTTGGCGATCGTCGTGCGCTGCGTAAAGTGCTGACCACGCTGATGCACTATTCGCTGACCACCACGCGCTGGGGCAAGATTTCGCTGGAGATCAAAACCAGTGAAGACAAGCCCAATCAGGTCTTGCTGCAGCTGGTGGATACTGGCTCCGGCTTGAGCGTCGATGAACTGGCGAATGTCGATTTCCCCTATCTCGGCGACACCACGCAAGATCGTTTTGGCCAAGCGTCCGGCATGGCATTTTTCCTCTGTAAGCAGCTGTGCAAACAGATGGGCGGCCAGCTGGAGATCATCGCTAAACCCGATATCGGCACACGCTACAATATTCAGCTGCCGCTGGCGTTAGAGCAGCAAGGCGAGCAGGAAGAGAAACTGCTGGAAGGCGTGACCGCGTTGGTAGATATCGCCGTAGAAGACGTACACAAGATCGTTTGTCGCCACCTCGAAAACTGGGGAGCGAAATGCCTGACCTCGGATGAGCGTTTAACTGGTCAGGATCATGATGTGCTGGTGACCGACGATCCGGCGCGCCTGAACGGCTGGGCGCTGCTGCTGGCCGGTGACGAAATGGGTCATCACGCGTTGAACGATCAGCAATTCCGGGTCAACTTCAATCTCAGTAATGCACTGCTTGATGCGCTGCTGGCCCTGATTGAAAAGCAACTTTCTCATGATTTGTTAGAGGAGAGTCGCGAAGATGAAGAAGCCACGCCGCTAATGAGCGGAGGCTATTTCCAGCTGTTTACCGAGACAGTACCGCCAGATGTGAAGAGACTGTATACTGAAGCGGCGGAAAAGGATTATCCCTCGCTTGCTCAGACAGCACATCGCCTGAAAGGCGTGTTTGCCATGCTCAATCTGGGTTCAGGTAAACAGCTTTGTGAAGCGTTAGAACAACACATTAAAGTATGTGACGATTTAACCATTAAAAATACCACCAGTGAAATTGACGCTTACGTCAGCCAACTGCTGCAGCAAGGTAACCAATAAGATGAATAACTTGAACGTAATTATTGCCGATGACCATCCGATCGTTCTGTTCGGTATCCGTAAGTCACTGGAACAGATTGAATGGGTTAACGTTGTAGGTGAGTTTGAAGACTCAACAGCACTGGTAAACAGCTTGCCCAAACTGGACGCTAATGTCCTGATTACCGACCTCTCCATGCCAGGCGAGAAGTACGGTGACGGTATCACCCTGATTAAATACATCAAACGTCACTATCCGGACCTCTCGATTATCGTTCTGACCATGAACAATAACCCAGCGATCCTGAGCGCGGTGTTGGATCTGGATATCGAAGGGATCGTACTGAAGCAAGGCGCACCAACCGATCTGCCAAAAGCACTCGCGGCTCTGCAGAAAGGCAAAAAATATACGCCGGAAAGCGTGGCAAAACTGCTGGAGCGCATCAGCGCCGGTGGTTACGGTGACAAACGTCTGTCGCCGAAAGAGAGTGAAGTACTGCGTCTGTTCGCAGAAGGTTTCCTGGTGACTGAGATCGCTAAGAAACTTAACCGCAGTATCAAAACCATCAGTAGCCAGAAGAAATCAGCCATGATGAAACTGGGCGTGGAAAACGATATCGCGCTGCTGAACTATCTCTCTTCTGTCAGCGCCACTCAGGTCGACAAAGAGTAATACAAATGGGCGGCGTCTTCTGGCACCGCCCATTTTTTAGTATCCGCTTTACGCCTCTACCCTGCCCTTTCTGACGCGTTCCGCATACACCGCCAGCGTGCTTTTCAACACATCCAGCGTAACCGGCTTCGACAAACAGTTATCCATGCCCGCATCCATACAGCGCTGCTTCTCTTCCGCTAACGCATTTGCCGTGACGCCAATCACCGGGAAAGTATGTCCCAGCTGACGCAGACGTTGCGTCAGGCGATAACCATCCATGTTCGGCATGTTCACGTCGCTCAGCACGATATCGATATGGTTGCGACTCAGCACGTTCAGCGCATCAACGCCATCCTGCGCGGTTTTGGTTTGATAGCCGACGGTGCCGAGCTGTTCTGATAGCAGCATGCGGTTGATCGGATGGTCATCAACAATCAGCACGATAATATCTTCGAAAGTCGCGGCGGCTTTTGGCGCGGTTAACGGCAGCGGCGTGGCGGTTTGGCTATTAATGTTGATGCGGTAGATGCGGCCCAGCAGCTGCGGCAGATCGTGGAGCATCGCGCTGCTCTGAATCCATTGCCCCGGCGCGGTTTCGTGCGGCATATCGATGTGCTCACCACAGATACGAATATGTGCGCGTCCAGTTTGCGCGGCAGGCTCATCGTGATCGCTGATGATCACATCATCAGCCGCCGCCTGGCCGTGGTAATACGCTGCCTGAATACCCTGCTGTTGCAGCAGACGCAGCAGGAAGCTGGCGAGATACTCATTACGCATATCCAGCCAGATGGCTTTTTCCTGCAAGCCGTCGAGCAGCGGTGGCGCCGCCAGCTGACCGGAATAGATCGGAATACGCACGATAAACTGGCTGCCCATACCCGGTTCGGAATCGACTTCGATGTCGCCGTCCATCATGTTGATCAGCTTTTCGCAGATCGCCAACCCTAAGCCGGTGCCCTGGAAGTTACGCTGCACGCCAGAACCCACCTGGAAGAACGGATCGAACAGGCGCGTTACCTCTTTGGCCGGAATACCGACGCCGGTATCGCGTACGCGGAATGCCAGATAACCCTCTTTGACGTAAGCATGCAGGATGATGCAGCCGGTATGCGTGAATTTAATGGCGTTGTTCAGCAGGTTGGATATCACCTGCTGCAGACGCATGGCGTCGCCATCCATAATCAGGGGCACATCGTTTTCAATAAACACATACAGCGCCAGGCGCTTACGCACCACCAGCGAGAGATAGTTGCTGGCAATGTGATTGACCACTTCACGCGGCGAGAACGGATGCGGTTCAATTTTCAGCTGTTCGGATTCAATCTTCGAGAAGTCGAGGATGTCGCTGATGATCTTCAGCAGCAGGCTCGACGAGTTGTTCATCGCCGTCACCAGTGAATCGACGCCTTTCGGCAGCACTTTGGTTTGCAGCAGATCGAGGTTACCGATAATGCCGTACAGCGGCGTGCGCAGTTCATGGCTGACGGTGGCGAGGAACATTGATTTCGACTGGCTGGCTTGCTCGGCCGAGTGCGCCATCTCCTGCAGCGACTGCTCCATACGCACGCGCGCCGAAACATCCACCAGCACGCAAATCGCCACGTTTTCATTACGGTAACGCGAATGCACAAAGCTGATTTGCAGGTTGGTGTTGCTGCCGGTCAGCACATCGACAAAGTTGACCTGCTGACCGCCAATGATTTCATTCAGACGCTGGCGATCTTCCTGCGTCAGCAGCGTCAGATAGTTATGCGCCAGTTCGTTACTCAGAATGTTGGTGCCGTCGCTGGTGCGCAGGATACAGATGCCGACCGGCGCCGAGGCGACAATCTTGCGGTTGAACTGCTCGTGCTCCTCCAGCCGATGCGCATTCTCCTCGGCCGGCAGGAACATGCGGCGCTCAAAAATCCACGCCAGCGTGAACAAAATCACCGCGGTTAAGATATTGAGTAGCAGCGCGTTGATCAGCATCAGCTTGAGCTGATCGGTTAACACGTCGGTGGAAAGCGACCACACCACATTGAGATTCGACGGCGGCAGCGGCTTTTTCAGCACCAGCTGGCGATAGCTGTCGAGATAGCCGAACCAGGTGCTGTTATCCGGCAGATCGTCGAGCGAGTAGCCCGGCCCGCCGCGACGCGAACTGATCAGCGGACGGTAGTTTTCATCGGTGATGGTGGCCACCAGCGGCAAACCGCCCGGCTGAATAAACTCATCAAGGCGAATATTCTGCTCCACGCCCAGCAGCGCCTGCAGCTTGTTCGCCACATATACCGGCATCACCATATAGAAGTTGCCGACGCCCGGCTGCGCGCTGCTGGTGATCCAATACATCGGCTGACGGCGCTCTTCTTCATTGCCGTTGCGATAATGCAGCACGCGTTCGCGCAGCGCTTTCAGGCTACGTTCACGATCGACCGAATTGTTGCTGCCGATGGTGAAATCAGCCAGACACTGATTCTCTCCGCCGATGAAGAACACGCGGTTCAATTCATACGCCGAGGCAAAATTGCTTTTCCAGTAATTGATGTAGTAGCTGAGCGAGTCCAGCGAGTTACGCCAGGTATTGCTCATTGACGTGCAGTCGCCATCGGAAAACAGCGGCGTGAACTGCGGCAGCGCACCTTTGCCCGGCGGCAAACCGTTGAGCACATCCAGACCATTAGCGCTACTGCTCAGGCGATTTTCGGTGATGTATTTCAGCTCGCGCATCACGTCCGCCGAATGGCGCACGTACCACTCAGCCTGACCATAATTGGCGGCAAACTCCTGACGCACCGCGTTCTCTTTCTCATGCAGCACGTTGATGATGTAGAAAGTGGTCAGCAGCGCACCCAGCGCCCAGAGCAGCAACGCCAGCGCACGAAACAGATAGCGCGAAATTCGAAGCGTAGTGCGAAAGGAGACAAGATATTTCAAAAGAGGCTCACTGGCGGTAAGAGGTTATCAGGATGTTGAAAAGCTTCCATACACTAGCTTTATCGGCCCTAAAAAGCCAGCTAGCCCGCGCCTTTAGGGGAAAACTCAGATAAAAAAACGGCAGGCCAGTTTCCTGACCTGCCGCTTATTAAAGCCGTTACGAATTACTCTTCGTCGTCAGCTTCTGGTGCATCGTCGTCGCTGTCCACTTCCGGCGCGATATCCTCCTCGCCTTCCGCTACGCTACCGTCGATGGCGTCGAGTTCTTCCTCTTCCACCGGCTCCGCGACGCGTTGCAGACCCACCACGTTTTCATCTTCCGCTGTACGGATCAGAATCACGCCCTGAGTATTACGGCCTACCACGCTGACTTCCGATACGCGAGTACGCACCAGCGTACCGGCATCGGTGATCATCATGATCTGATCGCCATCCACCACCTGTACCGCGCCGATAACCGGTCCGTTACGTTCGGTGACTTTAATCGAGATCACGCCCTGGGTCGCACGCGACTTGGTTGGATACTCGCTGTTGGCGGTACGTTTACCGTAACCGTTCTGCGTCACGGTGAGGATCGCGCCCTCTTCGCGTGGCACAATCAGCGACACCACTTTGTCGCTTTCAGCCAGCTTGATACCGCGAACGCCCGAAGCCGAACGGCCCATCGCACGTACCGCCGTTTCAGCGAACCGCACCACTTTACCGGCGGCAGAGAACAGCATCGCTTCGTCGCTACCGTTGGTCAGCGCCACGCCAATCAGCTCGTCATCCTCACGCAGGTTGATGGCGATGATGCCCGCGCTACGCGGACGGCTGAACTCCTGCAGCGCGGTTTTCTTCACGGTACCGCTCGCAGTAGCCATGAAGATGTTGAAGCCTTCGGTGTATTCACGCACCGGCAGAATGGCGGTGATACGTTCGTTGGCTTCCAGCGGCAACAGGTTGACGATGGGACGACCGCGCGCACCACGGCTGGCTTCCGGCAGCTGATAGACCTTCATCCAGTAGAGACGGCCACGGCTGGAGAAGCACAGAATGGTGTCGTGGGTGTTGGCCACCAGCAGACGATCGATAAAGTCTTCTTCTTTAATACGTGCAGCGGATTTGCCTTTACCACCGCGGCGCTGGGCCTCATAGTCGGTCAGCGGTTGGTATTTGACATAACCCTGATGCGACAGCGTCACCACAACGTCTTCCTGATTGATCAGGTCTTCGATGTTGATGTCTGCACTGTTCGCCGTAATTTCAGTACGACGTGCGTCGCCGAACTGATCGCGCATCAGCTCCAGCTCTTCACGGATTACTTCCATCAGGCGCTCAGCGCTTTGCAGGATGTGCAGCAGTTCAGCGATCTGATCCAGCAGCTCTTTGTATTCGTCGAGCAGCTTTTCGTGCTCGAGGCCGGTCAGTTTCTGCAGACGCAGATCCAGAATCGCCTGCGCTTGCTGTTCAGTCAGATAATATTGACCATCGCGAATACCGAACTCGGCTTCCAGCCATTCCGGACGTGCAGCGTCATTACCGGCACGTTCCAGCATCGCGGCAACGTTACCCAGATCCCACGACTGCGCCAGCAGGCCCAGTTTCGCTTCGGCTGGCGTTGGTGCACGACGAATCAGTTCGATGATCGGATCGATGTTAGCCAGCGCAATCGCCAGGCCTTCAAGGATGTGAGCACGATCGCGCGCTTTACGCAGTTCGAAAATGGTACGACGCGTAACCACTTCACGACGGTGACGCACGAAGGCTTCGATGATGCCTTTCAGCGTCATGATCTTCGGCTGGCCCTGATGCAGCGCCACCATGTTGATGCCGAAAGAGACCTGCAGCTGTGTCAGCGAGTAGAGGTTGTTGAGAACCACTTCACCCACCGCATCGCGTTTGATCTCAATGACAACACGCATGCCGTCTTTATCAGATTCGTCACGTAGTGCGCTGATGCCTTCCACGCGCTTCTCTTTCACCAGCTCGGCGATCTTCTCGATCAGACGCGCTTTGTTCACCTGATACGGCAGTTCGTGCACGATGATGGTTTCACGGCCGGTCTTGGCATCGGTTTCCACTTCGCCACGTGCGCGAATGTAAATCTTACCGCGCCCGGTGCGATAGGCTTCTTCAATACCACGACGACCATTGATGAAGGCCGCCGTCGGGAAGTCTGGCCCGGTAATGTGCTCCATCAGGCCTTCAACGGTGATGTCTTCATCTTCGATAAACGCCAGACAGCCGTTGATCACTTCCGTCAGGTTGTGCGGTGGAATGTTGGTTGCCATACCAACGGCGATACCGGAAGAACCGTTTACCAGCAGGTTAGGAATTTTAGTTGGCAGGACTTCAGGGATCTGCTCGGTGCCGTCATAGTTCGGCACGAAATCGACGGTTTCCTTTTCCAGGTCAGCCAGCAGCTCCGAAGAGATCTTTGCCATGCGGACTTCGGTATAACGCATCGCTGCGGCGGAGTCGCCGTCGACCGAACCAAAGTTACCCTGACCGTCAACCAGCATGTAGCGCAGGGAGAATGGCTGGGCCATACGCACGATACTTTCGTATACCGCGGAATCGCCGTGCGGGTGATATTTACCGATGACGTCACCGACCACACGGGCGGATTTTTTATAGGGTTTATTCCAGTCGTTGCCCAGTTCGCTCATGGCAAAAAGCACACGGCGGTGTACCGGCTTCAGACCATCACGCACATCGGGTAAGGCTCGGCCAACAATGACCGACATGGCGTAATCGAGGTAGGAGTTTTTCAACTCTTCTTCGATATTGACCGGTGTAATTTCTCTCGCAAGGTCGCTCATGGAGCCGCTATCCCTCTACATAATCCCGGATTTAAAGGTGCGAAAGTATATCACATTGCTTCCCTTCGGTGAACGTTAACCAGGCCTTAATCCCGCTTTTCCTTGAGCGTGAGAGATGCGTTCGCGTGAGTTAAGCGTTTATACTGAGGGAATATTTTGTCTGGAGTGATGATTCAATGAGTGAACAACCGCAGGAAAGCCGCCAGAACGTCGACCACGCCGAGATCGCCAAGTTTGAGGCCGTGGCATCCCGCTGGTGGGATTTAGAGGGTGAATTTAAGCCGTTGCACCGTATTAACCCCCTGCGACTTGGCTGGATAGCGCAGCACAGTAATGGCCTGTTCGGCAAGAAAGTGCTCGATGTCGGCTGCGGCGGCGGCATTCTGGCGGAGAGCATGGCGCGTGAAGGCGCTGAGGTTACCGGCCTGGATATGGGCGCTGAGCCGCTGGAAGTGGCGCGTCTGCATGCGCTGGAGAGCGGCGTTAGCGTTAACTACGTGCAGAAAACCGTGGAAGATCACGCCGCAAGTCACGCCGGGCAGTATGATGTGGTGACCTGCATGGAGATGCTGGAGCATGTGCCGGATCCGCGCTCGGTAGTCTTAGCCTGCGCGCAGCTGGTGAAGCCCGGCGGCGAAGTGTTTTTCTCCACCATCAACCGCAATCCAAAAGCCTGGCTGCTGGCGGTATTTGGTGCCGAGTATGTGCTGCGCATGGTGCCGCGCGGGACGCACGACGTGAAGAAATTCATCCGTCCCGCCGAGTTGCTGAACTGGGTGGATGAAACGCCGCTGCGTGAAAGAAATATGATTGGCCTGCACTACAATCCGCTGACCAACCAGTTCCGTCTGGGTCGCGGTGTCGATGTGAACTACATGATTCATACGCATCGTCAGGAGTGATGACTGCCAGCTTAGATTTCAGAAAGTACGTTCATCATACGTGCGGGCCCTTGCACATCTGCTTCACGGGCAAATGAGCCCTTTTCAACAACACGCACTGGAGCTTACGAGCAGGCCGGGGCCACTTTTGGTCCGGCAATCCGCAGCGCTGAACGAAGCGAGGAAGCCAGGAGAGCCCGCAGGACGCGGGCGAAAGGCGGAGCCGGGACATGGAAGTCCCGTCTCCGCCGGTCCGTCAGGCAGACGAACGAAGTGAAGGTACCGCGCTAGCGGCGCGAGGACCGCCGGCCCAAAAGTGGCCCCGGCCAGCGCACTCGTCGTTGGCTTAACTAACAAACATTACGTCATTCATGGCGACCTCTTATCCCCCAATTTTGGCCCTATCCAGATCAATTTCCTTTTAGACGCGTACCAGCCTTTTTTATAGGCTAAGCAAGTCACAAAAAATTCATAAGCACTTTTAGATAAGTTCGCTGCTGGCGGCCTTGTCGGGGCTTTTTTTGTCTAAGAAAATTCCTGAAGCGCGGTGGTTGAGCAAGAAACACGCGTCCGATCATAAAGTGAAAAAAAAGTGTTGAGCGGTTGACACTAAGTGCAGGCCTTGCGGCATGCGGATCCAGGATTTTAGCCAGCCGGTAATGACGATTTTTTAGTGAAAATCAACTCTTGTTAAGAAGAGATTGCTGACTAGAATACTCACCATATTGTTGTTCAAACTTCCCGCACCCCCTATATATAGTGTTTATCCACAGGCTTACTCACAACGAGCGGCTTGTGCATAAACCTTGTGCATACATGGGGGATAAATACGTCATTCATGCATGGACAGGTAAAAACGCGACATGAACCAAAGTCTGCTCGTTACTAAACGCGATGGCCGCCAGGAGCGCATTGATCTCGACAAAATTCATCGTGTACTGGATTGGGCAGCCGAAGGGCTGAACAATGTTTCAGTTTCACAGGTTGAACTGCGCTCACACATTCAGTTCTACGATGGCATCAGAACTTCTGACATTCATGAGACCATCATCAAGGCTGCCGCAGACCTGATCTCGCGTGATGCGCCGGATTACCAATACCTGGCTGCGCGTCTGGCTATCTTCCACCTGCGTAAAAAAGCCTACGGCCAGTTTGAGCCGCCGAAGCTGTACGATCAGGTGGTGAAAATGGTTGAGATGGGCAAATACGACCGCCATCTGCTGGAAGATTACAGCACCGAAGAGTTCGAGCAGATGGACGCGTTTATCGACCATTGGCGCGACATGAATTTCTCCTACGCAGCGGTTAAGCAGCTGGAAGGGAAATATCTGGTGCAGAACCGCGTCAGCGGCGAAATCTACGAAAGCGCCCAGTTCCTCTACATTCTGGTGGCGGCGTGCCTGTTCTCTGGCTATCCGCGCGAAACCCGTATGGATTACGTGAAGCGTTTCTACGATGCGATCTCAACCTTCAAAATCTCGCTGCCAACGCCAATCATGTCCGGCGTGCGTACCCCAACGCGTCAGTTCAGCTCTTGCGTACTGATTGAGTGCGGCGACAGCCTCGACTCTATCAATGCCACCTCCAGCGCCATTGTGAAATACGTCTCTCAGCGCGCCGGTATCGGCATCAACGCCGGCCGCATTCGTGCGCTGGGTAGCCCGATTCGCGGTGGCGAAGCGTTCCACACCGGTTGTATTCCGTTCTACAAACATTTCCAGACTGCCGTGAAGTCTTGCTCACAAGGCGGCGTACGTGGCGGCGCAGCGACGCTGTTCTACCCAATGTGGCATCTGGAAGTTGAAAGCCTGCTGGTGCTGAAAAACAACCGCGGTGTTGAAGGCAACCGCGTGCGTCACATGGATTACGGCGTACAGATCAACAAACTGATGTACACCCGCCTGCTGAAAGGTGAAGACATCACGCTGTTCAGCCCGTCTGACGTGCCTGGCCTGTACGATGCGTTCTTCGCCGATCAGGACGAGTTCGAGCGTCTGTACACCAAATACGAGAAAGACGACAGCATCCGCAAACAGCGCGTGAAAGCCGTTGAGCTGTTCTCACTGATGATGCAGGAGCGTGCGTCAACTGGCCGTATCTACATTCAGAACGTCGATCACTGCAACACGCACAGCCCGTTCGATCCAAGTATCGCGCCAGTTCGTCAGTCGAATCTGTGCCTCGAGATCGCACTGCCGACCAAACCGCTGAACGACGTCAATGACGAAAGCGGCGAAATCGCCCTGTGTACGCTGTCTGCCTTTAACCTGGGCGCGATTAACAGCCTTGACGATCTGGAAGAGCTGGCCACCCTTGCGGTGCGTGCGCTTGATGCACTGCTGGATTATCAGGATTACCCCATTCCGGCAGCACAACGCGGCGCCATGGGCCGCCGTACGCTGGGTATTGGCGTGATCAACTACGCGTATTACCTGGCGAAAAACGGCGTGCGTTACTCTGATGGCAGCGCCAATAATCTGACGCACAAAACTTTCGAAGCCATTCAGTACTACTTGCTGAAAGCCTCGAACGAATTGGCGAAAGAGCAAGGTGCGTGCCCGTGGTTTAAAGAGACCACTTACTCGCAGGGCATTCTGCCGATCGATACCTATAAAAAGGATCTCGACGCGGTGTGCAACGAGCCGCTGCATCTGGATTGGGAAGGCCTGCGTAAGTCAATCACCACGCACGGTCTGCGCAACTCAACGCTCTCTGCGCTGATGCCGTCTGAAACCTCTTCGCAGATTTCGAACGCCACCAACGGCATTGAGCCGCCGCGCGGACACATCAGCATCAAAGCATCGAAAGACGGCATTCTGCGTCAGGTGGTGCCAGAGTATGAGCGTCTGAAAGACCAGTACGAACTGCTGTGGGAAATGCCGTCCAACGACGGTTATCTGCAGCTGGTTGGCGTGATGCAGAAGTTCATCGATCAGGCGATTTCGTCGAACACCAACTACGATCCGAGCCGCTTTGCGAATGGCAAAGTGCCGATGAAACAGCTGCTGAAAGACCTGCTGACCGCGTACAAGTTCGGCGTGAAAACCCTGTACTATCAAAACACCCGCGACGGTGCGGAAGATGCACAGGACGATCTGGCACCTTCCATTCAGGATGATGGCTGCGAAAGCGGCGCATGTAAGATCTAATCTCATCTTGTCAGGGCCGACATTGGTCGGCCCTCTTCACATTTGGACTCAAAATGGCTTACACCACATTCTCGCAGAACAAAAATGACCAGCTGAAAGAGCCGATGTTCTTTGGCCAGTCCGTCAACGTTGCCCGTTTCGATCAGCAGAAATATGACATCTTTGAAAAGCTGATTGAGAAGCAGCTCTCCTTCTTCTGGCGTCCGGAAGAAGTGGACGTCTCGCGCGATCGCATCGATTACCAGGCGCTGCCGGAGCATGAAAAGCACATCTTCATCAGCAACCTGAAGTATCAAACGCTGCTGGACTCGATTCAGGGCCGTAGCCCGAACGTGGCGCTGCTGCCGTTGATTTCCATCCCTGAGCTGGAAACCTGGATTGAAACCTGGGCGTTCTCCGAGACCATTCACTCGCGCTCCTACACGCACATCATCCGTAACATCGTTAACGATCCGGCGGTGGTGTTTGACGATATCGTCACCAACGAGCAGATTCTGGCGCGCGCCGAAGATATCTCGAAGTACTACGATGACCTGATCGAGATGACCAGTTACTGGCATCTGCTGGGTGAAGGTACGCATCAGGTCAACGGTAAAACCGTTACCGTTAACCTGCGCGATCTGAAAAAGCAGCTCTATATCTGCCTGATGAGCGTCAACGCGCTGGAAGCGATTCGCTTCTACGTCAGCTTCGCCTGTTCATTTGCTTTCGCCGAGCGCGAGCTGATGGAAGGCAACGCCAAAATCATCAAGCTGATTGCACGCGATGAAGCGCTGCATCTGACCGGCACCCAGCATATGCTGAACCTGCTGCGCACCGGTGAAGACGATCCAGAGATGAAAGCTATCGCCGCGGAGTGTCGTGATGAATGCTTCGATCTGTTCAAGAAGGCAGCCGAGCAGGAAAAAGAGTGGGCAGAATACCTGTTCAGCGGCGGCTCGATGATTGGCCTGAACAAAGACATTCTGTGCCAGTATATCGAGTACATCACCAACATCCGTATGCAGGCGGTGGGTCTCGATCTGCCGTTCCAGACGCGTTCCAACCCCATTCCATGGATCAACTCGTGGCTGGTGTCGGACAACGTACAGGTTGCACCGCAGGAAGTTGAAGTGAGCTCGTATTTGGTCGGTCAGATTGATTCTGAAGTGGGCGAAGACGATTTCGACGGCTTCCAGCTGTAAGCATGAGCCGCTCTGTTGTTATTCTGCGTAGCTCCGGCTCCCGGCTGGAGTGCGCAGAAGATCACCCCAATCTGCTGGCGACGCTGGAAGCTAATAATCTGTGCGTTGAGTTTCAGTGTCGCGAAGGCTACTGCGGCTCTTGCCGCATGCGTTTGCTAAAAGGCGAAGTGGATTATGCCGAAACCCCGTTGGCGTTTGTGCAGCAAGGCGAGATTTTGCCGTGCTGCTGTCGCGCCAAAGGGGAGATTGAGATCGAGCTGTGATTGACCAGGCCGCCATTTATGGCGACCTGGTGATCAATCAGCTTTTCACCGTTTCCAGCACATCAATCCAACCGTGACCGGTGCTGACTTCACTGCCGTGTAGCCAGCGACGCAACATGTTCATCGCCATCATCGCCACCACTTTCTGCCGCGTTTCCACGTTATGACGTCCATGAGTGAACTTTACGCGTTGGCCCCAGCTGGCTTCCGGCGTATGCAGCGCAATCGATACTTCGCCTTCCACTAAATTTCCCACCGATAAAGCCAGCGCCGCGCCCTGCTGTTTCGCCCAGTCACGCGTGCGCGCAACCTGCGCTTCCAGATCTTCATCCTGCGGCGGCAGAATCTCTGCTTTGCTGAGCGCCACGTCCGCAGCTGCCAGCTGCCAGTTAAGTAAGCCGGCGGTGAACTGCTCGCTCAGCGCCAAATGGAAGCCACGCTGCTGCAACTCGCGCGCCAGCAGCGCCGGTAAACCTTCGGTGCCCTCAAAGATGGTGCATTCAGCCAGCAACAGTTTTACCTGCTGCCACACTTGCTCCATTGCCACGCGCTGGCTGGCGGGCCCGGTGAGTTTGATTTCAATAATCGGCATCGATGAGCGATAGCCCATCACCACGCCTTCCGGCAGCAGGAGCGGCTCCAACTCGGCGGCAATGTCACTTTCCCCACGCCCAAAGGTGGTGAGGCGCAAACACAATGGTGGCTCAGGCAGTTCAAAGCGTGCTTTGAGGCGCGGAATAATCTCCTGCTCAACCATCACTTTAAATTCCGACGGCACGCCAGGGGTGAAGAAAATCCAGCAGCGATTGAGCTGCAGCGCGAAGCCGCATGCGGTGCCGACCGGATTATCCAGCATCTCAGCAATGGCGGGGATTTCTGCCTGCTTGCGGTTGCTCGGCGCCATCACACGTCCGCGGCTGGCGAACCAGTCTTCCATTTTTTCCAGCCAGGCTTGCTGGATAACTAACTCGCTGCCACTGGCAATAGCTGCGGCCTGCGCGCTGAGATCGTCACTGGTCGGTCCTAAACCGCCATTCACGATCAGCACGTCAGCAATCTGGCTGCGGCTCTGCAGCGCCTCCACCAGCGAGGTCATTGCATCACCGACGGTGCTACGGCTGGTCATCGGCAAACCGTGCTGGAACAGTACATCGGCCAGCCACGCGGCGTTGGTATCGACAATCTGCCCATGTAACACTTCATCGCCCGTTGAGAGCATTTCTACACGTATCACGTTGCGTTCTCCTTTTCCCTGTCGCTTTACTGTAGGAAGCGCGCAGGCGAAACACAATCGCGGATGATGCGAAACAGGGATTTAGCGGGAAAAGCGGCGAGGAAATCAGGAAGCGGGCGCGAAGCGTGTCGCGCCCGTTGGAACTTAACGTCGAGCCAGCAGTAAACCGACAAACAGGCCAGCGGCGGCACCGATGCCAATCCCCTGCCACGGTTTTTCATGCACATAATCATCGGCGCGATAGGCCGCATTTTTGGCACGATAGTAATAGCTGTCTGACGCCTGGCTAACGCGCGATTTCACGTCTTCCAGCGCTTGTTCAGCTTTGAGTTTCAGCTCGATATATTTCTGATCGGCCGGATCGCCTGATGCGCGTAACACTTCTTCCAGCGTTTCCGTTAGCAGCGCCAGGTCGTCGTCAAGGTGCGTTTCAAATTGATCTGAAGATGACACTATGTAGTTCCTCCATGTTCCTTGCTCGTTGTGGTTTAACTATAGTCATAAATTGCAGATTTGCTGGGAGGCGATTGCAAGGTTTTCACCGAGTTTCATCCACCGCAGTGCAAAGTTGTGTCATGTACGCTGCCGCTACGCGAATTCTGCTTCGCTTATTTGATTAATCTGATAAATTTTCCGCAGACTGAATTATTTATTTTCACGACTGTCGTAACCCCCTGTAGTCAGACGCTTCTCGTCTTACGAGAGTCAAAATACACCCGAGCAGCTAAGGATTAGATTTCCGGCATGAATCGTAGAAAATTTATGAAAGCGTCCATGGCCCTCTCCGCTGTTAGCGGCATGACGGGTCTCTCCACGCTGTTTGCACAATCCGCCTGGGCCGATGATGGTATCGCCGACGGTACCGCGGTTCGCTTCGATTTCGACTCACTGAAAAAGAAAGCCTCCGCGCTGGCAAAACAGCCCTGGGGCGGCGCCCCCGGCCCCTTGCCCGACACCCTGGCCAATCTCACTCCGCAGGCCTATAACGAAATTCAGTACGACGCCAATCACTCGCTGTGGAATAACATCCCCGATCGTCAGCTGGACGTGCAATTCTTCCACGTCGGTATGGGCTTCAAGCGCCGCATCCGCATGTTCTCGGTCGATGCCCAGAGCCGTGAAGCGCGTGAGATCCACTTCCGTCCGGAGCTGTTCAATTATCACAACGCCAACGTTGATACCAGGCAGCTGGTCGGTAAAACCGATCTCGGCTTTGCCGGTTTCCGTGCGTTTAAGAAGCCTGAACTGGCGCGCCGCGATATCGTCTCTTTCCTTGGCGCCAGCTATTTCCGTGCGGTTGATGAAACCTTCCAGTACGGCCTCTCCGCGCGCGGCGTGGCGGTCAACACCTTCAGCAACGGCAAAGAAGAGTTCCCGGACTTCACCGCGTTCTGGTTCGAAACACCAAAAGCGGATGACACTACTTTCGTGGTCTACGCCCTGCTGGATGGCGCGAGCGTCACCGGTGCCTACAAGTTCACCATTCACTGCGAGGAGAAACGCGTAGTGATGGAGGTGGAAAACCATCTGTTTGCACGTAACGACATCCGCCAGCTTGGCATTGCGCCAATGACCAGCATGTTCAGTTGTGGCACCAACGAGCGCCGCATGTGCAACACTTACCATCCACAAATCCACGACTCCGATCGTCTGGCGATGTGGACCGGTGAAGGCGAATGGATTGCACGTCCGCTGAACAACCCGCAGCGTTTGCAGTTCAACGCCTATCAGGACGAAAACCCGCGTGGTTTTGGCCTGTTGCAGCTCGATCATGACTTCAAAAATTATCAGGATGTGATTGGCTGGTACGACAAACGTCCAAGCCTGTGGGTAGAACCGATTGGTAAATGGGGCAAAGGCGCCATTAACGTGATGGAGATTCCTACCACCGGGGAAACGCTGGATAACGTGGTGTGCTTCTGGCAGCCGTCAGAACCGGTGAAAGCCGGTAGCGAGTTCAGCTTCCAGTACAAACTCTACTGGAGCCAGTTGCCACCAGTGCGCAGTGGTTTGGCGCGTGTCGATGCCACGCGCACCGGTATCGGCGGCTTCCCGGAAGGTTGGGCGCCAGGCGAACACTTCCCGGATACCTGGTCACGTCGTTTTGCCATTGATTTTGTTGGTGGCGATCTGAAAGCCGCAGCGCCGAAAGGTATTGAGCCGGTGATTACCGTTTCAGAAGGCACATTCAAGCAGGTTGAGATTCTTTACGTCGAGCCACTCAACGGTTACCGCATTCTGTTTGACTGGTATCCAAACAGCGACTCGACCAAACCGGTTGATATGCGCCTGTTCCTGCGTACCAAAGATGAGACGCTGAGTGAAACCTGGCTTTATCAGTACTTCCCGCCGCCGCCAGATCAACGTAAATACGTTGATGACCGGCAGATGACGCCAGGCTGATGATTGACGGCGAGGAGCAATCCTCGCCGTTATGCTTTCTGCATGCCGATGTGGGGAATCTCATCTTCCATATACACTTCGGTCACCGCTTCAAAGCCCAGACGACCGTAGAAACCTTCCAGATGTGCCTGCGCAGAGAGATAAATAGCGCGCTGCGGCCAGTACTTCTCACAGCTCTCCAGCGCCTTCTCCATCAAGCGATAGCCCAGCTTCAAACCGCGTGCTTCTTCAGAAACAATCACACGACCAATCATTACCGGCGCAGAGTCTAGCGCTGGCGTTAACACGCGCGCATAGGCCAGCAGCTTACCGTCGAGAAATCCGAGAATGTGGCGATTTTCGGCAGCTAGATCCTGGCCATCAATATCCTGATAAGGACAGTTTTGTTCCACGATGAAGACATGATTGCGCAGTGCCAGCAAAGTGTAGAGTTGTTGCGCTGTCAGTTCACTGTGGTGGCAATCAAGCCAAAGCATTTCCATGGTGCTTCCTTGTCTGAGCGAAAAAAGGGATCCGATGAGAATATCACACCGGCTACGCCAAACGCAGTGAGCAGCAGCGGCAGCTGAAAACCTCGTGGTGACTCTGTGCTCAACCTCTCACTACGCCGTGAACTGCAGGCAAAAAAAATCAGGCCCGCAGGCCTGATTCAGTGGTTTCGTGAATCTGAATTACATGAGCGGCTGAGCCATCTGCACCAGTGTAATCAGCGGCTGCGGATAAACACCAAGCAGCAGCACCAGAATCGCAGATATCAGCACCACAACGCCGCCGGCCGTAAATGCCCAATTGGCTTGCGTATCGCGGTTGTGCAGTTCCGGCGGACTGAGATACAGACTCACCGTCACACGCAGATAGTAATAAAGCCCAATCGCACTACCCGCTACCACCGCACCACTCAACCACCACAGATGTGCGTTCACACTCGAGGCGATAACGTAGAACTTACCGATGAAGCCGAGCGTCATTGGGATACCCGCCAGTGACAACATCATCACCGTCATTACCGCAGACAGAATCGGACGATGCCAGAACAGACCACGATAGGAATAGAGCGTATCGGCATCCGGACCGCGATATGGGCTCGACATCAGGCTCACTACGCCGAACGCGCCAAGGCTGCTGAACAGGTAACCGGCCAGATAAACGCCTGCGGTTTCCAGCGACAGCTGATGGGTTTTCACCGCAATCAGCGCCACCAACAGATAACCAAGGTGCGCGATAGAGGAGTAACCGAGCAGACGCTTGATGTTGCTCTGGGAAATCGCCATCAGGTTGCCGAACAGAATCGACGCAAAGGCAATGATACCCAGCACGGTACGCACCGCTTCACTGTCAGTGACGGGCGCGTACATGAACAGGCGCATAATCACACCAAAGATGGCGATCTTGCTGGCGGTAGCGAGGAAGGTTGAAACCGGCGCTGGCGCCCCCTGATAAACGTCTGGCGTCCACAGGTGGAAAGGAACCAGCGACAGTTTAAAGCCCAGTCCGATAATCATCATGCCCAGACCGAGCAGCAACAGCGGCTCCTGAATCATGCTATCGCTCAGACTTTTACCCAGCTGCACAAAGCTCAGGCTGCCGGAATCAGCATAAATCAGCGCGATACCGAACAGCAGGAACGATGAGGCCGCCGCCGACAGAATGGTGTATTTCAGCGACGCTTCCAGCGAACGTTTCTGGCGGAAAGCATAACCAATCAAACCAAACAGCGGCAGTGACAGCAGTTCGATACCGATGAACAGCGCTGCCAGATGGTTGGCGCTCGCCAGCACGATCCCGCCGAGTGCTGCAATCAGCACCAGCAGATAGAACTCATCTTTGTTGTCCGGGAAACCGGCCAGCCACGGATAAGCGAAGGTGCAGGTGGCTAAACTCGCCAGCACCACCAGCGCGGTGTAGAACATCGAATAGCCATCAACGCGCAGCAGCGGCGTGACGTCCATCGCTCCCGCCTGGCCTACAAACCACAGAGAAAACAGCGCAATGTTAAGTCCGATCACCGTCAGCGTGGCATTAACAAAGTGATTGCGTCGCCACGCAATGGACAGCATCACCACCACCACCGTCAATCCGACGATTAACAGCGGCAGTAACGCGATCAGATGTTGAGGAGTTATTGTCATGGCGAATTACGGCCTTGTAGTTGAAATTGAAGCGGTAAACCACTGCTGAATATTGCTCATCGCAGCATGGGATGTGTCGAGGATCGGCTGAGGATAAATCCCCAGCAGCACCAGCAACACCACCAATACGCCGATAGTCATGAACTCACGCGGTGACATGCCTGGCAGCGGATCTTTCGACTTTGCTTCGCCGAAGTAAGCGCGCTGCATCATGATCAGGGAGTAAACCGAAGCAAACACCAGACCAAAGGTTGCAATGACGATAATCACCGGCACCACCTGGAAGCTGCCGGTCAGAATCATAAATTCGCCAACAAAGTTACCGGTGCCCGGCATACCGAGGTTTGCAACCGCGAAGAACAGTGACAGACCCGGAATCCATTTGATACGTGACCACAAGCCGCCCATCTGACGCAGGTCGCGGGTATGCAGACGCTCATACAGCTGACCACACAAGATGAACAGTGCCGCAGCAGAGAGACCGTGCGCAATCATCTGAATCACCGCGCCCTGGAAGGCCAGCTGGCTGCCAGTGTAGATGGCGATGAGCACGAAGCCCATGTGCGAAATAGAGGTGTAAGCGATCAGTCGCTTGATATCAGTTTGTGAGAATGCCATCCACGCACCGTAGAAGATGCCGATGATACCCAGCCACATGGCAATCGGTGCGAACTCTGCTGACGCATTCGGGAACAGCGGCAGGCTAAAGCGCAGCAAACCGTAAGCCGCAGTTTTTAGCAAGATACCTGCGAGGTCAACTGAACCAGCGGTTGGTGCCTGGCTATGCGCATCGGGTAACCAACCGTGTAATGGCACCACCGGCATTTTCACCGCAAAGGCAATAAAGAAGCCAAGCATCAGCAGATATTCAACGGTGTGCGACATCGGAGTTTTCAGCAGCTCTTCGTAGCTGAAAGTCCATACGCCGGTGGCGTTGTAATGGACAAAGACCAGCGCCAGAATCGCCACCAACATGATCAGACCCGATGCCTGGGTGTAGATGAAGAACTTGGTCGCCGCGCTGATACGCGTTTTACCGTCGGATGCTTTATGGCCCCACAGTGCGATGAGGAAATACATCGGCACCAGCATCATTTCCCAGAAGAAGAAGAACAGGAACATATCGATGGAGAGGAACACGCCAATCACACCACCGAGAATCCACATCAGGTTGAGGTGGAAAAAGCCCTGATATTTCTCAATTTCGTTCCAGGAACACAGCACCGCCATCAAACCGAGCAGTCCGGTCAGCACCACCATCAGCAGCGACAGACCATCAATTGCCAGATGGAAGTTGATGCCAAAGCGCGGAATCCACGGTACGGAGAAAGTCGATTGCCATTGCGGAATGCCCGCAGCCTGCGTCAGTGAATAGCCTCCCTGCAACCACAGCTGCAGACCAAGCGCTAGCGTCAGGCCCATGGTGATCATGGCAATCCAGCGCGGAACTTTTGCGCCAAGACGCTCCGCAAGCCAGCAGAGCAAGCCACCGACAAAAGGTATGATAATTAGCCAAGGTAATAACACGGCAAACTTCCCTTTTTATTGCCTTACTTCAGGCAATTTTTGACATTCTAATTGGGCGAGCGAACCCGCCCCGCTCATCAATCTTTAAATCACCAGCAGCAGCGCCAGCACCACAACGGCACCCACACTCATCGAGGCCACGTACCAGCGCAGATAACCGTTTTCGCTCACCACCAAACCTTTATTACCAACACGCGACAGCAGCGCAGGCAGGTTCATCAGTGAGTTAAGCGGATCGCGCTTCAGCAACCAGGCAATGCCGAGATAAGGTTTTACAAACACCTTGTCATACAGCCAGTCGAAGCCCCAGGCCGCGAACCACCAGGTGCCGAAGAAACGACCCGGCGCGCTGTTAGCAATACTGGTCACCAGTTGACGTTTACCCAGCCACAGAGCTGCTGCGATCAGGATACCGACAATGGCCACCACGCCTGAGGTGATTTCCAGCATCACTTTGCCGCCTTCACCAAACTCGTTCTGCGGCAGAACACCCGCCAGAGGAGGCGTGATCAGCGCACCAATAAAGGTGGAGAGCACCATCAGAACAATCAGCGGCAGGTGATGCGTAATGCCTTTACCGGCGTGAGCATGAATTTTCTCTTCACCGTGGAACACGATAAAGATCATGCGGAAGGTGTAGATCGAAGTGAGGAATGCACCCACCAGACCCGCCACCATCAGATTGATGTGACCATTCGCCATCGCACCAAACAGGATTTCATCTTTACTGTAGAAACCTGCGGTGATCAGCGGCAGCGCAGCCAACGCGGCACCGCCCACCAGGAAGCAGACATACACCAGCGGGATGCTCTTACGCAGGCC
>Ga0308169_10001891_pt1 | contig 22981 bp, 17 predicted proteins | sample PhyBR1_2_FD_202139 | JGI IMG/M metagenome (GOLD analysis project Ga0308169, IMG submission 202139) | Phyllosphere microbial communities from UC Gill Tract Community Farm, Albany, California, United States - DLSLSB.R1 | ecosystem: Host-associated > Plants > Phyllosphere > Unclassified | place...
GTTCGATGGCATGGCCGACGTGTTGGCCGACATCGAGGCAGCCAATCTCATCTGGGGCGTGGTCACCAACAAGCCGGTACGTTTTGCCGAGCCGATCATGCAGCAGTTGGGCCTGGCCGAGCGTTCGAAAGTGTTGATTTGCCCGGACCATGTGAAAAACAGCAAGCCAGACCCTGAACCGTTGATCCTGGCGTGCAAGATGCTCGACCTGGACCCGGCCAGCGTGCTGTTCGTGGGGGACGACTTGCGGGATATCGAGTCCGGCCGCAGCGCTGGCACCAAGACCTGCGCGGTGACCTACGGCTACATCCACCCGGACGACAACCCCAAGCACTGGGGCGCGGATGTGGTGATCGACCATCCCCTGGCGCTGCGTGAAGTGCTGGATAACGCGTTGTGCAGTTGCTGAACTCGGCGAGACCGCTTTTGTGGCGAGGGAGCTTGCTCCCGCTGGACCGCGAAGCGGTCCCCCTGAGCTAATCGGCGTCGACTTCGTCGCCGAGCGGGAGCAAGCTCCCTCGCCACAAAAGCTCCTGACCATGACTGCTCTGCCCGCACAGTACCGTGCCGCTTATTTGTTGAGGTTTCTTTATGTTTGACTACTCCGCCCGCCCCGACCTGCTCGAAGGCCGCGTCATTCTGGTCACCGGTGCCGGCCGTGGTATCGGAGCGGCTGCCGCCAAGGCTTATGCCGCCCATGGCGCCACCGTGCTGTTGTTGGGCAAGACCGAGGCCAACCTGACCCAGGTCTACGACGAAATCGAAGCAGCCGGTCATCCACAGCCGGCGGTGATCCCCTTCAACCTCGAAACCGCCCTACCCCATCAGTACGATGAACTGGCCGCCATGATCGAGACCGAGTTCGGCCACCTCGACGGCTTGCTGCACAACGCCTCGATCATCGGCCCACGCACGCCGCTGGAGCAGTTGTCCGGTGAGAATTTCATGCGCGTGATGCACGTGAACGTCAACGCCATGTTCATGCTCACCAGCACCCTGCTGCCATTGCTGAAGCTGTCCAAGGACGCGTCCGTGGTGTTCACCTCCAGCAGCGTCGGGCGCAAGGGCCGGGCGTATTGGGGGGCTTATGGCGTCTCCAAGTTCGCCACCGAAGGGCTGATGCAGACGCTCGCCGACGAAGTCGACACCGTTGCGCCGGTGCGCTCCAACAGCATCAACCCCGGCGCCACCCGCACCAGCATGCGGGCCCAGGCCTATCCGGGGGAAAATCCGCTCAACAACCCGACGCCTGAAGAAATCATGCCGGTCTACCTGTACCTGATGGGGCCGGACAGCCAAGGCGTCAATGGCCAGGCTTTCAACGCGCAATAACTGCTACCTCTCGTCGCGGCGGTTTACCGTCGCGGCGCAGTCACTTCCGGTGCATCACCCAGCGAAGCGCCAAGACCTTGCCGTCAGCCGCCCCTCTTGTTGCCCCTCACCCGACGGTAACATGCTGATTTTTTGCGTGTTTTTTTAAAGATGAACCGAATGGCACGACTTTCGCTCTAACCACTCAAGCACGCCATGTCCGGCAAGCAATGGACGTTGAGACGGGATCCGCCAGTGCAAGAAGCGGACTAAACTCAGATCAATGTCCCTCGGGACTGATGGACCAGTACGACGCGTAGCCCAGTGCCGCTTCACCCGCCGGCCAGGATCGACTCAGTTAGGGGCTCACGCCATATGAAAACGCCCACGCAGACCAATGCGATCGACTTTGACAGCGCCAAGCTGCAGCGCCTGGGCCTTGCCCAGCCGTCGCCGCTCGTGACACGGCCCGTCAGCCTTTCACAACTGCGCCAGCAATTGAGCCAGCAGTTGCAGACCAGCCTGGAGCCGCAACGGATCCTCGGTCTGTTCTTCCGCGAAGTGCAGCGGCTGGTGCCCCTGGATGCGCTGGCCTACCAGCACAAACCCAGCGACCTGCGCCTCGAATTCGGCCAGCGCGGGCATCACAGCCTCAGTTACAACCTTAGCCATGAAGGCGAACACTTGGGTGAACTGGTGTTCCGCCGCAACCAGCGCTTCGCCAACTCGGAGCAAAGCGAACTCGAGTCGATACTCTCCACGCTGTTTTTCCCGCTGCGCAACGCCTTGCTCTATCGCGCCGCCACGCAAAGCGCCTTGCGCGATCCGCTGACCGGTACCGGCAACCGTATCGCCATGGACCAGACGCTGGAACGTGAGATCGACATGGCCAGGCGTCACATGCAGCCACTCTCGCTGTTGATGCTGGACATCGACCATTTCAAGCGCATCAATGACACCCACGGACACGGTGTCGGCGACGAAGTACTCAAAGCAGTTGCCGACTCGATCAAGAACCAATTGCGCAATGTCGATATGGTGTTCCGGTTTGGCGGCGAAGAGTTCCTGATCCTGCTGGCCAACACCAGCCGGGAAGCCGCGGCCATGGTGGGGGAACGGCTGCGTTATGCCGCCCAGACCCAGGACTATTTCGCTGGTGGAACGAGAATCGAACTGACCGTCAGCCTCGGATGCGCGACATTGCTGCCAGGTGAGTCCGCTGAAAGCCTGTTGCGCCGGGCCGACAGTGCGCTGTACGTGGCCAAGCGCGAGGGCCGGAACCGGCTGACGATGGCGGGCTGAGGCACGCCGAACCACCGCTTTCGCGAGCAGGCTCGCTCCCACAAGGGATTGGCGGTGCGCTTAAAAATCACGGTCACCACAAAAACCAATGTGGGAGCGAGCTTGCTCGCGAAGGGGCCAGATCAGTCAACACAAGGTTGAAGGTCAGACCGCTTTCGCGAGCAGGCTCGCTCCCACTAGGGATTGGCGGTGCACTTGAAATTTCTGGTCACCACAAAACCAATGTGGGAGCGAGCTTGCTCGCGAAGGGGCCAGATCAGTCAACACAAGGTTGAAGGTCAGACCGCTTTCGCGAGCAAGCCCGCTCCCACAGGAGGGTCAAGCTATTGGGGATCAGCTACCCGCCAACGCCAGGCGTTCACGGCTGGGCGCAGTTTTCTCTACAACGCCCGAGTGTTCCAGTTGCATGCAGCGCTCCAGGAACAGGTACATGTAGTCATAGCTTTTGCAGACGGCCTGGCGCAGTTCCATCTGCAACGACTTGCTCGGATTCATGCCCGCCAGGGTGCAGATGATCTCCAGCGCTTCCCAAGGGTGGGCATCGTCATACTGGGCGTGCATCTTCAGCCATTTCATGGCCCGCTTGCGGTCTTCCTCGGCGAACGCCGCGGCATAGACGCCACTGGAACAGACCACCGCCGACCACTCCCCGGTCGCGCCCTCGATGGCGTAGTTGGTCGCGGCAATCGCCACGATCAACGAGTCCGCCGAGCTGGTGTGCCAGCACCAATGACTCAACGCATGCAGCTCAGGTGGCACCTGCTGCGCCTGCAGATCTTCGAGTGTCACGCCATGAGCGGCGCTCCAGTTCACCCAATAATCGGCATGATTGAGTTCGACACGAATGTTGCGCATCAGCCAGCGGCGCGCCATGTCCTCGCCGGGATGGCGGGCAAAGCGTGTCTTGGTGAGGTTTTGTGCCATGTACAAGGCGAACTGTTCGACGACGGGCCAACCACCGATAAGGTAGTGGCGCATGGTCTTGGCGCTGAGCTTGTTGTCGCGCATGCGTTGATACAGTTCGTGTTCTACAACCCGGCGCTTGCTCTCGCCGCAATCTGCAATGAGCTGCTGTGCCCATTGCGGATAGCTCTTGGCGTCCATGAGCGGGCCTGTTCGGTTGAATGTGTCGATCACTGTCGGGCTCCTTTTGATTGTGATTTTTCTGCGGATCAACAAGAGGTTCAGCGGAACGTGCCGGGGGCCTTGAACAACAACGGCTGAGGCCTGGCCGGCCTACATTGCAACGTGTCACAGGTAAACATCTGCGGTCGCTCGATGACATACCCCTGAGCGTAGTCCACACCAATTTCCAGCAATGCCTGCTCGATCTGGGCCGTTTCAACAAACTCGGCAATCGTACGCTTACCCATGACGTGGCCGATATGATTAATCACTTCGACCATTGCCCGGTTGATCGGGTCGTCCAGCATATCCTTTACGAAACTCCCGTCGATCTTCAAGAAGTCTACAGGTAAATGTTTCAAGTAAGCGAATGAAGACATTCCGGCACAAAAGTCATCCAGCGAAAAATAACAGCCCAAGCCTTTGAGTTCATTGATAAAGCGGATCGCGCTACCCAGATTCGAAATGGCGCTGGTCTCGGTAATTTCAAAACAAATCATTTCAGGCGGAATTGAGTACGCCGCGAACTGTTTACGCAAGAAGTCCAGGAATGCCTGATCTCCTATAGTAGTGCCTGACAGATTAATCGCACACATCGCCAACGGACCTTGCCGGGATTCGTTCAGGCACTGGCGAATGATCCTGAAGACATTCTCCACCACCCAGCGGTCCAACGACGTCATCAAGCCATAGCGCTCCGCCGCCGGGATGAAACTGTCGGGCAGGATCATTCGCCCGGCCTCGTCATGCAGGCGCAGCAATATCTCGATATGCCCACCGCCATGATCCCCCGGGCCCAATGCGGCGATTTCCTGGGCATAAAGGCAGAAACGGTTTTCCTCCAGGGCCATGTGCAAGCGCTGCACCCAGGCCATCTCGCCGAAGCGCAGGGACAACTCCGAGTCGTCGGCATGGTAGACCTGGACCCGGTTGCGCCCCTTTTCCTTGGCCATGTAGCAGGCCATGTCGGCGGCACGCAGGGATGCCTCCAAGGTGGTCGGGCTCTGGGCGATATGCACCAGGCCGATACTCACGGTGGTCACGAACGGCCGGCCTTTCCACACGAAATGCAGGTTCTGCACGGTCTGGCGCAGGCCTTCGGCAATTTTCTCCGCGGCCTCCGGCGAGCAGTTTTCCAACAAAATGCCGAACTCATCGCCGCCCAACCGGGCCAGCGTGTCGTTTTCCCGCAACCCCGATTGCAGTAATGCGCAAATATGTCGCAACAATTCGTCACCGGCCGCATGGCCACAGGTGTCGTTGACCAGCTTGAATTGATCCAGGTCGAGAAACATGAGGGCGTGGCGCCCGACCTGGCGAGTCAGGTTATGCAGCGCTTGTTCGAGGCGGTATTCGAATTCTCGGCGGTTCGCCAGGCCGGTCAGGGCATCGTGGGTGGCTTGCCAGGACAGGTTGGCAATGTACTGGCGTTCCTGGGTCATGTCGTGCAGCACCAGCACCGCGCCACTGACCTTGCCGGCGTGGCGGATCGGCGCCCCCACCAGGGTGACCGACACCGTGCTGCCGTCCAGGCGCTGGATCAACTTTGAATGCTCGCTGCCACCCCCCAATCGTCCGCTCAGGATATGCTCGATCAAAGTCAGCCCTTCAGTCTGGGCATTGTCGTCAAGCAGATTGAACAGCGCCGCCAGGGGTAGCCCGGTGGCGTGCTCGGCTTTCCAGTGCGTCATCGCTTCCGCGGCGGGGTTCATGTAGGCAATGGCGCCCTCGACGTCAGTGGTGATCACGCCGTCGCCAATCGATTGCAAGGTGATCTGGGCCCGCTCCTTCTCCAACTGAAGCGCATTGGCGAAGACCTGCCGCTGGGCCAGCAGTTTATGGGTGCGCAACAGCGCGAGGACAATCAACCCAAGGGCCGTGGCGAAATTGGTCACCAGCAACAGGCGCAGGATAAACCGCGACCCCTCGCCCAGGGCATCGCTGAAGGCCTTCGCGGCGGGGGTGACGGAATCGTTGATGGCGAAGATCTGAGCCTTCCAGCCGCGGATATCGGTTTCCGAGGCTTGGCCGGCGCTGATGCTGGCGTGCATCTGCCGGGCAACGTTGTCCAGTTCAATCAGGTAGCCATCCCCCACCGTCCAGAGGTCAATGGCTTCTTCCAGGTAGCTGAAATGACGGAAATTGAGATAAAGCCAGATGACGCTGGCTACGTCATCAGGGTGGTTGCCACCCTTGAGGATCCCGGCCCGCGCGGCCTCGAGATCAGGTGGCTCACGATCCAGCGCGACCCGCAGCTCATGACCACCTTCGGGCACAGCGATGGCTTGCTGATACTTTAGAAAAATCGCCTCGTCACGGCTGTCAGCGTAGAGATTGAGATAATAAATAGCGTCTTTCTGGCCCTTGGACCAGAGGCTTTCCCCTGCTACATAACCGCGAACTGCGGACAATACGTAAAGGCTGACACCTCCAAGCAAGGCTTGAAATAGGACAACGGCGATAAAGGGCCAGACAATGCCCAACAACCGTGGCGTTCCGAGAGTCCGCTTTTGCTTCATGAGGTCCCTTGCACAGGCATTGCCATTGAGCACCCGCGAGAATTCCGCTCCTGATCCCACAGCCTAGGCTAGTTTTCGATCCGTCGAACAACTGGAATGAGCAGTTCGCCTGGGCTTTGGGTAGAGATGTGGAAGAGTCGATGGGTTTTGGCTGATTTTTTCCGATACTAAGCGCAGAAAAGCAATGGAAACTCAAGGACGCTGTATTTGCTGTAGATGGCCATAGAGCCGAGCGTACAAGCCGCCCTCGGCAATCAGCTGTTGGTGATCTCCATCCTCGGCGATTTGCCCGCCATCGAACACCAGAACGCGGTCAGCCTGTTTCACCGCGGAAAGCCTGTGGGCGATGATCAGGGTGGTGCGTCCACTCAAGAACCGCGCCAACGCTTGGTGAAGGTTGTATTCGGTGGCCGCGTCGAGGGCGGACGTGGCTTCGTCGAGGATGACCACCCGTGGATCGGCCAATACCATGCGGGCGATCGCCAATCGTTGCCGCTGGCCGCCCGAAAGCCTGACACCGGAACGTCCGACAACACTCTCCAGACCGGCGGGAAGCGCTCGCACCGTGGCGTCGAGCTGGGCAATTTCCAACGCCCGCCAGCAGGCTTCGTCGCTGCAGTCTCGGCCCATGGCAAGATTGGCCCGCACCGTGTCGTTGAACAGCGCCGGATGCTGGAGCACCACCGCGACGTTTTCACGGATGGTTTCGAGGCCGATTTCCTGCTGGGTCGCACCACCAAATCGGATACTGCCGGCCTGGGGTGTGTAGAGGCCCAACAGCAGTTGCACCAATGTGCTTTTACCGCCACCGCTGGCGCCAACGACAGCGACCTTCTCACCCGGCGCAATGGACAGGTTCAATTGATTGAGAACCATCTCCTCACCGTAGCCGAACCTGAGCCCTTGAATATCGATGCCTACGGTGGCGCGCCCCCTGAATGGGTCGACACCGCCGCTGTACTGCGGCTCATCGGCCCGGGCCAGCAGTTCGTTGATACGGTTCAAGGCCCCGCCCGCCGCATAAAAGGCGTACTGCAGGTTCAGCAGTTGTTCGACCGGACCGATCATGAACCACAAGTAACTGAACACCGCCAGCATCTGGCCGATGGACAAGTCGGAAAACAGCACGGTGAGCATGGCCGCGGCCCGAAAGATATCGATGCCGAACTGGAACAGCAGGCCGCTGGCGCGGTTCGAGGCGTCGGTTTTCCACTGCGAATTCACCGCGTAATCGCGCACTTCCCTGGCGCGCAGCCCCAGCCGCCCGAGGAAAAAACCCTGGCGATTGCCAGCGCGCACTTCCTGTATCGCATCCAGGGTCTCGGTCAGGGCCTGGGTGAAGCGCGAGGTGCTGTCGTTTTCCAGCTTCTTCAGGTGCTTGACCCGTTTGCCCAACTGCACCGTGGCGTAGATCACCAGCGGGTTGAACAACAGGATCAGCAATGCCAGCTTCCAGTGCATCCACATCAGGATGCTGGCAGTGCCCACCAGCGTCAGCATGGCGACCAGGAAGCGGCTGAGGGTTTCGCCCACAAACTTGTCGAGGGTGTCCAGGTCGGTCACCAGGTGCGTGGTCACGGTGCCGCTGCCCAGGCTTTCGTATTCCTTCAATGAAATTCGCTTGAGGCGTTCGATCAGCCGGACACGGATGCGATAGACGATGTCCTTGGCCAGGCTGGCGAACAGGCGCGCCTGCAACACGTTGAACACCAAGGCGCAGCAGCGCAGCGTCAGGGTGACCAACAGCATCAGTCCTATATAACCGGCCGCGCTCTGCCAAGCCGTTGGCAAGGCGAGGTTCATGATCTTCAACGCCGCATCGCCGTGGCCCAACAGCACCTCATCCACCAACAGCGGCAGCAGCAACGGGATGGGCACGCTGCACAAGGTGGCCAGCACGGCCACGCCGTTGGCGATCCACAAGGCTTTTTTATGCTTGAGGGCCAGGCGACGGATTTCTGTCCAGCTCAACCGATCGATAGGCGACGGGGCCGACGCGTTGACGTTGGGCAGGTCATCAGGCACAGGTCGCCCGCTCCAGCCAGCGTCCCAGCAATGGCGCCAACTGCTCCAGGGGCTGATAGCCATTGGTCAGCAGGGCCAATTGCCCGTCACGTTCGGCCAGCAGCGTGGGGAACCCGGCGATGCCAAGGTCTTGTACCCAGGTGAAATCCGCCGCGGTGGCAGCGTGTTGGTCGGCACGATCGAATGCCGCGGCGAACTCGATCCGCGGCAACCCGGCCTGTTCGGCCAGTTCGACCAGGATGCTCGCGCGGGTCACGTCGCGACCTTCGACGTAAAAAGCCTGCTGGATCAGCTTCACCAGTTTCCAGGCCAGGTCCGGCGCCAGGCTGCGAGCCGTCACCAACGCCCGGCAAGCCGGCTCGGTGTCGTAGACAAAACCGTCGGGTAGTGCCCCTTCAAAGTTGAACGGCTGGCCGGTGGCCTGGGTGACCGCCTGCCAATGTTCAAGAATGTAGCGCCGGGTCGTCGGTTCCAGGGCCGAGCCGCTGCCGGTACGCAAACCGCCCACTACCAGGTGCAACTCCACGCCTGCGGCCTGCGCCTGCTCGACCAATGCCTGCGCCACCGGCGCGAAGCCCCAGCACCAGGAACACATCGGGTCCATCACATACAGCAGGCGCGATGCCATGGCTTAAGCCTCGGAAGATGATTGCTTGTAGTTGTAGCCGATCGGGTGAGGCATGTTGCGAGCCTTGGCCAACTCGATCTGCTTTTGCCGGTCGATGGCGCTGCGACGGGTCTTCTCGCTCAGCTTGTCCCAGCAATGCGGGCAACTGATGCCGGGCACGTAGTGCTCCGAAGCGCGATCTTCAACGCTCACTGGCGTACGGCACGCATGACATTGATCGTAGTCGCCTTCGCTGAGGTCGTGGCGCACGGTCACACGGTTATCGAATACAAAGCAGTCGCCGCGCCATTTGGTTTCTTCCTGGGGCACCTCTTCAAGGTATTTCAGGATGCCGCCCTTGAGGTGATAGACCTCTTCGAAACCTTCACCGAGCATGTAGCTCGAGGCCTTTTCACAGCGAATGCCGCCGGTGCAGAACATCGCGACCTTCTTGTGCCGGCTCGGGTCGAAGTTGGCTTTGATGTATTCGGGGAATTCACGGAAGCTGGCGGTTTTTGGATCGACGGCGCCTTCGAACGTACCGATGGACACTTCGTAGTCATTGCGGGTATCGATCAACAACACTTCCGGATCGCTGATCAGCGCGTTCCAGTCCTGCGGCTCGACATAGGTGCCAACCCGCTTGTTCGGGTCCACCCCTTCCACGCCGAGGGTGACGATCTCTTTCTTGAGCTTGACCTTGGTGCGGTAGAACGGCTGCTCGTCGCAGTACGACTCTTTGTGGTCGATGTCGTCCATGCGCGGATCGTTCTTGAGCCAGGCCATCAACCCGTCGATTCCCTCGCGGGTGCCGGAAACGGTACCGTTGATGCCTTCTTCGGCGATCAACAGGGTGCCTTTGATGCCGTTGTCGAGCATGGCCTTGAGCAGGGGCTCGCGCAGCTCGACGTAATCTTCCAGGGTGACGAACTTATACAGTGCCGCCACGACAATGGATGGTGTCATGGGTATTTCTCCAGGTGGCTACCCTCGCAAAGGGTGAACCGGATGCGAAAAAAAACGCGCCGGGTGAGCGGCGCGTTGCGGATTCTAGCAAAAACAATGTGGCTTTAGGAGCAGAGCCTTTGTGGCGAGGGAGCAAGCTCCCTCGCCATAACAGGTTGCCCCAGTCAGTGCTTGCTGCCCCCGGCACAGGTCGGCGAAGCCGGGGCCGCGTCGGTCTGTGCCCACTCTTCAGGCGTGTAGGTGTGCAGCGCCAATGCGTGGAATTCGCCCATCAGCTCGCCCAGCGTGCCGTAGACCTTCTGGTGACGCTTGACCCGATTGAGGCCTTCGAACTGACGGCTGACCACCACTGCCTTGAAATGGGTTTGCAGCCCACGGCTGTGCATATGGCTCTCGTCCAGCACTTGCAGGTGCTCGGGCTGCAAGAGCCCGAGGGTCGATTCAATGCGTTGTTGCATGCTCATGCCGGGCTCCGCTTAGGGCTTTTTCTTGGCCGGGGCCGGGGCGGCGGCTTTTGGTTCGAGCTCTGCAGTCATGTCCGACAGCAGCTTGTTGACTACCGGTACTGCGCTTTCAAGCTTGGCCTGGGTCAGTTGCGCCGACTGCTGGGTCAGCTGTGGCATTTTTTCCAGGACTTTCTTGCCCAGGGGAGACTGATAGAAGGACACCAGGTCCTTGAGCTCCGACTCGCTGAAGTTGCTGGTATAGAGCTTGACCATGTCCGGCTTGAGCTTGTTCCAGCCGATGGCCTGGTCCAGCGCGGCGTTGGCCTTGGCCTGGTAAGTCTCGAGGGTGGCTTTTTTCGATTCCGGAGCCTTGGTCTGCTCGAAGCGCTGGGCAAACATCTGCTGCACTTGCATGTACACCGGGGTACCCAGCTTGTCGGCGTGCGCCAGGGTCAGGAACGCTTCGGCACTGGCGTTGTGGCTGGCGGTATCGGCGAGGACAGGGCCGCTGGCACACACCAGAGCAACTGCGGTACAGATGGCACGAAGACGGGTCATCGAGTTTCCTTATCTAAACAGGCGAGGTAAAACCCCAAGGGCGACCATTCTGCGCCTAAAAAACGCCGGGGCTCAACCCCGACCCTTGGCGGGTCCGATTGACGGACCGAACCGTACGCTCCTAGATTGAGGGAACCGGTAGCGCCCACCAGGGCCTAAACTGCGCATTCAGCCTTACAGGAGTTTGACCCGATGAGCCGTATCGAAACCGACAGCCTTGGCCAGGTTGAAGTCCCGGATGAGGCCTATTGGGGCGCCCAGACACAGCGCTCCATGATCAACTTTGCCATCGGCAACGAACGCATGCCGCTGTCGGTGCTGCACGCCCTGGCACTGGTCAAGAAGGCCGCCGCGCGGGTCAATGACCGCAACGGTGACCTGCCCGCCGACATCGCCCGCCTGATCGAACAGGCCGCCGATGAAGTGCTGGCCGGCCAGCATGACGACCAGTTTCCCCTGGTGGTCTGGCAGACCGGCAGCGGGACCCAGAGCAACATGAACGTCAACGAGGTGATTGCCGGGCGCGCCAATGAGCTGGCGGGCAACCCTCGCGGCGGCAAGAGCCCGGTGCATCCCAACGATCACGTCAACCGGTCCCAGAGCTCCAACGACTGTTTCCCCACCGCCATGCACATCGCCGCCGCCCAGGCCGTGTATCAGCAGCTACTGCCGGCCATCAGCGAGCTGTCCGGCGGCCTCGCGGAACTGGCGGCGCGCCACATGAAACTGGTCAAGACCGGCCGCACCCACATGATGGACGCCACGCCGATCACCTTCGGCCAGGAATTGTCCGCCTTCATAGCCCAACTCGACTACGCCGAACGGGCGATTCGCGCTGCGTTGCCAGCCGTCTGCGAGCTGGCCCAGGGCGGCACGGCGGTGGGCACCGGGCTCAATTCGCCCCATGGTTTTGGCGAAGCGATTGCCGCTGAATTGGCGGCGCTGTCCGGCTTGCCCTTCGTCACCGCGCCGAACAAATTCGCTGCCCTGGCCGGGCATGAGCCGCTGACCACGTTGTCCGGCGCGTTGAAAACCCTGGCCGTGACGCTGATGAAAATCGCCAACGACCTGCGCCTGTTGGGTTCGGGGCCTCGCGCCGGTTTTGCCGAAGTGAAACTGCCGGCCAACGAACCGGGCAGTTCCATCATGCCCGGCAAGGTCAACCCGACCCAGTGCGAAGCCTTGTCGATGCTGGCCTGCCAGGTACTGGGCAACGACGTGGCCATCGGTTTTGCCGCCAGCCAGGGCCACTTGCAATTGAACGTGTTCAAACCGGTGATCATCCACAACCTGCTGCAATCGATCCGCCTGCTGGCCGATGGCTGCAGCAACTTCCAGCAGCACTGCATCGCCGGCCTCGAACCGGATGCCGAGCAGATGGCGGCGCACCTGGAACGGGGCTTGATGCTGGTGACGGCGCTGAATCCGCACATTGGCTACGACAAATCGGCGGAAATCGCCAAGAAGGCCTACAGCGAAGGGCTGACCCTACGGGAGGCTGCGTTGCAGCTGGGGTACCTCACCGATGAGGAGTTCGAGGCCTGGGTCCGGCCGGAAAACATGCTGGAGGCTGGCGGGCAGGGCTGAGTTTCATCCAAGGCAGGCACGCCGCCTTCGCGAGCAGGCTCGCTCCCACAGGGGCCCGGGTGTGATGGTGATATAGCATCCACTCCAGAACCGAGGTGGGAGCGAGCCTGCTCGCGAAGGCGGTATGTCAGTCAACACATTTGCCGACTGATCCACCGCAATCGCGAGCAAACTCATTCCCCATCAGCGGCTGACAGCCAAACGCTCCCGCCGGGCCCTGAGCCCGGCGATGAGCGATGGCCCGAGCGCAACCAGCGCCGATCCCAGCACCACCAGCACCGCCCCGCCATACCCCAGCAGGTTGATCTGTTCGGCATGAACATAATCGGGCCACCACCAGGCCGCCATCGCCACGGCGGCGAAGGTCACCAGCGGCGTGATCGCCAGGGTCGCGCTGACCCGCGAAGCTTCCCAATGGGCCAGCGCCTCGGCAAACGCGCCATAGGCAATCAGGGTATTGAGGCAACAAGCGAGCAACAGCCAGCCTTGCAGAGGACTCAGTTGCAGCGCCTCCAGCGGATGGACCCAAGGCGTCAGCAACAGCGCGCAGAACAGGTAGATCACCATCATCACCTGCAACGAATTCCATACCGTCAACAGTTGCTTCTGGCCGAGGGCATAGAACGTCCAGACAGTCGAGGCCAGCAGCACCAGCAAGACGCCCGCGGTGTAGTCGCTCAGGGAGGTCAGCAACTCGGTAAGGCGCTGATTGAAGAACAGCGCGAAACCGATCAGCAGCACCAGCAAGCCGATGCCCTGCCCCACGCTGAAACGCTCCTTGAACACAAACAGGCTGGCAACGAGCAACATGATCGGCCCCATCTGCACCACCAGTTGCGCGGTGCCGGGACTCAAGCGGTTCAAGCCCATCAGGTACAGCACGTAGTTACCCACCAGCCCCAACACCGCCATCCCCACCAGCCAACCGCCACGGCGGCCGAGCACCTTGCGGGTGGGCAGGCGCCTGGTTGTCGCCAGGTAGACGAAGAGCAGACCGCCGGACACCAGCAGCCGAAACCAGGTCACCGTTACCGGATCCATCACTTGCAGCACTTGCTTGAGCTTGATCGGCAGGATTCCCCACAACAGGGCGGTCAACAAGGCAAGGAATAACCCGTAGACCCAGCGACCGGACGAAATGTGCATGCAACCCTCGAAGCCAAGACATGAACGCCCATTCTAGGCCCGGATCGATCGGTGCACACAGGCACAGTTGGGCATTCGCCGCTGATGGAATTGTACGGGTCGTAGCCGTCGATCGGCTGGACAGGCGCAAATCGACGACACCACATATGCTCAATTGAGACGACCACGCTGCCCCCCTATGGAGACCCGAAATGCCAGGAACGCGCGCCCAAGATACAGACGCCCCGAAGACAATATTCCGAAGTGACCGGATCTGTCGGGTAAACGGCGAGTTTTATTTCAATACGCGCGAAGGCACCCAGGAAGGTCCGTTCGAGACTCGCGAGGCTGCGGAGCAGGAGGTCGCGGCGTATATCCAACGCATGATGCTGCTGGCCAAACCGCCGACAGAAAGGTTCGAAGCCCCCGTGGCGAGGGAGCTTGCTCCCGCTGGGCCGCACGGCGGCCCCCTTACGGTTCATCCCCAGTAAAAGCGGCGACTGCTTCGCAGCCGAGCGGGAGCAAGCTCCCTCGCCACGATAGCTGTTGAAAACAGCGGCTATCGAACCGCTTCGAACAACCCCGTCGCGCCCATCCCCCCGCCGACGCACATGGTCACCACGCCATAGCGCAGGTTGCGCCGTTGCAGTTCCCGCACCAGATGCCCCACTTGCCGAGAGCCGGTCATGCCGAACGGGTGGCCGATGGAGATCGAGCCGCCGTTGACGTTGTATTTTTCAGGATCGATTTCCAGCCGGTTGCGACTGTAGAGGCACTGGGAGGCAAACGCCTCGTTGAGCTCCCACAGGTCGATGTCGCCAATCTGCAGGCCCTTGGCCTTGAGCAGCTTGGGCACTGAGAACACCGGGCCGATGCCCATCTCGTCCGGCTCGCAACCGGCCACGGTAAAGCCGCGGAAAAACGCCTTGGGCTTGAGTCCCAGGGCCAGCGCTTTTTCCAGGCTCATCACCAGCGTCATCGAAGCGCCATCGGACAGTTGGGAAGAGTTGCCCGCCGTCACCGAGCCGTCTTCGGCGAACACGGGCTTGAGTCCGGCCAGGCTTTCGTAGGTGGTATCGGGACGGTTGCAGTCATCGCGGTCGACCACGCCGTCCAGAATCTGCACGGCGCCGGTGTGCTTGTCCTCGACCCGATACTTGACCTTCATCGGCACGATTTCATCGTTGAACAGCCCTTCGGCCTGGGCCCGGGCCGTGCGTTGCTGGCTCTGCAAAGCGTAGCGGTCCTGTTCCTCGCGGCTGACCTGGTAACGGCGCGCGACAATCTCGGCGGTCTGGCCCATGGGGAAATAGATCCCCGGCACTTGCTCCTTGAGCAGGGGGTTGATCAGGTTGTCGGTGTTGACGCTCTTCATCGTCAGGCTGATGGACTCGACACCGCCGGCGACGATGATCTCGCTGCAACCCGAGGCGATCTGGTTGGCGGCGATCGCGATGGCTTGCAAGCCCGAAGAACAGAAACGGTTGAGGGTCATCCCGGCCGTGCCGATACCCAGCTGCGACAGCACCGCCACGTTGCGCCCGATGTTGAAACCCTGGGCCCCTTCGTTGGAACCGGCACCGACGATGCAATCCTCGACGCTGGCCGGGTCGATGTCGTTACGCGCCAGCAACGCATTGACGCAATGCGCCGCCATGTCGTCCGGACGGGTCATGTTGAACTTGCCGCGAAAGGACTTGGCCAATCCGGTCCGTACGCTGTCGACGATCACCACTTCACGCATGGCGGCACCTCATTTTGTTATCGGTTAAGAGTGGAATCGAGGATAGATCCACCCCATGACCGAACGCGACAATCATTCACCCCGCGTATGCGTGCCCATCGGGCTAGTTCTTTTTCCGCGCTTGCTTGGCCGAACGCTCGAACGCGGCCTCCAGCGCCTCGTTCAGCGTTCGCAATACCTTGACCCGAGCCCAACGCTTATCGTTGGCTTCCACCAGGGTCCAAGGCGAAATCTCGGTGCTGGTGCGATCGACCATGTCGCAAACCGCCGAGCGATAGGCGTCCCACTTGTCCCGGTTGCGCCAGTCGTCCTCGGTGATCTTGAAGCGCTTGAAGGGGATTTCCTCGCGCTCCTGGAACCGCTCCAATTGGGTTTCCTTATCAATCGCCAGCCAGAACTTCACGACGACCACGCCGGCGTCGGCCAATTGTTCCTCGAAGTCGTTGATTTCGCCGTAGGCCCGCAGCCAATCGGCGCGACTGCAAAAGCCCTCGACCCGCTCCACCAGCACGCGACCGTACCAGGAGCGGTCGAACATGGTGAACTTGCCCCGCGCCGGTATATGTCGCCAGAACCGCCACATGTAGGGGTGGGCACGCTCCTCCTCAGTGGGCGCGGCAATCGGCACGATGCTGTACTGGCGCGGATCGAGCGCCGCAGCGACCCGGCGAATCGCCCCTCCCTTGCCCGCCGCATCGTTACCCTCGAACACCGCCACCAAGGCATGCCGGCGCATGCGCTTGTCCCGCAGCAGGCCGGCGAACCGGGCCTGCTCGGTGATCAATTGCTCTTCGTAGTCGGCCTTGTCCAGGCGCAGCGTCATGTCCAGGCTGTCGATCAACGTCACCTGATCATCCAGCGCTGGCAACGGTGCCACGTTGGCCTTTTCCGCCTTGACCTTCGGCCGATCCAAGGCCTGGCGCAGGCCTTCGAGCAGGATCCGCCCGACCGCGAGGCTGCGGTAACAGGCATCGACGCCTTCGATCACGTGCCACGGTGCGTAGTCGCGACTGGTGCGGCGCAGAACGCGCTCGCCGTACTTGACGAACTTGTCGTAGGTCTGCGACTGCTGCCAATCCAGCGGACTGATGCGCCAGCTGTGCAACGGATCGTCCTTGAGGCTCTTGAGACGGGCCTTCATCTGTTTCTTGGACAGGTGGAACCAGAACTTGAAAATCAGCGCGCCTTCATCGCAGAGCATTTTTTCCAGGCGCTCGGCACCGTTGATCGCCTGGTCGAGCCGGGGGTCCTTGAACTCGCCGTGCACCCGCCCCTGCAGCATCTGGCTGTACCAGTTACCGAAGAAAATCCCCATGCGCCCCTTGGCCGGCAACATCCGCCAATAACGCCAAGCCGGCGGCCGCGCCAGCTCTTCGTCGGTCTGTTGGTCGAAGGTACGCACTTCGATCAGTCGCGGATCCATCCATTCGTTGAGCAATTTCACCGTCTCGCCCTTGCCCGCGCCTTCGATGCCGTTGATCAGCACGATGACTGGAAAGCGGCCCTGCTGGTGCAGCTCGAATTGCGCTTCGAGCAACGCTTCCCGCAGTGCCGGGACTTCGGCCTCATAGGTTTCTTTATCAACGACGTGACCGATTTCGGCGGATTCGAACATGGGCAGCTCCTTCCAGGAATGGGGCAAGACTAGCGGATTGGATGCACGCCTGCGCAGCAGATTCCTTCTGGATGCAGGCACGCTTGCCTTGGATCAAGCAACGCCTTGCCGATCAGCTAGAATGGCGCCTTCGTTTTCACCGAGCCTGTCATGACGCCCATTCAACACCACGCCCAACTCGACTGGGACGACCAGGGTCGCCCTCGTTCCCGGGCGTTCAACGATGTGTATTTCTCCGACCAGTCGGGCCTGGAAGAAACCCGCTACGTGTTCCTTGAGCAGAACAACCTCGCCGAGCGTTTTGCCGCGCTGGCGGACAACGGGCGACTGGTGATCGGCGAAACCGGGTTTGGCACCGGGCTGAATTTCCTCTGTGCCTGGCAGTTGTTCGAGCAGCGCGCGCCGGCGGGGGCGCGGCTGCATTTTGTCAGCGTCGAGAAATTTCCCCTGAGCCCCGAGGACCTGCGCCGGGCCTTGGCCTTGTGGCCCGAACTCAAGGCCCAGGCTGACCAGTTGCTTGGGCAGTACGTCGCGATTCACCAGGGTTTCCAGCGCATGACTTTGGCGAACGGCCGAGTGACGCTGACCTTGTTGATTGGCGATGCCCTGGAGCAGTTGCCGCAGTTGGACGGACACATCGACGCCTGGTTCCTCGACGGTTTCGCCCCGGCGAAAAACCCCGAGATGTGGACCGCCGAGCTGTTCGCCGAACTGGCGCGACTGGCCGCGCCGGGGGCCACCCTCAGCACCTTTACCAGCACCGGCTGGGTGCGACGCCTGCTCAACGCGGCGGGCTTCAAGATGAAGCGCACGCCAGGCATTGGTCACAAATGGGAGATTCTTCGCGGCGTGTTCCTCGGCTGGCCGGATCAGGCGCCTAAGCCCGCGCCGGCAAAACCCTGGTACGCCCGCCCCGCCCCGCCTGCCGGTGAACGCCGGGCCCTGGTGATCGGTGGCGGACTGGCCGGTTGCGCCAGCGCCGCCAGCCTCGCCGCCCGTGGCTGGCAGGTGACCTTGCTGGAGCGTCATGCCGGTGTGGCCGAGGAAGCCTCCGGCAATCCGCAAGGCGTGCTGTACCTCAAGCTGTCGGCCCATGGCACCGCGCTGTCGCAGATGATCCTCAGCGGTTTCGGCTACACGCGGCGCTTGCTCGAACACTTGCAGCGAGGCCTCGACTGGGACGGCTGCGGTGTCCTGCAACTGGCCTTCGATGCCAAGGAAGCCGAGCGTCAGGCGCGCCTGGCCGAGGCGTTTCCGGCAAGTCTCTTGAAGATCCTCGATCGCGACGAGGCCGAGGCGCAATCGAGCGTCGGCTTGCCCAGCGGCGGCTTGTTTTACCCCGAAGGCGGCTGGGTGCACCCGCCAGCGCTGTGCCGCCGGCAAGCCTCGAACCCAGCGATCACGCTGCAGCCACACCATGAAGTGCTGGAGCTGCGCCGCATCGACGGCCAGTGGCAGGCCTGGGACGGAGAACGCTGCCTGGCCAGCGCACCCGTCGCAATCCTCGCCAGCGCCGCTGAGATCAAACGCTTCGAACCCGCCGCCGAGTTGCCCCTCAAGCGCATTCGCGGGCAGATCACCCGCCTGCCGCAAACCGCCCGTAGCCAAAGCCTGGCGACGGTGGTCTGCGCCGAAGGCTATGTGGCCCCGCCACGCCTGGGCGAGCACACATTGGGCGCCAGTTTCGATTTCCACAGCGATGACCTGACCCCCACCGCCGCCGAGCATGCCGGCAACCTGCAGATGCTCGAAGAGATTTCCGTAGACCTGGTGGATCGGCTCAACGCCCGAGTCCTGGATCCAGCGCAACTGGAAGGCCGAGCGGCGTTTCGCTGCACCAGCCCGGACTACCTGCCGATCGTCGGACCGCTGGCCGATCACCCGGCCTTCATCGAAGCGTACTCAGCCCTGGCCAAGGACGCCCGCCAAGTACCTGATACGCCGTGCCCCTGGCTTGACGGCCTGTACGTGAACAGCGGCCACGGCTCCCGAGGCCTGATCACCGCGCCGCTGTCCGGCGAACTGATCGCCGCCTGGCTGGAGAACGAACCGCTGCCGTTGCCACGAAGCGTGGCCGAGGCGTGTCATCCGAACCGGTTTGCGCTGCGGGCAGTGATTCGGGGCAAGGCCTGACGGACTTTGACGATTCGCCACATTCTCCTGTGGGAGCGAGCCTGCTCGCGAAAGCGGTGGTTCAACCGGCTTAGAAGTTGGCTGAACCACCGCTTTCGCGAGCAGGCTCGCTCCCACAAGGTCTAGCTTTTCCTGGGCAAATGCCGCAAGACCCACAGCCCCCACCCGTCGGCTTATAACGCATCGATATAAAACTCACAGCCATCCCACCGGTCAGTTCCTGAGTACCCGCCTTTTCGACGGGTATGGCTTGACCCCTCCCCAACGGAAAAACCGGTAAGGACTTATGTGCGGATTAGCTGGTGAGTTACGTTTCGATCAACAACCTGCGGACCTTGCGGCCGTAGAGCGCATCACCCATCACTTGGCCCCTCGCGGCCCCGACGCGTGGGGTTTTCATAGCCAGGGCCCGATTGCCCTGGGCCATCGACGCCTGAAGATCATGGACCTGTCCGACGGCTCGGCCCAGCCGATGATCGACAATCAACTGGGCCTGTCCCTGGCGTTCAACGGCGCGATCTACAACTACCCGGAACTGCGCGCCGAACTCGAAGGCTTGGGCTACACCTTTTACTCCGGCGGCGACACCGAGGTGCTGCTCAAGGGGTATCACGCCTGGGGCGAGAACCTGCTGGCCAAGCTCAATGGCATGTTCGCCTTCGCCATCTGGGAACGCGACGCCAAACGCCTGTTCATCGCCCGCGACCGTCTCGGCGTAAAACCGCTGTACTTGTCACGCACCGGCCAGCGCTTGCGCTTTGCCTCCGCGTTGCCGGCATTGCTCAAGGGCGGCGACATCAACCCGGTCCTCGACCCGGTCGCCCTCAATCACTACCTGAATTTCCATGCGGTCGTCCCGGCGCCGCGCACGCTGTTGGCGGGCATAGAAAAACTGCCCCCGGCCACCTGGATGCGCATCGAGGCAGACGGCAGCACCGAGCAGAAAACCTGGTGGACACTGCCCTATGGCCCGAGGGCCGACGAGCAAAACCTCAATCTGGAAGACTGGATTGAACGTGTGCTGGACAGCACTCGCGAAGCGGTCGCCATCCGCCAACGCGCCGCCGTCGATGTCGGCGTGCTGCTGTCGGGCGGTGTGGATTCGAGCATGCTCGTGGGGCTGTTGCGCGAGGTCGGCGTCGAGGACCTGTCGACGTTTTCCATCGGCTTCCAGGACGCCGGTGGCGAACGCGGCGACGAGTTCCAGTATTCGGACCTGATCGCCAAGCACTACGGCACGCGCCATCACCAGTTGCGCATCGATGAAAAAGAAATCATCGAACAGTTGCCCGCCGCGTTCCGTGCCATGAGCGAACCCATGGTCAGCCACGACTGCATCGCCTTCTACCTGCTCTCGCGGGAAGTGGCCAAGCACTGCAAAGTGGTGCAAAGCGGCCAGGGTGCCGACGAGCTGTTCGCCGGTTATCACTGGTACCCGCAGGTCGACGGGGCGAGCGATCCGTACGCGGCCTATCGCGCGGCCTTCTTCGACCGCAGCTATGAAGAATATGCCGCCACCGTGCAGCCCAAGTGGCTCACCGCCAACGACGCGGCCGGCGACTTCGTCAAGGAACACTTCGCCCAACCGGGCGCCGATGCCGCCGTCGACAAGGCCTTGCGCCTGGACAGCACGGTGATGCTGGTGGACGACCCGGTCAAACGCGTCGACAACATGACCATGGCCTGGGGCCTGGAAGCGCGCACGCCGTTCCTCGACTACCGGTTGGTAGAGCTTTCCGCCCGGGTACCGGCGAAATTCAAGCTGCCCGATGGCGGTAAGCATGTGCTCAAGGAAGCCGCCCGCCGGGTGATCCCGAGCGAAGTCATCGACCGCAAAAAGGGCTATTTCCCGGTGCCGGGTCTCAAGCATCTGGAAGGCAATACCCTGGCCTGGGTCCGTGAACTGCTGCTGGATCCGAGCCAGGATCGCGGCCTGTTCAACCCGACCATGCTGGACCGTTTGCTGACCGACCCCAACGGCCAGCTCACGCCATTGCGCGGTTCGCGGCTGTGGCAATTGGCGGCGCTGAACCTGTGGCTCAGCGAGCAAGGAATCTGATCGATGAAACCCCATACAACGCTTCACAACCAACGACTCTTGCGCGGCCAGCCGCCGTCCTACGAACGCTTGCAAGCGCGGCTGGCCGAAGACGGCAGCGAACTGGGCGCTGATCCGATCGCAGTGCACTGCGGCTGGGGCCGGCTGTTGATTGGTCATACGTTTCCCGACCCGGCGAGCCTGGCCCGAGAGCTGCTCAACGAACAACCCGGCGAACGTGACATTGCCCTGTACGTCGCCGCGCCCCAGCAGGTCCTGGGCCTGGAGCCGACGCAACTGTTCCTTGACCCTTCCGACACCCTGCGCCTGTGGTTCAGCGACTACCGGCAAGCCACGCGGGTGTTTCGCGGCTTCCGGATTCGCCGCGCCCAAAGTGACGCCGACTGGCAGGCCATCAACCAGCTCTACCAGGCTCGCGGCATGCTGCCCATCGACCCGGAGCGACTGACGCCACGGCACCAGGGCGGCCCGGTGTACTGGCTGGCCGAGGACGACGATACCAGTGCGGTGATCGGCAGCGTGATGGGCCTCAATCACCAAAAAGCCTTCAACGACCCGGAAAACGGCAGCAGCCTCTGGTGCCTGGCGGTGGACCCGCACTGTCCACGTCCCGGCGTGGGTGAAGTGCTGGTGCGCCACCTCATCGAACACTTCATGAGCCGGGGCTTGAGCTACCTCGACCTGTCGGTGCTGCACGACAATCGCCTGGCGAAAAACCTCTACGCCAAGCTCGGTTTCCGCAACCTGTCGACCTTCGCCATCAAGCGCAAGAACGGTATCAACCAACCGCTGTTCCTCGGGCCTGGCCCCGAGGCGCAATTCAATCCCTATGCCCGCATCATCGTCGAAGAGGCGCACCGCCGCGGCATCGAAGTGCAGGTGGATGACGCCGAGGCCGGGCTGTTCACCCTGGCGCATGGCAGCCGCCGGATTCGCTGCCGGGAATCCCTGAGCGACTTGACCAGTGCGATCAGCATGACGTTGTGCCAGAACAAGAGCCTGACGCACAAGGTATTGAAGAACGCCGGCCTCAATCTCCCGGCACAACAACTGGCAGGCAATGCCGATGACAACCTGGCGTTTCTCGATGAGCACGAGCGCGTGGTGGTCAAGCCGCTGGATGGGGAACAGGGCCAAGGCGTCGCGGTGGACTTGCGCACGATCGAGGAAGTGCAGGCCGCCATCGAAGCCGCCAAGCGCTTTGACAGTCGCGTACTGCTGGAAAGCTTCCACGAAGGGCTGGACCTGCGCATCCTGGTGATCGGTTTTGAAGTGGTCGCGGCTGCGATCCGTCGTCCGGCGGAAGTGATCGGCGATGGCCAGCACAGCATCGGCGCGCTGATCGAAGCCCAGAGCCGGCGGCGGCAGGCGGCGACGGGCGGCGAGAGCAAGATCCCCATGGACGCCGAGACCGAGCGTACCTTGCGCGCCGCCGGCCATGACTACGACAGCGTGCTGCCGGCGGGCGAACATCTCTTCGTGCGACGCACGGCGAACCTCCATACCGGTGGCGTCCTGGAAGACGTGACCGCCATCCTTCATCCGACCCTGGCCGATGCGGCGGTGCGTGCTGCGCGAGCGCTGGACATTCCCGTGGTCGGCCTGGACTTGCTCGTCCCTGCGGCCGATCAACCGGAGTACGTGTTCATCGAAGCCAACGAACGCGCCGGCCTGGCCAACCACGAACCGCAGCCCACCGCCGAGCGTTTTGTGGATTTGTTGTTCCCCCATAGCCAGGCGGTGACCTGAGACCTTTGTGGCGAGGGAGCTTGCCCCCGCTAGGCCGCGAAGCAGCCCTCCTGACTAGCCCGAAAGCATGCGACTGCTTCGCAGTCGAGCGGGAGCAAGCTCCCTCGCCA
>Ga0308169_10001892_pt1 | contig 22977 bp, 27 predicted proteins | sample PhyBR1_2_FD_202139 | JGI IMG/M metagenome (GOLD analysis project Ga0308169, IMG submission 202139) | Phyllosphere microbial communities from UC Gill Tract Community Farm, Albany, California, United States - DLSLSB.R1 | ecosystem: Host-associated > Plants > Phyllosphere > Unclassified | place...
TGAGGGGGCGCTGGACGCACCGCACGGCCTCGTCGATATTGTTGCCCGTGTAGCCTGACAGCGAGTTGTGCAGTTGAGCGATGAAGCCGTCGCGGTAGTTCTCGCTCAGCGACATGAACGTGCCGCCCATGACGATGAACTCGACCTGCATCGTCGATTTCGAGTCAGTGCGAGGCTCGAGGGAGCGAAAGGAGAGGCGAGAGGGGAGCGAGACGCACCTTGTCGACGCTGTGCCCGAGCGACCGCAGCTGCTCGACCCGGCCCTTGGACTGCTCGTACGGGTCGTAGCGCGCCCGGATCGCACGCATCGACGTCGGCTCGTAGCCCTGCAAGGTACAGCAGGCGTCAGTGACCAGCTCCTGCTGACGAGCGAGCCAAGAGAGAGAGGAGGACGCACGGTGTAGGACTGGGTCGAGTACTCGAAGTCCGAGTCGGGCCCTCCTGGGCAGTACCTGCGCGCGCATCGGGTGCACCGTCAGTATCGCTCGCGTAGCACGACACGAGGGGACAGTGAAAGGAGAGCGCACACGCAAATGTTGCCGGTCATGGCGATGTGCGGGCACCGGTGCGGCTTGCTCATGACGGCGACGACGGCGATCTGTTGGGGCGAGGCGTGGGCTCGTCAGCTCTGCATACTCGAGCGGTTTCTGGACGGGTGCAGGTGGAAAAGGACGCACGCCACTGGCCGTCCTGACGGGCTTTGCGCGCAGCTTGGGGAGGAGGATGTCGCGGACGTCCTGGGGCACGGCGCTGATGATGTCGACGAGGCGCGGGACGACCTTTGCGCCGTACTTCTTGGCGACCTGGGTCTTGAGCGCGTTGAGGTTGACCGACTCGCCCTTGTCGTGCGCCTCGAGGAGGCGGCGCACGATCTCGGAGCAGCACCGCATCGTCGTCTCGGCCTGCGACTGCTGGAGGCCGGGCATGGCGGTTGTGGTATGCTGTGTCGTTGAGTCTGGCGGGCTGGTTTGACCGCTACTGCCGTTGGCGAGGCGGGATGGAGTCGAGGAGGAGAAAGAGGCGATGAGGATGAGGCGAGGAGGGGAGGGGTGCCGGGCGGCGAGAGCGGCTGCTGGGCGGCTCCTGAGGTGTGCTGGAGTGCGTGGAAGCTCTCGCAAGGCTGCTCGTGTCGGTGACAGCTGCGAGGCGGTGTCGGCGAGAGCCAACCTGAGCCGCCGCAGCTCTCGCCCGCTCTCCCTCATCCCGCATCGGCGAGGTCCAGCTTGCGACAGCTCGGGGCTTTACTAGTACCTCCACCAGCCGCCCCCAGTCGCCCGCCAGCCTCGACTCGCCGCCCTCACCTCGCTCCTCCTCGCGCCCTCCCCACACTCGCGATGAGCGCCGCGCAGGGCTCGCAGACCTCGTTCGCGCTGTGGATCATCAACAAGGCCGGTGGGCTCATCTACTCGAGGACCTACGCCGGTGTGCCGCCTCTTCCCCCATGTGCCCCCTCCTCCCTTGCCCGGCTCGCCCGCTGACCCTCCTCCTCCTCCTCCTGCAGAGGGCCTCGCGCAGCTCAACTCGAACGACTACCTGATCCTCGCCTCGACCTTCCACTCGATCCACGCCATCGCGAGCCGGATATCGCCCGTGCCCGGCAGCTCGGGCGTCGAGACGATCGAGGCCGACACGTTCAAGATGACCTGCTTGCAGACACCGACAGGTGCGTTCTCGTTCATTTGAGCGCGGCAGCGAGCTTTGCGGCATGAACGCGCACGACGCCCTCCGCGAGGCGAGGCAGCAGCGGATGTCCTCGAGCAGTACAGCCCTGACCTCCCCTTCCTCCCCCTCCTCGCGCGCTCGCAGGCATCAAGTTCGTCCTCCTCACGACGCCGTCCCACCCCGCACCCGACACGGTCCTCAAGCGCGTCTACGAGACGTACGCCGACCAGCTCAAGGACCCGTTCTACACGGTCGAGATGCCGATCCGCTCCGAGGCGTTCGACCACAAGATGGCCGTCGCCGTGCGCGGGCACTAGCTCCTGCTCGTTCTTGTTCTTCGTCGTGCAGCTGTAGTAGTCCTCATCCTGTGTTGTAACCAGCCCCGAGTCGCACTTTCGAGCCGACCTTGCTGACGTGTCCGGCGCTCGAGATCGCGCACTTCGGCCGAGCGACGGTTGACCTCCTTCCTCTCACTTTTCGGCTCGGCTCTCTGTCGGCGCTTGGACTTCTCGCTCAATTCAGCTCTACACAGACGCTCGACATGCCTTTCTCTGCGCTCAAGGCGGCGGGCTCGTCCGTCACCGTTCCTGGCCTCGCTTTCGGCAGCGGTGCGTCTCTCCTCCAGCCTCGACGACGCCTCTTTGACCTCTCGAGCACGTCCTGACTCCGAGATCCATCCTGCAGGGAGCACTTGGCGCTCGAGCCCGCGGCCTCTGAGCGAGGACGGCACTGCGCCCGCCGTCGTCGAGGCCGTCGCCTCGGCAGCCGCAGCCGGTTTCCGCCACTTTGACTGCGCCGAGGTGCGTCCTAGTTCGCCTCCTCGTCTCAGTAGCTCTTCTGACGCATCTCTCGAGCGCTCGCAGGCTTATCAGACCGAGCGCTCGGTCGGCGCAGCGCTCGCCGGCGCCGGCCTCCCTCGCGGCGAGCTCTTCGTCACGAGCAAGGTGTTCCGCGCCCTGCCGCACGTTGAGGACGAGGTCGAGCGGCAGCTGCGCGAGCTGCGCCTCGAGAGCTTCGACCTCTTCCTCATCCACACGCCCAAGGCGGTCGGCGCGGCGGGTTTGACTCAGGCCGAGGCGTGGGCGCGGCTCGAGGGACTCGTCGACAAGGGCTTGATTCAGTGCGTCGCCTTCTTCTCTCTCTCTCGAGCGTGCTTCAGAGTGAGTCTGACCCTGTGCCACTCGCAGGGCCATCGGCGTCAGCAACTACACGCCCGACGACCTCGACGCCCTCCTCCCCTCGGCGCGCATCCTCCCCACCGTCAACCAGATCTCGCTCTACCCGTACATCTACCACCGCAACCTCGCGACGATCGAGTATTGCGAGGCGCGCGGCATCCTCATCGAGGCGTACGAGCTCGCGTCGTCGATCATCCGGCCGTCGGAGCAGGACGGGCCGCTCGACCCGGTCCTCGAGCGCATCGTCGACGAGCTCGAGGGCTCGAGCGGCAAGAGGTGGACGCCGGGGCAGGTCCTGCTCGCTTGGGCGAGCGCAAAGGGCTGGGTCGCCGTCACGACGAGCTCGAAGAGGGAGAGGCAGGAGGTGCGTTCCTTCTCTTCTCCGTCTCCCTACCTCGCTCCTGCTCCGGCGCTGACGTCTCTCGCTCACAGGAGTACGTCGCAGCAGGCGACATCTCGCTCTCGAAGGAGCAGGTCGACGCGATTGACCAAGCGGGCAAGGAGGGGGCCGAGCGCGGCTTCGGCACGTACTCGAGCTGGTCGTGAGGAGCTGAAATGTGCAAGGGTCTGTTCTGCAGTGCAAGAGAGAGCCAACGAGAAGAAGTACAGGAGAGGAAAGGGTGTGCGCTACAAGGCCATCGCTCGATCCCTCAGATGCGCCCGAGGAACGGGTTCCGGCTCTGGATCGTGAGCGTGTTGCCCGCCTTGGTGACGAACGTCCGCTGCGAGTACTCGGACGCGCCCGTCTGCTGCGGCTCGACCCGTCGCGCCGGCGCGATCCGCGAGCCGTACGAGCTGAGGCTCCACCGCGAGTCGTCGGGCGGCGCTGGTCGGGCTGGCGCTCCTCGGGGAGAGCTCGGCGCGTAGGACGAGACGGGCGAGGAGGGGTCCTCGAGTACAAAGTGGTGCGAGGCGGCGGCGGTGACGGCGCGAGGGGTAAGGGGGACGTCGTGCGAGGCGTCGCGGCCCGAGGGGGAGAGGGGCGGGATCGGGATGACGTGGGAGGGCGTAGGCGACGAGGCGCGAGGGATGGGAGGGTAGGCGACGGAGAGAGGGAGCGCGGCGAGTTTCTTGTCGACCTGCAAAGGAGCAACGAGTCAGCGGCTGAGCAAGGAAGAGAGAGAAGAGGAAAGAGAGCGACGCACCTCCTTGTCGCCGAGGTCTTTGGCAAAGCGCGCCGTGTGCGCTCGCCGCCGCTTCTGCTCGCTGCGCCGGAAGAACCATACGCCGACGCCAACGACGGCGAGGAGGACGAGCACGATGACGAGGATGAGCCACCACGGCATCTTCCACCGCGCGCTCGGCGTCTCGCTCGCCGCCGACTCGGCTGCGACCGTGACGAGGTCCTCGAGGCAGGCGCCGAACCCGTCGATGACGGTGCAGGCGTCCCTCGGCGCGCTGCACGAGCCCGACTTGAGGCGCTGCCCGGCCGGGCACGACATGCACGCGCTCGACCCGGACCCGGAGCACGTCGCGCACGACGACGAGCACGCGACGCAGCTCGACTTGGCCGTGTCGAAGTACTCGCTCGAGGCGCACGTCGCGACGCACGAGCCGGACGGGGTGAGGACCGGTCGAGAGGGCGGGCAGGTGAGGCAGGTCGTCGAGCTCGACGAGCAGGTGGCGCAGTCGGGGTGGCAGGCGAGGCAGGTCGACGTGTTGGAGGACGGGGCGAAGTAGCCGGCGGGGCAGGACGAGCCCGAGATGCAGGTGCCGTTGAGGATGAGGGCCGAGGTCGAGGCGCAGGAGGTGCAGTGCGAGGTCGACAGCGAGCACGTCGCACACGACGAGTCGCAGGCTGCGAGCAAGTTCGACGTCAGCAGGCGCTCCTTCATGCTGCGTGTGCGCGGAGAGAGCGAGAGGAGACGCACCGTCGCAGCTCAGACCGTCGGTCGAGACGAGCGTGCCGGCCGGGCACTCGTCGACGCACGCGCCGTCGACGAGGTAGCTCCCGGGCAGGCAGCGCGAGCACTTGAGGCTCGACCTGCTCGCCGCCGAGTTGAAGTTGTCGATGCCGCCGGCGGCGCACTTGGCGGGGAGAGCTGCGAGCGCGAGGGGTCCGTGCGTCAGGGGTCGTCCTCGTTCGCCGCACAGAAAGAGGAGGACTGGGACGCACCGTCGCAGACGAGCTTGGCGTTGTCGTACACCCACCCACTCGCGACGCTCGTGCCGTTCCCGCCGGACCCGTCGCACACGCCCGTCTTCGAGTCGACGGCGACGCACGCCCCGCCGGGCATGAGCACGTTCGGGCTCCTGCACGAGAGGCAGCCCTCGGTGCCGGCCTTGAAGCACGACTCGCACAGCGGGTTGCAGTCGACGCACGACGACGAGCTCGAGTCCCAGAAGGTGCGCGAGGCGCACGTGACGAACGTGCCGTTGGTCGAGGCGGCCGTCGCGGTCGTGCACTTGGTGCCGTCGGACGAGAGCGGCTGGAGCCCGGCCTGGCACGTGAGGCAGGTGCCCGAGGGCGAGGAGCACGAGGCGCAGGAAGGGTCGCAGGCTGCGGGCGGGAAGAGCTCGAGTCAGTCCAGGCTTGGAGCAGGTGGAGAGGGGAAGACGGGGACGCACCGAGGCAGTCACCTCCCGAGTTCAGGTAGTAGCCCGTCGCACACGCCGCGCACTGCGTCCCGTTCGAGGCTCGGGTCCAGCCGGCGCTGCACTCGCACGTCGCGCTCGTCGAGTTGCTCGCGCAGATGCCGTTGGCGCAGTCGCACACACCTGTTGCCGTCACGGCGTCAGTGTGGAGCTCAGAAGACGGAAGCAGAGGAAGAAGACGCACTCGGGAGCGTGATGTTGGAGATGGGCGGGTCGAGGCACAGGCCCGAGCCCGTGATGCCATCGTCGCAGTCGGCGCACCCGGCCGGGCACGCCGTGTCGCACGCCTTGCCGAAGAAGCCCGCCTCGCAATCACCTGCACGTCCTCAATGAGCATAAGTGAATGCTCCTAGGCGCAAGAGAGGGAGAGGAGGACGGACCGCACGTCGAGCCCGCGAACCCGTCCAAGCACGCGCACGTCCCGTTGCCCGAGCACACGCCGCCGCTCGCGCACGGCGTCGCGCACCCGCGCGCCTGCACGTCGACGACGCGTACGCCGCCGCTGCCCGTCCCGCCATCGAGCTGGCCGACGTCCGGGATCGAGTTCCAGACGACAAGGCGGGACGATTTGTCGTTGGCGAGCTGGACGACGGCCCAGGTGTTGGACGTGAGGAGGAGCGACTCGGCGGAGGAGGGGTACGAGGTCGAGTTGGAGGCGGGGCTGGAGGAGGGGAGGGCGAGGTGCGCGGGTGCGCCCTGGTAGAGCGGCGAGGTGTAGGCGGTGAGGCCGGCCTGGAGCGAGACGGTGAGGGACGAGGCGAGGGACCCGCTCGAGGTGAAGCCGTCGGTGGCGTTGATGACGGCCTTCTTGTCGAGGACGGACAGGATCGACGACGAGGCGTTGCTCGCGGCGAGCGAGGTCGAGGTGTAGGACCCGGGGAGGAGCGTCACGCGCTGGGTCGAGCCGTTGACCGTGCCGCTGACGAGGACGCCCGCTGTGTGCGTACCAGGAGTCAGCTCAGCTCGGCGGGGAGCTCAACGACGGTGGAGGGAGACGCACCTGCGAGCGAGTTGTCGCCCTGGAGGCACAGGTCGGCGGTGCAGACGGCGGGCAGGGTCGAGTTGGCGCCGGCTGGCGCGAGGTCGGCGGCGTCCGGGTAGGCCTTGGCGAGTCGTGCGAGCGCGAGAGCTAGCAGAGCTGGCGCGAGCATGGTGTGCGCGGTTGCTCCAGCGAGTTCGAAGGAGGGGAGGAGGAGGGAGCCGAAGGGCGGCGGGCGAGGCGGCAGCGGGTAGCTCGGACAGGCGGGTCCGCCGAGGGCACAAAGGGCAGCGGGGCCGGCAGCGCCATCTCGAGCGAGGAGCGGTGGGCCTTGTTCTGGTCGAGGACAAGGACAAGGGGCCAGGCGACAGGAGGAGCGTGCCGTGCGCGGCAGAAACTGTGCGGGGAAGTTTCGTCCCGCTCCCCGGACGTAGTTTCAGCCGGCGCCTCGTCCTGGCCCTCTCCTCGCTCGCTTCACGCACCGCTCCGCTCTACTCAGCTCGATCAGCCATGCTCCGATCCGCCCTTCAGTCTGCCGTCCGCCCGGCACTCCGCGCCCAGCCGGTCGCCCGCCCCGCGCTCCTCTTCCGCACCGTCGTCAGTGAGTCGCGCCGTCCCTCCTCCCCACCCAGCTCGCCCTGGCTGCAGCCCTGTGCGCCCCTGCTCGATAGCTGACCTCGTTCTCTGCAACAGCCAAGCGCTACACGCCCGAGCACGAGTGGGTCTCGTTCGACGACAGCACCGGTCTCGGCACCGTGGGCATCACCGAGTACGCCCAGAAGGCCCTGGGCGACGTTGTCTACGTCGAGTTGCCCGCCAGTGGCACCCAGGTCGCTGCAGGAGGTGCGCCCCAGCTCTTTCCTCTCGCCTTCTCACTCCAACCCGGCTTCCCGCTGACCCGCTCCCCTCTCTCTCGCTCGCAGAGGAGATTGGCGCCGTCGAGTCGGTCAAGGCCGCGTCCGACATCTTTGCGCCCGTGTCGGGCCAGATCAAGGAGGTCAACCCAGAGCTCGAGGACCAGCCCGACCTGCTCAACAAGAGCGCAGAGGCCGACGGTGCGTCGACCCGGTTCCTCCCCCTCGAGTTCCGCCCTACATCCGCGTCGCGCGCTCGTCGACGACGAGCTTTGCATGCTCCGGGAGCTTCCATCGCAACGCAGCAGCCAATGCGGCTCCTCGAGCCCGAGCGCTGACCCGCTCCCCTGGTTTCCGCGCGCGCAGGCTGGCTCGTCAAGGTGCAGCTCTCGAACCCGGGCGAGTTCGACGGCCTTCTCTCCGAGGAGGCCTACGCCGCGCACACGGCGGGCGAGTCCGAGTCGTCGTAAACGAGCGCGTGCGGCGGAGCGAGCCTTGCTTTCGGGATGTCGAGGAGGACGAGGAGGTCAAGAGCGGCGGCGCGGAGCAGCGGCCGCAGTGCGTCGCCCCAAGTTGTAGAAGTTGATTGCAGTACCTCAACGTGTACATTCGCCAGCATGCTTGTCTAGCCGGTCGAGAGCGCGACCACGAGTGGGGCGGCACCTCGCCTCCCCCTCCCTCCTCCCGCACCCTCGACCTCGCAAAGAGCCGCACACCGCCTGCAGCCAGGTCCCGCCATGTCTAGCTCGAGTGCTCCCAGTCAGCACGGCGCCCACCAGGCCGCCGCGCCCTCTCCCACCTCGCCCTCCACCGCCAGCCCGTCGTCATCGGCGCGCACCATCTCTGCCGCCGCCGCGGCTGCTCTGGCCGCCGCCGAAGCACGCTCCAAACCTCCTCCACGCCTCAGCTCGCCCGCCGACGCGCACAGCCTCTCGCTCGACCTCGACGGCGCCTTCAACCCCTCTCGCCTGGACCTCCAGCCCTTCTACCGCCTCATCGACAGCAAGGTGCGCCCAGTCTCCGTCCCTGAAATGCGCAGCGCACCAAGCTGACTTTTATGCACCCGCAGCTCCTCCCGAACGTGTCCAAGCCGCAGGCGTTCTCGACCATCTCGACCCTCCTCACCATCCTCAACAACATCCTCTCGCCGCCCAACCCCGCCCAGGCGCACAAGTTCCGCCAGCTGCGCCTCTCGAACCGGCTCATCGCGCGCGAGATCGTCGAGCCCGCGTCGGGCGCCGCGCGCGACTACCTCGTCCTGTGCGGCTTCAGGAAGAGCGTGCGCGAGTTCGAGGAGCACCTCGAGTGGGGCCGTGGCGAGGGCGGCCAGCAGCTGTTCAAGCTGAGGTGCGGCAAGAAGGTGCTCGAGACGAGGGTCGTCCAGGCCAAGGAGGCCGAGGAGCGCGAGAAGCGCTACCGCGAGAGCGAGAAGAGCGAGGAGGCCGGTGCGTCCCGTCTCCCTCTCCACACTCCTTTGCCGAGCGCCGCGACCGCAGCGGGCGACGCATCGTCATGATGGATCGGCGAGGCTGACCCTGGACCGTTGCTCGCAGCGAGGAAGCAGCGCGCGCTCCTCGGCTTCGAGGACGACCGCCTCGACCGTGCCGCCCGCGATGAGCGCGGTGCGTCCTGTCTCTCACTCACTCGCTCGCCCAGCTCCCTCACTGACGCTCGACCGCCGTCGTGTCCGCAGAGCGCTTCGTGCGCGAGGCCCGCGCGGCCGAGCCTGCTCCGACGCCCGCGCCCTACTCGACCGGCCCGTCCTCGTTCGCGCGCCAGTCGCGCCGCACGACGGCGCGCGTCGGCGGCTCGCAGGCGTACAGGGGTGCGGCGGGCGGCTCGAGCGATGAGGAGTACGAGGGAGAGGGCGAGGGCGAGGGAGACGAGGACGAGGACGACGTCGACGCGCCGCCGTCGTACGGCGAGCTGCACGGGCGGGTCCTTGGGACGGGCCAGCCGCCGAGCGGGGAGTCGGCGCCGGCCGACGTCAACATGGTCAACGCGCAGGACCTCGAGCAGGTCGAGTGAGCGAGGGTGTAGCTTGTCCTCGTCGTCGTCGTCGTTGTGCGCTTGCCGGGCCTCGAGCGCGGCCTCCTCTTTCTCGCTTGTCGGTGCATTTTGTCCCTTGTCAATGATACGCAGCTTTCAGTCTCTCCCTTCGTCTCGCCAGCACGGAAGCCGAGGCAAACTGTCGCGACTCGCTCGCGCGTGGTGCTGCCGAGGAGCTCGCCGCCGGTGAGCGCGGCGAGCCGGGTTCGCCTTCCTCCTCCCACGCTCGCTCGCTCTGCGCCTCTGCTCGCACGCACGAGCTACATCGGCACACCCGCACTCTCCACCATGCTGCGCAACCTCCCCCGCCCGCGCGTCCTCAGCACACCCACCTCCCGCGTCGTGCTCCCCACCTTCGGCACGCCGTCGCGGCGGTCCCTCGTGACGGATGCGAGCGCCATCGACACGGTCGGCGTCGTGGGAGCAGGGCAGATGGGCATCGGCATCGCCTACGTCGCGGCCAAGGTGCGCCCTCTTCCCCTCCCCCCTCGCTCTCGCTGCACGAGGCCGCGAGCTCGAAGCTGATCCGCCTCGCGCCTCGACATGCTCGCAGACCGCCGGCGTCCAGGTCGTCCTGTCCGACCGGTCCCAGCAGCAGCTCACCAAGGGCCTCCAGTTCGTCGACACGCTCCTCGGCAAGGAGGTCAAGAAGGGCCGGATGAACAACGAGGAGGCGAGCCGGGTTCGGGGCAGGATCAGCGCCGCGGGCGACTCGGTCGAGCAGGGCGCGTTCGGCGAGGTCGACCTCGTCGTCGAGGTGCGTCCCACTTCTGTCTCGTGAGTGAGGAGCCGCGGCGAGTACGGCGCTGACCCCCTCCCCCTCGTCCTTCGCACCGCACAGGCCGTCTCCGAGTCGCTGCCGGTCAAGCAGGCCATCTTCGGCTCGCTCGCGACGCACCTCCCGCCGCACGCCATCCTCGCGAGCAACACGTCGAGCATCTCGCTGTCGACCCTCGCCGCGTCGGCCGTCAACTCCAAGACGGGCGAGAACCGCGCGAGGCAGGTCGTCGGGTTCCACTTCTGTGCGTGCCGCTCTTTCTCGTCGGCTGCAGCATCTCTCCTCATTATAATGGCGAGCGAGGGCGTGGAAGGCGTCGGCGGAAGAGCAACGGCTAGCGCCCCTCTTTCGGCGCGCGCTGACCCCTCTTCCTTTCGCGCGTAGTCAACCCGGTCCCGGTCATGAAGCTCGTCGAGCTCATCCCGGCGCTCCAGACCGACTCGTCCGTCCTCGACGTCGCGCGCGGCTTTGCCGAGCGCATGGGCAAGACGGTGACGCTGTCGGCCGACACGCCCGGTGCGTCGTCCTCTCGCCTCTGCCGCCGGCCCTTGCACGAGCACAAAGCTGACTTTGGTGCACCCACAGGCTTCATTTCGAACCGACTGCTCATGGTGCGTCTCGTCCTCGGCACCGCCGCCGTCGAGCGAGCGAGCTGACCCGGCGCACGCCTCCCTCGCTCGCAGCCGTTCATCAACGAGGCCATCATCACGCTCGAGACGGGCATCGCCTCGAAGGAGGACATCGACACGACGCTCAAGCTCGGCATGGCGCACCCGATGGGCCCGCTCCAGCTCGCCGATTTGTGCGCTCCCCTCTCTCTCCTCCCCAGCCTGCTCGCTCACTCGAGGGGTCCGTGCTGACGCAGTGCCCATCCCTCACTGCAGCATCGGCCTCGACACGTGCTTGAGCATCATGAAGGTGCTCCAGGACGAGACGGGCGACTCGAAGTACCGCCCGGCCGTCCTCCTCGGGGTGCGTCCCGCTCTCCCTTCCTCGTTGTGCCAAGGTCGGCTCGCAGCTGACCCGAACCCCGCCCTCCCTCCCCTACCTCTCCCTCGCACCTCTCGCCCTCTCGACCGCTCTCGCATCCGCAGCGCATGGTCGCCGCCGGCTACCACGGCAAAAAGTCGGGGCGCGGCTTCTACTCGTACACGGCGCCGCCGGCGCCCCCGCCGCGTAAGCTCACGGCCGAGGAGGGCAACGAGAACCCGTACGGCGAGTCCGAGGGCGACGTCGATGTCGGGCTCGGCAGGCTCTTGCTCAAGGACCAGGGCGCGCAGAGCAAGGTCAAGGGCAAGTAGGTGGGACGAGCGGGAGCTCTCGAGACGACCGATTTCACTGAGTACTGTAACTGCATTGCGTGTGGAACGTCTATACGGATGCTGTCGCTTGCGAGAGCCGCTCGCTCTATGCCCATGGCCCTTTTCGACGACGACGAGAGCCCGCTCGGCTCACCGCTGCTGCACCGGCTGCGTCCCCTCCTTGTTGTACCGCACCATCTCGACGTACTCGCTCGTGCCGACCTCGACGAACCCGAGCTTGCGGTACATGGCCATGCCGCGCTTGTCGGCCTCGAGGAAGATGGGCGTCGGCGGGCTCTGGGCGTCGCACAGGTCGATCACCTGCTGCATGAGCGCCTTGCCGATGCCGAGGCCCTGGTACGCCGGCTTGACCCAGATCGGGACGAGGTCTGCGCGCAAAGAGAGCAGGAGTCAGTCGCACGCTCGCTCGCGCACCAGGAGGGAAGAGCAGGAGGAGGAGGAGGGACGCGGGACGCACACCAGTGCGGCGTGTCGCCCATGATCCTCTCGCGCGTCTCGTCCCACTCGCGCCACACGCGCTCGTGCGCCTCGAGGTCGACGTGCGCCCACGCCTCGCGGTCGGCCTCGCTCTCGCCCTCGGGCGCGTCGCCGAGCAGGCCCCGCCGCTTCGTGTTGCGCACGGGCGCGCCCGGGCGGTGCCACAGCGCGATCGCGACGAGGTCGCCCGACGAGGCGAGGACGGCTTTCGTCGCGAACACGTGCGGCGAGGCGAGGACGCTGCGCAGGCGGTGCGCGAAGCGGCGCACGCGGACGTCGTGCGGCGGGCGGCGCGACTCGGGCTCGAGGGGCGCGTAGAAGGTCGGGAACGCCTCGAGGTTGCCGGCGGCCTGCAGGGGAGCGTGGGGAACCGTGAGCAAGTGCTGCGACTGGAAAGGTAGCGCGGGTTTGGCCGCGGAGAACCGGTCGACGCACAAGTTCAGGGAGGTCGGCCTCGGTCATGGGCTCGAGGCGGATCTCGGCCTTGGTACGCGGCGTGGCGGTCATGTTGTGCGGCCTCGGGCGGGCGAAGGTGCGGTGGGTGTTGCTCGGGCGAGGTCGAGTGCGAGGCGGGCGGGAGAGCGAGGAGGAGGACGAGGGCGGGAGTGGCTCGTCGTGGGCGAGGTGCGGGCGTGAGTGCTGGTAGATGCACGGTGGAAGCTGTCGAGCTGCAGCAGTGCACTCCTGCGCGGCGGTGTGAGAGGGTGAGCCCCCCGCTCGCTCGCCGCGACGACGAAGACGACGGCCGGCTCGCCCCGCTCCTCACCCTCTGTACACCAGGATGGCCTCGCGTGTGTGTGCGTGCAGGCTCCCTTTCTACAGCGAGGTGCCGCGCTGACCCTCACCCCTCGACACAGTCTCTTCCGCGGCGTCGGTCGCACCCGCCGTCCGCCAATCTGGCACGGTGCGTCCCCGCTCTCTCCCACTGCAGCAGGGCAGGGCACAGCTGACTCGCCATGCTCCCTACAGCGCTCCATCTCGAACCAGCTCGTCTCTGCGCCCAACCAGCCCGGGCGTGTCTTCATCGGTCAGGGCCCAGGAGGACGGTGAGCCCCTCGTCTCTCGCTCGCGCGCTTCGCTCGAGGGACCGAGGCAGCACGACAGAGCCCCCCCAGAGCTGATCCTGGCGCCCTCCCTGCAGGCACTCGACCACCGGCCACACGGTGACGGTCTTTGGCGCAACCTCCTTCCTCGGCCGCTACCTCGTCTCCAAGCTGGGTACGCACCTCTCTCGCTCGTGCTTCGACTCCTTCCTGCGCTCACCAAGCGCACGAGCTGACACGAGCAACTACACACGCGCGCAGCCAAGGCGGGCACCCAGGTCGTCGTGCCGTACCGGGACGCCGACGAGGCGCGGCACCTCAAGGTCTGCGGCGACCTCGGCCAGGTCGTCCCGATGGAGTGGGACCTCAACAACGACACGCAGATCGAGGAGTGCCTCCGCCACTCGGACACGGTCTACAACCTCGTCGGCCGCGACTACAAGACCAAGTGCGTCCCGCCGCTCCCTCCTCCTTGCGCGCCGCGCACTCTCGCTGACGCTGTCCCTGCGCGCCCGCAGGAACTTTGACTTTAACGACGTCCACGTCTCGGGCGCGCGCCGCATCGCGCGCATCGCCAACAACTCGGGCGTGTCGCGCCTGATCCACGTCTCGCACCTCAACGCCGACCCCAACTCGGCCTCGGCGTTCTACCGCACCAAGTACGAGGGCGAGGAGGCCGTCAAGGGCGCGTTCGCCGACGCGACCATCGTCCGCCCCGGGTGGATGTACGGCCCGGAAGACCGCCTCCTCAACACGCTCGCCGTCTCGCCCTCGGTCTTCCGCGTCAACCACGGCCAGACCAAGATCGCGCCCGTGCACGTCCTCGACGTCGCCGCCGCCCTCAACACGATGTACACGGCCCCGTCGTCGCTCGCGTCGACGTACGCCCTCCCCGGCCCGCGCACCTACTCGTTCGAGCAGCTCCTCCACATGGTCGAGGCCCTCACGCTCAAGAAGCTCCGCGGGCCCAACTTCCCGCGCCCGCTCCTCGCCGCCCTCGCGCGCGCGTGGGACCTCGTGTGGTGGCCCACCCTCTCGCCCGACGAGGTCACGCGCCGGTACATCGACGACCTCCCCGTCGCGCCCGGCACCAAGGGCTTTGCCGACCTCGGCATCGAGCCCGACGTCCTCGACGACATTGCCATCAACTACGTCCGGCGGTACCGCGGCTCGGCCTACTACGACCTCCCCATCCAGCAGGGCGGCTTCAAGCTCCGCAAGCAGGCCTACAAGACCATCCAGTAGAGCTCCCCCCCTTCTCCTCTTTACCCCCTGTCGCCGCCGCGCCGTCGCAATGTACACGCCTTCGTTTCCGTCCCTCGTGCCCGTTCGAGCTGCCTCCTCCTCGAGCGCCTCCTCGGCTCTGGCGCCTTCTCAGCTCGAGTGCCTTCTCGGGTCGAGCGACATCGCGCAGCCGAGCCTCTCGAGAGCACGCTAGAAAGAGCCTCTTACTCGAGTGCACGTCTCGAGTCGCCGTTCGAGCGCTTCTGAGCCAGGAAGTGCAGCGCTGCGACCGCTCGACGACGCGCGAAACGCGCCAAGTCGCGACTCGCGCGCGACGGCGAGCCCTCGCCTCCCTCTCTCGCTCTCGTTCACCGCGCACTCGGCACTCGCGGCTCCCGCTACTCCCTGCGAGCCTGCGCCGCCTGCACACCCGCCCAGCCCGCCTCGCGCGACGACCGCGCCGCCGGGCGACCGCCCTCCCCTACCCCTCCCCCTCCCCCCGCTCGCCCGCCAAGTCGCCGCCGCAAGATGGCGAGCAACAGGACCATGAGGCGCAAGCGCCTGCGCGATAGTAAGCGCCTCGCCGAGCAGTCGCCCGCCGTCCCTCCTCCTGCGCCACACGTCGCCCCGCCCGCCGCCCTGCCCCTCGCGACCACCGCGCCGCGTCCTGCTCCTCCCGCCGCCTCGACAGCGCCGCAGCCCGCGCAGCAGCCCGCTCGGCAGCGCCGTGCGTCGCTCCAGGCGCCGTCGGGACCGTCCACTGGCTCGGGCTCGCCGAGCGGGGCCGGCCACACGGTGGGCGAGGCGGCCGACATCGACCTCGGCAACTCGCCGCAAGATCAGTCGAGCGAGTCAGACGCGCACGAGGACGACACGGAGCGCGCGGCGCGGCCCGCAGGCGGCGCGTCCGAGTAGGTCGAGGACGAGTCGTGGAGCGCGGCGCACGGGCGCGAGGGCGGGTGGACTGCACCGCCGACGCTCTTCGAGATCGCCGAGGGGCTCGACCCACTGTGGAACCGTGCGTCCCTCCTCCTTCGTCGTGCCTCTTCGCGTCTCGGGCCCCTCCTGACGCTCCTCTCGAGCAGGTTTCCTCGCGCTCGAGCCGGAGCCGCCGCCGATCGACGAGCCGCCCGCCCGCTACGTCAGCCAGGTGGAGCGCGAAGTCCCGCACTCCGGCCCCCACCCGCCCCTCGACGACGACGACGACGACGACGACGACGACGACGAGACCGCCTCGCTCAGCACGCTCGAGTCGTCGGCGAGCAGCGGCAGCGAGGCGGGCCTGCGCACGCTCCAGTCTATGGAGCGGCGCGACCAGGTGCGGCGCGACCTCGCCGTCGGGAGGGCGAAGGACGAGGCGGCTCGGAAGGAGCGCGAGGCGCTTCGCCGGAGGCCCAAGCCGCCTCGTCCTCGCGTGTGGGTCGACGAGCACGATGTGATTTGCGCCCCGCTGTATCAGTACTGATTCTCGGTACGTCCACTCGCTCTCTCGCTCTCGAACCATCCCTTCCTCCTCGACCTCCTCTGACTCTTTGCCCGTGTGCAGGACTTCATGTACAACCCCTGCTTCCAGTGGATGCCATCGCGCTTTCGTCTGCTACGGCCGAGCTCCTGCGCGCGCGAGCGCATCGTCGTCTGCTCGTTGCTCAAGCGGTTCGAGCGCGACTAGTTTCGGGTCGAGCGAGTGCTCTGCTGGCCTCGCTCCTCGTTTCGGTTTCTTGTGGCTCTCTCTCTCTTCGTCCTGCGCTCGAGCCTCGTGCTCGGACAGGACAGGCCGAGCTCCTCGCGGCTGTCGAGCGCGGCTCGAGTCGGCCTTCTCAAGTCGCACCTCCTCGCGCTCGAGCCTCCTCTTGCGTACGAGCTCTCCTCTCGTCCTCGCTGCGCTGTCGCTGCGTGCACACGATTCGAGCAGCTCGCAAGGTACAGCTGGGTCATGCACAGAGACGAGCGGGTACAAAGGCTTGCTCCTCTAGCGCGACAACTCCGATCCCGCTCTGCCGTCCGAGCCGTCGCCTCCAGGTGCGCGCTCGTTGCCGTTCTCGCCGACGCAGACTGCGCGCAGGTCGAGATCGGGCGTGTCGGGCGGGTGAGTGCGCTGAGACGAGGTTGGTGCGCAAGAAGAGGAGGGCGAGGAGGTCGGCGAGAAGAAGCGGAAGAGGGAGGAAACGGCGCGTCGAGGTCGGGTCGAGATCGGGTCGAGGCTGTAGGAACGCGTGCTGAGGGCTCGTGGGGGTCGCATGAGGCGTAAGAGGAGCGAGAGGAGGAACTGAGAGGGTCGTGGTGGAGAGGGCGAGGGCGCTCGAGGTCGGATCGAGAGGCGCCGAGTTGGCGGCGTCGGCGAGCCGGTTCTGCTCGGGATGAGGGAGGGCAGTGGGTCAGCGAGGATGTTCGAGCTCTTGCGACAAGTGCTGCTGCATCGAGGCGCTCGTCGAGCTCGCCGCCGACGACCTCGCCTGCACGAGCCTCCCCCTCGCGCGTCGCCTTGAGCCGGCACTTGCCGCCGCTCTCGCCGGTGCAGACTGCACTCGTCGACGAGATGGTCGAAGTCGGGGTCTTGGGCGAGTAGAGTGCGCGGTGTGCGCCGAGGTGAGGCTGAAGGGCGACGAGGGGGAGAAGAAGGTCGAGTCGACGAGGAGGGGGAGAGGGACTGCGGGTCGAAGTCGGGTCGAGGCTCGAGGGTCGCTGGACGAGGGCTCGTGAGGGTCGGAAGAGAGCGAAGGAGAAGCGAGAGGAGGGGTGCTGCGGCCTGCGGAGCGAGAGCAAGAGCGTTAGTCTAGGGGGTCAGCGAGACGGCTTGCAGAGCAGGATGAAGGGTGGACGCACTCGCAATATCGTGCTCGGGAGAATGGAGCTGTCCTCCTGCCGCTGCCGTGCCGCCAACGCTGACAAGAAGCCGTTTCCTCCTCCGAGCGGCCTCACCCAACCGGGGCCCGTGCGCCCGCCCGAACTCGCCCGCCGCGCCGTCGCGCATGGTCGCCCCTGGCCGTAAGGCATGCTGGAAGAGGTGGAGAGTCGCGGTCGCGTCGTAACGGGGAGGACGGGGCGAGTTGATGACGTCGAGGGGGAGGAGGAGGCGGTGCGAGGAGGAGGGCAGGGACGGCGTTGGCCGCCGTGGCTCGTTTCGGGGTGGGAGGTGGCGGGGGGTGCTTCTTGGGGCTGCTGGGTGGATGTAGAGTGACGCCCACCTGCCCCAGAGGGCTGCGTGTCGAAGGCGAGGTGGGTGGACAAAGGGCGGGCGGGGAGGGGAGGGGGCCCAAGGAGGAGCCGGATCGGGGCTGTGGACGCGTCGAACGCGGTCGAGTGCGTCTAGAGACAGCTGCACAAGGTGCTCGAGCGTGTAGATGCTCGGCCCATGCGGTTGGTGAGGAGAAAGCAGCGAGGCCCCGACTTGAGCGAGATCCTGGCGGCCGCCTCGCTCTCGTCTCGTCTCGCTCTCTCGACGACGACAGCCTCTCCGAGCCTGAGCTACCCGCCAGCCTGCTCGCTAGAGGTCTCGGCCATGGCGCCGCCAGCGCCCCCGACCGCCCGCCCCCACCTTCCCGCCGCCCACCTGTCCGCCGCCGAGCCTCCTCGTCGTCTTCAAGTGCGCTTCGCCGACCAGCCTGACGACAAGGACGAGCAACCTCCTCCTCTCCTCCAGGCACCCCAACCTCTCTCGCCGGCGCCGCCCGCCCTTCTCTTCCCGCTCGCCGGCCTCCCCCGCCCTAGGCGCGTCCCCCTCCGCGAAGGCGAGGCACCTCCTCGCCCGCCGGCTTCGGTATCGAACGTGCGTCTGGGCCTTGACGGCCGTCCAGTCGGGTCGGGCAAAGCACGACGCGTGCCCCTCATGGACCCGTTCGCCGGCGTCAACGCGTCGTCGCCGGCTGCGGGTGCGCAGTTCAAGCCGCTCGGCGCGTCGCAGCCGCGCACGACCCAGCCCATCAAGCCCGGCGGCACGTACAAGTCCGGCTCGTCGCCGCCCGCGGCCGTCGCACGCCCAGTCGCCGCCGCCGCCTCGTCCTCCTCGGCCCGCCGCCCCGCCGACCCGACCGACGCCAGGGCCGTCGCGGGCCCGTCCAGCGCGGCGCCGGTCAAGAAGCGCACCCCGACCGTCGAGGCCGGCGGCGACTTCAAGCGCCGTCGCGGCGCCGCCGGGCCGGTCGCTCGCGGCCCGAACGGCCAGGTCGTCTCGGGCGGCCTCGCGCGCGGCGTCGGGCAGGCACGCGGCGGCGCTCAGTCTGGGCCGCTGCGCAAGAAGCACACGCCGCAGCAGCAGCGCGCGCTCGGGCTCGGCCCGATCAAGGGCGCCGACGCGTTCGGGTTCGGCCGCTCCGCCTCGACGGCGTCGAACGCCAAGTTCGGACAGCCCTGGTCGACGGCACGCGGCAAGAGCTCCTTTTTCGGTCCTGTACGTCCCGTCTCCTTCTCTCTCTTCTCGTGCGTCCCCTGTCGTGCACGCGCTGACGCTCCCTGTCGATCCTCTCGAGCAGGTCCGGCCGATCATCTCGCTCTCGCGCCGCGCGCACGCGCACCAGCCCCTCGCCGGCGGCATCCGGCCCAACGACAAGGGCAAGGGCAAGGCGCGCGAGGGCGACCAGCCGGCGCCTCTCGGCAACGGCGCGCGCGCGGCGGCGCAGCAACCGGCGCCCTTCCGCCCTCCCTCGGTCACGCCCCTCTTCGCGCCGACGAGCAAGTCGCTCGGCGAGATCAAGGATTTCAAGGCGTTCAAGCAGCTCGCGGCCGCCATCGCGGCCGAGCACGCCGCGCAGCAGCAGAATGCGCAGCACCAGCAGCCGCCGACGCCGCCGCAGCAGCAGCAGCACCGCCGCCTTAGGGACGAGCGCCGCCCGCTCGAGCACCTCAAGCCCCTCGCGTGCGCCCTGTCGCACGGCGCGCGCGACCAGATCGACGACGAGGAGCCGCCGCGCGCCGCGCTCTCGCACGTCGGCGGCGCTGCGGGCGGCCCGGGTCCGGCGTCGACCGCGCACCACGCCCGCCTCGACCAGCAGGGCAAGGCCGAGCGGCGCACCGGCGGCGGCGGCATCTTCAGCGGCTGGGTGTGGCTGCCGCCCGACTCGCCGCACGCAGCCCGCGCCGGCGCTCGCGCCAAGCGGGTCGAGGAGACGGCGCACGAGCCCCTCGGCTCGACCGACCGCGGCGTGCTCGGCGCCGCGCACCTGCGCCGGAGGACCGGGCTGTGGGAGCGTGACGACGATGTGGGCGGCGAGGCGGCAGGGCAGGGTGCCGGCCTGCGGCTCGCGCCGGGGTCGCCGGGTGGACGAGGTGACTCGGACGGGCTGCCACCGGTGCGTCGCGCCGCTCTTCCTTCCTCTCTCGGTCGCCCTTCGCCATCGTTCTCACATGCTGATTCTCACTCTGCTGCCCTCTCTGTGCAGGTCCAGCCCGACCACGGCACGCCGGTCAAGGAGGTCCGCACGGGCGACTCGCTCATGGCCGAGTTCGACGTGCTCCGCGCGGCCTTCAATGCGATGGACGCCCGCGACGCCGTCCTCGACAACGCGACGACCTCGCCGTCGTCCGGCCGCCCGACGCCCGAGCCTCCCGCCGCCACGGGCGGCGAGCCGGTCCTCTTCGCCGCCGTGCGTCCGCCTCTCTCTCTCCCTCTCTTTCCTTTCAATCTTCCCTCCTGCCTCCCTCTACTCGTCTCGCCGCTCAACAGAGCTGACGCTCGCACGTGCCACCGCCTGCAGGCCCTCGTCCCCAACGCCGACGCCGACCCCGACCTCGACGGGTACGAGGCGGCGGCCGACGTCCTCGCCGAGTACGAGGCCAGCGAGGCGAGCCCGCAGGTCGCCGACCGCCGTGCGCTCATCGGCAAGGAGCTGCTCGGCGTCGATGCGCCCATGGCCGATGTCGCGCCGCGCACCGGCGAGGCAGGCGAGGAACGAGCCGTCGGCGGCCGGCGCCTCGCGCTCGAGCCTGCGCCGCTCGACGTCGACGTCGAGCCTGTGCCGCTCAACGGCCCCGAGCACGAGTGGCGCGCCGAGGCGGTCGAGCCCGAGCCGCGCAACAACGTCGAGCCCGCTCGGCACGACGAGCGTGAGCGCGAGCGGCTCGAGTCGTCCGACGCCGACCGCGTCGACCTCACGCCCAAGCGCCGCCGCAGCCGTCACGGGCTCGAGCGCGAGCGCGAGGAGCAGGCGGCCGGCGGCGAGGAGGGGCAGGGACCGGGCGAGGAGGGCTCGTGGGTCACGGACAGCGACGACGACGTCGTCCAGGAGCACGAGGACGAGGACGAGGACGAGGACGAGGACGCGGACGAGGACGCGGAGCAGGAGCAGGAGCAGGAGCGGGAGCAGGAGGAGGACGGTGCCGGGAGGGAGGACCAGGCGGCCGAGCCTGAGGGGCTCGACGACGAGGACCTCGGAGACGACGGCGCTCTCGGCGAGGTGCGCTTCCCTCTCTCTTGTTCCGCGCTCCCTTAAAGCGGCTTCAGGTACTGACTGCATCCCTCGTGCGCTCGCAGATCGGCCCGACGTCCCCGATCCTCATCCACCCGGCTCGCTCGCCGTCGCCCTCCCCCGAGCTCAAGCCGGCTCCGCCCACCAGCCCCTCGCCCGACCGGCGCACGATGACCGCCGGTACGCTCCAGCCAACGACGCCGCGCCGCCGGGTCTTCGCCATGACCGCCTCTTCGACCTCGGCCGCCGACGGCAGCAACGAGTCGATCGAGCTGGGCCGTCGCGACTCGGTCGATAATGCCTCGGAGCGCAACTCGGTCGGCCCGCTCGACCTGTCGGCCGACGTCAACACGCTCGGCGAGGGCGCCAACGGCGGCGTCGGCAACGTCGTCGGCGGCGTCGGCGCGGTCGACCTCGAGCGCGGGCTTATGGACGACGCCGACGGCGTCTTCCTCAACCAGGACTTCGGCGGCGGGTTCGACAACGACGAGGGCGAGAAGAGTGGGTCCTTTTCCCTCCTCTTCACCCTGCCGCGCGTACCGAGTTGACGATTTGACCCTGCCCGCAGGCCCACTCGCCGACGACGACGACGACTCGATCCGCCCGGCGCCGCGCACCGCCGCCGCCGTCATCGACGCCGTCGATACCGAGGAGGAGCCGTTGCAGACCGAGGGCAAGCAGCGTCGGGTCGAGCCCAAGACGCAGTTCAAGCTGGTGCGTCGGCCCCTCTCGCTCTCGCTCTCCTGCAGCCTGCGCTCTCGCTCCCTCTCCTCGTCGCTTTGCTGACTCCTTCCCTCTCTGTCGCAGCCCGAGTACCTCCCGTCGTCGCGCCTGCACCTCGCCATCCTCGAGACGACCTCCGCCGACCTCCTCCCTCGCCCCCTCCCCAAGACGAGCGTCGACGCGCCCTCGCTCGAGCTCTTCGCGCCGCCTGGCCTCCTCGCGCCCGAGCTCCAGGAGCTGTGGGTGATGCCGACGCGGCGCGAGCAGATCCGCCTCGAGGGGCGGGTGCGTGAGGGTGTGCAGGTGCGGCGTCGTCACGAGGACTCGGCGCTCTCCTGCTCGACCATGCTGACTCCATCCTCTCCTTCCCTCTTTCTCTCGCCCGCAGATGCCGCAGGAGGAGGAGGCGGACGAGGAGGAGGACGAGGACGAGGAGGAGGTCGAGGACGAGGACGAGGACGAGGGCGAGGAGGAGGACGACGAGGGCAAGTCGGGCGAGTCGGGCTCGGACACGACGGTGCGTCCTACCCAACCTCTTCCCCACCTCCTTACCGTCTTGACCTCTCCCATACTGACCTCGTCCTTGTGCGCGTGCAGGACGGCTCGTCGCCGGTCGCTCGTCGAGCCTCGGCTCTCCAGCGCGGCAAGCGGGTGCGTCACGTTCGACGTCCGCTCGGCTCCCGCCTTCTCGGCAACGCTGACTCTTTTCGCTTCTCTCGCTCGCAGCCAGCCGTCGACAACAAGGACGATGACAACGAGCCCAAGAAGGTGCGCCTACCGCTTCTCTCCTCTCAAGCCCGCCGCCGTCTCCCACTTCCCCGCTCGCGACCGACAGCAGCGTTCACCTGTCGACTCTCGCACGGGCCGTTTAATTGCTTAATGCGTGCACAGTCTGACAACTTTCCTCTCTCATCTCCGCGCGCAGCTGCGCGTCCTGCCGCCGAGGGGGGCTCGTGCGGGCCGTCAAGCCGAGCCGGTGCGTCCCTCGCTTGCCATCTCTCGCTCAGTACGTCTCGGATACACAGCTGACTAGCCTCCCTGGTTCGTCGAACCGCACAGCAGATCGCCGTCGTCAACGCTGTCGACGAGAAGGAGGGCTCCTCGAGCAACGAGGACAGCTCCGCGAGCGAGGAGTCCGGCGATGACTATCGACCTCACTACCATCAGGTGCGTCCGCCCTCATCCTCGAGCTGCTGTGCGTGCTGTCGTGCGCTGGAAACGAGCACTGACTCGCTGTTGCCTCTGCAGACCCAGGTCAAGCCCACGCGCCGCTCGGTCCGTTTCTTGACACGGTCGCGCAAGGAATACGAGCAGGAGCGCGACGCTGCGAAGCGCGTGCCGAGGGCCATGCGATAGAGCCCTGCCTCGCCGTCCGCCCTCTTTCTCGTCCTCGTCGCGCTCGCAGTCTGTGTTCTCCTCGCCCTCCCCCTCGCTCACCCTCTCTCCGACCCCTCCTCATGCACAGCCAGCAGACTTTCACCCTTCCTCTCTCTATCTCCCATACGTGATATCTCTGTTGTTGTGCATGCTGTCATTGCATCTCTCGCGCTCTCGTTGGTCTCTGTTCTCTCGCTCGGCAGCTTGGGCTCGAGAGTTTGCTCACCCTGCTTCAAACCTCGCCCAACGTCGCCAGAGAGTACCGCTCGACAGCCTGGGTGAGCCGCTTGAACGAAAGAGCAGCAGGAGCTTGCG
>Ga0308169_10001893_pt1 | contig 22961 bp, 21 predicted proteins | sample PhyBR1_2_FD_202139 | JGI IMG/M metagenome (GOLD analysis project Ga0308169, IMG submission 202139) | Phyllosphere microbial communities from UC Gill Tract Community Farm, Albany, California, United States - DLSLSB.R1 | ecosystem: Host-associated > Plants > Phyllosphere > Unclassified | place...
GGCCACCCCTCAAAAACAGGGGGAGACTGCGCACCCTCTCTCAACTGCTATCTCTTGATCCAGCGTGGTTACGACCTTCTGCTCGCGCACGATCGAACGAGGACGTCTCTGCGGTGCAATCGAGCGGTTCTCCCGACCCTGTTAGTCCTGTAGAGCGCGAGCTGGAGCGGTTCCTTGGCCTTCTCAAGTTGGGTCGAGGGGGCGACGAGCGCGCGCCCTTCCTGACGGCCCTGTTCCTCTCGAGCGTGCTGCCTGGACCTCATCGAGTGCGCTGTGAGTGAGGCGAGGCGCGCGAATGCTTGTAGGCGGCGCAATCGTCGTCTGAAGCGGGCCGAGGAAAGCTAATCGTGAATGGGAGCGCGCGCCTTAGCTTTGATTAGGCGGGGCGGACAGCGAACGCGGCGGACCTCGATCAAGCTGCAGCTCGAGCAGACTGGGATGCTCTGTGAAGCTGTCATGAGCCTTGTCGCCCACAGTCTGAAGCTGCAGAAGGGCGAGGGAGCGAGCGCGACCAAGGCGAGCTCCATCGGCTCGCTCGCTCCTCGGTCGGCTTGGCCTCCCACCCTCCCCAGCTCGCTCTCGCCATGAGCTGGATGAACCAGCCGTACGCTGGCGGCTACGGCCAGCAGCAGTACCCGCAACCTACGGGCTACATGCCCCAGCAGCTCCAGGTGCGTCGCCGCTCCCCTCTTCCCTCCTCCCTCTCGTCGCGTCACCCTCCGCTCCGATCTCGCTCACTCGTCTCCCCTCGGGCTTGCACGCACGCAGCAGCAGCGCACCGGCTTTGCACCTCAGCCTCAGTTCCAGGTGCGCCCACTCTCGCCCAGCTCGCTCGTCGAGCCATCGCTGACCCCGACTGATTCCCCCACCCCACCAAACAGCAGCCGCAACCGTCCGGCTTCGCAGGCCAAGGCGGCATGGGCGGCATGCGCCCGCCGGTCCCGATGCAGCCGCAGGCGACGGGCTTCATGGGTGCGCCCATGCAGCAGCGCCCGATGCCGACGGGCTACGGCGGCGGCGGCGCACCAGGCCCGGCGCCGCTCGTCCCGCAGGCGACCGGGTTCAACTCGAGCGGCCTCGGCGCAGGCGTGCAGAACCAGTTCCTCCAGACGTTCCTCCCCGCCGCCCAGTCGCACCCGTCGGCCTACATGCAGCCGGGCCAGATGCAGTTCGCCGCGCAGCAGCAGCTCCAGGCCCAGCCGACCGGCGTCGCGCCGGCCCCGTCGCTCCAGCAGCAGTTTCAGCAGTCGAACCAGCAGCAGATGGGCCAGGCGAGCGTGCCCATCCCGTGGAAGCTCACGCCCGAGGAGAAGAAGCGCTACGACCAGATCTTCCGCGCGTGGGACCAGCAGGGGAGCGGCTTCCTCCCCGGCTCGATGGCCAAGGAGGTCTTCGGGCAGGCCGGCCTCCAGACCGACGACCTCATGGCGATCTGGTGCGTCTCGGCGTCCCGCTTCTCCTCCTCCGTCTCGCGCACCCCGACTGCGCACCCCGACTGACTCGCACTCAACCCGCTCGCAGGAACCTCGCCGACGTCGGCGACCGCGGCAAGCTCAACATCGACGAGTTCCACGTCGCGATGGGCCTCATCTACCGCCGTGCGTCCTGCTCCTCTCTGCGCGCCGCCGGTCGCCGAGAGCGCATCCCGCTGACTCTCGTCTCTCCCTCGAGCAGGCCTCAACGGCAACCCGATCCCGCAAACCCTCCCCGCCGAGATGGCCCCGCCTTCCGCTCGCGACCTCGAGGACTCGGCCAACTTCCTCACTTCGCTCCTCAAGAACGACACGAACCGGCGCGCGACCAACCAGACCGACGTCGACGGGCCGCACTCGCGCGCCAAGCTCCGCTCGCTCCACGACTCGGGTCCGTCCGGCACGAATCGCAAGGACGCGACCGTCTTCCGCAACGACGACGACGCGACGCCCGTCTACAAGAGCAGCTCGCGGCACCTCAACCGCGACGACGTCCGGTCGCGCAGCACCGACTCGCCGACGAGCGAGCTCGACGAGGCCAAGCGCCGGCTCCGCGAGGCGCAGCGCGAGGCCGAGCGCTCGCGCGACGAGGACGACGACGAGGAGGACCTCAAGGAGGAGCTGCGCCGCCTCACGCGCAAGATCCAGCGCGTCCAGGACGACCTCGACGACAACCGCCGCAGCGGGCGTCGTACGGCGGCCAAGGACGAGGAGCGCCGCATGCTCGAGCGTGAGCTGCTCCGCCTCGAGCACGACGACCTGCCGCGCCTCGAGAAGCGCCTCGAGGACAAGGAGCGCGAGAAGCGCCTCGACCGCAAGAAACTCGCCATCGAGCGCGACGCGCGCAACGGCCCGGCGTCGAGGCGGTACGAGGACAAGTACGACCGCGAGCGGTACGGCTCGTCGTCGCGGTACGACGACGACGAGCGCAGCTACTCGTCGTCGCGCCGCCGAGGCGGCGGCGACGACGACGACGACGACCGTGGCTACAACCGCGGCACGTACGACCGCGACGACCGCAACCGCTACGCCCCCTCGCCTCCTCGTCGGCAGAGCCCGTCGGCCCGCTCGCGCACCCCGCCGCCGCCGCCCCCTCCCGCTCCCTCGACCGCCAAGATCGACGCTCCCCCTCCTCCTCCGCCGACGGCTCCGCCCACGACCGCCGCGGCGCCTGCCGCACCCGACACGCGCTCGATGACGCCCGAGCAGCGCCAGGCGTTCATCCGCTCCGAGGCGCAGCGCCGCATCCAGGAGCGCCTGCGCGCACTCGGCGTCGCTGCACCTTCCGCAGCCGGCTCGAACGGCGTCGACACGTCGGTCCAGGACCGCCTCGAGGCCGACAAGCTCGAAGCGGCGCGCAAGGCCGCCGAGGCCGACGAGCAGCTCAAGGCCAAGGAGCTCGAGCGCCAGGCCAAGCTCGACCGCGAGCGCGCAAAGGGCGTCGCCGTCGAGCAGGCCCTCCAGGACACGCAGCGCGAGTCGGACGCCGTCCAGCAGGTGCGCGACGAGGTCAAGCGCGACGCGCGCGCGCTCCCCGGCCAGGGCAACGACGCCGAGCCTCGCCGCGCCGTCGCCGCCGCCGAGGACCAGCTCGACGCCGAGGAGAAAGCGCTGCGCGACCGCGAGGCGCAGCTCGAGCGCGAGCGCGACGAGCGGCGTCGGCGCATCGAGGAGCTCGAGCGCGAGGCCAAGGAGGCCGAGGACAACTTTGCTCGGAGCAAGGCGGCGTTCCAGCAGGCGAGCAGCAAGCCCAAGACGGCGCCGCCTCCTCCTGCGTCGCGCAAGCCCGCACCACCGCCCTCGCGCAAGGCGGCGCCGGCGCCGGCGCCCGCCCGGTCGCAGCAGGACGACGACGACTTCGGCGCCCCGCCGCCTCGCTCGACCGCCGCCGCCCCGTCGCCTCCTCCCCCTGCGCCGCCTATCCCTCCGGTCGCACCGCCCGCACCGTCGGCTCCGGCTTCGACGCTCTCGCCGCCCTCGTCGATCGCGTCGCCGCAGGCCAAGAGCCCGAGCACGAACCCCTTCTTCCGCCTGCAAGGTGCCGGCGCCGGCGCCGCCCCCGCCGCCTCCCCGGCTCAGCCGGGCAAGCCCAACCCCTTCTTCACCGCCGGCGGCGCTCCTCCTGCCGCACCACCGGCGCCGCCCGCGCCCGTCGCACCGCCCGCGCCCAAAGCGCGCGCCCCTCCCGCCGACGACGACGACTGGGACGCGCCCGCCGGGCTCGAGAAGGACATCGACGAGTCGGACAGCGACGACGAGCCGATCGGCGGCGCACGGGCGCAGCGCGCGGCGCTCGCGCAGAACCTGTTCTCGGGCCTCGGCATGGGCGGCGGCCGCTCGTCGCCCGCCCAGAACACGACGCCGCCGGCGCGCTCGGCCGTCGCGACGCCTGCGCCCGGCGCGCCTCCTCCTCCTCCGCCGCCGCCCGCAGCGCCGAGTGCGCCTGCCGCGCCTCCCGCGCCGAAGGCTCCTGCCGTCGCGCTCGGCGGCGCAGCGGGCCCCGCCGACCGAGGCGCCCTCCTCGGCGCAATCCAGGGCGGGCTCCGGCTCCGCAAGGCCCAGACGGTCGACAAGAGCGGGCCCGTCGGCGCCGGCGCCGTCATCGGCGATGCGAGCCCGCCCGTCCAAACGTACGTCCCGCCGCCGCGCGAGCCGACGCCGCCGCCGCTCGAGGCGACGCTCGAGCCTGCTGCGCCCGAGGTCGACGCCGAGCGGCACGGCTCGAACGGCTACGGCGTCGAGCAGGACGAGGGTGCCGAGTCGGCCGCCCACGAGGCCGACACGCTCCCGGCCATCGTCAGCGAGGACCCGCTCGCCAACGTCGACCTCGGCACGACGATCCGGGTGCGCTCGCTGTACGACTACGAGGCGCAGCGGCCCGAGGACCTCGGGTTCTCGGAGAACCGGGTCCTGCTTGCGCACCCGCCTCGTGATGGCGCGGGCGACTGGTGGTACGGCGCGGCCGAGCTCGACGCGAGCTCGTTTGGATGGTTCCCCAAGGCCTACGTCGAGGAGATCCACGGTGCGTCTCACTCTCCTCGTCGCCGTCGTCGTCGTCGAGAGGTCCGTGCGGCGTCGACGAGAGCTGACCCACTTCCTTCCTCTCGCTCGCAGCGCAACCCGCTCGCGCGCTCTACGCGTACGAGGCGACCTCGCCCGACGAGCACTCGTTCGAGGAGGACTCGATGCTCGCCGTCGTCGACTCGTCGGACGCGAGCTGGTGGAAGGCGGAGAAGGACGGCGTGGTCGGGCTCGTCCCGGCGACGTACTTTGACCTCTCGAGTCAGTAGAACTACCGCACCCTCCTCCCTCCCCCACCCACACGGGGTGAAAGAGGCGGTGCAAAGCTTTCAACGAGCTGCGTCCACCTCTTTCCCCTTCTCCCCCCCACCCTTCCCAAAAGACCTTGCGCTGAGACCCCTTCCTTCTCCTCCTCCTTCTTCCTTCGCCCCTCCTCGTCGTACCGCAATATACTCTTCCTTCGCCCTTTCCTGTGCTCGTCCCGACAGCTCCCTCGCCTCGCGCCGAAAAGCCCGTCCTCACCGCTTCGTCCGCCGTCCCCGTCCTCCTCGACACTCCGCTCTCGCCCGACTCGCCGACCTCACCGACGAGTCCGACCGACGCCGACCTGAGCGACGACGACGCCGACAGCGACGATGAAGCAGCAGTCGCCGCTCGCGAGGCCGAGCGCCTGCGAGTTCTCCAGGCCGCCGGCTTGCTCGTCAAGCCCGCCGTCCGGCCGGGCTCGCCCAAGCGGCGTCGTCGTCCACCGCCTGCACGCCCGCAGCGACGTCCCGGATCGATGGCCGTCCCGATCGAGGAGCAGACGAGCGTCGTGGAGGAGCGAGAGGACGAGCACGGCGAGCCAGAACCGGAGCTCGAGGAGGAGAAGATGGAGGACGCGTACGACGTGCGTGGACTCTCCCTCACCATCTCTTCTGTTACGAAGACCGACGTCTGATGCTTCGACGACCTGCAGCTGTACCAGCGCGCCCTGCGCGAGCAGCGCACGGCCTCGCTCGCCCCGACCGTCGACTCGCCCGCCGTCCCGCAGCCGTCCCCGCCTACCTCTCCCACCCTCTCGACCGCACCATCGACAACCGCAGCCGTCAAGGACGCCTTCCAGTCGTCCGTGAGCGGTTTCTTCAGCCGGCGAGCGCGCTCGGCGACCGTCGGGAGCGAGAAGGCGAGGCCGGTCATCAGCGCTCCGCTCGCGCCGCAAGGCGACAGCTCGCAGCGTGACAGTCGAGCTAGCGGCGCATTCGGATCAGTGCGTCCTTCATCACTCTCTCCTATCTTTGCTGCGCGCTGAAGAGCTCTTGCAGACCTGGGCGAGCCTCGTCGACGAAGCGGCGCTTGTCGACCTTCCCGACTCGGAGCGCAAGCGGCAAGAGGCGTGCTACGAGCTCATCGCGACCGAGCAGAGCTACGTGCAGAGCCTGCAGCTTGTCATCGAGGTGCGCTCGATTCCTCTCGCGCTCGAGACCGTCGAGAGCGTGCACGGACCCTCGCCCGCCCGCAGGTCTTCCTCAACGGCCTCCAGCCGATCTTGCCCGAGAAGGCGCTCCAGGTCATCTTCGCCAACATCGACGACATCTTGCTGTTCGACACGGTGCGTCCTGCTCCCCTACCGCTCGAGAGACGGCCGCTCGATCGACCCTCACGCACTGACTCCCGCGCCGACCCAGGTCTTCGTCTCCGAGCTCGAGGAGCGGCAACGCCAAGCGCGGCTCTACATCGATACGATCGGCGACGTCCTCAAGGAGCACATGCGCGGCGTCGTGCGCCACTACCGGCTCTTCTGCGTCAACCAGGCCAACGCGATGCGGACGCTCGACGACCTCAAGATGTCGAACGCGCCCGTGCGGGAGACCCTTGATGTGCGTCCTCCTCTCTCTGCTCTGGAAGGCCTTGACACGAGAGCCCAGTCGCTTACTCTCTCGACGTGCAGCGCCTGCGGGTCAAGAACCTCGAGCTCGACCACTTCCTCCTCGAGCCGATGCAGCGCGTGACACGGTACCCTCTCCTCATCAACCAGGTGCGCTGCGCTCTCTCTTTACGCTCAGCTTTGACTCGCACGCCTGCCGGCCCCTGAGCTGACGCCGTGCTGCCACCTCCTCGCAGATCCTGCGCTACACGCCGCCCGACCACCCCGACCACTCGAGCCTCTCTCGCGCGCTCGAGCTCGCCGAGGCTGCCCTCAATGACATCAACGAGGCCGTACGAGCCCACGAGAACCAGGAGAAGCTCGTCTGGCTGAGCGACAACATCGAGTTCCCCGGCATCCCGGGCGGGGTGCGTCCCTCTCTCTCTTTCTCGCTCGCGCTCTCGTCGAGGCCGTACGGGACGAGGCTGATTCCTGCGCACCGTCACCGCAGCATCTCGATCTGAGTGCGCCGACACGGCTGCTTGGTCCCCGCCGCATCCTCCGGGAGGGCCACGTTGAGAAGGCCAAGTCCCGCCGGCAGCTCAGCGCCTTCCTTTTCAACGACCTCCTCATCTTCACCGAGTCACGACCTGCAGGCGGCGAGGTCGTCTACCGTTATGTGCGTCCTCTCGCTCTGTCCTTCTCATGTTTTCCTGCAGCGTCGAGCTTTCCTGACCTTCTCCCCCTTCGCAGCCCATCCCGCTCGAGGAAAGCTCGGTCCGAGGCGCCGACACCGAGTTCAGCGTCACGCACCGCGGCGAGGCGATCCGAGTGCGTGCCGACACGCCTCGACAAGCGCAAGCGTGGGTGCGCGAGGTCGGCACTGCGAGGAGGAAGTGCCTCGAAGCGGTCAGTGCGTCGAGAAGCATGAGGTAGCTCGCTCGCCTCGCTGCAATTTGAGCCCGTCGCACAGAGCTTCATGTCATGCAGAGAATTTCTAGATATTGCACAACTGTCTTTGCTAGGAGAGCGGAAAAAGTGGTACAAGAGGGAGCTTTACCCTCGTCGAGAAGGCCAGCCGACCTTCCTCAGAGCACCGCCGAGACGCCCATCCGCAGGCAGTCCTCGGGCGAGGCAAACTTGAACTGCTCGTACGGGTCAAAGTTGACGGCGACGCGGCGGTAGACCTCCTCGAGGAGGAAGCGGCGGATGGCGCGCACGACCCGAGGACGACGAGGGCCCGGGCAGCGGTCGGCCGAGACGTAGAATTGGGGCAGGCTGTTGCGGGAGAAGAATCGTCAGAGAGTCTGTAGGACGAGGTCGTCGACGAAGCGAGAGGAGCGAGGCTCGACGCACATGTGCGTGACGGCGCCGGCGAGCGCCTCGTCGATCTTGCGGACCTTCTCCTTGAGCTCGTCGACGTCCTGCTGCGCCCTCGACTCGAGGGCGACGATGCGGTCGCGCAGCGGCGGTGCGATGGTCGACAGGTCGAGCTTGTCGCGGTAGCCGAACGACACGGTCGCCGTGAAGAGTCCGTCGAACCGGCGCAGGCGGTCGACGAGGAAGCGGTCGTCGAAAGCGACGTGCGGGACTCCGACGACGCGGACGGTGAGGAAGACCTGCGTAGGAGAAGCACGAGTCAGGCGAGAGCGCCGGAAAGTAGAGAGGGCTGCGAGGAAGAGAGGGAAGACGGCGCACGATGATCTGAGGCAGCGCCGGGTACGAGCGCACGAAAGCCGTGAACGAGTGCGGCGCGCCGTCAGAGCTTGACGACGAGTGGTTGTGGAAGCTGTGGACGAGAGGTGTGGAGCGTGAGCTCAGGAAGCAGTCGCTCGAGGAGCAGGAGAGGGACGTACAGCGCAAAGACAGGCAGGCGAGCGAGCGAGGCGCCTCCCTCGGCCGCCTCGTACGCCGGCAGTTCGAGCCGGCGCTGTCGAAGCTCGGCGACGGCCACCGCGCTCGAGCTGTTGCCGCCGTCGAGGACGGTGATGTCCTGCTCGGCCTCGGGCGACCGCTTCTCGTCGTCGGCGTCGAGCTCGGCGTCCGGCTCGCGCTCGAGCCGAGGGCGCATGATCTCGGACAGGCGGTAGCGATGGCCGGCGTCGAACTTGTCCTCGAGGCCCTTGGCCCATGCCCAGCCCGTAAAGACGATGAGGAGGACGAAGGCGAGGCCGAGCGGGAACCACGCCCCGTGCGGGACCTTCTTGAGCGCCGCGCCGAAGAAGAGGGCGTCGATGAAGGCGGCGGCCATGAAGTAGGCGAGGGCGACGAGGACGGGCAGGCCCTTGAGCTGGACCATCGCGAGCGCCAACGTGAGCGTCGTGATGAGCATGACGCCCGAGACGGCGAACCCGTACGCGTTGGTGAGGCCGACCTCGGTACCGAAGCCGCAAGCTGCGAGAGCGAGAGAGAGGGAGCAGTTAGTGAGAGCCCTCGGCGATCGAGAAGAGCTGAGCGGGGACGCACTGAGGCCGATAGTGCCGACGAGGAGGAGGACGTTGACGCCGGGAGCGTAGATGCGACCCTTTGACGTGTCGTCGGTGTGCACGATCCGAACCGGCGGCATGACATGGAGCGAGGTGAGCTGCTGGACGAGCGAGTAGGTCGCAGTGATCATGGCTGCGGGCGAGGCTCAGAGGAGGGTCAGCAGGCGATCTCGTGAGGGAGCAAGTTGAGCAGAAGGCGGTGCAGGGAGAGGAGACGAAGGCGATGGAGGAGGTCGAGGAAAATGGAAGATGAGGAAGGAAAGAGAGGGGGAGGAAGGGGGAGGAGGGCGAGGAGTGGAAGGACGGCGACGAGAGAGGTGGAGCGCACCTTGACTGGCAATGACAGCGGCAAGGACCGCGAAGATCCACACGAACCACCACAGACCGCCGCCGGTGCCGCCCGGGATCGAGTTGAAGAAGACGTTGCTCAAGACCTCCTCGCCGCCGACGATGAGCTTGGCGCCCTGACCGAGGTACTGCACCATGAGGCACGGCGCCGCAAAGCAGCAGAAGGCGAAGCGGATCGAGCCCTTGCTGAACTGGCCGAGGCTGCGAGCGTGTGAGAGACGGCGAGGGGGAGGGGGAAAGGAGTCAGGAAGAGGCTCGAGCGGGCTCGAGGAAGGGCTGGACGCACTTTGCGAAGAGAGCCTCGACTCCAGTGATGCACAGGATGACGCCGCCGAGCAGGTCGTAGTTGCCCGTGCGCACGAAGAGCATGACGGCGCGCGACGGGTCGAGCGCGCGAAAGATGCCCGGGTAGTGCGAGATATTGACGACGCCGACGCCAAAGTTGATGAGGAGCCAGATCGTGACGACGGGCGAGAAGAGGAGGCCGAGCTTCTTGGTGCCGAACGGCTGGGCGAGGAAGAGGACGCAGAGGATGCCGACCGAGATGCCGACGACGCTGTTGCCGACCCGCGGCGCGCCGTACGAGAGGCCGACGACCGCCGACGTGACGCTGACGGCCGGGGTCAACATGCCGTCGCTGATGGTGAGGGCGACGCCGAGGAGGGAGAGGACGAAGAGCGCCGTCTTGACGAAGGGCCGGTGCAGGAACGAGGTGATGGCGTGCGACGAGGGCGGAGCGGTGGCGAGGCTGTAGGTCGTGAGGGTGCGCCAACCGTCCGTCTTGGACTCTCGAGGAGGGAAAAGCGCCGTCCAGACGGCGAAGGGCCCGCCCTCGCCGGCCGACGTGCCGAACTCGAGCGCGATGAGGCAGTACTTGACGACCGGGACGAGGAGGATGGCCCACAGGATGGCGCTGATGCCGCCGATGATGTCTTCCCGCGAGGGCATCGGGCCCGACGAGGGGAAGATGCCATTCACAGTATAGAGGGTGGACGTTCCGATATCTGCGAGCACGAGAGAGAGAGAGAGAGAGGCGGGCGTAAGTCCCTCGTTCGCCGGATCGGCCTCTCGTCCTGCTCGCCCGCGAGGCCCGCCCTCGAGGCCCGCCCTCCTCCAACTGCTGCGGCACAGATCAAGAGAACATGGACGCACCGCCGTAGATGACGCCGACGCTCAGGTAGGCGAGCGCGAGAGTCGCCCGCAGGCCGTTCTTGTGCGGCTGCTGGTGCGCCTCGACGGGTGCTTCTTGCTGCTCGACTTGCATCTTGAGGGCCCTTTGACGATGACGGTGGATCGGCAGAGGTGGACGGGCTCGAGGGGACGAAGGGTAAGGTCGAGAGGAAGGGGACGAGGAGAGGAGAGGGGGGAGGACCGGACGAAGGGGCCGCTGCGCGCACAGAGTCAGCACCGCCTCTTCTGCTGAGGGGGCGAGGGAAAGAATGCACCTGTGATCGAGTCGTCGACGGAGCATGCGGATGCGCAGGCGATTGAGCGAGATGCGCGTGCTGAGAGAAAAGCGCCCGCAGCTACGAGCGCGCGAGAAGGAGCGGCGAGCGCAAACAGCGCAAAGGCTCAAGTCGCGCGCTCCCGGCCTAAGCCCGTGCAGCCCTCGTGCGGTGACGAGCTAGCTCGAGCAAGCAGGCTGGTGTCCTCTGCCTCGGCTCAGGACGAGTGCTGGTGGCCGTAGGCGGGAGCGGGCGAGCTGGACGACCTCGCCGCCCGTGTCGCGTCGCAGGCGGGTGGGGGGACGAGCGGCAGGGTGGACGGTGTGCGAGTACATTGCTGCAGTTTAGCGAGCAGGCGTGCGGTCCTCGAAGGGCGAGAGCGGGCGAGGGAGAGCGGTGAGCGGATTCGGCCCGGGAGGAGCTCGCCGCCTCGACAGCTCTCCCTCGACCACCACTCCTCGCCGACGAGCGAGGCATGCCCTTGCACAGCTGCAGGGTCCGCTGGATTCCAGCACTCGAGCGTCGAGGGCCTTGGCGAGCCGCGCTCGCTCTCGCTCTCCCCCCCTCCTCCTCCCTCGTCCAACTTCCAGCGATGAGGGCGAGCGAGCCGTGGGGAGCGCAGCGCTCGCCATAGAGGCTGCTCAACGGGTCCTGTGACCTGCTCGGCTGCCTCTCTAGGCCGGGCAACGAGGCGGTGCGAGCACGAGGTGCCCGCCTGAGAGGGTTGTGCCTCAAAGGGCTCTCGCGACCTCATCTCGAGCGCGCACCCTTTCAAAGCCTCTCTTGCTCTCTCTCCAGCTCGCTCTCGACGCCACTACCCGCCCCTTCCCCCGCCCTCGCCGACACCGCGACCTCGCCTCTCGACCCCGACCTCGCCGCCAGTCCTCGCCGCCATGCTCGACAACAAGGCGGCCGACCTCGAGTCGGTCACGTCCCGATCCTCGACAAGCTCGTACCGCCCGATGCCGACCTTGCGGGTGCACGCGCCAGCCAGCCACGGTCGCGCCCTGCGCCGCTTCGACACGATCGCGAGCCAGGGGTCGGGCGTCCGAGTTCGCCCCCAAGTCCGCATCCCGATCGACTTCCGCACCCTCTCGTCAGTCCCTTTCACCCTCTCTCGGTGCGCGTGCTCCGTGAACCGCTGTTGACCCGCTCTTCGCTCCACTACGCAACAGGATCCAGGTCACCGAGAGCCGCGCCGCGCCCAAGGCGACGTTCCCGCCCGAGAAGAAGAGCAAGGACCTCGACGACCTCGCCTCGCTCGACTGGCACGCCCTCGATCCGGACGAGGTCGCGCAGCGGCTCGGCGTTGCCCCTCAAGCCGGTCTCGACAACCAGGTCGTCGCTCGCCGCCTCTCGTCCGACGGCCGCAACGTCATCACGCCCGCCCGGGTCAACTGGCCCCGCAAGATCTTCCTCTACTTCTTTTCCGGCTTTGGTTCGCTCCTCTTCGTCGCCTCGATCCTCTGCTTCGTCGCCTGGCGCCCTCTCGGCGACCCCAACCCGGCCGTCGCCAATCTCGCCCTCGCCGTCGTCTTGCTCCTCGTCGTCATCCTTCAGGCCTTCTTTAACGGGCTCCAAGACTACAAGACGACTCGGACGATGTCGTCAATCGCGAGCGTCCTGCCGACGAGCGTTTTCTGCCGCCGAGACGGCGCCGTCGTCGAGTGCGTCCTTCTCGCTCTTCCTCCTCTCGTGTCCTCCCTCTCCAACACGATACTGACGCCCAGCTCTCCTGCAGACTCGCTGCGGCCGAGCTCGTCAAAGGCGATGTCGTCCTTCTCAAGATGGGCGTCAAGGTGCCGGCCGACCTGCGCCTGATCGACGTCTCGCCCGACTGCCGCTTCGACCGCTCGATCCTCACGGGCGAGAGCCTGCCTGTCGGCGCCACCGTCGACAAGACCGAGGATAACTTGTGCGTCCCTGCCCGCTCCTCCTCGCACTCGCTCGTCGCTGACCCTCCTCCTCAGCCTCGAGTCTCGAAACGTCGCTTTGCAGGGCACGCTCTGCACCGAGGGCACGGCGATCGGCATCGTCGTCGGCTGCGGCGACTCGACCGTCTTCGGCCGCATCGCTAAAGCGGCCGGCCGCTCTCGCCCTGTCCCGTCGACGCTCGAGGAGGAGATCCGGCACTTTGTCACCATCATCGCGTCCCTCGCTGCCGCCGTCGTCGTCCTCATCATCAGTGCGTCGCTTTCTCTTGCCTGCACGTCGGCGCTGCGACTGGGTGCTGACGATCGACCTCCTGCAGTTCTCTGGGCCGCCTGGCTGCGCGTCGAGCACCCCGGCTTCATCACGGTCCCGGTCCTCATCATCGACTGCGTCTCGGTCGCCGTCGCCTTCATCCCCGAGGGCTTGCCCTTCTGCGTCACCATGTCGCTCACCGTCATCGCCAACAAGATGAGCAAGAAGGGCATCCTCTGCAAGTCCTTGACGACGGTCGAGTCGCTCGGCGCCGTCTCGGTTCTCGCCTCGGACAAGACCGGCACGCTCACGCAGAACCGGATGACGGTCGTCAGCCTCAGCGTCGGCACCTCGTCGTTCGCCGTCCCCGACGCTCGCCGCATCTCGGCCGACGCCGCCAACCCGACGCACTCGGCGCTCAACCAGGTCGTCGCCATCGCCGCCATCTGCAACGACGCCGACTTCATCGACGGCGAGAAGCACGAGGAAGCGCTCGAGATGCGCAAGGTCGTCGGCGACGCTACCGGTGCGCCCCTTCTCCCTTCCTCCGCTCCTTCGCCGTCCGAGCATAGACGCTGACCCTTCTTTCTGCACTCACGCTCGCAGACACAGGACTGCTGCGCTTCGCCGACTCGTTCTCGCCGGTGTCGGCGGTGCGCGAGGCCGTCGTCGAGAAGGAGAAGCTCGCGTTCAACTCGAAAACCAAGTTTTGCGTCAAGCTCTGCGCGCGCGCACATGCCTCGACTGCGGCGCTCCCGGCGCTCTTCGACGGCGACGAGTACGGCAGCCAGGTCCTCCTCGTCAAAGGTGCGTCTCGCTCTGGTAAAAACGCCATCTTTCCGACTTGAGCCGCACGGACCTCGCTCTGACTTGAGAAGGCTGACTCTCGCACTCGCAGGTGCTCCCGACGTCCTCATGCCGCGCTGCACGTCGATCCTGCGCACCGATGGGTCCGTCGAGCCCTCCACGGCCGCCGCCGCCGCCGCCCTCGTCGCCCTCCAGTCGCGTTACGCCGCGCTCGGTCAGCGCGTCCTCCTCTTCGCCAAGCGGTCGATCACGCCCAAGGACACGGCCGACCTCATCGGCACCGAGGAGGACAAGCTCGCCGCACTCGTCGAGGGCCTCACGGTCGTCGGGCTCGTCGCGCTCGTCGACCCGCCCAAGCACGACACGCAGGAGACGGTCGAGAAGTGCCGGGCCGCCGGCATCCGCTTCATGATGGGTGCGTTCGGCCTTTCTCGCTGGGTCTCCTACCTTCTTTTTGCTCCCTCGCTGACTCCTGCGTCGACGCACGCAGTCACCGGCGACTTTGCGCTCACGGCCGCCGCCATTGCCCGCCAAGTCGGCATCATCACGGTGCCGCCCGAGACGGTCAAGACGGTCCAGCAGCTCTCGCAGGGCGCAGACGACAAGGAGAAGGCGTCGCTCGTCGGCGTCGACGGTGCGACCCGGGCCAAGACGGCGCTCGTCCTGAGCGGGCCCGAGATGCTCACCTTGACCGAGGAGCAGTGGGCCGAGGTCCTCAAGGTGTGTTCGATCTCGCTCTTCTCTCGACGAGCACGTCACGCTGAGCTGCGTCTCGACTTGAACTGACCCTTGGCCGCATCCTGCAACAGTTCGACGAGGTCGTCTTCGCCCGCACGTCGCCGCAACAGAAGCTCCAGATCGTCAAGCGCTTCCAGGCCGCAGGCGAGACGGTCGCCGTTACCGGCGACGGCGTCAACGACAGCGCAGCGCTCAAGCAGGCCGACGTCGGCGTCGCAGTCGCAGGCGGGTCCGAGGTCGCGATGGAAGGTCCGTGCCCGTCCGGCCGATTCGACCTTCTCAACTCGGGTATCTGACCTCCGCCTCGCTCTCCTCCTCTCCTCCTCTCCCTCGACACTCTCACAAACCCCTGCAGCTGCCGACCTCGTCCTCCTCGACGACTTTTCGGCCATCGTCGCCGGCATCGAGTCGGGCCGCCTTTGCTTCGAGAATCTGCGGAAGAGCATTCTCTACCTCTTGCCGGCCGGCTCCTTCTCCGAGCTCATGGTGCGTCCGGCCCCCTCGTTCTGCCGCAAGAAGGGGATAGTGAGCGACGAGTTGACCCTGTCGCCGCCGCTCGCCGCAGCCCGTCCTCCTCAACGTCTTCTTCGGCCTCCCTCAAGCGCTCAGCAGCATCCAGATGATCATCGTATGCGCGTGTACGGATGTGCTGCCAGCACTCAGCCTGTGCTACGAGGCGCCCGAAGCCGACCTCCTCCTGCGCCCTCCTCGCGACCGCAAAAATGACCGCCTCGCCGACTGGCGCCTCCTCCTCCACGCCTACACGTTCCTCGGCCTCCTCGAGTCACTCACGGCGATGGTCGGCGCCTTTTACTTCGGCTTCCACCGACGCGGCATCCCCTTCTCGGCGCTGTGGCTCAAGTACGGCGGGTACGACGTCGACCCCGACCTCCTCGCCGAGGCGACGAGCGTCGCGCAGTCCATCTACTTCTGGAACCTCGTCGTCTGCCAGTTTGCGTCCCTACTCGCGACGAGGACGAGGCGCCTCTCGATCGTGCAGCAAGACCCGCTCTTCAACCCTAAGACGCGCAACCCGCGCCTCGGCGGTGCCATGGCCTGCTCGCTCCTCATCGGCATGTGCGTCGCCCTCTCTTCCTCGCCGTCTCTCTCTCTCTCTCTCTCGAGCCTCTCCTGACGCTCTCCTCGCCTCGCAGCTTCTTCCACTACGTCCCCTTCTTCCAGCGCACGTTCGGCACGCGTGCCATCCCGGTCGAGTTCTTCTTCCTCCCGCTCGCGTACGGCGCCGGCATCCTCGCCCTCGACGAGGCGCGCAAGGCCGTCAACAGGCGCTGGCCCAAGGGCGTCCTCGCATGGCTCGCGTGGTAGAGTGAGGGAGGGACGGCGAGGTGGAGGTGGGCGAGGAGGACGAGGGGAGCGCTCGGCTGGCTCGAGCCCACTCGTTGTACCACTTTCTTTCTCTTGCTTTCTCTCCTTAGCACCAGCATGCAGTAGCACGTCTTCTTTCGAGTCCTCTCAAGCTCGCTGAGCCCACTCGAGAGAGCGTCCTTGAAGCCGTTCTCGAACAAGACTCGCTCGCGCACGGACCCCGGATCTCGCTCTCGCTCGCCGACTAAGCTAGAGCTCAAGGAGAACGAGGACAAACGATGGATACAGCTGCGCTACTCGACATGGCGCACTCGCCTCGCGCAGAGACGGTCTCGAGAACGGGTGCCGGGAGCTGCGAGCACGAGGGAGCGAGAGTCAGTCCTGGAGCTCGAGCCTCGTTGCGCGCCGGACCTCAGCCTGATCGAGCCAAAGCCAAAGAGAAGAGGCGCAGCTCACGCTTTTGGTGAGGCTCTAGCCGGGCGGGAGGAGCGACGCGTCGAACGCCTCGGCCTCCTCGGCGACGCCGTCGTCGGCCATGCCGGACCAGGGCGACGAGATCGGGGCTGCGCGCAATGAGGCAGGCGAGTCAGCTCACGCCGCTCGACACGAAGCGCACGAGACGAGGAGAGGAGAGGGGACGCACCACGGGGCATGACCATGAGGCCGGTGCGGGCCGCCTCGAGGATGCCGTACGGCCGGACGAGCTTGAGGAAGGCGTCGACGCGCTGCGTCTTGCCCGTCATCTCGACAATGACGCTCTCGTTGCTGATGTCGACGAGCTTGCCGCCGAACTGCTCGGCGAGGAGGCGCAGGCCGCTCAGGTGCGTGTGCTTCATGCGCAGCGCCTCGGACGGCGACAGGCGCTGCGCCTGCTGGTCGACGTCGACGCGCGGGTGGATCTCGCTCGTCGCGCGGTGCGTGTTGTCGATGTGCTGCTTGACGGGCGAGCCCTCCTCGGCGCCCTCGGTCGCGGGGAGGATGTCGGGGCCCTTGTTGGCGAGCTGGTCCTCGAAGTACTCGGGCCCGAGGATCGAGATCTTGGCGAGGAGGAGCTCGCGCTCGATCGTGCGGGTGCGGGTGTAGTCGAGGACGGCCCAGACGGGGACCTGCAGGCGGGCGAGGGAGGGTCAAGCCGGTGCAGGAAGCGAGCGAGGAAGGGGAGAGGGAGGGGGACGCACAAGGTCCTCGAGCTGCCGCCTCGCCTGCTCAATGACGCCGTCCTGGCCACGCAGGACGATGCACATGCGCGACAGGTCCTCGATCTCAGTGGCGCACACGACGAGCGAGTCGATGTTGAAGCCGCGGGCGGCGAGGATGCCGGACACGCGCGACAGGACACCGGGCTCGTTCTGGACGAGGCAGTTGAGGGTGTGGCGGGTGAAGGGCTGGAGGGAGGGAGGAGGAGCTGCGTGCGGTCATGCTGGTCGTCAGCGCACGGCACCTTGGCGCAGAGAGCGAGATGAGCGAGGACGAGGAGGAGAGAGGGGACTCGCTGTTGTAGAGGATGTTGTCGACGGCCTGCTGCGCGCTCCACTGGGGCGGGTCGATGACGGGGAGGGGCGGCGGCCTGCGCTTCGGGTGCGCCACCTTGTAGTCGCTCGCGGCGGTCGACGACTCGGTCTTGTGCGGGCCCTGGGCCAGAGCCGGGGCGGACGGGGTCGAGTAGGCGGCGCGGTGCTGCTGCTGGCCGAGGGCCTGGGCGGTGCGGCGTCGCAGCAAGGTGAACGACATGACCACGGCTCTCGAGCTGGCTGGCGAGAGCAGAGGGACGGTCGACGAGGAGAGAGCGAGCCCAGGCCGGAGCAAGCGGGCGGAGCGGCGCACACCTTGACTCCGCGCGCCCGCTCACAGCCCAGGGCGAGCTGCGCTGCTGCGTAACAGCCTAGTAGCTACTCAGAAGGCCGCCTGAGCCCACGCTCAAGCTGGAGCGATAATGCAGCGCTTGAGCCTCTCTCTGCCGCCAGCCCGCTCGGCGCGCTCTTCCAGCTGCTGCGCGAGCGCGCGCGCTTGAGTACTCGCGGCCTCTCGAGCTCATTGCACCCAGCTGTATCTGCGGGCGACGCCCTGGCCAAGCGCAGAGCAGCAGAGCGCTCAAGCGCGTCCACTCTTTCCTCGCCGCAGCTCTCGGACGATGCTGGGGAAAGCTCATTGCAGACAGCTTCGCGCACGCTCTCCGAGCCGGAAGGAACGCTCTAGAACAACAGCTTGGTATTGGTGGCGTTGCGGTCGTCGTCGAACTGCGTGCGCGGCAGAGAGCGGGTTTGGGAAGGTCAGCCGGCGCAGCTTTTCGAAGCGCTCGCACCCTCGCCCGCGCCGCTGCTGCACCGAAAGAGAGCGAGGGACGCACGTTAAAGACATCGATGCGCAGCGTCGAGACGTTCTTGGCGTCGGCGCCGAGGTTGTTGAGGATGCCAACCGCTGCGCGCGCAAAGTGTCGAGCCGCTCGTCAGGTTCTCGAGCGCGAGAGCGAGCGCGCGAAAGAGCGACGCACCGACGACATGATTGAGCCAGTAGTACTCCTCGCTGCCCGTCTCGATCTTGGCGCGCAGGTGCAGGCCGCCCGCAGCTTGACCTGGCCCCGACGTCTGGAAGAAGAGGTCGTCGCCCTTCGAGTTGTAGGCGTTGTAGCGCGTGTCGGCCGTGAAGATGCCCGTGCGAGGGTCCACCGTCTGTCGAGAGGATGTGGGAGGGGAGAGGAGGTCGGGTCGGGCGGGTCGAGCGAGGGGAAAGAGGAGGAGAGGAAGACGAGGAGGAGCTGTCAGCTCGGCTCGGGACGACTCGAAGAGGAGAAGAGGAGGGTGAGAAGGACGAACACCCCAGTCTGCGCCCAAGTCACGGATTGTCCACTCGCTGCCGTCGGCCATCGTCACGTTGCCGCCGACGATGGGGATCGCCTTGCGCACGCCCTGCGGGCTCGTCACGTTGGGCATGACGTTCGCCGGGCACAGGACCATGGCCGTGTAGAGCCACTTGAAGCCGGGCGCCGCCGGGACGGTCGCAGCGGAGGGAGAGGCGGCGGCGGCGGCAAGAGTCGACGAGGCGGTAACGGGTTTGGCCGAGGCGAGCGAGGCGAGCGCGAGAAGCGCAGTCGAAAGGGTCGGCAAGAGCATGCTAGAAGAGCTGTAGAGAGACAAAGAAGCGAGAGAAAGCAGCCCTCCCTCGCCCGTCTCTCCTCCTCCTCGTCGCCCATCGTCCCCGCCGGCAGAACGACGTCCCGCCTCGTCCCCGCACGCTCGATCGGCCGCACGCTAGCGCGACGCAGCACACCATCTTTGGCGTCGCGCTAGCGACGTGCGGCGGGCGAGTGTCGACCGCACGAGCACGGTCCGAGAGCGCCGGCCGAAAGACGCCGGGGCAAGGGCGAGTTGCCGGGTCACGTGCGCGAGGTCGAGCGCGGTGCCGAGGCGGCGGGAGAGCGTCGAGGGGATGGTGGAGAGGACGTCTCGACGCTGAGCGAGGACGAGAAGCCGAGGCGAGAGGCGGAAGCCGAGCCGTCGGGCCGAGGTCCGTGCGTTCCCTCGGGCCGAGGGAGCTCGCACCCGCTGCACGTGAACAGCGGCGCACCGCTGACATCGCACCCTCCTGTCCCTACACGTCCATCCCACCTGCCGCCCGCACGAGCTCCTCGACGCGCTCGACCGCCGCGCGCACCTGGCGCAGGACCTCGTCCTCGCCCTCGCCGCCGCCTCCCCGCTCACCCTCGTCGTCCTCGGTATCCCGCCGTGCCCGCTGCAGGACAAGCCCGACGATCGCCTCCTTGACGACCTCGAACCGGCTCACCTCGAGCTGCGCGCGGCGCGAGAGCCCGGCGCGCGCCTTGCCCTTGCCCTTGGCGGCGCTCGCGCTCGCAGAGTCGCCGAGCGGCACGTCCCTCGGGATGCGCAGCGCGAGGTCGACGAGCTGCGCGGGGTGCGCGAGGCTCGGCACGCGCCAGTAGGCCGAGTGGGCGGGCGCGGGGCGGGCGGCGGAGGAGGAAGTCGAGGACGGGTCGAGCTTGGTGAGCGACGTCGTGGCCGAGAGCTTGCGGGGTGAGACGGGCTGCGAGGAGGTCGCGGTGTCAGAGAAGGAGGGATGGTGCTGAGAGACGGCGGCAGGCGGATGCGAGTGCGTCTCGAGGTAGGCGGCGAGGAGGCGGGTCGTGAAGACGTTGGCGGTCGGGACGTCGGCGAGGAGCTGTGCGGCGCAGGTCGTCAGCGAGGAGAGACGTTGGTGAGCGGTAGGTAGAGGGGGACGCACCTCGACGAGGGCGACGAAGTCGTCCTGCGCGAGCGCCTTCATGCGCTGCACGAGGTCCGACACGCTCGGCTCGCCGTCGAGGTACCCGTGCACCGCCGAGTCGCCGATCTGCGCGCGCACGAGAGAGCTTCAGAGCGTGCACGGCGGGGCGAGAGGAGAGGACGAGGAGAGAGCGGCGACGCACGAGCTTGAGCAACCGGACGCCGACTTGACGCTTGACCTCGAGGCTCGTCCCGTCGGCCTCTGCGCGCTCCTTGGCCACCCGCTCGCCCTCGTCCTTGCCCTTCTTCCGACCCACTGCGCTCCCGCCCTCGCTCGCCGACCCCTCGTCCTCGTCCTCGTCGCCCTCTTCGTCGCCCGAGGCGGAGCCGTGCACGAACGGCCAGAAGACGACGTCGAGGGCCTTGGGCGACAGCTGACGGGCGGCGCTCGTCGAAGCGCTCGGCTTGAACTGGCGCAGGAGGCTGAGCGGCTCGGGCAGGTCTGCGCGCGGGGAGGGAGAGCGGGGTCGGGCGAGTCAGCACGAGAGGGTCGCAGGGACGGGCAGCTGAGGCGAGCGAGAAGGAGGACGCACCGACACCTTGAACACGTGCGGCTGCGGCCTTGCGCTCGGCCTCGTGCTCCCACGCCGCGACGAGTACTGCGACGAGGTCCCACCCGCCGACCTCGAGCACCGGGTTCCTCGCGCTCCTGACGCGCTCGCGGCGCGCTGTCGTCCCGCCGAGGACGTCCCACAGGTCGGCCGCGTCCGACAGGATGCGGTTCGCGGCGAGCGACAGGGCGTCGTCGCCCTCGTGCGCGTCGTCGTCGTCGCCGTCGGGCCGTGCGCCGGCCGCGCGCGCCTTGCCCTTGCCCTTGAGCGAGGCCGGCTTGAGCTTCTTGCGCGCCGGCGTGTCGCCCGAGTCGTCGAGTGCGGCGGCCGACGCGAGCGAGGACGAGCCGACGTCGTCGCGCGAGGGCATGCCGTACCCTGCGACGGCCTCGCCGACGAGCTCTGCGCCGCCGAGCGCATCGAGCGCGTCGGCGAGGAGGGCGCACGCCGCCTCGCGCAGGTGGCGGTGGGTCGGGGCGAGCGGGTCGTCGGACGTGGCGAGGAGGGCGGTGCGCGGCAGGGCCGAGGTCGAGTGGGCGGCGGTGCGCGACGAGAAGTGGGTGGCCGTGTGCTGCTCGGGGGGCTTGAAGAGCTGGGGGAAGAGGGCGAGCGAGATGAGGACGCGGATCTGATGGCTGTTGCGGCGGACGGTGCGAGTGTCAGCGAGGTAGAGAGGGAGGGCGCGAGGGAAGAGGACGGACCGCGTGAGGTGGTTGAGGCGGTTCGAGATGCCCTCGAGGATGAGGAGCACGTCCTGGTCTGTGGGACGAGTACAAAGGTGGGCGTGCTGGCCCAGTCTCGAGGACAGAGAGGGGAGAGTGGGACGCACAGGCTGCGGCATCGTCGACGTCAAAGTGGGTGTCGACGAACGAGGCCTCCTGGGCCCTCATGGGTGCCGGGTCGCGCTCGTGAGGCTTCTTGAAGAGGGCTGCGAGCTTAGGTGTGCGTCCCTGAGGCTCGCGCATGAGGTGCGGCGGGAGGGCGGGGGCAGGGATGGACGCGGCGGGGACGAAGCGGGCGAGCTTGGTGGGACGAGCGGCGGGGGTGTCGGTGGGTGCGGGCGAGGGCCGCTTGGTCGGTGCTGGAGTGGCAACCATGGCCCACCAGCTCCTCAGTCGAGGTGGGAGAGGGACGACGACCTCATCAGCTGCTCGTCGCTCCCTCGCCCCCTCTCGCTCGCTCTCCTCCTCTCGACACCTCGCTGGGCAGGCCAGCGACCAGTCCGCCGTGCTCCAGCCACCTCGAGACACGTACCCCGCCTGCACGCACACCCGACCTCGCCTACCAAGGGGACCCGGCTGCACCGCCTCACCCTCCTCCTCGTCCGCCTCGCCGCCGCCCTCTCTTCCGCCCAGCGACAGCAGCCACCGCACCATGGTCGCCGCCACACCCTACCCGTTCTGCCTCAGCATCGACCCATACCGCCCCATCAGCTCCTACTTCCCCCTCGCCTCGACCTCGCACTCGCACTCGCCTCCGCCCGCGAACGAGCGCCAGCAGCGCCAGCCGCCAACCTCGCCCGAGCCCTTTGTCGACGCGCGCCATGTCGACCAGGCGTCCCGCTCGGCGTCGTACAAGCGCCCAAGCTCGTCGCCGCACCCAGCTCGACACGACGAGCCGGCCGCGCCGGGCAAGCGGCCTCGCATGCGCCCTGCGCTCGAGCCAGCCGGGTCCGCCTTCGAGGAAGGAGCAGCGTTGGCGAGCTCCGAGCACGTCATCCAGTCGCGCGAGGTCGTCAACGGCGACGGCGACGGTCGTGCCGCCGACTCGTCGACCCGTCCTCCCGCACCGGCCGCACATGAGCAGCAGGTCGAGCAGCGTACGCCGACTCGCCGCCGCAGGTCTTCGACGACGCACGACGCCGAGCTCGCCCTCCCCGACTGGTTCTCGCCGAGCGCGCTCAGGCCCCCGCTCGCAGGGCTCCGGTTCAACTACTACCGGCCATACCTCCTCGACGAGCCCGTCGAGCCCGCGTGGTCATCGATCTACTGCTCGACGTTCATCGAGTTTGCGTGCTCGGTCGCGTACCCGCCGCGGTGGAGCTCGCGCCCGCAGCGGCTCGTTGCCGAGCGCGACGCGCCCGCCGTCGTGCAGGAGATTCGCGCGTGCGAGCCCAACAAGGCCCGGATCCGCGAGCGCGCGCCGCTGTGCGTGTCGAGGGCCGTCGAGACGGTCACGCCCGAGTGGCGCGTCAAGATGCTCGCCATGATGGACGTCATGAGGTGGATCTGGGACGACAAGTCGCTCTCGCTCGAGCACGTCGCCGGCATGATCCTCACGGCGCCGATCTCGATTCACATGATCAGTGCGTGACTCTCTCCCTCCTCTCTCCCTGCGCGGCCCTGCCTGTCGGCGGACTCTTCCCTGACGCCTTCAATCTCCTCCCTCCCTCCCTCCCTCGCCTTCTCGCCCTTCGCCGCCTCCCTCCCTCCCGCCCCTCCTTCCTCCACTTCGACCCAC